>Ga0082212_10003762_pt1 | contig 21362 bp, 21 predicted proteins | sample TergutNt197P3_FD_71548 | JGI IMG/M metagenome (GOLD analysis project Ga0082212, IMG submission 71548) | Neocapritermes taracua P3 segment gut microbial communities from Petit-Saut dam, French Guiana - Nt197 P3 | ecosystem: Host-associated > Arthropoda: Insects > Digestive system > Gut ... | reverse complement strand
ATTTTGTCGTTCAGATATTTGTGGCTTCTACCCACGACTATATTCTTTTTATTACCAGCGCAGGAAAAGCCTACTGGATGAAAGTCCATGCGTTGCCCGAAGGAAGCCGTACTTCCAAAGGGACTCACATCAAATCGCTTCTTACAGTTTCCCCGGACGAAGACATAACGGCTATTGTTTCGCTTAAAGATTTTACCGGTAATGATAACCAGAGTTTCCTCTTTATGGGTACTGCCCAGGGCGTGGTAAAAAAAGTTGCTGTTGGCGAATTCAGCAATGCAAAAACCAGAGGGATCATTGCTATTAATCTGGACGAGGGAGACAGGCTTGTCAGCGCCCTCCTTACCAGCGGCAATAACGAAGTAGTGCTTGTCTCCCGAAAAGGCCAGGCATTGCGTACCCACGAAGATCAGATCCGTCCCACAGGCCGTGCATCCCGCGGTGTTTCCGGTATAAGGCTTTCCAAAGATGATGAACTGGCCGGACTGCTCCAGGTTCACCCCGAAGAAAAAATGCTGATCCTTTCCAAATACGGTTATGGGAAGCGGGTAAATTTTTCCGAATTCAGTGCTCATGGGCGGGCCACGGGAGGCCAGCGGATTTACACCGTTACGGAAAAAACCGGCGAAATTGTCGGCTGCGTAAATGTGCTGGATAACGAAGAAATTATGTGTATAACCAGCCAGGGTAAATCGATTAAGTTAAAAGTTGCGGGAATCAGTGTTATGGGCCGCTCTGCCCAGGGAGTTCGCATCGTTACAATTGATACAGGCGATTTTGTTATTGGTCTGGACAGAATTGTAAAAGAAGAAGACGGCGAGGAATAGCGCCCAAAACAATAAGTATGTTATTCGAATAATGCAACACGGCGAAGGTCCGCCATATGTATGGGCTTGTGAAAAATCACGAAGGGCCGTAAAAAAATCTTCCTTACATACAAGCAACAAACACCATAATGTCTTATATCATGGTACATGGGAAATACTGGCTATTTCTGTATGTTCCCACTATAGTAAATATGGAGGCTGATACATGGGTAAGACGAAAACCCGCAAACCGCAAAAAGGGGTTACTTTTGAAGATGTCTGGGCTTCGCTCAAGGAATCTAACCGTGAATGGAGAGAAAGGTCTGAAGAATTAGATCGGCAAATAAAGGAAAACGCTCTTCAAATGAAAGAAACTGACCGGCAAATGAAGGAGACAGATCGGCAAATGAAAGAAACCGATCGACAAATGAAGGAAACTGACCGAAAAATTAGCAAACTGGGGAACCGTTTCGGACAGTTAATTGAGCATCTTGCTGTTTCCAATATTGTCGAAAAATTCAGGGCGCTTAATTATAGTTTTACCAGGGTTTCGCAAAATACCATTATTACGGATGAACAAGGACAGGCCCTGGCAGAAATTGATTTACTGCTGGAAAATGGGGAATACGTTATGGCGGTGGAGGTAAAATCCATACTAACCAAAACTGATGTAAAGGATCATAAGAAACGGTTGGAAATCCTGCGGGGTTATGCAGATAAACGTAACGATAAAAGAATATTTGCCGGAGCTGTTGCGGCAGCATTAACAAACAAAAACGCCCGTGATTTTGCTCTGGAAAGCGGAATGTATGTGGTTGAACAAACGGGAGATACCGTACGAATTAAAGCGCCGGAAAAACCGTATTTTTGGTAGCATAGTACTTTGATGTGAAAGTTTTTATGCGTACATAGGTTTTCCGCCAAAAATGACGGAAAACCCAATAATCATTTTTAACGTACAGAAAAGGAAAAACATTCCCACCAGTCGGATTCAATGGTTCCATTGGTATGTAGTTTTGTTTCGTCTACAAATATAATGAATTCATTTACTTGCATTAAACCAGAAACTCCATTAAATGGAATTTCCGGTGTATCATTGTCCATGCCGCCAATGCCTATGTATTCGTGTTTGCCAAGTTTTGACTTATCTCCGGCGATTATATCAAAAGGAGGCCAAATACCGGCGAGGCTAAAGCGATCATACTGGCTAAGATAATCAAACCCTGGAGGCCACCCACCAGCCCCATTGTGCCATATTATAGTATCATTTACTCTAATAGCATTAATTGAAAGCCTTATACATGAATGAGGAGCATTGTTGAGCGGTGTGCAAACTGTAGTTCTGTTTAACCCAGCTACGTCATACCAGCCGATGTTATTTACCGATGGAGACTCGCCTATAAGCCAGCCGTTCGTTGGTGCATCATCCCTTACAAGCAATAAATTTGAGACAAGAAACTCGACATTATCTCCAGAAACACTTCGAACGTTTCTTGCATCACTGGTACCTGACTGAAAAAACACCTGCCCGTCTGGGATAGAGGTACTACCCGTATCACAAGAAATCACCGCCAAGCAAAAAACTAAAATTGCCAAAACCCCAAGTTTCTTTTTCATAAGAATCCCCTTTTAAATGTTTTATAAAATTCCAGCGATAAACACCGCCATTATTAACCTGTTATTCTTTAACATATTGTTCAACTTTGAATTTTTCTGTTGACGTATTATAAATTGCAAACAGGTACTTGTCCCCCTTAATGCATGAATTTGACTTTTCGATAATTTCTATTAATCTGTTTTTGTATTCATCGTAAATATCATTGGAAACCTGAAAAACCATTAAACGAATTTCTGCCCGTGCAAATATTATTTTTAAAAAATCATCTTCTATCTCTTGTAGATAAGGATTCCATTCAGATTCGCCAACCAGATATACTTCATCAAATATGCCATTTTTATTTGTATAAACAATTATATCGTAAAGCCATTCTTTGTTTTCGATATATTCATCTTCTTCCCCATTTAATTTGCAATTTACTATTAAATCATATTTTTTTGCAACTTTAATAATTGCTTTCTTAATTGCGTTAGTCCAGTTTTTATCGCCTTTAAGAGAGTTATTATTCAACGCTTCTAAACCGGTAGTGATATCATTAATAAAATCTTTCATAAAACAACTCCTTTTTGTATGAAATTTCATACAATACTTTTAGGGTATTATATATCCAACCAACAGATGTATATATAACTCTTACCGATGTTTCTTAATTTGTCAATCCCAAAGCATGATAGACCCATACGTTAAGGGTATTATGACTGAAAGAGAGCTATTAAAGGTATTCAGCGTGAATATCAAGCATTACCGGGCGCTTTTTAAGTGGTCGCAGGCTGAATTGGCGGAAAAGGTCGATATTTCCATCAATTTTTTAAGTGATATCGAGACCGGCAAAAAATGGGCTTCCCCGACTACCATAGTTAAATTTGCTGATGTGTTCCATGTCGAAGTCTACGAATTGTTTAAACCGGAAAATATAATGCCGGCCAAACCCGGCAGCATTATCCAGAAATATAATGATGATATTGTAAAGGCAATTAATCGCATCAGAGACAATTATTTACAAAAATTGACCTAAATGAACCTGTTTAAATATTTACCGATTACTACCATTCACGGGGTTTAAAATCATCCGGAATGTTTATCTTTATTGTATCTCCGGCTTGCTCAATTGTATAAAAACCGGCTTTTTGGGCATAGTCCCGGACTGTTTTATCTATTATGGCGGCTGCTATTGCCCCCTGAATCTTGCGGGTGTCATTACGACTATCTGCGCGTTTTCTTAAAAATTCCATCCGTGCAACATGGTCATCTACATCTTTTTGATTTGGTTTTGATTTTACTTCCACCGCAATTTTGACATCGCCGTTTTCCAGCATAATATCAATTTCTGCAAGACGGTTACCCAATGCATCTTCTATTTTAATATCCTGTGAGATTTCTTCAAAGTTAAAGCCCAAGCTCCTGAATTTATCAGTAATGCCGGGAACAACCATATGTTCGATCATTTCACCAAAGCGGTTACCAAGTTTACCGATAATCCTGTCAATTTCCTTCTTTTCTTTTGCCCATTCTTCTTTGGCCGCCTGTCGTTTCTTTTCTTCTTCTTCCTTGGCTAACTGCCATTTTCGCTCATTTTCTTCTCTTTTCTTCTGAAATTTCCGGTCGGTTTCCTGCCATTTTTGATCAGTCTCCTTGAACATAGCCCATACCTTTTCAAAGTTTAATGTCTCGGATTCAGCCATAAATGTACCTTCCTTTGTAATGTACAATAACAATTGTTTTGATTTCAAGCCTAAGTGGCATTATCACTGTATATAATGCAAAAAAATGATTCTTGCTTGTATTGAAAATAAAAAAATATTTTTTTCTTCCCTAATACAAGCAACAAGCGCCATAGTACCTTCTTATGGTCAGTAATGCTGGACGTGGATACTCCATTAGATTACAATAACAAGCAGAGGAGAGTAACCTTATGGGAAAAACTCAATTATCTGATGAAAGCATAAAATCCTCATTAGACAGGATTAAACTTCGCTATACATATGAAATGGATGGTGAGTATTTAGTTGGTCATCTGGATGATTATCCTGAATACCCAACTCAGGGTGAAAATCTAAAAGATTTTGAAGAAAATCTTGCGGATATTTACGAAATGATACAGGATGGAACACTTGATGTACGCCAGAAACACGGTGTTTTGGAAATAGTTGGATGAACCGTAAAGATTTTATTTTTTTCCTTGAGCAAAATGGTCTTGTTTTTTATAGACATGGAACAAGACATGATATATACATCCATCAAATAACTGGAAAAAAGGTTGCTGTTCCCAGACATAATGAAATAAAAAACAAATTTTTAAAAAAGGTTCTTAATGAAATCACGAAAAAGGGTATTGATTAAAGTATAAAAAGCCGTTTTTCTTGTATTGAAAATACAAAAAAATATTTTTTTCTCTCCGAATACAAGCAACAAGCGACATAGTACCTTCTTATGGTCAGGAGGCTACTATGAAAAAACTTAAAACTATTTTGTTTTTTGCTGCGATTACAGCGCTGTTTATTTCGGCCTGTTCCACTGAAACCAGCCTGCAGCGATTGTTGGGAACCAGCGCTTCGTCGGTGGTGTTTTTTGGCTGTAAAACACCTGCCGAAGGAGAGGTGAATTTTTATTTTTCCCGGGATGTAAAGGTTACGTCTTTGTATTTCGATCCGCCTATGGAATCGGAAATCCTTAGTCAGGGAGAAATGGTTACGGTTCGTTTTAACTCTGCCTTGCCGGGGGGATCTCTGGTTTCTACGGATATTCTGGTTGAGGATAAAAGCCGGAATACACTTAATGTACTGGTTAGTTTTCGGACCCGGAATGAACGTATGCCGGAATTGGTGATCAACGAAATCAGAACCGCTTACAGTAATTCCAACGGTAATGCCAGAGTAGAGTTTGTGGAATTAAAGGCAATGAGCGCCGGAAACTTGGGGGCAATGCGGCTTTTTGCAGCCTATGAAAAGAAGGAACCGATTTTTGAATTTCCGCCGGCGGAGGTAAAGAAAGACGAGTACATCGTTGTTCATACACGAAGCATTGAACCGGGAATTGTTAATGAGACGGGAACTAATTTGGGTGAATCAAAGGGGAATGATGCGCTGACTACGGCGCGTGATTTTTGGATGCCCGGCACGCTTAAGCTTCACGATACCAATGTTATTTACATTATGGATCAGGATGACAATATCCTGGACGGAGTCCTGCTTCTTTCCAGTAACTATAAATGGAAGGATTCCATGACTCCTCCGGCAATAGAAATGGCAAGGCAGGGTATGTGGTCCGGTTCAGAACCGGAAGATGCCGTAAATACCAACGGCAATACCGCCACACGGACAATTAACCGGGACGAATACAGGACAAATTCCCATAGTGCAAAGGATTGGTATGTGACAGTTACCAGCGGAGCAACTCCAGGTAAAAAAAATAACGTAGGCCGGTATAAGCCTTAATTTAACGCAGAGCCTAGCATACCATCTCTTTGCTTAATATATTGCAGATAATGTTGTATGCCAGGCTCAGAGATAAATTAGGATTTACAGATATTGCTGAATCAGGCTTTCTATCTGGTTTTTGGGCATGGCGCCGCTTTGAATAAACAGTTGTTCGCCGTTTTTATAGACCGCCAAAGTGGGTATGGAAGCAACGTTGTGCTTCATAGCCAGTTCGCCTTCTTCGTCTACGTTAATTTTGCCCACTTTGAGTCTGCCGTCGTATTCATCGGCAATTTGTTCAATAAAGGGAGCTATCATCTTGCAGGGGCCGCACCAGGAAGCCCAAAAGTCCAACAATACCGGAACGGAAGCATTAATAACTTCACTCTCAAAATTGCCGCCGGTTATGGTTATTTCCTTGCTCATACTGTAAGCTTAAATCAAAATGAAAGGAAAACCAAGTGTTTTTGTAAACGTTGATCCAAAACCAAAGCTTTTGGAACTTCTCGCTCCGGCCGGTACTCCGGAAGCTCTTGATGCGGCAATTGCGGAAGGGGCCGATGCGGTTTACCTGGGATTAAAGGCCTTTAATGCCCGGATGCGGAGCGCTAACTTTGCCTATTCCCAGTTTGAAGGGGCGTTGCGAACTTTACACCGATCAGGCCGCAGGGTTTATGTAACGGTTAATACTGTCTTTGAACAAAGGGAAGCAGACCGGGTTTATCAGCTTTTAAAATACCTTGCCGCTACAGGGCCTGACGGAATAATTGTTCAGGATTTTGGAATCCTTATGATGGCCAAAGAATTTAAACAGCTGAAAATTCATGCTTCTACCCAAATGAATATCGCTTCCGCACGGGGAGTCAATGCTCTTTCCAAATGCGGAGTATCACGAGTTGTGCTTGCCCGGGAACTTTCTTTGGATGAAATTAAAAACATACGGCAAAAAACCAATATGGAACTGGAAGTTTTTGTTCACGGCGCTCTTTGTGCCAGTGCATCAGGACTTTGTCTTTTTTCGAGTTATTTGGGAGGTAAATCCGCAAATCGCGGACTTTGTACGCAAGCCTGCCGGCGTTTGTATAACGCAAATGAAGGATTCGCAGTGAACGAAGCGGGTTTAGAGCTGACTTCTCCTGTTAAATCCGGTTACTACTTTAACCCTTGCGATCTTTCATTAATCAACCGAATACCGGAACTTGCGGAAGCTGGAGTGCAGGCCTGTAAAATCGAAGGGAGAATGAAAAGTGCGGAGTATGTGGGGACGGTGGTTTCCGCATACCGTACTGTGATTGACAGTTTGGGCGGCGGGGATAATGAACGCCGTCAAGCGTTGGAAAATGCACAGCGTATTTTGCGTAATGATTTTGCCCGGCCAAAAACGGAATATTTTTTTAATATGGCGCCAGACACCGTTTTCAGGTCCGAACAGGATGGGGGAACCGGCATAAGCCTTGGAACTATCATAAAGGTAAAAAGCAGTCTGACAACGGGAACCGGGCGGCAGGGATTAATACAGGATGAACGTTTTAAACCTGATTGTGCCAATGGCAGCATTAAACTTTCGGCAGGAGATTCATTGCGCTTTCACAAGGCCGACGATTCGCGGCGTCTTGCACATAAACTAAGTCTGGCGGAAAGTTCTGGCAGCAGCGGATATTTTGTTTCTATTCCCGAAGGCTTTGAAGTAGGAGATTCTGTTTATTTGATACAGACCAAGGCTATGACTAAACGTTATCCGCCTGTTATTCCAAAGGATTTAAGCCCATTTAAACGACAGCCCGGCAGGGACAGGGCGCCTAAACCAGCACAACCAGCCGGGGCAGATGTGAAGCCGTCTGTAAAACAAACCTTGCCGTTTAAAGAAGGTATCTTTGTTCAGGTTGCTTCTATTGAGGATTTATACGTTGTGCAATCGCAGCGGCCTGCCGGGGTGATTCTTCCTTTAAACCGGAAGAATGTTCGTTCCTTACTGGATGAAAAAGCTTTGCCTTTTAAATCCGGTGAAATTATCCTAACTCTCGATCCCTGGTTCGGGGAAGAAGATGAAGAGTTTCTTTCTGAACTGCCGGAACTACTGAAAGAACAGGGATATTGGTCGTATATAATAAACAATCCGGGTCATTTTTCTTTACTTCGGGATAAAGACAGAAGTGAAAAAAATCAAACGGTAAAAAAAGAAAAAAAACCTTCAACGCTGCTTATCGCAGGGCCATGGCTTTATACTTTTAATGCCTGGGCAGCCTCTTTTGTTGCTTCCCAGGGTACAAGTGCATTTGTTACACCTTTGGAAAATAACCGGCAGAACCTTGAAAAAACAATTCCCGGTTTTTTACGACGGCAGGTTTTTGTAACTCTCTTTTCCTGGCCGCCGTTGTTCCGGATTAAAACCAACAATAACCTTTATGGATTTAAACATTTTTTTGACAGCAGGGATGAATCTTTTTCTATTATTAACGGAGACGGAAGTACTGTTGTAATTCCCGATACACCATTTTGTATTACCGATAAAAAGCCATTTCTGATGGAAGCCGGGTTTCGCCGTTTTATTCTGGATTTTTCCGGCGGTACTTTTAACGGCTCTTTCTCTCTGAAAAAGAAACTGTACAAGGAAGTTATGAAAGCCGCGGAAGAAGGATCGGTACTTTCTGGAATATCACGATTTAACTGGAAAAACGGGTTTTATTACGATTTGAAAGATACTCAATAATTTTTTAAATTTTTTTTCTCCAATACAAGCAATAAAACACTCTTTGCCTTATTAGTAAACGCAGGGGGCGTCTGAGAAACGTGTTCCTGTACTAAGGGCGCGTCCAGTTGTGCTGGACGTTCAGCGTTGCTGGACGGTCGCCGGATATTTTAACGGAGGTATTATGAATAACCTCAATTCAATTTTAATCGAAGGTAATCTGGTAAAGGATCCTTTGTACCGGACTACTCCCAAGGGAACGCCGCTGTGTACTTTTACCCTTGCTTCCAACCGTTTCTTTAAGCAGGATTCCGGTTTGGAAAAAGAAGTTGGATTCTTCGATGTAGAGTCCTGGGCAAAGTTGGCGGAAAATTGTTACAACCTGGGACGCAAGGGACGGGGAGTCCGGGTAGTGGGCCGCCTTAAACAGGATCGATGGAACGGATCGGACGGAAAACACCATTCAAGAATTGCCATCGTAGCCGAACATGTGGAATTTAAGCCGGATTTCAAGAAAAACACGAAGCCTGAAAATTCCGAAATTACAGAAATGGCTGATACTGCTTTGGATTCGGCGGAGGATATGGTTCCTCCTGAAGATATTATTGAGGAGGATACAGTTCCGGAAGAATTTACAAGTGTTCCTGAAATGGAAACGGTAAAATTTTAGTTGATTTCTAACCGTTCCGGTTTCCTCCAATAGTACAAGTTTTGTACTTTACCCATATTAGCCGGAACGGTTTTACATGATGGTACGATTTATAAGGAGTTTTGCTATGTATAGTTTAATATACTGGAATAAATTATTTTGCTCGCTTATTTTAAGAAGACCCTTGGTGTCCATGATTGTATTGGTTAAATTATCCAGTGTATTGGTACTTACGGCTCTGTGCTTATGAATACGCAATAATTGACGCAGCTTGTCCCGAATTAATGAATTAACATCTTCTACAAGATTTGCTTTTGCCTGCTTATTAATCAAAAGCCCCCATCGGGAAGCAAGGTCATCCAGGCAGCTGTCTATGTTCTTTCCCGGAGGAATCAGCTTTACAATTGATTCAGCGGCATTTTTACGAAGTTCTTTTAATGGATCTTCAGTTTCTTTTTTTCCTGTGCTTTTTTCTTCTAAACTTAGCTTTTTCTTTTTCTTTCCCAGATTCGTAAAGAATGCAACAATATTGCTGATTACAGGCATGGTATACCAAAATGGCATAAGAAGCTTAATATCACTTAAAAGCTGTTTACGTTTTATAAGGAGGAGTATATGCAGGGGCAAGAGTTCGTTCTTTTGAAAAAACCGCGAAGATTCATGAATTTCTTTTCCCCCTGTCTGCATTTCTTCGTGAATAAGGTACAGTCTCTTGTCTTTGAGCAGTGCCTTGAGCATAGGTGCATTTTCTTCAACATAGGATGAGACTAGCCGTTCAAATTCCCGATCGTCATCCATGGCATTTTCCCGGATGAATTCCTTAAACATTTTTTTCCAGCGTCTGGAAATTGTCTTAATAATTACAGGGCGTGCTTCTGTAAGAAGCCGGGCGCAAAGGGGCAGCAGTTTAGTCTTTTTTATTAACCAGGCTTGTTTATCTTCGGTATAGAAAAAAAGAAGATCCGGTAATTCCTTGGGAGTTACCGGATCAGAGACTCTTTTTTTGATATATGCATCAAGTCCGTCCTGAGTGTAAACACCAAGCAGGGGAACCCCTTTATTGTCTTTAAACTTGGCTATGGTTTCCCGAGAAAAATAATATGGAGGTTTTTCCATTTCCAGTTCGAAGTTTTTAAAGGCAAGTTCTGTTTCTCTGGTTTTTACGGCTTTATTCTTAAAAAAGCTGCTGCATACTTCAATAATATAAATTGACTGAAGAGCGCCCAATTCTTCGGAAAGCAGTTCTTTTTTTTGGTTAAGGTCGTTTTTTACAAGATTGCAGAAATGTGCCCAGAACGAATATGAAATTTCCCGTCCTGCTTTAATATCGTTAAGACAATCGGCAGGCCGAAGCATGATCTTGTCAATTGTTTCCTGCAGGTAATTTTCTTTGCTTGTCAATCTGGGGGAAAGCTTACGTTGAATAAAATCTTTGTTTCCGCGGCGATTCAGATAGCCCCGTATTTTAAGAACAGAAAATTCCAGCAGTGTATTGGGAATCATGGGAGCCGCAAGCAGAGCGATTCCCCGGTCGTTGGGAAAAACAAGTTTAATCATGGGCAGCCATTCTTTTTGCGGCTGTTCAAGGAAATGGGGAAGAGCGGCGGATGCATCCATAGATTTTATTTGTTCCGGCGGTATTTCTATGTTCAGGGAAATTTCGTCAGGAAAGGGTATGTCCGATTCTTTGTCAGGATTACGATATGCGTCTTTTATTTGCTCTACAAAGTAATGGGAAAGGTATACCCAGCTTCCTGTTTCATCGTTATGGATATTCGCCTTTCCGTCTTCGACAAGACGGTTAATATCCATCCATACTCTGGTTCCTGTTTCTTCCGTCCATTTGGTCCATTCGGGTTTTTCCTCACAGATCCGCTTTGAATACTTTTCCAGAAAGGCAATAAAGGTCTCCATATCTATTTTTGGAGAATTATTCTTTCTGGCATAACTGTTCAGAACGGTGTACAGGTCGGTTCGTTGAGGCATATTGTAACAGTATCATTGTTTTTGTTATTTATCTATGGTACAATTTTGGTGCATGAAACGGCTATTTTTATATATATTGATTTTTAGCAGTTTCTTTCTTGGGGCTCAGGTTACCGAAGCAGATTTTGTAGTTAAGGACCGGGTGCTGATAAAGTACCGCGGTGTTGCCCGGGATGTGGTAATTCCTCCAAAACTTGGCATTAACCGCATTGGCGAGCGTGCCTTTGCCGGAAGTTCAATTAATTCTGTGGTTATACCAATGGGAGTGGGTTATGTTGATCAGCGGGCTTTTATGGGCTGTTCTTTTTTAAAGAAAGTTACCCTGCCCAATACACTTATTACCCTGGGACAAAGGGCTTTTTTTAATTGTTATATGCTGGAAAATATCAATATACCGCGAAGCCTGGTTGCCATAGAAGACGGAGTTTTTTACAATTGCCGCAGTCTTAAGGAAATCGATATCCCCGACACGCTTAAAAAACTTGGTTCCAGAGCTTTTTCCGGCTGTTTAGGTATGGAAAAGATCAGTTTATCCCGGCGGACAGAATTGGGGACACATCCTTTTATGGGTGTTCCCTGTGATATAATTTATAGGGATTAAATTATGAAGAAGCAAACAAAAAATGAATACTGCAAATACTTTATGCCAATCCTGACAGTGCTTTTTCAGGTATTTATTTTTGGCTCCTGCACAGCTGAAATGATTGTAGAACGATTTGCTGCCCACGAAGAAACTGAAGAAATTATTATTACATCCCTGATTCCGGAACCTGTATCCGAAACAGAGGGTCTTTCCGGTTCCAATATGATACTGGAGAACGGTAACTATTGGACTGCCGGAGTTCCCGGTTTTGGAGAAAACGCACTTTCTGCTTTTGCCGGTGAATACCGGATTCCTGAAAAGACAGAATCGGTAAAGGTTTGGCTGACCATGGAATTTGTTTATTATGATGGCTGGACTAACCGTGATAGTATAACCAGAATACCGGTACTGGAAAAATGGGGAAACGAAGGTCAGATTGTTGCTTTAACGTTAAACGAAAACTGGACTGTAGTTATGCAGTTTCCTTTGGGAACGGGATTAAGCAGGGATGATGAAGACCGTATCATCATGGATCTTGTAAGCAAATTTGCAGGATTTTCCGGTCAGGGACAGAATGTATCTTTTCCTGCAATTATTGCTTATTAATTATTATATGGGAAATGAAAATGAATAAAATTATTGCCAAAAAACAGCTTTCCGAAGAAGTTTTCCTGATGGAGATAGAAGCGCCTCTTATTGCCCGTTCTAGAAAAGCCGGACAATTTATTATTGTCCAGGCAGATACCGATTGGGGAGAACGAATTCCACTGACCATTGCCGATGCGGAAGAAGATAACCTGGTAATTGTATTTCAGACTGTCGGGGCTACTACCCACAAACTTGCCCTGAAAAACGAAGGTGAGTATATCGAAAATATTCTGGGCCCTCTGGGGAATCCTACTCATATTGAAAAATTCGGACATGTTGTTTGTATAGGCGGCGGTATCGGTGTAGCGCCGCTATATCCCATAGTTCAGGCTATGAAAAACGCCGGTAATCGTGTGTCGGTGATCATTGGAGCGCGGACCAAAGAGCTTATAATATTCGAAGACAAAATGCGGAATATTGCAGACGAGCTTACCGTAGTAACCGATGACGGTTCCTATGGTAAAAAAGCCCTGGTAACCGAGCCGCTAAAGGAATATTGTTCTGCCGTTCCCAAACCGGATATGTCCGTTGCCATTGGCCCTCCCATTATGATGAGGTTTTGCGAAAAGACTACTGCAGAGTTTGATGTTCCGGTTATGGTTTCGCTTAATACCATAATGATAGACGGTACCGGAATGTGCGGCGGCTGCCGGGTTACGGTAGGCGGCGAAACAAAATTTGTCTGTGTAGATGGTCCGGAATTTGACGGACATAAAGTTGACTTTGACAATATGATGCTCCGCATGAAGGCTTTTAAGGTCAAAGAAGATGAGGATCACCGCCGGTGTCACCTTGATATGGAAAACTTAAAACAGAAAACAGGATAAATTTATGGAATTAAAAACCGCAGCAGAACTTAATGATGAAGCAAAAACTCTGTTAAAATCAATTTTGGATAAAAAAGCATCGTCCGGGATAAATGCAAAAGAACGTTCAGCCATTCCGGCGCAGGAAATGCCGGCCCAGGATCCGGTTGCCCGCGGCAAAAATGTAAGTGAAGTTGCGCTGGGTTACGGTGAAGATCAAGCACGGCTGGAAGCGGAACGATGCCTGGGTTGTAAAAATCTGCCGTGTGTTGCCGGGTGTCCTGTTGCAGTTCCCATTCCGCGGTTTATTGCAGAAATCCAGAAAGGTGATTTTAAGGCGGCGGCGGATATTATTAAGGAAACAAATCTGCTTCCTGCCGTGTGCGGCCGTGTTTGTCCTCAGGAAAAACAATGCCAGGCCGAATGCACACTTGGGAAAATACTTAAAGATAGTGAGAAAGCAGTGGCAATTGGACGGCTTGAGCGTTTTGTTGCGGACTGGGAGCGGAATAACGGCAAAGTAACAGTGCCTGCTGTTAAGAAAGCTTCGGGAAAGCGGGTCGCAATTATCGGTTCGGGCCCTTCCGGATTAACTACAGCGGCAGATTGCGTTCGGGAAGGTCATGCCGTTTCCATTTTCGAAGCTTTTCATAAACCTGGCGGGGTAATGGTTTACGGTATTCCGGAATTCCGGCTTCCCAAATCCATTGTTCAGGCGGAAGTAGAAAATCTTGTAAAAATGGGAGTTTCCATAGAAACAAATTTTCTTGCAGGCCGTACCAGAAACGTTAATGAAATACTTGAGAGTTATGATGCAGTGTTTATTGGCGCCGGAGCAGGTTTACCAAAATTTCTCGGCTGTCCCGGCGAAAATCTTGTAGGAGTAATGAGCGCCAATGAATACCTTACCAGGGCAAATTTAATGAAGGCCTACAATTCGGAAAAAGCCGACACGCCCATGTACAAGTCCGATATTACTGTTGTTATCGGAGGCGGTAATGTTGCAATGGATGCGGCACGAATGGCTTTGCGGCTCGGTTCCAGGGAAATCCATGTTATTTACAGGCGGACACGGGAAGAGATGCCGGCAAGGGCAGAAGAAGTTGAACATGCCGTAGAAGAAGGTATTGTGTTTAATTATCTCCGTAATCCCGAACGTTTTATTGGAGACGGAGAAGGCCGGGTTACCGGAATGGAACTGTTAAAATATGAACTTGGCGAAAAGGATAATTCCGGCCGCCCTCGGCCTGTGGCGGTAAAAGATTCCAATTATGTGTTTAACTGCGATACGGTGATAGTTGCTTTAGGCAATGAACCAAACCCGCTTTTGTCCCGGACGACAGAAAACCTTAATGCAGACAAGAGAGGCCGGATTGTTGTAGACGAAACTCAAAAGACCAGTCTGGACAGGGTATATGCAGGCGGCGATATAGTATTGGGAGCAGCCACTGTGATCCTTGCTATGGGGGAAGGCCGCAAAGCAGCGGCGGCAATTAACAAATTGCTTACTGTGTAGTATACTGAATAACAATGAAAACTTTACATCGAATTGTGCAATTAAAAGTTGTTTTTTTATTTTTGCTGATAGGTTTTTTTATTGGTTCTTCTTTGCTGGTGTTGGCTCAGGAAACTGAAATAGCGCCCTCTCAACCTTCACAGCATCTGGTTCCTTCACAAACTTTCCCCACCCCTGCGCAGACACAATCTCCTGCAGAAACTCCGCCTCAGCCGGTACAGCAAACTCAGCCTTCAACGCAGCGAACTCCGCCTCAGCCGGTACAAAGACAGACCGGTTCCGATGCATTGCAGAATTACAGGATTGGCAGAGACCTGGAAGCAAGAAATCGTTTTGAAGAAGCAAATGTCTATTATAATGAAGCGGTGCGTATCTGCGTGGAAGAACTCAACAGAAACTATACCAACATGGATTCTTATACGGTACTTACCTGGACATTGCTTAGACAAAGGCGTTATTCAGAAGTGATTAACTGGGGAGACAGGGCGCTTCGGATTAATCCCGGTGATTTCCGTATTGTGGAAACAATGGGAGAAGCATACTTTTACCTAAACGATTATGAACATTCTCTTATTATGATGCAGCGTTATGCGGCGTCCATGCCGCGCGGCGACCGGGCTTCTACGGCATATTTCTTTATGGGTGAAATTTACCGTAATCAGCGGAAATATCTTCATGCCGATATTGCCTACACTACTGCGGTAACTCTGGAAAGCAATGTATTTCTTTGGTGGTTCAGGCTTGGAAATGTACGGGAAGCAGCCGGAGAATATGAACCGGCTGTGGCAGCTTATGAAAGATCGGTAAGCCTTAATCCCGGTTCCCGTGAAGCTGTTGAAGCGCTGGAAAGAACAAAACGGCTGAATGCGACAGCGCAGCGATAAGTGACTTTAACCCCAATTTACCACTGTGTATGGCATACAAAATACCTATATTAATAAAGCAAAGGGGCAGGAAAAGCCCTGGTAAAAGCGCCTGTAGAATCCATTGGCCGTACTGAACACATCAATCTTCCCATATCGGTGGGAGGAGGAACACTCATTCAGACCATAGTGGTCGTGGCTTCAGTCAACGGACGCTTTGGCGTCGCTGCTGTTGTAGCACGCCAAATGGTCTTCATGAGTAACCTCCCTCCCACCTATGTGGCAACATTAGTTTCGATGTGTTCAGTCCGGCTTTTGGTAATTACCCGACCTTGCGCCTGCCCCTTTTCATACAATACTACAGGTTTATGTATGTCAGGTTCAGTGGCAATTTAAGGTTTTATATATGGATGTAAACTGTAAATTGGAGGAATATGGTGTGTATTTTGAAAATATAATAGGCTGAACAAGGATATTATGGATTTTAAGGATAAATTCAGTGTTTCGGGAAGTTATGTTGCGGAGTGAGCAGAGGAGGGTGAACTTATTGTGTGGCTGTACAAATACTTATTCTTAGACTATGATATGATAATAAACCAAAAAGAGGGTATATGCGTTACAGAGTAGAAAATTTCAAATCTCTTAAGAATACGGGGAATATTGAAATTGCGCCACTCACCATTTTTATTGGCCCAAATGGAACCGGAAAGAGCAGCGCATTACAGCCATTGCTTTTCTTATCTCAAACAATGACCAATAGCCGTGATGATGTCGGCTTTATATCTAATGGAGAATATATAAAAATAGGTAATTATTATGACTTTATTAATGAACATGATACAGAAAAGCGATTAATAATATTTTTTGATTTTGATTATAATTGTTTAGAATGCAAAAAAAATTGTTCGGAAGCCGGAAAGATCAAGCAAATCGAAGATATTGAAGTTGGTGATATTCCGCCGGCGAAATATGAAATAGTATTTAAATGCGGGAAAGATAATCAGCCGGAATTGGAAAAAATTGCTATACTGGATTGTCTGGATAGAAATTTATTGATAAGAAAAAAAAATGGTGGCAATTATACACTTGATTTTTTTAGAGCAATTGATGAATCGGACAAAGATATTTACAATTCTATCTTAAACCAGATACCGCAAAATTATATTTTTAGTGAAGATGATATTCTTGATCCTGTATTTAAAAAGAATATAAAAAAAGAATACAAAGAATCAGCAATCAAACTTGAGAAAAGCATATCAAGATATTTGGCAGTTATTGCCACGAATAAAAAAAATATCCTGGGTGAGTTATCTCAAATAAGATATGTAGGTCCAATTCGCCAAGAGGCACAACGTTTCTATGAATATAATAAAGAAAATTACAGGGAGGTTGGCAGATTTGGAGAAGCTTCTGCATATATTTTATTTCAAAATATCAATGAGATAGCAAAAAAAGGAGAATTGGTAAAATGGCTTAGGATGTTTGGATTTGCTGAAGATTTTAGAATAAAGTTAATTCCCGATCATCCTCAATTATTCATGCTTGAATTTAGAGAAAAAGGGAAAGACTATTATGTCAATTATGCGGATTCATGTTTTGGTTTGTCTCAATTATTACCTCTCCTTGTCCAATCTGTATATTCAAAAAAGGATGATTTAATAATCATCGAACAACCGGAATTGCACCTGAATCCCTGCCTCGAATCTATATTGGCCGATTTTTTTGTTGATATGATTAATAAAGAGAAGCGTTTGATTATTGAAACGCATAGTGAATATTTACTATTAAGGCTAAGAACATATATTAAAAGAGGCAGAATAAGCAATAAAAAAACAGCTTTATATTTTACTGAAAATATTGAAGGAAATAGCACAATAAGGAAAATTAACCTTGATGAAAATGGGGACTTTCCTAACAATGACTGGCCTGTTGGATTTTTTGGTGAAGCGCTCTCAGAAAATCTAATGTTTGCCACGGCAGTAAAGTAGTGAACGATATTGTCATTGATACTAATGTGCTGCTCCATTCAAATAACAGAAATGATGTGCACTATCATTCTGCAAATGAAACTTTGAAGTTAGTATTACACAATGATTTATTTTTATGTGTTGATGATATTTTTGATATAGACAAAACAAAAAACACCAGCATCATTGGACATGAATATAATACCCATGTAATACCGGGTACATCTGCTATATGTTTTATACTGGATAGGGTTACAAAAAGAAAAATTAGACCAATAATTACGAAAAATTATAAAAATGTAAAGCTGAAATTATCAAAAATGATTAAAAAGGGCGAAGTAAAAAATCGCCATGATGTAACATTTGTTATTGTAGCTTATGGAAGTCAAGATAAAATGCTGGTCAGTAACGACTATGATGATTTTAACAAGGAAAATAGAAAATATATTTCAAACAAATTTCAAGTTTCGATTCTTGATTCTGATGAATATGCAGCCAGTTAACCAAGGAGTCTCCCCATGCCTAAAAAGCCCCCCACCATCGACACCAGCAAACTCAACCAAATAGACACATACACCTATCCCGAATACGACCGTGCCAACATACCCCCCGTTGGCATGGCACAATACGACACCGTAGCCAGCCCCGAAGCAAAATATGAGTACGACCCCCATATAGACCCTTCCCTGCAATGGTCAGGCAAAAAAGAGGGCGCTTCCTTTACTGTGCCCACATCGTCAATTCACATACACGAAAGCATAAAACCCCACAAGATAATCCGTTCTGTTCAAACATTGGGTGAAGATTATAAAGACGATCAGGGCTGGCTCTTTGAATCCGATGCGGACATAGCCGCAAAATTAAGCAACAAGTTTGAGTTTTACCAGCACAAGGACAAATGGACAAACCGCCTCGTTGCCGGAGACAGCCTTGTAATAATGAACTCCATGCTTGAAAAAGAAGGCATGGTAGGGCAAGTCCAAATGGTCTACATTGACCCGCCCTATGGAATAAAATACGGTTCTAACTTCCAGCCTTTTGTGAACAAGCGGGATGTTAAAGATAAAAAAGACGAAGACCTGAACACAGAACCGGAAATGATAAAAGCCTTTCGGGACACATGGGAATTGGGCATACATTCGTATTTAACTTATCTACGGGACAGATTATTACTTGCGAGAGAATTGCTTTCCGATATCGGCAGCGTTTTTGTGCAGATAAATGACACCAATCTTCATCATATTAGGGAGTTATGTGATGAAATATTTGGCAGTGATAATTTCTTTTCACAAATTTCGTTTAAAAAAACATTGCCTCTTGGTAGTACTGGTTTAGCAGGTATATGTGATTATATTATTTGGTATGCAAAAGATATTTCGCAAATAAAGTATCATGAACTATTTGAATCAAAACCAGTTGGTGAAGGAACTGGTTATACTTGGCTAGAATTAACAGACGGTGTCCGCAGAAAAATGACCAAAGAAGAAAAAAATAATCCAAATTTATGTCCATCACATTCAAAACTTTTTTTTACAAGTGCTCTTGCTTCATCGGGCTACACAGAGACTTGTATGTTTGATTTCGAATTTAATAAAAAAATCTATAAATGCGGAAAAAAAAGTTGGCGTACTACAAAAGAAGGTATAGAAAAACTGATAAATGAAAACCGCATTATAGCTCCAGGAGATCTTCCATGCTATATTCAATATCATGATGATTTCCCATTTCAACCTTTGCATAATCTTTGGAATGACACACATGGTGCAACTGATATGCAATATGTTGTACAAACATCGATAAAGCCCATCCAACGCTGTCTCCTTATGACCACCGACCCCGGCGACTTGGTACTGGACATCACCTGCGGAAGTGGCACAACCGCCTACGTTGCTGAGCAATGGGGACGCCGCTGGATAACCTGCGACACTTCTCGCATCGCCGTCACCCTTGCGAAAAAACGGTTAATGACCGCAACCTTCAACTATTATAAACTGGCACACCCCGATAACGGCGTATCAAGCGGGTTTGTGTATAAAACCGTTCCCCATGTAACACTTAAATCTATTGCAAATAACGAACCGCCCCAACAGGAAACCCTGTACGACCAGCCGGAAATCGAAAAAAAGAAAATCCGCATTTCAGGCCCGTTCACGGTTGAAGCCCTTCCGTCTCCGGTCGTAAAACCACTTGAAAGTGATGATACTCTGCCCGCTCCCTTCTTCCATGAGAACGCCGCCAAAAAACAGGCAGACTGGATGCAGGAGTTAAAGGCAACAGGTTTATTGGGCAGGGGTGGTGAGAAAATCAAGTTTGCAAGGGTAGAAGCCCTTGAAACCACAAAATTTCTTCACGGTATCGCAGAGACAGACGAAAAAGAACGAAAACACGCCGTAATCTGTTTTGCAGGGGAAACCCGCCCCCTCGATGTCCGCATGGTAAATCAGGCGTTAAACGAAATGGAAACTATCAGGCCCAAACCGTCTTATGTCCTTTTTGCCGCTTTCCAATTTGACCCGACAGCCGCAAAACTCATTGACGATACCAAATGGCCCGGCGTAACCCTGCTGAAAGTCCAAATGAACACCGACTTAATGACCGGCGATCTAAAAAAGAAACAAACCGGAAACCAAAGTTTCTGGCTAATCGGACAACCCGATGTTGAACTTATCAAAATTGAAAAAGGTGAAGACAAAGGCAAACACAAAATCAAGGTTAAAGGTTTTGACTATTACGATGTAAAAAAAGGTATAGTTGAATCAGGCGGAACAGAAAAAATCGCAATGTGGATGCTTGATACCGATTATGACGGAATGTGCATAGAACCCAGGCAGGTATTCTTCCCAATGGAAGGGAAAAACGAAGGCTGGGACAAACTGGCAAAAACCCTAAAAGCGGAAATAGATCAAGACCTAATCGAAAAATACAGGGGTGTAGAATCATTGCCGTTTGCTGTAAAAGACAATACCGCCATAGCGGTTAAAATTGTCGATGACCGTGGTATCGAATGTCTGAAAGTAATTTCCGTTGGGAAGAACAATGGATAAAGAAACCACGAATAATACGAATATGACGAATGACACGAATATTTTATACAAGGAAGAATGTTTTCAAATCTATCATGCGATATATGAAGTTCACAATCATCTTGGCAGCGGATTCCTAGAATCTGTATATCAAGAGGCGCTGGAGATTGAATTGAAAAAAGAAAATATTCCGTTTGAACCTCAAAAAAAGTTGCAGATTTTTTATGACAATAAGCCATTAACTCAATTCTTTAAAGCAGACATTATTTGTTTTGATAAAATATTACTTGAATTAAAAGCTGTTACAAAAATTACCAATGAACACAAGGCGCAACTAATGAATTATTTAACTGCAACCAAAATAAAATTGGGACTTTTAGTAAATTTCGGAACGCATCCAAAGGTGGAAATATGTCGTATGATACGATAATCCTATTTGTGAGTATTCGTGCCATTCGTGGTAAAAAATTGGAGAATCTGTATGGCTAAAGATATATCTCTTTCCGAAAACGAAATCTATAAAAGCATTCGTACTGTCCTTGATGCGGCACGTCAAAAGGCGTATTCCGCTATCAATTTCGCCATGGTGGAGGCTTATTGGGAGGTTGGGCGGCAAATTGAACAAGCTGTTGGCGACCGGGCTGAATATGGAAAAGGGCTTTTACAGTACATTTCTATCCGGTTAACCGAGGAATTCGGGAAAGGTTTTGATGAGACCAATTTGCGTAAAATGCGGCAGTTTTATCAGACTTTCCCAATTCGAGACGCACTGCGGCACGAATTGAGCTGGAC
>Ga0082212_10003761_pt1 | contig 21363 bp, 16 predicted proteins | sample TergutNt197P3_FD_71548 | JGI IMG/M metagenome (GOLD analysis project Ga0082212, IMG submission 71548) | Neocapritermes taracua P3 segment gut microbial communities from Petit-Saut dam, French Guiana - Nt197 P3 | ecosystem: Host-associated > Arthropoda: Insects > Digestive system > Gut ... | reverse complement strand
CTCGTTTGCGATATTGCTCATATCCAGCCGGACGACCGGATGCTTGGGAAAAGTATAGTCCGAATCATAGATCCAGAGGCCTTTGAAAAGCTCCTTGTCGCCGCCGAAAGCTTCGCCGATGGTATCCAGCAGGAGCGATTTTCCGAAACGCCGCGGGCGCGACAGGAAATAGCAGCTTGCTCCGTTGAGCAGATCATAGATATATCGAGTTTTATCTATATAAACATAGTCGCCCTCAATGATTTTACGAACAGTCTGTATCCCTATCGGAAGCTTTTTCATCGCGGCGCCCTCCTGCGGTTCGTTTCTCCCATCAGTATAACACATTTCTCCATCCGTGATTACCACCTACGGAGAAAACCTATTCCCTGGCGGCTAGGTACGGAGGCGGCTGCTTTATGATATAGTACACTTGTGTTTGTAGAATTATTTACACAGATCAGCATTTGACCATTCAGTGCAGCAAAGCAAAACGCAGAAAGGAGAAAGAAAATGGCGGATTTAAAAACCCTCACAACATTTACGGCTGTTTCTAAAGGCGGCTCGGCGTTGATCAAAAAAATGATGGACTGCGATACGCCCAAGCAGAGTTTTGAGTTATTAAAGGCTTCCGGATTTCAGGGCACCTACCAAACCTTTCAGGCGGACCTTAAGGAGTTGGCGTCTCAGGGACTGAAAGCCGGGATAGCCGCGGAAGTTACGTCTTTTGCCGCGATGTGCTGCGAAGGATACAGCGATTTCAGCCGTCGCTAAACGAAACGATTATCGCTGCCCGGACCCGCATTTTATCACTGCCCTAACCCGCTCTAATACCCGTGACCTTCAGTCGTGGGTCAAAGAGCGGCTAAGGCCAGCATGGACTCATCTAACATTCGTCGGGGGTATGCATCCTCCGCCGAATGAAGATTCGTTCAACACACATGACATGAGGAGCCGATTTAGCGCTTAGTGATAGTCGGCTCCTTATCTTCATCTTATCGGTGTAAGGAGGCAAGTTTTGTATTATTTGCTGAACGAAACCCGTTCTTTGCGCAGCTTTCAGGACAAGCCGTTTATGATCATCGATCTGACCACCGGAACCGGCCTTGCCGTCCATCCGGATACGTTTCAGACGCTTCTCTGCTGCGACGGCAAAACAAACGCGGACGAATTGCCGGAAGAAGTGCGGGAACGTCTGCGCCAACTGGAAGAGCTCGGGCTCGCTTCCCGGTCGGACGAACCCGCGGAGCTGAAGCCCGCGCAAAAGCATAGGGTTTACCCCAACGTATATGTCGAACGCGCCCACTGGAGCACTACCGGCAGATGCAATTTACGCTGCCGGCATTGTTATCTTGCCGAGTTGAGGAATGCCGCGCAGGAGATCCCCCACGAGAAGGCCCTTGACGTCGTTTCTCAGCTTTCCGACGCGGGGATCACGCGGGTTGGCTTATCCGGCGGCGAACCTCTGGCGCGCAAGAATCTCTTAGGGCTCGTCGACGAGATTCTGGCAAAGGGTATGATCGTTGAATGGATCGAAACGAATACCTTGCTGATCACCCCGGAATTCATCGAGGCGCTGCTGTCCCGCGGCCTTAAGCCCCTTTTCTGCATCGGCTTTGACGGCGTGGGCTGGCACGACTGGCTGCGGGGCAGGGAGGGCGCCGAAGACGCCGTCGTTGAGAAAATCAGGCTTCTGCGCTCATACGGGCTGAATATCTTTGTGGAAACCGTTTTCCATAAAAAGAGCATAGGCGCCCTCGGCGACACGCTGAAGCTTTTAGCCGGGCTGGGGGTCTCCCATTGGAAGATTACCCACGCGGAGCCGTCCGGCGCCTGGGTCGATCAGGATCAGAGCCTGAATATGACTCTGGAGGATATCTTGGCCCATCACCTTGCTTTTGCCGAAGTCTACCTGCAAGCGGGCGCCCCGCTGGATATGCAGTATGAAGAATTCGGCGTCTTCTATAAAGGCGGATGGTATCAGTCTCTGGCGCAAAAATCCGGGCTTTCCGAGGAGGAGCATCTGTCGAGGCCGGCCTGCAACGTGCTGAGAAGCCGGATATACATTACCCCCGACGCTTTGCTTATGCCTTGTATGCCTTTCGCGGGACATCCGGAGACGGCCGGCGAATGCCCGAACCTGTATGAGACGACCATATCCGAGGCTTTGACTTCCTCGCCGTATCTGGACAAGATATGCCTGACCAATCAGGATTTCTTCGCGCACAACGAAGAGTGCCGTGTTTGCGAACACATGCGGGTCTGCCTGGGCGGGTGCCGGGCCGGCGGGGCGGAGGAGACGGGGGATTTTCTGGGCATAGACAGCTGGACCTGTACCTATGTCAAGGGCGGCTACGAAGCGAAGTTTCTTGCCCTGTGCGAAAAGTACAGATCCTGATCAGAACCCGCGCGCGCTGAGATATCTGTCCGCGTACTCCGCCAGCAGCGCCGGATACGCCTCGGGAAAGTCTCCGCAGTAAGGCGTGTACAGCGATTGGCTGCTGTCTAGGGCATGCTGCGGGCAGCCGCCGGCGCAAATCAGGCAATACGCGCAGTCTGAGCAAGCTGGGATAAGCGCGGCGTTTCTCCCGAACCATTCGGGCGCCCGGGAGGGGTCGAGAGCCGCTCCGTCTTCGGCGTACTCCCCGATTTCGCCGCGTGCGTTGCCGACTGATTCCCAGCAGCAGTAAATCTTTCCCCCCGGCAGGAAGATATACTGCCCGGCAGCCGCCGCGCAGTAGGCGCTTCTCAAGGGGTACGGCTTATCCGCCGACAAAGCCCCGATGATCCTGCCGGCGTGGCTGGTCAATGATCCTACCGCTATCCTGGGATAACTCTCCATAAAGTTTCGCAGGCTGTCTTTCAGCGCCTCAGCGTCCTTCAGGGGGGATAGCGGCCCGCATCGATCCCCGCAGAATACTTCCGCTATCCTGATCCTTATCCTCTCGTTGTCCAGCCAGCCGTCGTCCCGGAATCGCTCCAGCAGTTCGCAAATCGCGTCCCGGTTGCCTTCGTCCGCGTTTACGCGGATGTGGAGCCGGGCGTCCGTTTCCCGCAAGGCTCTTCGGAGATTTGCCGTCACTCTTTCGTAGGAAGGGGAACCGTCGCGGGGGAGCCGCCTTTGGTCATGGATGCGCGGAGGGCCGTCTAGCGTCACCTGGATATCGCTTATCCTTCCCTCGCCAAGCAAAGGGATAAAGACGTCGAGGTCGTGTCCGTTGGTGACGGCGCTGAATGTATAACCTCTCTCCGCCCCCATACGTACGATCTGCTCCACGACCCCCTTGTTTTCTATACGCAACGGCTCTCCGCCGTACAGAATGATCGCCTTGGCGGCTTGGACGCCGACGGCTATCCGGTCGATGGCTCGAAACACCCGCGCCGCTTCTTCCCCGTCCATTTTCGATTTTGCTTCCTCGCCGGATGACAGGCGCGTATGTAGATTTCTCTCAAAACAATAAGTACAAGCGTAGTTGCAGCCGGCGTCGGGGACGATGACAAAGCCGGGTTCCAAGCGCTGCCGGTAGTGCAAAGCCCTTGCCGCCGCCTCAAGGCGCTTTTTTTCTTCCGTATGAGACAGATAGGTCAGATGGCATCTTTCCAGCCAGAGCTCCCTGACCTTGTCTTCCAGCTCGTTTTCGAAAAAGCGGATTTCCCGGGTATCGGCATTTCGCGTTTTTTCGCGGACAAGGTTATGCAGCTCATCGTTGATCGCGTCCATAGCGCCCGTCAGCCCGCTTAGCAGCACATATCCGCCGCCTTTCATCGGTGTGGATAGTATCGCGTAGCTGCTCAGCCTTAGCCGCTTTTCCCCGGCGATCGCGCTATTTGCGCTAACGCCCTCTGCGTCGGAATCCCCCACAGCCATACTCTCCGCGTCCGTTCCGCTTTGCCGGATTCTCTCCAGCGCATCCCGATCCAGCCTAGCCATGTCCCGGAGGAACTGATCCAACACGTCTTTCAGCGCCGCCTGGTCAGAGCCGACGTCGGCGTCATTTTCTTCTCCACTTAATTCCGGTTTGCCGGCCGGCCTGTCCGGCTCGGGATACGTGTTGAGCGGAGCGTCGTATTGCCGCTGCCCCGTACTTTTTATCTCGTCCGCATTCCTTTGATCGCCTGTGCGCGCCACGCCTATTCGCCCCCTGCATTCTTCAGCAGTTCCAGCACGTAGTTTGGCAGGGCAAACGCGCCGCGATGCAGGTCGGTGTTGTAGTACCCGGTCTTGATCCCGCGCCCCTTCCACCCGGCGGCGTCCAGATCCCTGGTCGGGTGGTATTTCTTCGAAGCGAAGCCAAACAGCCAATGCCCCGACGGGTACGTGGGGATAAACGCCTGATAAACGCGGCAAATCGCGAAGGCTTCGGCTAAACGCCGATGGGCGAGCTGCATGGCGAGAGCGTCCGCGTCATAGAAAGGGCTCTCGTGCTGATTGACCAAAATCCCGTCGTCTCGCAGCGCGCGAAAGCAGTCGCCGTAGAAATCCTTGCCGAATAGCCCTTCCCCCGGACCGACGGGGTCGGTGGAGTCGACGATGATCAAGTCATATTCATCTTGAAACCGGCGGACATACGCCGCCCCGTCCTCATAGAAGATACGCAATCGGGGATCGTTAAGCTTGCAGGCAGTGACGGGCAGCAGCTCGCGGCAGACTTTGACCACCATTTCGTCGATCTCCACAAGATCGATCCGCTCCACCGTATCATACCGGGCCAGTTCGCGGACCACGCCGCCGTCGCCCCCGCCGATCACCAGCACATCCCGGGCATGGGGATGCACCGCCATGGGCGCGTGGGTGATCATCTCATGGTAGATAAACTCATCTTTTTCGGTGAGCATGACGTAGCCGTCGATCACGAGCATCCGCCCGAAGTCAGGCGTCGCAAACACGTCGATGCGCTGGAAATCGCTTTGCGCGCAATACAACTGTTTGTCAACCTTGACCGAAAACTTTGCTCCGTCTGTGTGCTTTTCACTGAACCACAGTTCCATACCCGCCGCCCTTTCGTCAGGATTTGCTCAATCCATCATTACCCGCGCCGTTATATATTTCGATCATCTCCCGGCGCAAGCTGTCCCTTATCGTTTGCCTGATCCCGGCGGGCAGATCGCCGGCGTCGGCGTTGAAGAGGTAGTTCTGTAGATCCACTTCTTTGACGAGCATCCTGGTGTGGAATATATTTGACCGGCTCAAGTTGACGTCCGCGGCCTCGTAGCGGGCCAGGATTCTGCTATCGATGAAATCTTGTATCGACGCGATACCGTGGTCGATGAAAAGCTTATTGCCGGCCGTATCCCGGGTGAAGCCCCGGACGCGGTAATCCACGGTGACGACGTCCGAATCAAAGCTGCCGATGAGGAAATCCAGTGTGGACAGCGGCGTGACGTCGCCGCAGGTCGCCACGTCGATATCCACGCGGAATGTGGCGATGGGATTGGCGGGATGGCACTCCGGGTAGGTATGGACAGCTAAATGGCTCTTGTCGAGGTGAGCCACGACCGTATCGCCGCCCTGGGGGATTTTTGTTTCCTGAGGGATCATGGCCTCCTGCGCGATGAGGAAAGTCGCGCTCGCCCCCTGCGGGACATATTCATGCTTGGACATATTTATCACCCGCGCGCCGATTTTATCCGCGACCTGCCGCAGGATGGAAGTAAGCCGCCCGGCGTTGTACTGGCTATCGATGTAAGCGATATAGTCCTTTTGCTCGCGCGCGGTCTTTGTATAGCACACGTCGTAAATGCTCAATGCAAGCGACTTTGTGAGGTTGTTGAACCCGTAAAACGTCATATTCCGACTCCTCGTTATCCATTAGTACAACGGGTTGATCCAGCCGTTTGTGATCATATAAAACGCAAGGTCAGCCGTCCTGGCAAAACCCGTTTTCGCCAATAAATTGCTCCTGTGGAATTTTACGGTACTTGCGCTGATGGACAATTCTTCCGCGATCTCCTCGCCGGTCATATGCTTGCAGATCAGGCGGAGCACCTCCATTTCGCGTTCGGTCAGGGGCGTTTCGCCCATAGGCGGCGGGAATGCTTTTGACTCGGGATAACATATTTCCCCGGTCATGACTTTGCGGGCTACTTCGATGAAATGGGCCAGGCTTTTGTTTTTATGCACAAAGGCGTGGGCGCCGGCGTTTTTCGCCCGCATCGCGAAGGTGATCTCCGGAAAGCCGGTCATCACAATGACCTTCACCTCCGGAAATCTTCCGCGGATAGCTTTCGCCGCATCCAGTCCCGACGCCCCCCCTCCGGCGCAAACGTCCATCAATACCAGATCGGGGCGTTGCCTTTCGCAAAACGCCTCCGCGTGGGCGGCGGCGGGAAGGCTGCCCGCGATGCTGAACTCGCCCGTCGCCTCCAGCGCGTAGGCCAGCGCGTCGCGCATGGATTCATGGTCGTCCACGATAAGCGCTTTATACATCCGTCCCGCCTCCCTCAAGGTCATGGGGCAGAGGTATCCGATCCCCTTCACCTAAAGTCAACGCGATGGATAGGGCGAGCTGCTCCTCCAGTCCGCTCCTTTTGACCAGGTTAAGATAAAGCATAAGCTCTTCTCTGGAGGATACGCCCAGCTTCGCGTATATCCTCCTGTTGTGGAATTTGACCGTGTTCGCGCTCACATGGATGGCCTCCGGGATCTCATTGGCGTCCACGCCTTGAAAGTAACACTGAAACACGTTCATCTCCGCCGGGGTCAGGGTCTTGACCCGGCTGATGAAGTCCCCAAAAAGCTCGTCCGGGACAGCGCTTTGCGCGGAGCGCATCTCTCCGATCCGCGCCTGGTACTCGTCATTCTCTACCTTGAGCCGCTCCATCTCCGCGTCCCTCTCGGTAATCTCCGCGTGGCTGGGGAACTTACGCGCCATCACGTAGATCATCCAGAGGATGACTCCCAAGTAGCCGTACTGGGACAGGGAGAGGTTTGCCCGGAGCAAGGAAACGCTCAGGATATCCGCAAGGGCCGTCGGTACGAGTATAAATAATAGGATAGAAAAATTGCCGAATTCCGTCTCCGTCAGATACCTGCCCAGCGCGCGCCACAAGCCCGGCTTGCCCTCCGCGCCCCTGTTCATCTCAGCGGCGCCGCGAAAGAGACGCAGAACCATACCGGGGACGACATAGAAGACCGCGAAGAGTATGGTGAAGAACTGCCAGATATTCTGCATTTCGTAGGCGAACCAGATGGGGAAAACCCAGGACGCTGCCGTCAGTACGGCGGCGGCGGCGCCGTATGCCATCGTAGGCTTGGCGACCTTCCCCAGTTTGACGCTGTCTACGAAAGCGCAGGCCAGGAACGCGAACAGATAGAGCAGCGTATAGTCCAGACGCTGGAGATAGGCGGTATCGGTCAGCATGGCATAGGCCATGGGCGTCTTGACGAAGTAGTAGACGGACGCCGTGGTCGTGGCAGCGGTATACAGTAGATTGTACTGGTCTGTCTTGCGCAGGGCGTAGATCAACAGGTGATACAGCCCCGCGAACATAAATACAGCGCACAGCACCAGCCTGGCATGGCGCTCAAAGCCATTGGAGATGGAGAAGATATCCCCCAGATAATATGGCGAGACATAACGCAAGCCGGTCCATTTGCCTGCCCGCGCTCCGATGATGCGGATGACGATGGTATTGTCCCCTTCCCTGAGCGCCGACTTATCCAAAGGTACGGCAAGCCCGTACACGCTTCTGAACCTCGTTATCCCGCCGGCGCCGTCCGGGTATAGCTGCCGGCTGACCGCCCGGCCATTGAGGAATATCTCCCAATTCTCACCCAGGCCAACAAAGTAGAGGGCGGGGTGGGCGTGGCTCTCCCCTTCCGTGTTTACTATCCTGCCATACTTCTCATTATCCAGCGTAAAGGGGATGAGGACGGTAAACTCCTCGGCAGCCCTGTCCGCGAGGGAGTATTTGCCGTAAACGGCGCTGTCGGCCGGGACGGGCAAAAGGGACATGGGCAGGCTCCCGCCGTGAGGGGGCCGTACATAGTCCCAGTCCGGCGCGCCGTCGCCGCGTGGGCCGTCGAGCCCGGCATAGTCAGGGGAATAGCCGTTTTTCGCGTAATACGGGGAGGCTGTCAGATCCGTGTACAGCGGGTCGCGTTTCACATCGCTATTGACCTGAAACACGAATAGAAGCACCATGCCCGCCAGCATCGCGATATATACGGGGGCCATAATGATTTTCTTTTGCCCAGCCACATAACCCTCCCTCATGCCGAAGCAAAGCACTTGTCGCACAACCAGCCTCCGTTTACCTGATGCCGGTTGAATCTGACGCATGCCTCCCGATTGGCCCGCTCGTAGGCGTCCCCGTGCTGCTGGTTCCAGAGCATAACGCGGATCTCTTCATCGATGGGCGGCTCGAAGCCTATGGTGCTGAAGGCGTAGGTATCGCTTAGCCATTCTTCGCCGCAGTGGTCGCAGTAGAAAGCGAAGCGGAAGCTGTCCCGGGCGGACAAGTCTTTAAATTGACGGGTAACAGGCGCTAGCACTTGTATTCTCCTTCCGTTTCTCACTGACGATAAATGAAAATCGTATTGCAATCCAAGCAAATATCCGTGACGGCGCCCGACGAGACATAGAAGCATGAGGCGCATACCCAGCGCCCGCAGATCGGGCACAGGTTGAAATGAAGCCGCGCCTCGCTTGCCGCCCGCGCGTAGGCCGCGTCGTGCTGCCGCGTCCAGAGCAGCATCCTGGCGTTCCCGGTCGGAGGCAGCTGCAAGCCTTCCGTATTGAATTGATATAACTCACTCAACGAGCCCGCCCCGCAACGGCCGCAGCGAAAGAGGAAGCGGAAGCTGTCCCGGGTAGAGAGGTCGGTATAGTTCAGCATATGCTGCGTTGCGTACGTCGCCATATAAGCCCCTCCCCGCGCGGCGCGTAGATCCCGCGGCTGACGCAGCTGTATATAGCGCTTTGCGGCAGCCTACCTGTTCCCAGCTTGGCATACCGCCGCCGTTCTGTATAGGTAGTAGTTCTAACCATTTCGGTGAAAATCAACGAATTCCCAAAAAACGCCTGCGCCCCGGACTTGTGGGGCGCAGGCAGGCGGCTTGCGTTATGCGTTATGTATATGGGGCGCGAAAGATTTATTTAGGATTTGGGGTTCGCCCCCCTTATCCTAAGGCATATACCGCGCGCCGCGGCTTACCGTGAAGTCGATGGGTATCCGCTGGGTAGAGCCGTCCGAATACAGGAGCACGCAGGTTCTCTCGTCCGGGTAGACCACCGCGTAGCCGTTGAAATCCCAATCCCAGACGAAGCCCAGCACGCCGGACATCAGCAGCTCAGGATTGCCATCGCCGGGGCTGTACATGTCGATGATCTCGTCGCTGATATCGTCCCCCGGCGGATACCATTCCCCGCCGTTGACAAACTTGACCGCCGCCATGATCCAGGCGGTCTCCCAGGATACCTCGTCATATCCCTTCCTGTTCATCAGGATTTCCGCCGCGTCATAGCTGTACCAGTTCAGGTCGCTGATGTACTCGTCGTACCAGTCGTAGGCTTTCTCCACGAAAATCACGGCGCCGCTCCCGTTGTCCATATAGAACATGGTCTGCTCGTATGAAGGGAAGGCGTCGTAATCGTAGGCGGAATCCAAGCCTCTCCCTTTCAGCTCGATGAGCACGCTGCCGTCATAGGCCAGGATGAAGCGGTCCATCCCCGACCAGGCGACGGCGAAATCTTCATACATCGTGATCTCGTCGTATACCGGGTCGATGGCTGATTTCCCCGTGCGCAGGTCGACGACGCCGACCCCGGACCGCCGCCCGCCGCTTTCCTCATATAAGCTATAGCCGTTGCGTACCGGCCAGCTGATCATCCCCTCATGGTCGCTTACGCCCTCATAGATATATCCGCTCAGTATCTTGCCGTCCGGGGACATGATGGCTGCCTTGCCATTGCCGCCGGCCTTATACACCGCATATCCGTAAGTGACATATTTCGTATAGTCATACAGACGGAAGAAGTACTCCACCCCCTCTGGGCGGACTAGCCTATCGCGCGCTTCATCATAAAACACAGCCGGGCCGTTGATACACATCCCCCAAGTCTTGTTGTCGGAAACCAGCGCCAGAAGCCCGTTTACCGGCTCATAAGCTCCGGGCTGGGGCACCGCGATCCCCATGGGCGTGAGGCCCGGTACGGCCGGCTGCCGGACGGAGGCGCCGGATGGCCCAAGCGCCCCCGGCGACCCGCTGCCCTGCCCGCTACCGATCAGGGTGAACGCCAGACCCGCCCGGGCGGCGGTATTCTGGGATTCTTTCTGGTAGAAAGCCTGCCATTCCCTTTCGCCTTCGCTATCCGTGACTATCGTCTTGCGGCCGTTTTCGATACGGTAGTACCGGGGCTCAGGCAGCGGCTTCCTTGCTTCTTCGTCGTAGTCCTCCATGCCCACCATGCGGATCAGCCGCAGCTCGATACTTCCCGGGATAAGCGCATACGTCCCGGAATGGCTGCTTGCCGCGCCGCTTGAGCCGCTGATGTAAATCGTCCCGTCCGCGTCGAGGGAGCAGTTATGCCTTGACCAATACCCGCCTACCAGAGCCGGCTTTCCGCCACGCAGAGTATAGATGGCGCAGATATCCCCATACTCTTCCGTAAGGATGAATAATTCCGGGCTGCCGTCGCCGTTGATATCTTTGACCGCGTACCCCAATACCGCGTCCTGCGCCTCAAATACCGAATCGGTGAGTTCGTACATTAGCTGATCGCTATCCAGATCGGCTACACGCGACATTTTATCCGCGAAAGCCCGGATTTCGTCGTCGTCCCAGCCGCGCCCGAGCTGGTCGCGGTACAGCCCGATCACCCCGGCGTAAGGATCGCCCCCCGGTCCGGTCGCCCCGCTGCCCTGCCCGGACGGCCCGGCCGCTCCCGTCGCCCCGCCCCACGGCGGCGTTTCCCAGCGGGAACTGTCGCCGCATTTAGCCAGGGTATAGCCGAAAGCCGCGCCCTCGTCTTTGATGAAACGCATGGCGAAGCGATACTTCAGCGTGCGGCTGTCGCCGTCTTCGTCGGAGAGCAGCTCGTAGAGTTGGGCGGTCACGTCGAACGCGTCCCCGCCGACGTAGGTTACGCCCTCCACTTCCGCCTCGTAATCCATAAGGCCCTTATCCGAATAACCGCAATAGTAGTCCCCCGCCTGATTCGTAAAGATGAATAACCCGGCCGGCGGTTGGATCAGCTTCGGGTAGTCCCCGATATACCTCCGCAGCAGGTAGAGCATGGCTTCCGCTCTGATCAGACGCGTGCCGGAGCTTTCGTCAAAGCGGATCTGAAGGTTTTCGTCGTGGACCATATAGTCGTGATAGTTGACGAACTCGTACAGCAACGCGTCCGCGAAACGGCGGTCTTCATCCCCGCCCCGGGCCGCGTCGAACTCATCCGCGTAGCCCCAGCCCAGCACGGAAGCGGCGGCATAGATCAACTGTTGGACGTCGTCCAGGGGGAAGTCCGGCGCCGGTTCGGCAGGGCTGCCGGAGCCGCTGGGGCTGCCAGAGCTGCCGGGGCTGCCGGGGCTGGCCTGCCCGTCCGTGCCGGGCACAGACGCGGGCGCCTCCGCCGGCGGCGCCTCCGCCGCCGGGGCGCCGCAGGCGCCTAGCAGCATGGCGATACAAAGCAACATGGCGATACTGAGCAGGAGGGCAGGTAAACCCCTTTTCATGCTCTCTTGTCTACGGGTTGTTTTCATCATTGTCCTCTCCTTTGGCTGTCATTTGGGAATGGATAACCAAGTCTTTAGCGCACCAGGCAAAAGCCTCTTCCCCGACATGCGTCACGCTGCCCGGTATGGTGATGCTTTTCAGCGATTCACACCACGCGAAAGCCCTGTATCCGATACTTGTCACTCCGCCATGGAGCGTCGCCCTCTCCAGTTGGTTGCACTCGGCAAAGGCTTCATCGCCGATACGTGCCACGCCGGCAGGTATAGTCACCTCGGTGAGTGAGTAGCAATCGTAAAACGCCTTATCTCCAATGCTCGTCACGCTGCCCGGTATGGTTACGCCGGCCAGCCAGTCGCAGCCGGCAAAGGCGCCGGCTCCGATACCCGTCACGCCAGGCGGTATCGTGGCGAACGTAAGCAGGGAATCATCACAATACTCCCTTTCGCCGACGCCCCTCACCGTATCTGTGATCACCGCTCCGTCTTCATTCGTCAGCTCCGCTTTCTCCAGCACGCCGCTTTCCTTTATCGTGAATTTGACCGCGTAGGTCCGGTTGCTTTCTGACGTCACCGTGTCCTCCTTCAGTTCGCGGGCGTATAGCTTACCGACTGGATCTGCCAGGACGCCCCGCCCTTGCGCATTTCAAACACAGCGCGGTAGCCCGCGTTTCTGCTTTTATTCTGTACCGTCACCCGCGCTGTCGCGCCGTTTACCGCTTCTTCTATCGTCATATCGCTGTCGTCGCCCATGTCCATGATGTGATAGTACACAGACTCAAACCCCCAGTCCTTTGACTGGGCGCCCGCCCACACGCGGCTGTCTCCCCCGCATAGCGCCGTCAACCGGCCTTCGACGCCGTCGCAGGGGTACTGCTCCCAAAGCAGGCACAGCGCCATGAACCCTACCGCCGCATCCTTCGGCGCGCCGCCGTAAGCGTAGGGGCCTATGTCGGCGTCCTCAAAGACAAAGCGCCCGTCGCGGTAGCGGTAAAACGCCTCCACGTCATGGTACAATACATCATAGCTCCAGCGGTATTCCGTATACCCGTCGTATCTGCCTTCGGCGTTCCCGGTAAGGCTTACGCCCCCCGTGCCGCTCCCCGAAGCGCTATACCCGACCTCCACGAGCCGGTCGCCGGACAGCCGGAGTACTTGTATGCCATGCAAGCTCGCGTAATTGGTGAGATAGACGATGAGGAAATAATCGGCTTCCCCCGCGAAGCGCGCCAGTTCCAGCTTGTACGCGCTATAACCGCCCCCCGCTAAGCCTTCCTCCAAGAGGGTGAGCTTGCCGTCTTTTTCGCGCAAAATCATGCTTTCATAGATGTAGTCGTCGTCGTCTCCTTTTTCGCCGAAAGCGAGGACGATTTCCTGGTATCCGTCGTTGTCCATGTCCCTGCGCTCGAAGAATAAGGGCTCTGAACGGGCCACGTCCGGGTTTATCTTCAGGATATCCGGCATATAATCGGATAGGCTGCCGCCGGGCGTGCTGCCGCCGGGTGTGTTACCGCCGGGCGTGCTGCCGCCGGGCGTGCTGCCGCCGGGTGTGTTACCGCCGGGCGTGCTGCCGCCGGGCGTGCTGCCGGGCGCCCCGGGCCTGCCCGCCGCCGCGCCGCCCCTCTCGTATATGCCGGCTATGGATATGCCGTCGCCGGATGGCATGCCTAATGGGTCGCTCATGGCAGCCAGGAGCATGCCTTCGTGAAGCACAAAGCCGATATGGTACTCTTTCCCGTCGGCGCCTGTATAGTCGCATACCGCCCTGTTGTCCTCGGTAAAGTAGGCGTCCCCATCCCACACATCTGTGTGAACCGCGCCGTATTCGTTTTCCGTATAGCTGGTAAATATGAAGTCAAAGGAAGGGCTATAGGGATCGAAGTTTGTGACGCGTATATCCGCCTCAAGCCAGCCCTTCGCCGTCCACTCGCCTATCCAGTCGGCGGGGTCCGGATGGAACTCATAACCATAGTCTCTCAGGAAGCGGTATTCCGCGGTGTAGGACAAGGGGAAAGTATCCGGATAATATCTGTCCACTTTCCTGAGCAGCAGCCTGCCGTCCTCATAGGTGGCATAAAACCGCTGATCCGGGTCTCCGGCGCCCTTAAGCTCGATATGCCACGCCTCATTCCCGCAGCCGTCCCAGACGGGCCCGTCCAGGTACGGCCCGAGCTCCAGGCCATACTCCATCTCCGCGTGATGGTAGTCGTAGGCATAGTCCTGCTCAGCCAGCCAGTAGTCGGCGCCGCCTACCGGATGTATGGTCATCTCTGAGGCGACGTTTTTGCCCGTCTCATTCAGAGTATGCTTGCCCCCCGACGCGTCGCTGTAGGATACCATGCGCCATGTGCCGTACAGCTCAGGGATCTCCCAGTGGGCGCCGGAAGGAGGCTCAGGCGCCGGCTCCATGACCATGGTGAAGGGGCTGTAGCCGAAGAAGTCTCTATACGCCAGAGTCAGGCGCCCCTGCTCCAGCGTCCCGGCGCCGATCTCGTCGAGAGCGAAGCCGGGCTCGGTCAGGACGAGCTTTCCGCCCTCCAGCGTCCAGAGGCAGCTGTATACGTCCCGCATGCCCCAATATCCGCTTTCCGCCGTAGCCTGGCTGACGCGGAGGTAGCCGTCGCCGCCCTCCCAGAGGAATAGGTCCGCCCAGACGTCTTCCGAGGTGTACCCCCCCTCAAAGGCCACGGCTTTCCAGTAGGGGGCGATGGGCGCGTCCGCCGCGCCCTGCCCGGGTCTCCCGTCGGCGGACTGTGGCGGCTGCCCGGGGGCTCCCGGCGGCGCGGGCTCCCCGCCGGGAGCCTGTCCGCCCTGCCCCGGCGCCTGCGGCGCCTCCGGCTGCTCTGCCGCGCTCCCGCAGGAAGCCGACAGCAGCATGAGGATAAATAGAAATAAGATCAGGAATACGGTCGTTTTCTTCATTTTCATCAGAAGACCTCTTTCAGCGCTGTTGGTTTTGTTTTATAATAATAACCATTCAGGTATACAGGGGGTAAACGTATGCGAAAAAGGTTGGTCGCCTTTCTATTCTCGGCGCTATTGGCGGCGTCCTTCGCGCCCCAGGGCGGATACGCCGCGCCCGACTATGACTATGAAGTCACCGATTATGACGTCATCATGGTCGTCCATGAGGACAACTCCTTCGCGATCACCGAGAACATCGGCGTCTTCTTCCACACGCCCAGGCATGGCGTCTACCGGGCCTTGCCCCTGGTCAACGATATCCGCCGCCTGGACGGGACGACGTCGAGAAACCGCGCCAGGATAAGGGATATCGAGGTGAGCGAGCCGTATACCGTATCCGACGAGTCCGGCGAAAAGCTCATCCGGATAGGCGACCCCGGCCAGACGGTGACCGGCGGGAAGCGCTATACCGTGAGCTACAGCTACCATATCGGCAGGGATACGGTCAAAGGCGCCGACGAGCTGTACTTCAACCTGATCGGCGGCTGGGATACCACCGTCGATGACATTTCCTTTACCATAGTGATGCCCAAAAGCTTCGATCCGGACAAGCTGGGTTTTTCCGCCGGGGCGAAAGGCTCCGCCGGCAGCGGTAAGGTCAGCTATGCGGTAAACGGGACTGTGATCACAGGCCGCTACGACGGCGCGCTGGATCCCAACGAGTACTTGACGGTTCGCCTGGAGCTGCCGGAGGGGTACTTCACCGGCGCCGGGGACAGCTTTGACGCGTACAAGCAGGCGGCTTTGCTCTTGCCCATTCTCTTCTTCTCCATCATCTTCCTGATTTGGATGAGGCACGGTAAGGACGACGCCGTCCCGGAAACAGTGGAGCGGCGCCCTCCCGCTGAGTACAACAGCGCCGAAGTCGGCTTCATCTACAAGGGAAAAGCAGATGACGGGGACGTGCTCTCCCTGCTCTTTGACCTGGCGAGCCGGGGTTATCTTGCCATAGAGGAAACGGAGAAAAAGTCGCGTTTCGCGAAAAAAAACGGCTTCAAAATCACCAGGATCAAGGCTTACGACGGCGACAACGGGAATGAGGAGCTCTTCATGGAGGGCTTATTTGCCGTGAAGCCGAAGGTGGATCACGCGCGATTGAAAGAGTGGCTTATCCATCAGACGCCGGGGGAGGAGGCGCGGGAGGCCCTGGCCATGAGCGTGCCGCCGGACGAGGTCACGGACGAGGACTTGCGCTACAGCTTTTACACGACGGTGGACATGATCAAGGCTAACTTAAACAGCAAGGAGAACCGGGACGCGTTATTTGAAGAAAATCCCATAAGCAGGACGATCCTGGGGGCAGCCCTCTCCATCGCCGCTTATGCCGTCGTGACCATCCTTCCGATACTGGACCACTACGAACCCGAAATGCTTATCTTCGCCCTGCTCTTTCCCCTGATCGGATTCAGCGTCATCTTCGGCGCGCTGAGGGGGATACAGCCGAGACTGGGTATGAAGGCGCCCCCCGGGTTCCTGTTCGTCCTTATCTGGGGGCTCTTGTTTGGCGGCGTCCCCTGGGCTGTGATCGTGCTCCCCTCTTTGCTGGACGACCCCATGTACTTTCTGACCCATTTCGTCGGACTGGCCGGCGTCGCCGGTATCCTGATCTTACTGCGGGTCATGCCCAAGCGGACGCCCTATGGAAACGAGCTGCTGGGCAGGGTCATGGGCTTCAGGCGCCACCTCAAGACCATAGAAAAGCCCCGTATGCAAGCCTTGATGGTATCCGAGCCGGAGTACTTCTATGAGATACTGCCCTACGCCTATGTGCTGGGCGTATCGGACAAATGGCTCAAAGCGTATGAAGCGCTCACCGTACAGGAGCCGCCCGGATGGCGCCGCGGAAGCGGGCCCTACCGCAAATCCGAACTCTACTCGGTCATGGACTCTGCGCTGAAGCCGGGGGCAGGCTCCATGGCGTCGCGCCCTTCCTCCTCAGGCTCGGGGAGCGGCTCCTCCGGCGGCGGCTCCTCCGGCGGGGGCTCAGGGGGAGGCCGCGGCGGGTCGTGGTAGCGGAACCGACAGAATCATCAGGCTGCCGACTATCCGCCTCATGACCGGAATCCCTCACGGGGCGCCGGTGCTTCGTGAAGACTTAAGTTCTGCTTTTCATCTACCGTAAGCGTACTTACGACCCTTACCGGCGGCGTCCTGCCCTGATTGCTTCGGATGACCCTGTGGCAGCGAATGACGAGAACGCCGTCTTCATCCGTCCATGTCGGTTCAAATCCGCTCTCACGAATGCACTCACCGTCCCCGCCGATAGCCAGGATCAGCGCCGCCATCAGCCGCTGGGTCAGCGTCATCAATCCGGGATCGGCCCGGACAACGGTCATAAAGCGGGCAAAGAGCTCCTGATCAGGCATACGTACCAGTCGCGGTTCGTCTCCGAGGACGACGACGACATAAAAAGGCTGCATATTGACGTCTCGTACATCGCCTGTAGGCGTTTGGTGAATATCGACAAAAGCCATATTGCCGATCCTGAACCGCGCATGCGTTTCATAAATCCACGCCCGATCCGGGACAAATGCTTCGCCGGCGACCGCCAGAGCGAGTTCTGCTTCCGCGTCCGGCTTTGTGCCGCGTTGCCCGTCATTCATATAAGTAAAACGCATATCGTCTTCAACAGGAAAGCCTGTTATATGACCGTTGCAGTTGCCCATGTCGCCGCCCGCCTCCGTTTCATCTAAGCCGAATTGACTGCATACCTTTTCACTCATTCACCATTCCCAGTTTGGCGCATTATTGCCCATTTGTATAGGTAGTAGTTCTAACCATAGCGTCGCCGACGCCAAAGAGCCGGAACAGCTCCGCTTTGCTGTTAATACCCAGCTTGCGGTAGATGCTTGTGTTGTGCTTGTTTACCGTACCATAAGCGACATGAAGCTCCAAAGCTATCTGCTTCAGCGAATAAGCGCCCAGGAGCAGCGCGCATACTTCCTTTTCCCTGGCAGAAAGGCCCTTTTGCTCCATTTGCGTTTCGATATCCGGGATCACGCCGAAGCCCGTCCGCCCGAAGCCCGCCTGAGCGGCGTCGGCCTTCTCCCGCTCCAGGGCCCTGAGCTCGCTCATGATACGCGTATAGCGCCGCCGCCCTTCCTCGCTGAAAGCTGTATACAGTAGCGCAAGGGTAGCTATGGCAAGCGCCAGCACGAGGCCCATGACGAAATAATACCTCCCGCGGGGGATGTACTCAAAGATCAGGCCGGCGATGAGGAATCCGCCATACAGGGAGACGTATCCCATCCGGGATACCGCCGCCGGGCGCCGTGTCCCGCAGGCATACCGCGCCGGTAAGCTGCGCACGAGGAATTCCATGATGATGACGCCGGTCATGGTCAGCGCGAGATAAGGCGCCGCCAAGGCTGATATCGACGAGAAGTAGGGCAGGGCCTGCCCGGCGCAGATGAGCAGGAGGCCTGCCATCGCCGGTACATGCCAGCGCGCGGGCCGGTACAGCGCCCCCAGCGCGAGGTTGGCGGCGATAGAGTAGAGGTAGGTGAATGCCAGCACATGGGGCAAGGCGATGAAGGCGTCGGCGAAGGCTGTCAGGCTATCCAGCATGCCGCCCAAAACGCTGTACAGCATCAACGCCAATACATATTTCACCAGCATGGACGGGCTGGGGGGCTCGGCGGGCCTTTCCGCCGCGCCCGCGCTTATCGCCTCCATTGGCACGGTATCCGGGCGCGCGGTATCCGCTCGTGCGACATCCGCTGGCTCGGTATCCGGGCGTATGGTATCCCCTCGTGCGGTATTCGGGCGCGCGGTATCCGCTCGTGCGGTATTCGGGCGTAAGGTATCCGTCAATGCGGCGATAAGCGGCAGCAGGCATACGGCCGCGACAGCGGCGGCGGCGGGAACCCGGTCGGCGGGGGCAAGGAGAAGGATGAGCAGCAGCCCTTCCGAAGCGGCGAAGGCTGTGCCGAAAAACCATCCGAAGCCATTCTGTCCGGATAACAGCGATATCCTGTATAGGCAGCAGCCCATAGCCGCCGAGGCAAAAAACGAGGCAAGCAGGATAAAAGCTAACGCGGCGCTGCCTTTCGTAGATACAGCCAAGGCTGTACAGGGGATCGCGGCGGCTGCCGACAAGCGATACAGCGCCTGATATCGCTTCCGGCTCTTGACGATATCCGGCAGTGGGACAAGCATACCAAGGACGACCCCGGCGCAGAGGCAGATATACAGCGTGTTTTCCCGGTAAGCCAGCCCCGTGCGCTCAACCGAACGGAAGCAAAGGCGCATGAAACACATCAGCCAGCCGGAAAGCGCCGCGAAGGGAAGCCAGAGCGATACCGGCCAGGCGCCCGATTTTAATGATTTTACGTTGTTTCTGATCACGTTGTCCAAACTCTGACCTTATTTCTTGGGCAAAAGGGGTTTGTCGGTTATGACGAGGAAGCCCGCCCTGGCGGTGGTGAAGCGCAGATAACCCTGCTTATCTATGCTGTACTTGAGGTTCGGCAGAAGCGTGTACGCGTTCGCCCCGGAATCATAAGCGTAGAAATACAGGGATCCGCTGCTAAAGCCGGCGAGGTCTACTCTCGCGGCTACGTCCACCGCCATGGGGAAAGAACCTTTCTGGGCAAACTCCAGCACAGCCGCGCGGTTGTCAAAGAAACGCTCAAAGAGCGCCTTCACCTGCCGCGTCCCCCGGGAGTCCACAGAACAGGTCAGCAGCATCGGCGCTGCTTTACTCTGCGCCCCGCGCAGGAGCTGCAAGGGGGATATGGCGCCCGCAGGAATGAAGGTCAGGCTGGCCTGCGTGACCCCGCCCGCGACCGTATCCGCCTGTATCCGGCATCTCTTGCCGCCCGCTGCCGCCGCGGCGGCAAGCTGCCGCATTGTATCAACGTCAAGGGAGCGGTAGTTGACGAGCTGCAAGGCGGCGGTGTCCGAACCCGCGGCAGCCGCGGTTTTGACCGCTTCCGCCAGAAGGCTTTGCAGAGAGCGATAATCCGAAGTCGGCACGAGGGACGAGTAGATCAATGTAACGAAAGTTTCGCTGAACGCTTCTTCGTCGACGGCGCCGCTATATGTCCTCAGCGAGCCGGGGGCTTTATGATCGCTGCCGTCGCCGGGTTCGCTGCCATCGCCCGGGCTACTGCCGTCGCCGGGTTCGCTGCCGTCGTCGGGTTCGCTGCCGTCGTCGGGTTCGCTGCCGTCGCCGGGTTCGCCGCTGTCGCCGGGCTCGCCGCTGTCGCCGGGTTCGCCATCTTCACCAATGATTATTAAAATGACCTCCTTGCCGTCCTCCGAAGCTTCGGTATGCTTGTCGCCGCCGTCGTTCGGCTCCGCTCCCTCAGCCCACATCGGGACGTCAGCCCTGTCTACGACTTCTAACGTTACGTTTATCGCATAGTAATACTCTGTGCCTTTGACACTGTTCATTGTTTGTACACCGTGAAGCAGGAGACCTGTCGCCTGGCCTGCCTTGAGGGGCTGAGACCAGTACGCGTAGCCGTCAGTTGAGTATATCCAACCCTGGAAAGCTTTTTGCTCCGCGGGGGACATCGCGAGGAACTCAGCTGATGTCACGATTTGCGCGTTCGGTGTCTTCTTAACGCCGGAGCCCGGGGTGTTATACTGGGCTTCCGTATACTCGTTTACATCCTGCACAAGAGAACGGGGTTCGTTTGACGACCTATAGTACTTCCATCCGCCCATAGTCCACTTGAAGTAGTCGTGGAACAGCTTTCCCGCTTGATTCCCGTTCTCGCAGTCTTCCGCAGCAGCCTCGTAGTTGTGGGTCTTCCAATCGCCCGCGCCTGGCCTCCACTTGTTGTTCGTCAGGCTCATCGCCTCGTTGAGTTTTATCCTGACATACAGCGTGACGTCGCCTGTGTTTTCCACATATACGTCCTTCTTGTTTGTGCCGGGGTCGAAGTCGTCGTGAAGTGTTACTTCTTCTTCGGGTGTCTTATCTCCGATAAACTCGTTTCTTGCGCTGATGATTTGCTCCCACGCGAACGTGCCTGTCGCTAAGAGTGCGAACGCGCATATAATGGCTATGAGCACTTTAAGCTTGCTTTTCATGATTCTTTCTCCTTTTTTGATTTTGATTGTATTCTTAGTAATATTATGTACCTTAATATTATTGCGCTGACCGCTGCAATTATGAGCCATGGTATCGCATCCATGTCGTCCCCGGTCTTCGGTATCTCAAACTGGTTTAGCGAGGCGTCCCTGCCGCCTCCCGGTACTCCGTGGTCATAGATGTCTATTCCCGGGTCGCCCTCTTCCGGCGGGACATTCGGAGGGGGAGTTTCAGGTTCAGGCGGGCTGCTTGTCGGGGGCGGGGGTTCCGGTTCTTCAGGTGTCTCCGGGGATAGAGAACCTTCAACTTCCTCCGGCTTGCCGGGTGGTTCGGGCTCGCCGGGCGTTACAGGCGGCTCGGGAGGCTCGGGCCTCTCCGACTCTTCAGGTTCATAAACCGCGGTATTCGTTATGATGAACCCGCTGGATGCGTTTCCTGAGATAGTCTTTATATATCCTTCCGGTACGTTCGGCTCGTCTACAGTCCATGTGCTGCCCGCTGACAGCTTTGTCCATCTGTACGTCCAGTTATTGGCTTTGCTGAGCACCACGGGAGCGCCGTAAGACTCACCGCTGCGGTATAACTGTACGGTGATGCTGTCGGGTCGGCTGGCTGTATACCCTTCGGGAGACCTCCAGATTTTCATGACCCTGACGGAGACGCTCTTGTCCGGCGGTGGTATGTAGGCGTCCTGTTTTCCTGTA
>Ga0082212_10003760_pt1 | contig 21363 bp, 16 predicted proteins | sample TergutNt197P3_FD_71548 | JGI IMG/M metagenome (GOLD analysis project Ga0082212, IMG submission 71548) | Neocapritermes taracua P3 segment gut microbial communities from Petit-Saut dam, French Guiana - Nt197 P3 | ecosystem: Host-associated > Arthropoda: Insects > Digestive system > Gut ... | reverse complement strand
GTAGTACTTGAATTCACGGAAGTGCGAGTGGTGGAACATCACCGCGATTGTCATTACTTCACTAAGTGAAATTGATTTTGAAAAACCCGCCCGTTTTCCTGTTTTGCCAAGCAACAGAGTTTCTCACAGGATTCAATCCAAGCCTCAAATTCATTGCAAAAATTGTCAATATCGAAAAATACTGATATAATTAAGTCGTTCATTATCTATCCCCCTGGATTATTTGTTTATTGCAACCACATATTACCACATGAGGGATAGATTTTTGTTGTTATTTTTCCAAATTATTGTATTGATTTTAACTATAAACAATACTGGGCTCCCTCTGACACATACGAGCCAGGGAGTGTTTCTTGGTGCTTTACAAACGAAAGGCAGTATGCATCAATCTATGTGCATACTGCCTTTCGTTCAGTTGTTAGGAGTGTGTTCTTTATTTCCTTAGCGATTTTGTTCTATTTGAACATTCTTTTCTTTAGCGCTACAACGACTCCAGCCATGCTGGTCACTGCCATCGAGCTCCAAAGGGCTACGTTGGTGGCATCGCTTGTTTTTGGGTTGTTGTGCGCCGGTTTCTTTACTACATCGTCCCTCTTGTATGTGAAATCTGCGCGTGTCGCATATGTGTTGAAGCGTATCCTGCCATTCTCAAGTATAGTGAACCTGATTGTGATTGAGGCTGGGTTGATAGTATAGCCTTTGATTGCTACCCTTGTCACTGTCAGCACATAGTTGCCTGCCTCCGCTGTTATCTCGATGTATCCTGAGGCGACACCATTGCTGGAACCGTAGCCTCTGCCATAGCCTGGGGCCCTGCGGCCGCCGAACCCGCCATATCCCCAATTGTTGTATCCCCCGCCGCCATACCCGCCTGTGATGTAGCTGGTGTCGGCGTAGTTGCTGTCTTTCCCCAACGTGTAGTCAAACGCGAACCATGTGTTGTTTGGGGCTCTTGCGCTATCCCTCTCTGGCTTGAAGGAGACTGGTATCCTATGTGTGAAGGTCACAACACCGCCCAATTTGCAGTCGCAGTCGACACCATCGACTTTTGCTATATAACCGCAAGCTGCGTTGTGCACATGCACTGGCGCTACGTATGTGCAGGGAACTTCATCAACTTTTGCCACAAATCCGCAAGCTGCATCATGCACATGCACTGTGTCGCAGTCAACTCCTTTAACTGGAACCTTATAGTCGCAAATAGGACCTGTATGTAGCACACCAGTAGCTGTACATATCTCACCAGCTGGCTTCCAAACATTACAGGGAACTTCTGGAATTTCAGCTACATAACCACAACCACTTTGATGTCCATTTGTTGTCACTTTTAGTGAATTTGCAGCGGCATTACAAGCGGCAGCTGAAGCACATGGACCACCTAATTGAACATTGCATGTATCAAGATGACCATTCAACCTAAGATATTTGCAACTGTCCCATCCACATGGAGTTCCAGGCTTTTTAGAATCCCACTCGCATGCAAGACCAGTATGTGTGATGCCGGGAATGCAGATATCAGATGCAATAAACTTAGTAGTGCAGCCACCCTTCACTTCTTCTACATACGCACAAGTCGTATGATCACATTTGAAAGTGCAGGGAACTTCTGGCCTTCCTTCTTTGTATCCACAAGCCGCGTCATGCACATGAACTGGCGCTACATATGTACAGGGCGATCCCGGCACTGCCTTTACATAAGAGCAAGCTGCTGTATGCCCTGGCTCTGTAGATGCAAATACTGGAGCTACCATCGACATGACTACCAATGAGGCGACCAGTACGCCCAGTACTGTTATATGGTCACAGTATGAATAAACATCCAACAAATCAATCAGCATATCCATCACTGCTTTGCCCAAAGGCTGTGAAGCAGGTGTCTATGGTATAATGTATGTAAATAACAGCAAACATTATGGAGGATGGTAATGGGAGACTTCTTGAATACTAGCAGCCAAAATTTCTGTACGAGCCTAAATGGCGTGATATATATTGACAAAAGCCTCTTGATTGCAGAGACTAACAAAGTGATGAATACTCCGCAGCGTTATATCTGTCTTAGCCGCCCAAGAAGGTTTGGCAAGACTATGGCAATTGAAATGCTCAATGCATATTACGGGTGTGGCGATGAGACTGGGGCGCTTTTTGACAGCTTGGAAATCAAAAAACATGAAAGCTTCCCAGAGCATTTGAATAAATACAATTGTATTTTCATAAATATGCAGGAATTCTTGAGCGAGAGCCCAAATGTGGATGAAATGCTTGTTTCGATATGCGAAACATTGCTTGCCGAGTTCGCTGAGGAGTTTCCAGGGATTGCATTCAAAAACAAGGCCGAATTGAACCAAACAATGAAAGACGCATATAACTTTTCGAGACGGCCTTTCGTGGTTTTGATTGATGAGTGGGACTGCATATTCAGGGAGTATAAAGGAGACTATGCATCACAGAAAGCTTGCCTCGATTTTCTGCGGGTGTGGCTCAAAGACCAAGGGTATGTGGCGCTGGCGTATATGACTGGGATCCTGCCGATAAAAAAATACGGGACCCACAGCGCATTGAGTATGTTTGACGAGTACTCGATGCTGGAGCCCCTCTCCTTTGCCCCCTATTATGGGTTCACAGAAGAAGAAGTAGATGCCCTCTGCAAGGCCCATGGCGAGTATATGGAAAAGATGCGCTCTCGGTATGGCGGCTACCGCATGAAGTATAGGAGCGGCATTGGCGCAAACGCCGAAAATGTCGAGGTCTCCATATATAGCCCACGGCCAGTTGCCAAAGGCGGGGGCTTTTTTTACCCCCGCCCTCTTCGAAGCCATCTAAATAGCATAGGATAACCTGTTGCTAGAAACAAGCAACAACAACGCTAATGCATCGTTTGGCATATGTTATCCGCCTAATATTTGGCTGAGCAGTTTTATGACCAGCTCGCTGCTTGCAGCTTCGGTCTTGTCAGTTTTGGCAGCTCCGCCTCCGAAAAGCTTGGAAGCCACAGCGCCAATCCCATTTCCAACAGATTGGATTTTATCAGTTTGTTGGCCGATCAATGTCATGACCAATGGCGCGAATTGGGAAAGCAGATTCGTGACAGTGTCGCTATTCAACCCTATTTTTTTGGACAAATCTTCTGTAATGGATTTTTGGTCTTTGCCTAATAATTGTCCGATAATCTTTGCCCCTTCGGCAAGATCAACCTTGCTCAAAAATCCTGCAATGTCGGATATGTCGAATTTTGCGTATTCCGATAATGTCTTCATCAATGAGCCTGAAGTATTGGAGTCTTTGGCCAGATTGGAGATGCCGTTCAACAAAATTGGCAGCGCTTGTGTTGCTAAGTCTTTGATCTGTTCAATTCCTACACCAGTTGCCTTGCTGACTACCTCAACATTCTTGTCGGCCAAAATTTGTGCTAAAATTGCTGATAGATCCATGTTGTATGTAACTCCTTTTGTGATAAAAATTTTTCAACTTGCTATTACGCAATGTGTTCCTGCATAGTTGCAATAATAGCTATGCTCTGCTGGAATTATATAGCCATATTTCCATCTAGTCAACAAGAAGCCCATAGCTGGATCATTTCAGAGTAGCTAATGGCACGTTTTTCAGCCAATCATAGCGAAAATTTGGGCAGAAAAATTCTATACAAACTATCAAATGCTTAGGGAATGTCCATAATTAAAACCGCCTTTTCACGGATATAGAGCATGCCATGCAACCAAGCATTATGCTACAATTTTGGTTGCTCCCTTGCGGCTCTTCTTTGACGCGGCATACTCTTGCAGCTTCGCAAGCGCCTTTCCCGCATACTCGGGGTCAATGACTGCGAAATAGTCTTCGATCCCTTCTTTAGCGAACAGAGCTTCCTTAAGGATAGACATTTCCTTGGAGGTTAGCGTCACACCATTTGGGTAATAGCCGCCTTCCAGGCCACCCGAAGGGCGTTCCCGTTATAGATGGCGGCCGAGGCATAGCCAAGCGCCGCCTCAATGCTGTCAAGGATGAAGCCGTTCCAATGCCTCTCAAGGCTTCCCCAAACATGCTCTATTGGGTTGTATTTGCTCAAGTACGGCGGGTAGTAGGCAAGCACAACAAAAACATTGTTTTTATGCGCGAACTCGAGCATCCTCTTGATCCGTTGCCTTCTGCGCATGCTGTTCCCAGGGCCGTTGTCCAGGTCTATTTGCAGCAATTTTTTGATCCCCTCGCCGTACAGATCCCGCCACTTCTGGAGCATGCCGGCCATGAAGTCCGCTGCCGCCCTTCCAAGGGTCATGAAAACGTCAGTTATCCCTGTTATCACGTTGTATATCCCGAATGGTGCAAGCTGCGCGTTGTGCCCGAAGTCATGGTCTGCCCTGCGTGCGCCAATGCGGCTTTTCCCGCCCCTGGACGAGCCGTTGATGCGGATCTTGTCCTTGCAGTCGGCGGATATCCTCGCTGCCTGCGGGCTGTTTTCCACACACTCGTGGATGCCGTCGAGGTTCCCGAAAATGGCATCAGTCCCGGGCGCTCTTTTGGGGTGCTTTGTCTTTTCAACAGTTTTGAGCCTGTAGCCCAGCCTGTTGACCAGCTTGTGGAGCGATGACCTGCCAGGCAGGCTTGTGTAGGCAAAACGCCCTATGAGCTCCGCCCTGATTTCCCTTATCGTGAGGCCTGAGTAGCGCCAGTCGCCCTTGAGCCTGGGGTCTGCCGAGCACTTGTCCTTCATAAGCTTGTGGATGTCCTCCACAAGGTTGGGGTGCTTGGCTTCAATCCCCTTCCTGCCGCGCCCGCTGGCAATGGGGGAAGCTTTGCCAGCCTTGGCTTCCTTCTGGCCTTTCGCGACGAACTCTTTGCTCCTTGGGAACAGCCGGCTGACGAGGGCTTGCCCTCCATGGTCAACCGCGTTCGCCATCCTCCCGAGCCAGATGCGCTCAACCTCATTGGGGACAAGGCTGAACAACTCTTTGAGCATATCGACCAGAATGTGCTTGCACGCAGACAATAATTGGTGTAACATTTGGTTGGATTCCCCCTGCATTCGTTATCGGCTTACAATCATAACAATACAGGGGAATCCTTGTCTATTGAATTAGGTCGAAATATGGCTTAATTTGTCGTTTCTCTTTGTGGCTTCTGTGCTATTCAGATGGTTTAAATAGTGGATGCTCCGTTATCAAAATGTGTTGGTTGTCTGGATATATGCCCAAAATAATGATAATACCCCAAATCATCCATTCGAGAAAACTTGGGTATGAAATGCAATTTGTTCTGTTGTTTTTACTTTTCTAACTTTGATCAAAAAGGAACATAGAAATCCTCAATTGACATCCTATTATCTCCAAAAGCGATTTGTCTGCCACAACAGGCTTATATTACCTTCAAATTCTATCTTGTCTTGTAGCCGACCTAGCCCGCTTGTCTCCAATGTTAAATCTGGTATAGGCAGCATTTCCTTCCACGGAAACCGAGCCTGTTATGGCAGCATTTCTCGATCAAAATCTATTAAAAAAACAGCAACTATTTGACACAATAATATTTGATTGTATACTATATTATATAACGTATAATAATAAATTCTAAATATCATAGGGAGGATACCAGTGTCATTTCAAGTAGGCTCAGCCTTGCTTGATGCTTGCGTACTGGCATTGCTGCTGAGGGAAGACGCTTATGGATACGTTTTAACCCAGAATGTGAAGAATATTTTAAGCGTCTCAGAGTCAACTCTTTATCCAGTTCTACGCAGGCTTCAAAAAGAGAATTGTCTGAGCACCTATGACATGCCCTACGGAGGGCGGAATAGGCGCTATTACCAAATCACATCCAGTGGGAGGGCAAGATTGGATGCATATCTCAATGATTGGGAAGATTTTAAAGAGAAAGTCGACAAAATACTGGTCGGAGGTGGAACCAGTGGGCAGGCGTGAATTTATCGATGAATTGGAAAGACGGCTGCGTAAACTGCCAAATGAAGAAATCAATGAAGCCCTTGAGTTTTACGAGCAGTACTTTGATGAAGCCGGATCTGAAAATGAGGGTTATGTGTTGGCAGAGCTTGGCTCGCCAGCCAGTGTCGCGTCCCAGATAATCGCCAGCTATGCGGCCAAAGATAAAGAAACAGGCAAGCGCCGTCTTTCAACGGTATGGATAGCAATCTTGGCAATATTTGCATCTCCAATAGCGCTGCCTCTATCAATAACCGCGGCGGTGGTGTCATTTTCGTTAATAATAGTTGTTATTAGCTTGATAATTGCCATTGGAGCAGCGGGAATAGGGTTGCTATTAGGTGGAGCCTTGTGCGCATTGCTCAGCTTCACTATCATCATCTCGAGTTTTGGCACAGCTTTGCTTGTGTTAGGCATCGGCTTTATCTTGCTTGGGTTGGGCATGTCTATTCTCTCAAGCGCTATAGAGCTTGCGCGGTTGGCTTCGTACTATGCGGGCAAGCTTGTAGGCAAGTTTATTTTAAGGAGAAGCACAGCTTTATGAGAAGATTTTGGGGATTTAAATGGAAAATTAGCGGGATTATGGTTGTTGCAGGCATTGTTCTGTCTGTGCTAGGGTATATTTTTGGCGCTGATGTAAATGGCTTGTATTATGATAGGTTTGCATTGCGCCGAAGCAAAGAAAAGACAGAGGTGCTAGCGAGGGAATATGATGAAATTGACAATATTGATATTGAGGTAGTATTTGCTGATATTGAGTTTGTTGTGTCTGGAGCTTATAAGTTGGAGATCACAGGCTACTTGGATGAGTGGCAACTTGAGGATTCAGGCCAGAGTATAAAGATTTCACAAAAGGCGAAAAATCGCAGAATGATGTTTGGATTTCGGGGAGAAAGCGAAAAAGTCGTAGTCTATTTGCCGGATTCCTGCAATCTAGACAATGTTGTTGTAAAAACTGGCAGCGGGGAAATTAGAATTGGCGGGTTTAATGCCTCCCTCGTTGACATAAACAATACTTTCGGCGATGTAGTTGCTTTTAACATCAATAGCGGTTTTCTATCCGTAAAGTTAAACAGCGGGGATTTTTCTGGCTCAGATATCTCTTCTCCCAGTTTTTTCTATAGTAGCCAGTTCGGAGATAGCCATTTTGCTGATATCAACGCTGAAACATTCGAATGCGTATCCAACTCTGGAAGCATTAGCCTCGAAAGGTGCGAAGTTTTGGATATTACTATCAGAAACACTTTTGGCGACACAATAGCCAACAACTTGGCAAGTGGAATGGCTGAAATCGAGGCCAGAAGCGGAAATGTCGATATTGTTGGCGACATGGAAGGCCAAACAACCATCACATCGATGTTTGGTGATGTAAAAATTTCGCTAGCCAAGCCAATGGACGACTACTCCTATGACATCAATACAGACTTTGGAGACATTGCTATTGGCAGTGACCGTTTTGGAAGCAACAGCAAGAATCAGCTCCACCAAGCCCCTGCCCGCGACCAACTCGCTAGTTATTAATGCTAAGAGCGGGGATGTTGTTGTAAACTTTGGCAGATAGGCAAGCTGCTTGCCTTCAGAATTAAAGAGTCAACCCAGTGGGCAATGGGCGGGCTCTTTTTGTCTTTCTCCACAGCTTTTATAGCCAATTCGGCATTCGCCAGGTCTAGCAGTCTCGCTCTACCCTCTTTAGCCTAATTACCTGGATACGGTTATGTTCAACTATCTGTTCCCGTTTAATAGAAAATATAGACTCTCCGCAGCCAATTGCTTTGGATCGCATTTAGCAAAGCCTGCGTATAACAAATTGATGCATGGCGTTGAATTTTGAATATTGAGTGAAGTATCGTTTACGGATCCTTTACTTAATATATACAGTTTCATGGTGTTTCCCGCTGCATTTTATCCATATTATAGTGCTATAAAGAGTATGTCAAAACAAAACAAAAATGAAAATAAAAAGAATATAGGAGATAAAAACATGATGAATGCAAGTTGGTTTGGTAAAGCGATGGCAGTGGCAGGAATGTTTGGCGAATTTGAGATGACAGGAGATTTCGCACAAGAGTTGCATGGGTATATTGATGAAGTTACCAATGCCTTTATAGTCGATCTAGCACGTGCAATAGCATTAGCAGGCGCAATAGAGTTCGAGGCGCAAGGCCTCATTATGCCAACATTATCTCCCGCAGTTGAAGCGGAAGCTAACATGGAAGTCTACGAGGCAAGAAAAGCCGCATAAATCTTGCGGTGATTCGAAACTGGAAACTATGATATCTAGATACGGGCGCAGCCAATGATGTTGTGCCTTTTTTTTTGTCCTGGTTTGGATAGGTGAGTTTCCAGTCCAATTAAAACAAGCGTTCCCAGCTCTCCATTGGCTTTGCCAGTTATTTCTGCCAACTAGCCAGTGGCAACTTCCATATCGAACTGGACATAAAAGCAAGAAAAAAAGGGGGATCTAAAATACGAAAAAAACAAAGATGGTTTAGCAAAGCACTGGCATAGGCTGTAATAACTGGCGAAATTAGAGCAGCAGGGGATTTCGCACAAGAATGGCATTGGCCTATCAAGTGAAGTTACAAGTTTTTTTAGCGCAGCTAACACGCGCTGTTTCTGATTCAAAGCCTTCTCATTGAATATTTCATAGAGAGGGTGTAAAAATTAGTCTGCTATTTCGACACTATAGCAACGTGAGCTCGAAGAAATTTACAACTAAACAATGGCTGGAAGTTTGTGTTTTTGTCATAAGTTTTCATAGAAGGTTTTTTGTCAATATACGAAATAAGAAGCTAAACCTGACAACAGGTTGACCATGCGCCTGCCTATTAACACTCCCAGTTTTTGCCACCCTAGATTTTGATCCTATAGTTGCTCGACCTAAACCCCATCTGCAATAACTTGCGGGTTTGCGCGCCTCTCCTGCGCACTGTAGTTTGCGAGACACCAAATCGCTCTGCTATGTCAGAAACTTTTAAATACGTGTGCATATTGCTATTGAAGAGGTTGTTGTGTGAAGCTATTGCAAAAATGATTCCACAAGCCCATGTGTTTGTCTTGCCAGCTCGCAAAGGCCGCTGCGGCCTCGATGCAATCACATCCAAAGAAAAGATGCAAACATCGAGAAACCCTTGGGGAAGAGCTTCCTGGTTGCAGTACCAGACAAGCATTGACTCAATTTCGTTGTGTTTGCCGATATCTGCAGATGGGACAACCCCAGAGCTGATTTGTGGCGTGCCGGACTGTGGATCTGTTGTTGCTATTGACAGGCTCTCTATGATACCCAAATCCTTGTTCAACTCCCTGTAGATTCTTTCTAAAATCCTGTTTGATTCGGAAATCGTGGTTCGCGCAATTAATCCATCGTGGATAATTTTGCCTTTGAAGGGCAACAGCAATGCGTTGATTGACATCGGCAGCCTCTGTTTGGGAAACAATTCCTTTACAGGCTTGTTAAGCCCCCAAACCCCAAACAATCCAGCTGGGCTGTCTTCGCCAGTAGACATAAACACTGAATGCCTCGACAGGTATCTCATCAAGTAGAATTTTCCTTTAAGGAAGCTGTCCCTCCAAGAAGACAACATAGCAAATTCGTCTGCAGAAAGCACACTGCTGAAATCAGCTATATACTCATCAAACCAATGCAAGTTTGAGAAAAGCTGGTCTCGGATAGTGATCGCCTGCGCTGGATTGGATAAAAGCGCAGCAGCGTCAGCAATGTGGCCGACAATACCATATTTTTTATTTACATAATACAGCAAGTCTGAATATAAGCTAAAAAAGACAGTCCTGTCTTCGCGGTTTAAAACCATATCGATCCTCCATCGATCAAAGAGCTATAATATAATAATAGCAGACAATCATTCACAGTTCTACAACCACATGAAAGTGATTGTATATAGTAACGTTTTGGTGTCGTTTTTCCGCTTGTTGATTGATATGCCCAGTTGTTAGCTTTTTTCAAATTAGCCCAGCTAGACATCATCTGGCAAATGCCAAGACCCGGTGTCGCAGTGGCTAAACCTCAAAACGCTTAAAGCCCACATGCGAATGTGCCTAAATATGGCATGTCGTTTGGCATGGGGCAGCCATGCTATTTGTCGTTTAAGTTTGCTATGGGGCAATTTCATAAGTGTATTGCATCAGGGAAAAACCTGGATTGTCCAGATCAGCTAGCAAATATAACAAGGCTCCAAAATCAAAGACAGGCGTGCAAAGAGCTGCCTGTCTTTAGTTTTGGAGCCAATAAAAAGTCTATCATACAAAAAACAAAAAGATTTCGGGTAGTCAAAGCTAGGTTCGTTTGGTAGTCATATATCGCTTCGCAATTTTAACAAAACTGCCCGCTTGAGTTTTGCCGCTCTCACGCAGCCTCAATGGCTTTGCCATTCAGAAGCGCCATAAATTCTTCGCCTGTGATATTCTCTTTCTCTAGAAGGTGCATTGCAATATTATCCATATGCCCCTTATTCTCCTCTAAAAGCTCAATTGCCGCATAGAGGCACCCATCCAAGATCAAGCGGATTTCCTCATCGATCATCCCCTCAGTCTCTGTAGAGAAATTGCGAACCGCTCTGCCATCCAAATACCTGTTCTCAACGCTCTCCAAGCTCATAGGGCCGAATTTGCCGCTCATGCCGTATTGGGTAGTTATCGCCCTAGCCAGCGCGGTTGCCCGCTCAATGTCATTTGCTGAGCCTGTGGTGACCTCGCCGAACTTCACTTGCTCTGCCGCGCGGCCGCCAAGGAGCGTAGTGATCTGGGCTAGCAAATCACTCTTTGTGTGCAGATACCTCTCCTCTTGGGGCATATTCAAGGTGTAGCCCAAACTGCCCATAGTCCTGGGCACTATAGTGATCTTCTGCACTGGTTGGCTATTGTTCTGCAGAGCGCTGGTCAGTGCATGGCCTACTTCGTGATATGCGACAATTTTGCGCTCAGCTTGGTTCATTATCCTATCTTTTTTCTCCTTGCCGGCAATGACGACCTCTACTGCTTCCATCAAGTCGCTTTGGCAGACTGTTTTCCTGCCGTCCTTCACAGCCATAAGAGCTCCTTCATTGACCATGTTGGCAAGGTCAGCCCCTGTCGCCCCTGATGTAGCTAACGCAAGTTCTCTCAGGTTCACGTCTGCACCCATTTTTACTTTTGAGGCATGCACATTCAAGATAGCCTCCCTTCCTAGAAGATCAGGCTTCTCCACAGCGATGCGCCTGTCAAAACGCCCGGGGCGAAGCAGCGCTTTGTCTAATACTTCAGGCCGGTTTGTAGCTGCCAGCACGATAATCCCGTTCTGCACATCAAAACCGTCCATTTCGCTTAACAACTGGTTTAATGTCTGCTCCCGCTCGTCGTTGCCGCCCAGCTGGTTGTCCCTGCTTTTTCCGATGGCATCTATCTCGTCAATGAAGATGATAGAAGGAGCGTTTTTCTTTGCGTTCTCAAACAAATCACGAACGCGTGATGCGCCTACGCCGACGAACATCTCAACAAATTCGCTGCCGGTGATCGAGTAGAAAGGCACGCCGGCTTCTCCAGCCAATGCCCTTGCAAGCAGTGTTTTGCCTGTTCCCGGAGGACCGACAAGCAACGCCCCTTTTGGCTGTTTTGCGCCAATCTCGTGGTACTTTCCAGGGTTTTTTAGGAAGTCTACAAGTTCTGCCAAGCTTTCTTTCGCTTCCTCTTGGCCTGCCACATCCTCAAAAGTGACCCCTGTGCTTTTTTCATGGGTGTATTCTTTCGCTTTGCTCTTTCCGGCAGCCCCCAGAGCCCCCATTTGCCCCATTCCCATTGAGCCCATTTTTCCTGACAAGCTCTTAGATAAAAAACCAAAGACCAGGTACATGGCAAGCACTGGCACGATCCATGACATTATGAAGTTGGTCACAGGCGAACTGGTCCTAGTCATGGGCCTGTAGAATCCCACTTCTTGCTGGGCCAAACGGTCCACCAATGCCGGGTCGTCGATTCTTGCTGTGGTTAAAACAGCTGATACGCTTAATTGTTGCCTGTTGTTTGGATTAGTGCCGCTAGGGTAGATGATCGCCTCGACTTGCCCAAGGTCAGCTTCTGGTTTCAAGGTTGCCAGTAGCTGCTCCTCCTCAATCTGCACTTTGCTTACAAGCCCGCTCTCAACCAGCTTTATAAATTGGCTATATTCGATCTGGGATCCCGCTTGGGGAGCTCCAAAGAACAAATTCAAGGCGAAGTTGATCAAAAACACAATGATGAACATATTCAGCAATGAAGGGGGCTTTCCAAATGAAGAGCCCGGAGTCAGGTTGTTGCCTGTTTGGTTTGAGTTGTTTTTAGTTGGTTCCATCTTTTTCTCCTTTTTTCTCTGTTATTTTCATTCAAATACCCTTTATTTCCTGTTTAATAATAATCTGCAAGCATAAACTGTATTTCAACAAAATATGGATTTGAGTTGAAGTCCAGTTGAAGTTGGGATTATATTATTGGGGAAAGCCAGGATAAATAACGAAGGGAAAAAACGATAAATGATAAGCATTCTTGTAGTTGAGGATGACCAAAATATTCGAAAGCTGATAGAGGAGACTTTGCTCGACGAGAGATTTAACCCGGTTCTGGCAAAGGACGGAATTGAGGCTCTTGACATAATTGACAAACAGCATATCGACCTGATGGTTACCGACATCATGATGCCGGGTATGGATGGCTATACTTTGACAGAGCAGTTAAGGGATGCCGGGTTTGATTTTCCGATACTGATGGTGACCGCAAAAGATGGAATAAAAGACAAACACAAAGGATTCATAGTTGGCACAGACGACTATATGGTCAAACCAATAGACGAAGAGGAAATGGTTCTGCGTGTTAAAGCGCTTCTGCGCAGGGCAAAAATCGTAAACGAGCGCAAGATTACTATAGGCCAAGTAACCCTGAACCACGACTCCCTTGCAGTCAGCCGGGGCAATGAGCGCTACACCTTGCCGCAAAAAGAGTTTATGCTCCTATACAAACTTCTCAGCTACCCCCAGACAGTATTCACCCGCATCCAGCTGATGGATGAAATTTGGGGGTATGACAGCGAGTCTGCAGAGCATACAGTCAGTGTCCATATTGGCAGGCTTCGCGAGCGCTTTTACAACTGGCCGGAGTTTTCGATAGAGACTGTTAGAGGCCTTGGTTACAAGGGTGTAAGAAATGATACTTGACAGCAACGTCAAAAAGCCATTAAGCCGCCTGACAATGCTTGTCAAGCTGGTGATGATGGTTTTCACTACTCTCTTTGTCAGTATAGCTGTTTCTGGAATGGCCCTTTACGTATGTGTCCGGATAGGCGCGTTCCAGCCTCTGACTATGAGCCGCTTCCACGTGTTTGTCTCCTACTTGCTCCTTGCCAGCCTGTTGGTTGGGACTTCAATCACTATACTTGCAGGCAAGAGGTTCTTGCGCCCCATCCGAATCTTGACTGATGGCACAAAAGAGATAGCCCAAGGAAATTTTGGTGTCCGGGTTGAGGCAAAAGGCTTTTATGAGATCGAATTGCTTGCACAAAGCTTTAATGAAATGGCAAAAGAGCTGTCCAGCATCGAAACTTTGCGCTCAGATTTTGTCAGCAATATCTCCCATGAGTTTAAAACACCTATAGCCTCAATCCGGGGTTTTGCCCGTAGATTAAAAAAGGGCGCATTGCCCCCAGAAAAGCAGGAGGAATACCTTGACATAATAATCTGGGAAAGCGACCGGTTGACAAGGCTTTCAAGCAATATCCTTTTGATGACCCGCCTTGAGAGCTCTGAGCGGATATATGAACAGGTCCGCTTCTCCCTTGATGAGCAGATCCGCCGCTCGATTATCATAATGGAGCCACAGCTTGTCGCCAAAAACATGGAAGTTGTAGCAAACCTTGATGCGGTCGCGCTTTATTCCAATGAAGAAATGCTAAGCCACCTCTGGCTCAACTTGATTGGCAACGCTGTCAAATTCAGCCATGATGGGTCGACAGTAACCGTAGATTTGTTCATTGAAGACAAAGCTGCGGTTGTGTCAATTGCAGACACAGGGGAGGGGATGGACGAGAAGACAATGGGGTTGATTTTTGATAAATTTTTCCAAGGGGACCAATCAAGGGGAATTGAAGGCAACGGTTTAGGGCTAGCCTTGGTGAAGAGGATTTTGGAGCTTGAGAAGGGCACGATTCATGTTGAAAGCGAGCTTGGAAAAGGTTCAAGATTTGTTGTGAGGCTGCCTTTGCCGGAAAACAATTGATTAGGATTATTCTTATGTTGGCCAATTCGAAGCATGCTTGGACTTGTCCCGCTTTGAGAGGCAAATAAAAAAACAACCTGCCAAATAAAGCTGGGCTTGCAAAAATCAGGTTTCAATCATTCTAGGCTGCTGATAAGGATCTTCCCGCTAGGGCTTATATCAAATTTGATGCCATATGGATAGTCTTGGGTGATATAAATTTCTGCAGGAGCCAGATTGGCTAGGACTTTCTTGTTGGCTGAGTTTTTGTCAACTTTGGTATCGGTAGAAATAACAGCGTACTTGGCTCCAACCGATTCCGCAAACTCTCTAGAGGTTGTGTCCGGATTTCCATGGTTTCCTACTTTTAGGATATCAGCCTTTAGGTCCACGCCATTTCCAACCAGGCTTTCTTCCATGGTGAATTGCATATCGCCTGCTAACAGCGCAACTTGCCCGCTTAGCTCTATTGACATCACCAAAGAGTTGTCATTGTCATCATTGCTATCGTATTCAAGCGGGCCTAATACTGTAAATTTAATATCGTCTATGACAGGCACAACATCTCCCGCGCTAAGCTTTCTATGCTCCAAACCCAAGTCTTTTGCCATTGAATCAATCTTGTTTGCGCCATTTTTGTCCGCTTTGGAGATTGCGCTGGAATAGAGTGTTGAAATCGGGATTTTCTTTGCAAGATCATTTAGCCCGCCGATATGGTCATTGTGGGTGTGGGTAAGAAACAAGCCGTCTAAGCGCTCGACACCCATCATATCCAGAGCGTAAAACATAGCGGGCACAGAGGATCCAGACCCTGTGTCCACTAAGTAGGCACGGTCTTTGACAGTCAATAGGATGCAGTCTGCTTTCCCGACGTTAAGAAAAACTATGCTGGCTGCAATCTCAGTTTCCCCCTGCACTAGTTCGTGGCTAGTGGGCTCCACGATAGGGGGGGTGGCAGGCGCGCCGGCGCAAGATGTCAACACGACTACAGTGATTGTGACTGTAATTAATAGGCTGCCAAGAATTCTCACAATTTTCTCCTCTGTTTGGGCTTTGGAAAGCCGGTTTTATATGAGTCTATTTTACATTGTAATTCACTTGTTAGAGTAGTTTTATGTAGAAATTTGATAGCTTTTTACCTGTGATTTAAGGGATTCTTCTTATTGTACAAATTTGGTCCCTAACCTTTTTTATTGTTAATTAATAACATTTAATATATATAATTGGTAAATGTCTGAAACCGTTGTCTACTGCGGGTTTGACGATAGCGAACAGAAAACAATATGGTATTAAATGTCAATATTGTAATTGGCTATTATATGGGTGTAAATAATAAAGTAGTGTTGTCTGCTTATATGTGTAAATTTTCAAGCTTGATGGCTTTGAAAAGAAATAAAAAAAAATGAAGAATATATGAGAAATGCTTAGAAGCTTGTGAAAAAAGTCTAATTTCGCTAGCACAGTTGGAAATCCATAGGCGATTTACGGCAAAAGAAATCGAGGGCTTTTTTGCCAGCTTTGTTTCCCGTTCACTGATTATACCTGTAGCCTTGCCTATGTTTCGCCTTATAAATCAGCAGCAAATAAGCTTTCGAAAAACATGGACATAGGGCAATTTCCCCTGTATGTGTGCGAACCGGCAAGCATTTTCGCTTAAAACAAATATGTTGCCTTTTTTAAGGCTCCGGCAGCCACAGAAAACAGCTATGTTGTTGGTGATAAAACTCTATTATGGATAATTGCGCCACTCATTTTATTTAAATCCATTGTGCTAGCAGTAAGCATATAAAGGACAAAGATGGCAGGATTTTAAAGCTAAAAGCAAAAAAGGGTGGAAACCACCCGATATGTTGATAGCTGCCAAACAGAAGGCTTGCCTCATATATGCATAGGACGTGCAAGCCTTGCTGGACCAGCCAAGTCAAGTGGCTTTCCGCCAAGCATAGAAGCAAAAGCTTCCATTAAAGCGAAATCACCGCTTCCCTAGATTGGAATCCAACCTAGAGAAGCAGCTTATGCACCACTAATATCTATTAATACACTACCCAATTAATGTTAGTCTCCAGCTTCTCTGTTTTGGTCGTTGCTGAACCAATCAGTGAAGTCAAACCAGTAATGGAGGTCTGGGTCATCACTCCCTTTTTTCTCAATACCTTCACGATCCTCGATTTTAGGGCATGGCTTGCCGCCATCCCCAACAGCATCCCCGCCAACCTGCGGGCCGCCTTCTGTCGCAGATATTTCGCTGGTTTGGGCATTGCCAGGACCATCGACATCCTCTGCGCCTGGGAACGGCTCTTTTTGGGATTTTGCCTCTTCATCTTGTTCGCCATCCTGGATGGCGATGCTATCTGCCTTAAATGCAGTGTTATACCCGGTTTCTAAAAACAGTTCTTCATTGCATAAATCGATATCGATTTCAGGAGCATCTCCAGACATGCAATTTCCAGTATCATCCTCGGAACAGCCATTGTCCCCGCTAGGGGCATTATCGCCCTCGGGATCGTCATTGTCTTCGATATTAGTATCCTCTCCGTAGCAGTTGCCATCCCAAAGGTCGGCATTGAACTCTTCGTCTTGCGCCAGAACAGGTTCTGCCACAATAATCTCTTCGCCACTCTCTGGCAAACCATCGCTAATAGGCGGAATATCTGCAGCCCCGGCTTGCAAAAACTGCTCTTCACAGCTCAAGTCAACATCATTGAAACCATCGAAGGCAACTAGCAACGCTTCGTCTACATCGCCGCCAGTTTCCAACCTTGCATCAATATCGACGGGATTATTGCCTGGCGGATCTTGAAATAATTTCTTTTCGTCGGACAGACCTGTCTCTGAACCGCCAATTGAAATGGAATCCATAACATCCAAATCGCTTTTTGGCGCGTTTGCCAAGATATCTCCACTGGAATCTTTTGGGCCCAATAAAAGCAATTCAATATCTTCTTCGCCATCAAAAACGCTATCTTCGCCGCAGTAGCCATCTTGGCTAATTGCTGGCAGGCCAGCTGCGTCCTCCTGCCCATCTTCATCGTTATATTGGTTGTGCATTGCATAAGCCCCCGCATCAGAGTTGCTCATAAATAGCTCTTCATCACAAAGATCGATTGCTCCAATATCTTCGCTATTTTCACATCCCCTACAGCGATCACCTTCTAGCGGATCCTCTTCATCGACGCCAAAGGGAGCCTCTGCGAGGTTGGCGTTCCATCCACCTATTAAGAACTGCTCCTCGTTGCATATATCGATTTCTTCCCCGTTCTCCTTTTCGATATCGAAATCTTGGGTTGCAGCTTTATCTGGGGATTCCTCATTTTCTCCAATATCCCCCGCTGGAAAGCTTTTGATGCCGATCCCGTCGCCAATACCATTTTCACCGTCTTCTCCAGCTGGTTCGCTGGCAATCCCATGGCTCGCCGTATCCTGCCCAATAGCCCCGTCTCCCAAACCTCCAACTTCGACGCCTTCAGTTTTTGCTTCGCTTTCGTCAAGCCAGCTAAGCCCTTCCCAGTCTACAGCGTCTGCCTCATCATCCGGCTGCTCTTCTTCTGCCCCTTCATTTTGCCAGTCTTCAATTTCCCAATTTGCTTCGTGGTCTTCTATTTCGACTTCTGCTTCCGGGCGCCAATCATCCCCGTCAAACCAGTTGAAGCGGAACCAATGCAGCAAGTTTGGATCCCCGTTGCCGTCAAACAAAGCATCAATATCTTCATCTGTCCATTCATCATTGCCAGGGGCTGGAAGGACTTCTCCAGAACTATCCTCGTCATCCGAGCCATTGCTTGTTTGTATATTATCTTCCTCTTCAATAACATCATCCCCGTCTAATGGCGGCTTGCTTGGCTCCCCGGTGCTATCTTCGCCGCCAGAGCCCTCTAGCGGACCGCCTTCACCAAACCCGCCTATCGCATCAAAGGATTGGCCGTCCAGGTGGCTGCTTTGGCCTGTGTCTTCATTGAAGCCTAAAGAACCATCATCAACATTTGGGCCATCCCTGATATCGTCTTCATCGCCTTCTTCCCCAGTGCCGCTTTCCCCAGAGCCATCGCCGCAATAGTCCATATTGCTAAAGCCATCTCCTGCAGCGTCGATATCCCAATCCCTGATAAGGCTGTCTTCAGGCCCACAGTCTCGCCCATCTATAAGCCCATCCCCTTCGCCGCCGCCAACGGGATCATCCTCTCCATCTTCACAACCAGTCCCATTGACTTGTAGGCTGCCGCCCCCTTCGTCCCCATCAAAGCTGCCGTTCTCGCTATCTTCAATGATAGCATTTTCCTCGATACGGTTATCGCCAAGCCCGGCTTCCCCGTTGCCCTCATCAATGATATCGCTATCCAACCCGCTGCCATCATCGGCTTCTTCCTCACAGCCTTCATTGCCAGTGATAAAATCGAGCAAATCGTTTATGTTTGGCCAAGGCGCGCTTTGCAAACCGCAGTCCTCTTCTTCACTTTCACTATCCCCATCCGGGTATTGCTCCACTGCCCCCACACTTCGGACAACAAAAGGCTCATCGGCGTCCTGCTCCAAAACCTGCAGCACATTGACTGAAAAGCGCCATTCATCACCGAAGTCGAATATGTACAAAAACTTGCTGTCTTTATCTAGCTGGAACTGGGATAGTGTAGCTGCATCAGAAAAGCCTGCAGCATCCCCTAAGCCAACTCCGGGGCGGATAAATTCAGCATCGGGGTCCCAGGCGCGATTATTCATAAAAAATGCATGCAAGTGGTCGTCTACAAAGTCAAATGCTTCTAATATCACTTCATGCAAGCGATATAGCGTCTCGCCCTCCCCAATTTGAATGTGGCGGTAACAGCCTTTAGCGGCCGATACGCTTAAAACAAATGATCCTGCCATTATATCCCTCTTTGAAATTCTGTTTTAATTACCTTATGCAAATTTTCTTTTCTCAACATTATATATTATTAGGCTTTAGGGGAAGATGACAATCAGTTTTTGAGCCCTTTTCCTGCTATCTTTGCTGTTTTAAAAGATTTTTCTCCTTTTTTATAGACGGTTTTTGATTAAAGCCCTTTCATACGAGTCTAAACTACATATATATTAATGAATTTTTTTTTTCGGAGGCTCAAAATGGCCAAGAGCAAAAGAAACAACCCTTTTTCAACACAACCTCCCCAACTGCCCATCCAAGCAAGCATTCCGCCAGAAGGCGCAGGCTGGATATATGAAGCCAAGTTGGACGGGTACCGTATCATCGCCTTTTGTGAAGACGGGAATGTCTTTCTAGCAACACGCAATGGGCTGGACTATGCCTACAAATTCCCCGATGTCGCAAAAAGCCTGTCAAAGTTGTCAAAGGGGCGCTCAATGGTATTCGATGGGGAGCTTGTTGCCACTGACTCCCAAGGCATTAGCGACTTTGGGCTGCTCCAAAGCCATCTTGGCAATACTAGGGGCGTTGGCGCCCCCATCTATTGCGTCTTTGATCTTATTGCCCTTGACGGGATAGATATGCGCAATGAACTGTTGTCAAAACGAAAAGAGCGTCTGGGGGCGCTTCTGGAAAACAGCCCGCCAAATCTGCATTGCATGGGATATGTTTTTGGTGGCGGCAAGGCGTGCTTTGATGCCGCTGCTGCGAATGGGTTTGAGGGGATAGTCGCCAAGCGGCTTGATTCTGTGTACTCAGGCGCCCGCAGCCCCGATTGGGTCAAAATCAAATGTGCCAATGTGCAAGAGTTTGTCATTGGGGGCTTTGTGCGCCCGCATTCCTCTGCTTCCAGTTTTTCTTCTATCATAGTAGGTTATTACAGCCAAAACGAAACCGCTAGCCGGGATAATTTAATATATGCTGGCAGGGTAGGCACAGGCTTCCCAAAAGCCTTGAGAGTTTTTTTGGAGAATAAATTCAGCACAAACACAAGCGAAGAGTGTTGTTTTGCGCCCAACAAAAACTTGAAGGCAAAAAAAGGCGAGGTTATTATATGGCTTCGCCCTGTCTTGGTCGCCCAAATCCAATACCGGGAGATGACCAAAGAAGGGTTGTTGAGGCAAGCAAGTTTTAAAGGACTGCGTTTTGACAAAGACGCAGAGGAAATTACTATAGAAAACACAAATATCCCTATTCTTGCAGGCGGGGCAGTTGATAGCGAAAAGGCTGCCAAGACAACGAAAGCCGCAAGCAACTTGGATTCCCAAAAACAAGCGCCAATATCGAAAACCAGTATTGTGATAGCCGGGGTTGAGATCACCAACCCTAACAAAGCAATGTTCATTACCCCAAAGACGACAAAAGGCGAGGTTGCAATGTATTACGAGAAGGCAGGGGAGAGGATGCTCCCGTTTCTTGAGGGGAGGATAACCAGTGTTGTGCGCCGGCCATCAGGGCCGCAAGGCGATACATTCTATAAAAAACATCCGGGCAAAAACCTCTTGAATGCAAACATTGTTGAGGTAAGCAGCAGCTCAGGAGATAAAAAGACCTATTTTTATCTAGACAGCGTCAAGGGGATAATTACAGAAGCCCAAATGGGCACAATTGAATTCCATATTTGGGCAAGCAAGGTAGAGAGCATAAACGAGCCGGACTTGATGGTGTTTGACTTTGACCCGGGAGAAGGGGTGACACTAAAAGATCTTAGGCGGGGAGCGCTGGATCTGAAGGAAATCCTTGACCAGCTGTATTTAAAGTCTTATGTAAAGACAAGCGGGAGCAAAGGCTACCATGTCCTCGTCCCTTTTTGGCCAAGCGGGCTATGGGATGAATTCAGCTCGTTCTCAAAAGCTGTAGGGGAATGCCTGCGCCAAGAATGGCCTGAAAAATATACCTTGAACATCAGGAAAAAGGAGAGGCAAGGAAAGATATTTATCGATTATCTGCGCAACTCCTTTGGAGCCACATGTGTCGCCCCCTATTCGCTTAGGGCTAAAGACTCGCCAACCGTTTCAATGCCAATTTCCTGGGAGGAGATACATGTTATAACGCCAGATAACATCACACTAAAAAGAGCGCTCAAGCTGGTCGAAAGCCCAGACCCTTGGGAAGGGTTTTGGGATAATCGTGGAAGTTTTTTGTAGATGCGGCAATATGCTATCGATGATGAATTGATTCTTTAGATAGCTGTTAATATGCGTTGGGGCTAGGGTGTGTTTTATAAATAAAACCTATAGCGTTAACTCAAGATTAAGCCCCGCGCTAGGCGCGGGAGAATAGATAAGCGGAAGCGATACATATGATAACAAGTCCTCCTCTGATAGAATT
>Ga0082212_10003759_pt1 | contig 21370 bp, 13 predicted proteins | sample TergutNt197P3_FD_71548 | JGI IMG/M metagenome (GOLD analysis project Ga0082212, IMG submission 71548) | Neocapritermes taracua P3 segment gut microbial communities from Petit-Saut dam, French Guiana - Nt197 P3 | ecosystem: Host-associated > Arthropoda: Insects > Digestive system > Gut ... | reverse complement strand
GAACCATAGACTTATCAGGAAGATATCTGTACACTGTATCAGATGAAAGTTCCGTAAGTATAAAACTGTCTTGAAATGGTCTGATTAGTATATTATTGATAAATGCAATAGTACGGCCTTGTCTTAATATTCGTGTTTTCTTTTGTATAAATGAAATCTCAATATCGTCGACAACGCTTCCGTCTTGTTTGGATATAATGATAAACCGAGTTTTGTCATTAGTTTCATCTTCATAATCGAAAACATCATCTACACAAATCAACTTTTCTCTGTCAAAATTGTATATATGTTGATATCTGAAGCCTTCTTTATATGGGAAACTTCTTTTAAAGTTTCCGAATAAATCGTACACTATCATTTTTCTTATCTGCTTGTCGTTGACAATGATTTCATCATTATCCTCATCTATAATAATCATTGAAATGAGTGTGTATTCTTCGGGACCTCTACCCAGACGATTAAACTTTCTCAAGCCTTTACCGTTTCTGTTGAAGATAAAAATGTCCCCATCCCCATTATAATTTGTTACCACAATGAATTCTTTGCCGATTGCATGTACAAAATCCTGACAAAGAAACTCATTAGAGGTTTCCAATGCAATGTAATCCACATCCATAAAATCCTGAAGAATTAGTTCCTTTTTGGGATAACTCCTCGTAACGTCAATCGTGATCAAAGTATCACTTTCGCTACCCGATTTTCTTCCACCTCCGCAGCCTGCCATCATTAACAGGATAAGTGCCAAAATACTATTTGCTCTGTTCATTTTTTTAATTACTTAATTTAACTTTCGTTCAATTTTTTACGTCTTTGTCTACCGCGCTCTCGCCGGTTTGCATACAACATCTAAATATACGCAAGTGTATATAAAATAACTGACTTTCCCAACAAGTGGTAAAGATTTGAACATTTATAGAAGTATTTTTGTAAAAGTGAAATTTCGCCAAAAAATTGTATTTTTACGTGTATGAAATTAATCTGTCGTAATTAATGAATGATTATCGCTTTCAGGAGCATGCACCGGATGAAACAGAGGGAAAATATCAAGCAGAAGTAGGATATTTTCAAATCAACCATGAGGGGGAAAAGATATGCGGCGACGTGTTTATGTCTAAACGAATTCCTGAAGAAAACAGGGTATTATGCGTTTTGTCGGATGGTATGGGGCATGGTGTGCGGGCAAATGTTCTGGCAACGCTTACGGCCACTATTTCGCTCAATTTCTCAATTGAACATCAAGACTCTAATGAAATTGCAGGTATTATCATGAAGGCTTTGCCAGTATGCAGCGAAAGGGAAATAAGCTATGCTACCTACACTATTATAGATGTTTCTATTGAAAGTAACACAGTTTCTATTTTAGAATACGACAATCCTCAAACACTGATTTTGAGAGGGCACAGGATTTATGAGCCGCAATGGGCACACGTAAAACACGAAGAAAAGCTCAAAGACAGAAGAGTAATGAATATTAAGCGATGTTCCTTTGTTCCTCGTATCGAAGATCGTATTATTTTTTGCTCCGACGGAATTACCCAGTCGGGTATGGGAAGTGGAATGGCAATGGGGTGGGGAAGGAATGAATTAATACAATTTACCCGCGAAACTGTTGAAATGTCGCCCGATATTTCGGCTGCCGATCTTGCTGAGAGGGTAGTTAAACGCGCTTCAGCCAACGATTTATATACTCCTAAGGACGACCTCACATGCGGTGTAGTTTATTTCAGGCAGCCCCGAAAAGCGATATTGTGTACAGGCCCTCCTTTCAACCCTGGAAAAGACAATGAATTTGCTGCTATTTTGAAAAATTTCAATGGTAAAAAGATTATCAGCGGAGCCACCACGACTGAAATAATTGCAAGAGAATTAGGAAGAACCGTTACAGACGAAGAACGGTTCGACCCTTCACTGCCACCAAGCTCAACAATGAAAGGTATTGATTTGGTTACTGAAGGCGTGCTGACGCTGAGTAAGGCAACTTTTATACTGAACAATATAGGGCTTAATTCCAGAGTGCAGTTCGGCAGAGGCCCTGCCGACCAAATATGCCGATTATTGTTAGATACGGATGAGATATACATTTTGGTCGGGACAAAAATCAACGAAAGTCATCACGATCCCTCTTTATCGGTAGAAATGGAAATTCGCAGGCACTTGATTCAGCGATTGGCCAAAGTATTGTCGGAAAAATTTATGAAAGTAGTTACCATTGAATATATGTAAATGTGGAAGCCGAGGAAATCGGGAAAATCGGAAGAAGAATATTAAAATAGTTTTAAGATATGGGGAATAATAAACATTTTGAGGATTTGGAGATTTGGAAAGAAGGAATGGAAATTAGCAAAACAGTGTATGTTTTGCTAAAAGATTGTAAAGATTATGGATTGAAAGAACAAATGCAAAGAGCCTCTGTTTCCATTCCCTCAAATATTGCCGAAGGTTACGAACGTAATGGAGTGAAAGAAAAGCAACAGTTTATGTTTATTGCAAAAGCCTCATGCGGCGAACTTCGTACACACATGTATTTAGCCGTTCACCTTAATTACGTCGATACTGAACAAGGGAATATTCTAATTAATCGTATTAAAAAATTAAGCGTAATGATTTATAACTATATCCAATTTCTAAATAAAAAACAACAAAAACTTTCCCCTATTTCCTCTGTTTCCCCGATTTCCCCAATAATAAATAAAAATGTATATGAATAGTGTTATCAGATTAGATAAAAGTAAATGCAAGGTATGTTATTCCTGTGTTAGGATATGTCCCGTTAAAGCGGTTCATGTTCACGAACGTACTGTATTTCCGTATATTGAAGAAAGAAAATGCATTATGTGCGGTAATTGTATCGGTGCATGCGCTTACGATGCCATTACTTATCTTGAATCGAAACAGAATGTAAAAAAGTTGTTAAATTCTAAAGATAAAGTAGTTGCCATTTGTGCACCTTCTATTGCCGGCGAATTTGACGATATTACTGATTATCGCAAATTTGTAAAGATGGTTCGCCTGCTGGGCTTTTCGTACGTGATAGAAATGGCGTTCGGCGTTGATGTCATTGCCGAAAAATTCAAACAACTCACTCACGATGAATTTAATGGGAAATATTATTTAACAAGTTGCTGTCCTTCTATCGTTCATTTGATAGAAAAAAATTACCCGGAACTGATAGGAAACCTTGCACCGCATGTTTCGCCGGTTGCTGCTTGTGCCATTGCTGTCAGAAAAACATATGGAAACGACCTGAAGGTGGTTCATATAACGCCATGTATAGCAGCAAAAAAAGATGTAGACCGATACACCGATTTGACGAAGATAGATGAAGTGCTGACATTTAGAGAATTGCGTGAGTTGTTCGACGAATATAAAATAAGTGAAACATTCAGCGAGTATTCCGACTTTGATGAACCTTTAGGGTATAAAGGGGGCATGTATCCTATTTCGCAGGGTTTTTTAGAAGCAACCGGTTTAGACCTAAGCCTGTTAAAAGAAAGTGCCATTACTGTAGATGGCAAAAGCGCTGTTCGCGCCGTGAAACAGTTTTTGGAGCATTATAATATTATCAAGCACAATTTCAACATTTTAATTTGCAAGGGTTGTATCATGGGCCCCGGCACATCTAAAAACGGCGAAAAATACAAACGTTATGCATTGGTTAAAGATTATATTATCAGACGTTTGGCAAATCTCAATGTAGAAAAGTGGACGCAATATATGGAGGCGCATGCCAGTTACAAAGAGTTAAATACAACATTTACAAATAAAAAATATGAATGGCCTCTTCCCGATGAATTTGCGGTAAAAATTGCTCTTAATCGAATCACTAAACGAAATAACAATAAGGAGGTTAACTGTAGTGCCTGCGGATTTGCTACGTGTAAGGAATTGGCCTATGCCATTGCGCAAAATACAGCTATTCCCGAAATGTGCATCACCAACATTCAAATCGACAACAGGGAAACATCGCATACCACAAAGAAAATATCTGAAGAACTGGAGATGACTAAAGACGAATTAAGCGTCACCAAAATAAAACTCAATGAAACTAAAGAATTGTTGTATGCCAAAAACGAAGCATTATCCATTTTCGTCAGAGGACTTACTTCAGGCATTGTTATCTGCGATGAAAACCTTAAAATTGTTGAATCAAACCTTGGATTTATAGATATTCTGGGAGAAGAAGCCAAAGACATCCACGATGTGATTCCTTATCTTATTGGAGCCGACCTCAAAACGTTACTGCCGCATATTATTACTTCTCAATTCCAATTCATATTGCATCACGATGAGATGCAAATTAACCGAGATGTAGAGATAGAGGAGAAATGGGTAAATGTTTCTATTTTTCAGTTAACTCCCCAAAAATTGGTAGGCGCCGTATTCCGTAACTTACACTCGAAAGAAGAGCGTCCCGAAGAAATTATCCACAGAGTAACCGAAGTGATTGAAGAAAACTTACGGCAGGTACAGCAAATAGGGTTTATACTTGGAGAAGGCGCCGCTAAAACAGAAAAAATGCTAAACTCAATTATCAAATCATACGAGTAAATCGAAAGATTTAATTAAAGCTGTCTTGAGTCTTATTTTAAGATACTGTCAATTTTTTGAACATAGTTTAACCACAGGTCGGGAATTTCGTTGTTTAACGCTTTACGGTATTCTGTTTCGGAACAGGCAACAATATATTTTTCATTATTAAACGACTGTATTTCGAACCACCACCGTTCACTGTTTTCACAAAAAATAAATTTTAAGGGCTTTTCTATTCCGTCTATTTCCACTTTATAGGTTAAAACTTTTTCGTCAGCAGCCCCTTGATCGTTTTTCCTAAAAGTAAGTCCTTCAAAGAAATACCAAGCAATTTGACCAATCAACTTAAAAGCTATGTCGGAATTATATTTTTTTGTTTCGTTTTCAAACAGCCCAAACACTTTTAGCTCACTGCTCATACCCGCATATTTTGCCAGCTGGCAAATTTCATCGCTTTGCAACCCGTTTGGGTTTGTGTAACTGCTACCGGCAACTTCAGCATATTTAACCGACTTTATATCAAAGGCAAGAACATTTGTATTGCGAAGTACAGGCTCAGCCTTTTTTATATCATCGTGTATTTCGCCTAAACTGAGGTGGTTGCCAAATCCGTTAGTTTTTAAAAATAATTCAGGCGCAACAAGGTGCCGCTGGTAACCAAGTAAGTTAAATTGAAAAAGATTTGGTGTTTTTCTGAAAATCTGCGTAAGATAATTAGATGAACTGAAGTTTTCCTGCCCTTTTTTTACGTCGAGCTGTGCATCGATTGCTGAAAGTGTGAAAATTTTTTCGTTTTTAAAAGCTTCGCAAATGCCTGTGCATAAATCGGAACTTCCTCCTAAAATGAGTGTTACGATGTTTAATTCCGAGAAAATTTCTGTAAGGTCGCGAAGGGCTAAGTAAGCGCCTTTTGTAGTTAGCGAAGGTTTTAAATCGCCAAGATCGACAATATTTAATTTACCCGACAAATTGGCAAGGCTGTATAATTTTTCTCTTATTTTATCGGTCGATTTAATTTTTGATTCATCCCAAACCCCTTCGAAACAGGGAACACCAAAAACCACTGTATCAACTTTTTTCAGGTTTGTTCCTGTATATTTTCCGGTCGATTTACCTATGGCCTGACCGAGCGAATATTTCCAACTATCAGCATTTTTCTTAGAAAAACGTGAAAAATCTACCGGATTAAAATATTGTTTTACATCCATTTATGTCAGGTTGTGTATAAAAGGTGCAAATGAATTAACTACTGCCTCTTTGGTTATTTTTTGCTTTTTTCTGTTTTGTTTCCGACGAATTATTAATAATATTCATACATCCTTCAAATGTCAGCGCATCCGGTTTTACTGTTTTCGGGATTTTGTAATTTTTCTTTTTATACGCAATGTAAGGGCCCCATTTCCCGTTAAGTAATTGCAATCCGGCATCTTCTTCGAAAACTTTCACTATTGCATTTTTATCTTTTTCGCGCTTGGCCTCAATAAGTTCAATGGCGCTGGCGAGTTCCAAAGAAAACGGGTCGTCGCTTTTTCTCAGCGAAACAAATTTATTGTCGTGCCTGACGTATGGGCCAAACCGGCCAATAGCAACCGTAACCGTTTTGTTTTCGTATTCGCCCAGTTCGCGCGGGAGTTTAAAAAGTTCGAGCGCCTCGTCGAGTGTGATGGTTTCTAAATGCTGATCGGGGCGTAAGCCTGCAAACTGTGGCTTTTCGCCATTATCGTTTGAAACTTCGCCAAGCTGGGCGACAGGCCCAAACCGGTATATTTTTACCGATACTTCTTTGCCGGTATTCGGATCGATACCCAGTATGCGCTCTCCTTTCGACCGTTCGGAGTGCTTTAGCGCCTTTTCCACTTTTTCGTGAAAGTGGGTGTAAAAAGAGTCGATCATTTCATTCCATACCAGTTTCCCTTCGGCAATATCATCGAATTCCTTTTCAACATTTGCCGTAAAATTGTAATCCATTATTTGGCTGAAATTATCAACAAGAAAATCATTAACCACCATGCCGATATCGGTAGGAAACAGTTTTGCCTTTTCTGCTCCGGTGACTTCGGTTTTTATTTTTTCGCTTATTTTCCCGTTTTTCAGAGTAATTACATCGAAACTGCGTTCAGTTCCGGCGCGGTCTTCCTTAACTACATAGTTCCGGTTTTGAATAGTGGTTATGGTAGGTACATAGGTTGATGGCCTGCCAATTCCCAGTTCTTCAAGGCGTTTCACAAGCGATGCCTCGGTGAATCGTGGCGGGCGCTGTGAAAAACGCTGTGTTGCCACTATCGACGACAGCTGAAGTTTATCGTTGACTTTCACCGGTGGAATTATGGTGTCGCCATTTTCGCTGTTCCCGCTTTCGTCGTCGGTCGATTCAATATAAACTTTAAGAAAACCGTCGAAAGTTAAAACTTCGCCTGTTGCTACAAATTTTTCTTTTGCATTAGAAATAAGTATTGCAACTGTTGTTTTTTCGAGTTCGGCATCAGCCATTTGCGAAGCTATAGTCCGTTTCCAGATTAAGTCGTATAATTTTTGTTCCTGACTTGTACCTTCAATGTTTTCATTGTCCATGTAGGTAGGCCTGATGGCTTCGTGTGCTTCCTGCGCCCCTTTTGATGTGGTCTGATATTTCCTTATTTTTACATATTTCTCGCCATGAAGTTCAGTAATTTTTTGTTTTGCAGTATTTATTGCCAATTGCGATAAATTAACCGAGTCGGTACGCATGTACGTAATTTTACCGCTTTCGTAAAGACGTTGGGCAACCGACATTGTTTGTGCAACCGAAAAACCAAGTTTACGGCTGGCCTCCTGCTGAAGGGTAGATGTAGTAAAAGGCTTTGCAGGTGAACGTTTTATCGGCTTTTTAACAACGTCTTCAACTTTAAATTCAGCCGTTTTGCATTTTTCAAGAAAAGCAAACGCCTCTTCTTTTTTATCGAATCTTTTTGAAAGTTCCGCTTTTAGTTCGGTAATATTACCTTCCTTATCGTTTACAAGAAAATAACCGTTAACGCGATATGACTCTTCGGTTTTAAAATTGATGATTTCGCGTTCGCGCTCAACAATTAACCGAACAGTTACCGACTGAACCCTTCCGGCTGAAAGTGCAGGTTTAACTTTTTTCCAAAGTACCGGCGAAGCCTCAAATCCAACAATACGGTCGAGTACCCTGCGGGCCTGCTGAGCATTAACCAAATTAATATCAATATCGCGGGGATGTTTTATGGCATTTAATATGGCATCTTTGGTTATTTCGTGAAAAACAATACGTTTCGTATTTTCAGGTTTCAAATTTAAAACCTCTTTAAGGTGCCAGGCAATGGCTTCTCCTTCGCGATCTTCGTCGGATGCGAGCCAAATAGTTTGCGTTTCTTTAACTAACTTTTTTAAATCGGTAACAATTTTTTTCTTATCGGGGGAGACAATGTATTTGGGTAAAAACTTATTTTTGATGTCAATTCCAAAATCTTTTTTCTCCAAATCTCTTATATGTCCCATACTTGATGTTACAAAATAACCTTTACCCAAAAACTTTTCAATGGTTTTGGCTTTGGCAGGCGACTCAACAATTACAAGGTTTTCGTGCATAATAATTACTATTCCTGTTCAAAAAATTTTTGCAAAATAAATGAAATGAATTGCTAAGTTCAAAATTTAACACACTATTTTTAAAAGTTAAGAAAAAGTTTGAGTTGGTTTTAAATTTTGAATAGCAAGCAAAATAAACAGTCTTTGTATAAGAAAAGGCAAATTTTTTTTTGCAGTAATTTGTTTATTCAAAATAATCACTTAACTTTGACGGTGTAAATTTTATTGAGTTTAATGTACGCCGCATTGAGAATTTATTCGAAACGCGGCGTTTTTTATTGACCTAAAACAAATCTTGAACCTACATTTATTAAATTAAGTACGCTATGCAAGGTTTCTTTTTGAAATGCCGTTTATTTTCTAAAACGAATAACTCACGCCGCCTAAAAAGTTAAAACTGTGTACCGGGTAGCCAAACCATATTTCGTATTTCCGGAACCCCAAATTATTAAGCCGAGCAAATGCCGATAACTTTTTGGTGATTTTATAATCAGCGCCGAAATTCACGTCGAAAACCGTTTTTAAATCGTATGTACTAAGTTCTGCCGGATACAAAAATGATGAAGAAGACAATAAATAGTAATAATTTTCAGGAAGTTCTGCTACAAGAACTTTTCTTGCCCCAATAAGAAATACATCGGCTGTTACGCTTAGCTGTTCGGTAATTTTATAACCCAGCGATATTTTCCCTTTCCAGTTGGGGAGATTCCATGCATTATCCTGTGTTTTCATTTTGTAAACGAAATAATTACCCGAAATCAGCAAATCGAGCCTTTTTGAAGCCGCATGGAAAATTTCGGCATTAAATTTTAGCAAATCCAAATCGTCGTACAAAACTTTAAAAGTGTTATCAATAATTGGCTGTGAAGCAGAACTTAAAGAATTACCATACTGGTAAAGAAAAAATAATGGCTGGTCGTTAATTTTTGAATAATCAACAGAGAAGTTAAAGTTGGTTTTTTGGGCGAATTTACCGTTAATTCCTCCGTAGAAATGCAGCTTTTCAAAAGTGTTCATTACATCGTGCTCAGGATCAACAAACGGGTTTTCGTAAGCAATTTTTGAATAATGGTTATTAATGTAGTTTCCATCTACTCCGGCATAAATATTTAGTATTTCTCTTACCGGAGCGAAATTGGCTTTTACATTTGGAGTAATCCTCATTTTGTTTTTTTCGTCTTTATCGGAAACGTACCAAAGGTTGAATCCTGCTTTAATACTTGCCGTTTTGTTGCCAATGTAGTATGCCGGTTTTGCTGTTAGCCATGTTTGCTGCCTGCGACCAATTTCATACAGGTCGCGATTAAAGAATTTATCTGCCGCAACATAGGTTGCCCCCAAATTTAAAATTAAAGCGCCTTTGTCATTCAGCGGCTGATTAATGTCGGAGGTGATTTCACCAAAATGCTCATGCTGATTAGTTTTTGTTTCAAAGTACTGATATTTATAATTAAAATCGAATTTAAAATCACTGCTACTTGCGTTTTCGTTTTTAAGATTGATGTTGATTCCGCCTTTTGTAAAAGCCTGTTTTTTCCCGAAGTAATTTTCATTCTGATCTTTATATCTAAGTATTATGGGAACAGGAGATACCGGATATCCGTAATAGTTAAAACCATTGCGCCCGAAATTAAGGTCAAATGAAAGGATGGACTGCCGGAAAAAGTGTTTTACAAACATATTGGCTTCGCTATCCGAAAATGGGGCATTTACTTTATCCTCGCCTTCTAATTTAAGTTGCCCGGACGACGAAAGGTGTTTGCCATGTAGCCCGAAAATGGTGTTTTTTGTATTCCGGCTGTTTAAAAATAATTCGCCGTAAGGGCGGGTATAATTTCCAAAACCGGCCCGAACCAGCCCGAACCCATTGTTTTCTCTGGGCTGCGGAGCCAGCGTTGCCGCTTTTATGGTATTAACCGATAACGTATTGTAAACAGGTTGACTGTAAATGCTGTAATTAAACGTTGGCTTTTGTTGTTCACCTTCGTTTATTACCGGCATGTCGTTAATTTTGTTGGCATTCGCAACGGTTGGGTTATATGTTTTTACCACCTCTACTTCCTGCGTTATTGAATCGTCGCGCTGTGCCGCAGCATTAAATGCAATACAGGTAAAAAGTATGGTTAAAATGCTTATGTTATTTTTTATTATCATTGTTCCTGATTTTTTTGAATTAATTTATTTTAGCTGAAGAGAGTTTTGAATTGCCTTTTCCTGTTCAAGTCTCTCAGCAGTTTCAATTGCATTTAATTTTTGTGTAGCTTCGTTTTTAATGCCGTCGGTTTCACTGTTGTAATTTTCGATTAAACTTCTCAGGGTATGTTTTGCATCAAAGTCTCTTCCGGTTTGGATATAAATATCGGAAAGTAATATAAAAGCTTTCCCCAGCCAGTAGGTGAAAGGTGTACCTTTATCAATAAAATCCATGATCTCACTTTCCGAACCTGATAAATTTTTCTGCCGGTAATATATCTCTGAAATGAGAAATTTAGCTTCGGCTCCTTGTTCTGTTTTAGTATCAGATGCGGCGGCTTTCAAACCGGGTAATGCCGAAGTGAAATTTTCAGTTTTATAATAAGATTTCCCGATGATGTAATCTGCTTCGCGAATAAGCTGTTCGCTGACAACATCAGATTTTTTTACTTTTTCAGCCGCTGTTATCGCGTTTTGGGGCTGGTTTAAATTATTGTAACTGTGCATCTGTCCGGTGTAAGCTCTCAGTATGTTCCACTTACTGTTGGCAACTGTTTCAAGCTGTTTGAACATTTCAAGCGCTTCGGCGTATTTTTTCGCATTGAAAGTTAATTCCGATGCTTTTGAAAGCGCTTCCTCGCTGAAATTGTTATTTGGCTGCATTGCAACAGCTGTATAATATTCGTTTGCTTCGGTGTATTTGCCTTCGCGATAAAGGGTTTCGGCTATGTAAAACTGGGCATTTAGTTTGTATCTTCCATTGGGGAATTGCTGAATGTATCTTCTCAGCTGATCGACTGCCCCCTGATTTCCGGCCATATATGCCCGTTCTGCAGTTTGGTATGTCAGTTCGTCCTGCTCTGAAGTTGTAACGCTAACGGCATTTCCCAACCTTGAGGTATAGGCAAAATATTCTTCTACATTGTTTGTTTCAACGTAGCAATTCCTGATACCAAGCAGTGCGGCCTGCGCCTCTTCGGTTCCGGGAAATTTTTCTACTACTTCCTTGTACTGCGAAAGCGCTCTGGCATAATCAGCATTATTGTAATTTATTAACCCCATTTGCAGTAACGCTTTACGGAAGAAACTGCTATGGCTGTGGTTCGACACTAAAAGCTGATACTGCCTCATAGCTTCGCTGTTTTGCCCAAGCTGTTCGTAAGCGCGGCCTAACTCGTACAAGGCATCGTCAACATATTCCGATTCTGGAAAGTTCGCAAGCAAACTGGAAAGATTGCTGATTTTTTCCTGCTGATTACGCGCCAGTCCTTGACAAAGTGCAATCTGGAAAAGAGCGTAATCAGGTTCAAACAGCCTCAAGTTATACGACTGCCTGTAGTTTTGTATAGCGCTGTTATAGTCGTTTCTAAGAAAATAGTAATCGCCGAGACGGTTGTAGGCATCGATCAGTTTTACCGTTCTTGCCCCCTGGTTGGCATTAATATATCTTCTAAAGTGTGTACCCGCCTGCTCGTATTGCTCAAGTTTAAAATATGCGTATGCCAGGTTATAATCGGCATCCTGGTATTCGGCAAAAGAATAAGCTCCGGCCGTATTGAAAAATTGATTATAAACAGTGGCTGAATTTCTGTAATTTCCGGTACGGTACAGAGCCTCGGCCTTCCAAAATAAGGCTCCGACGTTGAGATTACGGTCGTAGCTGCCATTTTCAAGAGAAAGGTCAAAATAATTAATTGCCTGACTGTAGGATTGATTGTTAAATAATTCGAGTCCCCTGAAAAAAGTAACACGCTGGTAAGCGCGCAAAATGGCAGGAGTTTTATTTTGAATTTTTTCAATTGAATTTATTGCATCGCTGTAATTACGGGTAACCATAAAAACATCAACTAAATAGCGATATGCTTCAGTGTTTCTTTCGGTGTTTGGGTAAAGACTTATGTATCGGTCAAACGCATTTATGGTTTCGTTGAATGGCGAATATGAAAGTTCGTAAGTAAGTTTTGCGTAACTGAAAAGGGCGTCTTCTTTAATCCTTTCATTAAAATTAAGCTCAGAGGCGGCGCCAAAAGCGACTTTTGCCTTTTCCTTGTCGCCAAGTTTAATATAGCTGTCAGCTAAGTGATAATAAGCGTTTTGTGCCATTTCGTCGCTGCCTTTTGAGGCGTTTTCTAACAGTGGCACAGCTTTTGCCAAATTTCCGGTTTGATAATATGAAAATCCTAAAGTATAATTGTCCTCACGGGTTTTAGGCCCGGGCGAATTAAAATATGTTTCAAGATAAGGTATTGCCTCGTTGTATTTGTTAATATGAAAATAAGAATCGCCAAGTATTTTCGATAATTCGGTGCGATTTTCTTCTTCAACTTCGTTAATTATGGTTCCTGTGTAATTTACTACATCGTTGTAACGTCCCTGTTTATAATAAATGTGGCTCACATAAATTGGTATAAACCGCGAATAGGTGGGATCGCCGTTTAAATTCGAGAAACCCTGCAGTGCCGCCTCGTAATTTCCCATTGTGTACATAATATGTGCCCAGTAATACGATGCAGGCTTGCTGTAAAAATGTCTTGCATCAATTATCCGGTAAAATTCCGAAGCGGCTTGCTCATGATTGTCAGTCATCATGTAAGAATAACCCAGCTGGTAGTGCAATTTTATTTGCTCTTCTATCGAAAGATCGTTTATGCTGACATTTGCAAAACTTTGCAGCGCAGTGGCGAATTGCCGTTTTTCAAACTGGTAATCGCCAGTGTTTAACCATGCCCGGTTAATATAAGGGCTTTCGGGATATTTCAGGATGAAGTTTTCGACTAATTTGCTGCCCAAAGCATGTCCGGCTTTTAGAATTGCCGCCGATTTATAATATTCGGCTTCGGAATACAGCTCTGACTTTTCATCAACTTTTTGCTGAACTTTGTCGAACTGTTCGTAAGTTGCACTGTATTTTCCATGATCAAACAGCTCTTTTCCAAGCTTTATTTCTTCTTGAACATCGCTGAAATATATTGTTTTTTGCGCAAACGATTGGCAATACGATGCAGTTGAAATGAGTAATAATAGGATTCGTATAGTCTTCATACTTTAAAAATTTCCCTAAAATAGAAATAATCCTCCGATTATACGACATGGCGATGTTCTATTTTCTTAACAAGAAACTGTTTATTTCTTTTATTTAATATACACCCCAACCCCTCCCAATGGTGTAACAGTTTCGGCGCTGATACTGAAATTATCTCTGATATTGCTGTTGTTATAAAACTGTATTTTTGCATGGCCGTTTTCATCAGTGTTTACCATTGGGTTCCAGTATAAAGTGCGGCGGTAGTCGGGTACAGGCGGTAACTCCGAGTAGTTGGGGCTGTAAAATTCACTTGCAACGCTGTAGCCATCCAACCATGTTTTTCGTACTCCTTTTCCGCCTGCAACAGACATCTCTTCTTCCGGATATGTTTCAATAAATACGGCGCCGCCAAGCCCAAAAGCTACTTCAATTGGTGAAGGATAGAGAGGAGGAGTAATTATATATCGCGCCATAACAGTAGGATTCTCGCTTACCCAAATAGATTTAATGATTTGAACCGGGATATTCACATATTTGAATCTATCGAATTCATCAAGCCAGTTAACAGACTGGTAATCGATCACAAAAAGAATATTTTTGTTTTTATAATAAATTCTTTCTAAATTTGAATTGCCTCCTATATTGGCAGTCGGACTGGATGATATGGGTGACCATTCATTAATAGATAGTACAGCCAGAGACGAGGACGCTTTCTGGGGGGGTGGCAGGGCAGAAAACTCCGGATTCATGTTTTTCAACAGTTCATGAATATCCCCACCTATGTATTTCCCGCTGTCGTAGATGTCGTCATTTTCCGAAGCTACATCATAATATGTTATTGAAGTCGATTTCATTTCATAGATTTCCTGTTCTCTGGTTCTTCTCCTTCTTCCTCTTATCGTTACTTCTTCAATAAGATGAATCCTCTCTTCAATGCCCAGTGTTGCTATCGAATCCTGATAAGCGGCAACAAATGCAGCATAATCGTTTTCATAGTTGCTGTCATGTGTTACTTCGTCATCGTCCTCCTCATCATCCACCTGCACAGTAATTTTTTCGGTAGTCCTTACCTGTAACTGCATATCCGAATACCGGTATCGCCTCAGTTCAGGGCTGAACACTCTGTCTAATATGATTCTATGATTTTGGGCCTTTCCCTTTTGGTGTGCAGCCAGTATCATGTTCCATCTTCCCTCTGCATCCGATGTAAACGAAAATTTTCCCTTGTTGTCGGTTACAAAAGTTTCAACAAATCCGCTTGTCATGTCATCTTCGTCCGCTCTTTTTTGCAGAAATAAACTGATATCAACATTTGCCTGCGGTTTTTCTCTGACGAACGAAATAACATTACCATGGATTTCTATCCCCTGTTCCGGGAGATACTTCAAATCAAAAGGCTCAACTCCTGCCATTTGATTCCACGAATAACGCCGCCAGCCCTGCACCATTAACAGGGCATCAAGAGCGGCACGGTGTGCGTCATCGTCTTTTTCAAAATAAAATGAAGGATTACGAACGTAACCTTTTATCTCGGACATCAGCAAAAGGTCGGTCAGGATATTATGACTGCTCTCAACCTCGTTTTCGCTGTCCCTTACCGACAGTGAAAAAGCTGCGCTTACCAGGGTTTGAATGCATTTCAGATAACGTAAACTCCATTTCTACCAGCTCGTGAGGCACGTAAAACTGTTTATTGGTTTTAACTGTGATGTCTATCCTTTCATCTAAGCTTTCAGTAAATACCAAGCGGTCGCAGATAATTTCGCCGTTACCGTTAAACAGCACAATTTGTGAAACTCCCGAAAGCAATTGTGTTTTATCTATTGTAAAGTCGATTTCGTTATTTTCAAGATTTACAATATGATAGTTTTGCGCCTTGCCGCCGTTTAAAACAACCACGCTAAACGTGCCGGAAGGAGTACTCCCGTTTTTCCTCAAGAAAACGCCAATGCTGTCGGGATGCGACAGATTATCCACTTCCATCACCACGCCCTGTGGCAAACCTGCCGGCAAATCGAAACTGTACTTTCTTCCCAAATATTCTACTTCGGCAACAGCTTTTCTTCTCCCGTCTCCCGGAGTGTAAGCGAATACACCCTTGCCTTCGTGCAAGGTTGCAAACCGAGATACTTCCTGCCCGTAAGCATCAATAATCGTGCCTGTAACATCTATCGGGTTACCAAACTCATCAGTTGCCTCAAAAGCTATTCGAGATGTAACTCCATGAACCAAGTTGCCTCCTTCGGGGAAAAAACGGACGTTTACAGACTTTTCTTTCTTTTCAAGAGGCCCTCTTTCCATCGGAAAACGCCATGATACCCATAAGTTATTATAGTTTGCCATGTTTTTTTCTTCGTAGTTTCCCTCTGCTTTTGGTCTGTCGAAAACAGGCAGTAATCGGGAAAAAATAACATCGTCGCCAAAATTAAGCATGTATTTTGTGTAGGCGCGTACTTCGTAAAAACCCGAATAAAACGGAATGCGGTTCAGTGAGAAATCGCCGTGACACTGCCCGTTTTCGATTTTCAGGATTCGTTTATCGATAATTTCCCCACCGGGATTCAAAAGCTCAACATACAGCGTTTTACTCCACTGACTCAGCTGATTCTGCCCTGAAGTTACAACATAACACTTAAACCAGATTTGGTCGCCCTGATAATAACTTGTATTATCAAAGTGAATATATACTTTTTCCTGAGGGATATATCTTGAAAAATTTTGAAGCGACTGAATAAAAGGAGCTAACCTGTTTATCTCAGCGTCAGAATCCGGCTCCTGCCCGCTGGCTTGGAGGGAAAAAACAAAGAGAATAATATAACCAGACGTTTCATTTTCATAATCGATTTTAGCATGGAAATTTCAAGATTTTGTTGCCATTTTTCGAAAGTTTTTGCTTTTAAAACTTATTCAAACATACAAAAAATTAGCTGATTGAACTCCATTCAAAATCGGTTTGTTTTGTTTTTAAAATGTTTTTAAGCAGTAATTTATTTTCATCGGTTAAAAGCTTTGGGTCTTTTTCAAGAATTGCGGCAGCTTCATCGCGTGCCAGTTGCAATATTTTGCCGTCTTTGGCAAGATTTGCGATTTTCATGTCGAACCCGATGCCGCTTTGTTGAGTGCCGTCAATCTCGCCTGGGCCGCGAAGTTTCATATCTATCTCGGCAATTTCAAAGCCATCGCCGGTGCGCACCATGGTTTCGAGCCGCTTTCGGCTTTCGCCGCTCAGTTTGTACGACGACATCAGAATACAGTACGACTGCTCTGCGCCTCGACCGACTCTGCCGCGCAGCTGGTGTAATTGCGACAGACCAAAACGTTCGGCGCTTTCAATTATCATTACCGATGCGTTGGGTACATCAACTCCAACCTCAATCACCGTTGTCGCCACCATAATTTTGGTTTTTCCAGCCTTAAAATCCTGCATCATTTTGTCTTTCAGGTTGGGTTTCATTTTTCCGTGTACCATGCTCACTTCAACATTTGGAAATAATTCTATGATATACCTGTAGCCATCTTCGAGGTTTTTCAAATCCATTTTTTCTGATTCTGAAATCAGCGGGTAAACAATGTAAATCTGTGTCCCATTTTCAAGCTGCCTGTGCAAAAAGTTTAATACCTGATTTCGTCTGTTTTCAAAAAAATGCCAAGTTTGTATGGGTTTTCTGCCCGGTGGAAGTTCATCGATTACCGAAACATCGAGGTCGCCATAAACAGTCATGGCAAGAGTACGCGGAATTGGAGTTGCTGTCATCACCAAAATATGCGGCGGGATTAAATCGTTTTTCTGCCATAATTTTGCCCGCTGTGCCACACCAAAACGGTGTTGTTCGTCGATAACCACTAAACCGAGATTTTTAAAAATCACTATGTCTTCAATCAGGGCGTGGGTACCAATTAAAATTTGCAGTTTCCCCGACTCAAGGTTTTCGTGCAAAATTTTTCGTTCGGCGGTTTTAGTTGAGCCGGTGAGAAGTCCTATTTCAACATTCATCCCTTGCAAAAACTTTGAAATAGATTGATAGTGCTGTTGCGCTAAAATTTCGGTCGGAGCCATCAAACAGCTTTGAAATCCGTTGTCCATAGCCAAAAGCATAGTCATTAATGCTACCAGCGTTTTGCCGCTACCCACATCACCCTGCAAAAGCCTGTTCATCTGAATGTTACGATTTACATCGTGGCGAATTTCTTTAATAACCTGTTTTTGGGCGCCGGTGAGTTCGAAAGGCAAAAAGTTATTGTAAAATGTGTTAAAATTATACCCAACACGCTCAAATTTATATCCTTTGAACTTGTTTTCGCGGTTATGTTTCAGCGCCAGAATTTTTAACTGAATAATAAACAGTTCTTCAAATTTTAATCGGAATGTTGCACTTTTCAGGTCGGTCGTATTTTCCGGTTTATGAATAGAAAAAAGCGCGTCCTCGAGCGAAACAAGTTTCAGTTTCTGAATAAGCTGTTCAGGAAGGGTTTCTTTTACCTTTCCTTTAGCCAGATTAATAAGTGTTAACTGAAGTTTGTGAATAGCCTTTGAATTTAGAAACCTGCTTTTCATTTTCTCGGTGGTAATGTAGTATCCCTGAAAAAGCCCTGCCGGTTTAAGCCGGTTTTCCTCTTCTGTTTCCATTTCGGGGTGAACAATGTTAATTCGGCCATTAAACTCGCTTGGTTTGCCAAAAACAATGTATTCCTTGTTTAATTTGAGATTTTCTTTTTGCCATTTTATTGAACGAAACCAAACCAGTTCGATGCTTCCTGAGTCGTCGTAAAAGCGTGCGGTAAGCCGTTCTTTGCTGCCTTTGCCGACCGTTTCGAACGAGTGGATAACGCCTTTCATCTGAATATATGGCATTTGGGTGTTAATTTCCGATGATTTATAAAATTTAGTGCGGTCGATATATTTATACGGAAAATAAAACAGTAAATCGCCGAATGTTTGTATTTTCAGCTCATTGTTCAAAAGTTCGGCCTTTTTTGGGCCTACACCCGGAAGAAACTTTATATCTTGGTCGAGAAATTCAGACATGAAACAAATATAATTAATTCAGATTAAAAGGTATTCGATTTGAAAACAATAAGAAGCAATAAAAAAGGAATTAGCATTCATTCTCCGTTTGTTTACGGGCTTGTAACAGGCGTTTTGTTTGATGATTCGATGAAAATTGATTTTAACGGAACCAATATTTTACAATCCGCAGAACAGGCTCAGTTAAACATGCTATATAGGTTGCTGTACTATTTTCGTCCTGAAAAAGTTTTCTTTTCTAATCCCTTAACAATGGAGACAGAAAAAAAGTTAAAAGATAAAATGAATTTTGATTTTTTTTATCCGGAAACTTTTGAAAGCAGCTTTGAAGAAACAATTTTAAGCTTTCCTTTTGCAGTTTTAAGTGAGTCTGTTTTTTATCGGTTAACCCATTTCCCTGAAAATAATACGGTATGGTTTATAAAAAAGTGCTCGCGTTCAAACGGCTCTATTTTTAAAAATTTGCCTGAATGTGAATGCGGAAGAATAACCATCGAACTTAAATACTCAGGAATTGTTATATTCAACAACAAATTTTATACACAAGGATATGTAATAAAATGATTGATTTACTTGACTTTATCAAATTTATTAAACTGACTAATGAACAAAAAAATGAAAATTTATACTAAAACCGGCGACGACGGCAACACGAGTCTTGTTGGAGGGAGTCGGATTAAAAAATGCGATTTGCGTTTAGAATCGTACGGCACAGTTGATGAACTGAATGCATGGATTGGCATGATCCGTTCGTTTGAGCTTCCCGGAAACATTGTCAAGTATTTAACTGAGATACAAAACAAACTTTTCAATATCGGTTCTCGGCTTGCATCCGACGAAAAAGGTGACGTTTTCACCATGCCGCTGTCTATTACCGAAGAAAATATCCGGTTTCTTGAAAATGCAATTGATGAAATGGAAGACGACTTACCCGAAATAACCAATTTTGTTCTTCCGTGCGGCAATTTGTTAGTATCGCACTGCCACGTGGCACGTACGGTCTGCCGCAGGGCCGAACGCCGGATTGCCGAATTATCGGAACTTCAAAAGATACAGCCCGAAATAGTTAAATACATTAACCGTTTATCTGATTTTCTGTTTGTACTGGCACGAAGGCTAAATTACAACAACGGCACGGAGGAAGTTTTCTGGACACAAGGTTAAAATAATTTGATAAGCTTGCCGAAAAAGCGGTATGATACGAAACATATTGAAAAAAATTTTCAATTTAGTACATTTGGATATAGAAAAAATAAAATTATGAACAAGATACTATCATCGCTGAAACCACAGCCGTTGTTCGATTTTTTTGAACAGATTTGCCGGATTCCGCGACCTTCTAAAAAGGAAGAAAAAATTAGGCAATTTTTACTTGACTTTGCCAAGGCGAATCGCCTTGAAGCAAAAACCGATACAGCCGGAAATATTTTGATTCTGAAACCGGCCACATCGGGCAGGGAAGGAGCGCCAGCAGTTATTCTGCAAACCCACATGGACATGGTGTGTGAAAAAAACAGCGACAAAGTGTTTGATTTCAATAACGACGCCATTGAACTGTGTGTATCTGACGGCTGGATAAAAGCTAACGGCACAACCTTGGGCGCCGACTGTGGAATTGGGATGGCCGCACAAATGGCGGTACTTGCTTCAAATACAATAAAACATGGTAGGCTTGAATGCCTGTTTACGGTTGACGAAGAAACCGGCCTTACAGGAGCTTTTTCCATGGAACCTGATTTTACAATCGGTTCGATTTTATTGAATCTCGATTCGGAAGACGAAGGTGAAATTTTTATTGGCTGTGCAGGTGGAATCGACACAGTTGCCACTTTTTCGTTCAAAAGGGAGGCTGTTCCCAAAAACTTTACAGCGCTGAAACTTTCGGTTACCGGCTTATTAGGCGGCCATTCCGGTTGCGATATTCATAAAAATCGCGGAAATGCCAACAAAGTTTTAACCCGTTTTTTGTGGAAGGTCATGCAGGATTTTGAAATTCGCATAGCTGAATTTAACGGCGGTAACCTGCGAAATGCTATTGCGCGCGAAGCATTTGTACTGCTTGTAGTTTCAAACAGCGAAAAAGAAGAGTTGCTGAACGCTTTTAAAAATTATACTTCCAAAATAAGTTTTGAATTTGAACGGACAGAGCCCGGCTTAAAGCTGGTTGTAGAAGAAATTCCGGCGCCTGAATTTGTTATCGACAAGAGAACTCAGTACAATTTAATATCCACGCTAAATGCTTGCCCGCACGGTGTTCTGGAAATGAGTACCCGCATGAAAGGGATGGTGGAAACTTCTACCAATCTGGCTTCGGTAAAATTTGTTGAAGGAAATAAAATACGTATTGCAACCAGTCAACGCAGCGAATTGGAAAGTCGCAAATATATGGCTGCCGAAATGGTGGAATCGGTTTTTAAACCGGCAGGCGCTGCTGTTGAGCATTTCGGTGGTTACCCGGCATGGACACCAAATTCTGATTCGGAAGTTCTTAAAATTACAGTTGATTCGTATGAAAAACTTTTTGGGGGAAAGCCGGCTATCCGTTCTATTCATGCCGGACTGGAATGCGGACTTTTCCTCGAAAAATACCCGAATCTCGACATGGTTTCTTTCGGCCCGACGATTAAAGGGGCACACTCACCCGACGAGAGGCTGGATATTTATTCCACCGAAAAATTCTGGAAACATCTGGTGGCTGTTCTGGAAAGAATTTAAGACCGGTACAAGAACAAATTAACGAAATGTGTTTTTCCCTATCTAAAACTCAGGTTATTGGTGATAAATAAAAATATTTAATATATGTAATCACTTAAAAATCAATAGCAATAAAAATTTTTATAAAAATTTACAAAATAATTTGTGCAATACAAAAATTAAATTTATTTTTGTGCCGTAAAATGTTTTGGTTTATTATATTATTAACACAATTGTTAATCATAAATGTTAAACACTATTGTTATATGGATTTAAATAATTAAAAAATAATGAAACCCGAAAGTAACAAC
>Ga0082212_10003758_pt1 | contig 21375 bp, 16 predicted proteins | sample TergutNt197P3_FD_71548 | JGI IMG/M metagenome (GOLD analysis project Ga0082212, IMG submission 71548) | Neocapritermes taracua P3 segment gut microbial communities from Petit-Saut dam, French Guiana - Nt197 P3 | ecosystem: Host-associated > Arthropoda: Insects > Digestive system > Gut ... | reverse complement strand
GCATGAGGTCGGTGTAGATGAGGGCCAGGGCGCGGTATTCGTCGGCTGTGATGCCGTCCCAGGGTTTGGCGAGGAGTTCTGTCCAGCGGCCTGTGTTGGTGTAGTAGTCTTGCATGGTTTGGGCATTCATTAGGGAGATGGTTTCGCGGACTTTTCCGAAGTTGGCCGCGACGACTTCCATGGGGTAGAGGTCGCCGCCGCCTGGTGGTTGGTAGCATTCTCCCAAGGCTATAATTTTGTTACGAAGGAGTTCGGTTTTGAGTCCGTTTTCTTGGACGTCTTTCGCGTGTTTGAGGTCTGTGGCTTCGACCCGCTCGTAGAGTTCTTCTAATTTGATTCTGGCGGTACATTGGAAGTAGTGAAGGCGTCTGAAGTAGGGCAGAATTTTGTTTTCTATCCCTGGTAAGACGTAATCGGGATATTTGTTGCGGTGGGCTTCGACTTTTTCGATCATGCTGAGGATTTCGCCTATGCTGATGTCGATGGCTTCTTCGAAGGCTTGGCGGGTGGCGTCGTCGAAGACTCTCTGCATTGTCGCGGCCTCCTTTCTTTTGCCTAACAGGATGATTCTTTTTGACAGTATAGCGGCAAATTCCACTATCCATAACAATAAACCATCAAGGTTAAAAATAATGTCGAAATAGCAATGTTGAATAGGCTTTCAAGCAATACGGCAGGTTCCTTCCGGAACCGCCGTATTATGGGTCGTTATTAATTCTGTGCTAAAGTTCAGCAGTCAGTCCAATCAGACGATCCGTCAAATCCCAAAAACCATAATAGCCAGCCCGCAAAGCAACACTGACAACCCCGCCAAAACATGAGAATAACGATCCAGCTTCTTCATCGGCAGCAACTGCAGCCCCTTAAGCGCAACCAGCGTCATCCCCAACATAGTCCCAATCGTCACAACGGCAAAAACCGCTGTAACCCCCGTCAACAGCAGCAAATTGCTCTCCGCAGCAGGATACATCAACAGCGGAATAAGGGGCTCACAGGGACCCAGCACAAACAAGATAACCAGCATCCAAAAAGTGTTCCGCTTCTTGCCGTTATCATAGTCCTGAATCGTCTCATGGCTATGGCTATGGTCATCCGTATAGCCATGGTTGTGCGTATTCTCCCGCGCCGGCTCGTGCTCATGCTCATGCTCATGGACATGGGCCTCATGAGTCCGATGATAATGGGCATGGCCGTCATGTTCATGAATATGATCAACTTCGCTGTGCACATGTTCAACCACGCTGCCGTTAAGAGCCAGATGCGTATGAGGCTTGTTTTTATAGGCGGCGCGTATGCCCCACAACATATAAACAAGACCAAAAGCCACCAGAAACCACACCGCCAACTCGCCACGCCAGCTCTCGATATTGACCAGCGTCGTCACAGCCGACCCCAGCGCGATGCCGCCCAAACCCAGCAAAACGGAACTAAACACATGCCCAACGCCGCACACCAGTACAACAAAAATGGTTTTCCTAAGCACCCAGTTATTCGCTTTGCTCAGAGCCACAAAAGGAATATAATGATCGACGCCAATAAGAGTATGAAACAAAGCAATCCCAGCCGCGGTCACAATAAGAACTGACACAAACTCTCCCCCTCAAAAGCTCTTTCTAAAATAAGACCCCAAGCCTCCATACTCCCAATGACCCTTCCCCAATGACCCTTCCCCATTGACCCTTCCCCATTGTCCATTGGTCCACAGGCTGAAGGATATCAGCCTTGTCAACTGTCAATTGCCCCTTACCAACCGCTCGATCTCCTTCAGCCGTTCCGGCACAGGAATCCCTTGGGGACAGAGTTCAACACACTGGCCGCAATCCGTACAACAACCGGCATGTTTCCCCTCCCCCAGCTGCTCCAACCCAATCGAATAGCTGATCTTGTCCCCGGTCATACGCCACTCGTTATACAGGCCAAAAACCCGCGGAATATCCACCCCCGACGGACAATCCATACAATACCCGCAAGCGGTACAAGGCACAGCACCCTTGGATCTATAAGCGGCCAAAGCCCGTCCGACCACATCATACTCCGCCGCTGACAACGGCTGAAATCCGCTGAACGTGGCGACATTATCCCGCAGCTGCTCCATCGTCGACATGCCGCTGAGAACGCACAACACATTGGGCAAAGACGCGCAGTAGCGCAACGCCCAAGAAGCCGGACTGACCTGACTATCAGCCGCCCGTAAAACCTCCCGGGCCGCATCGTTCAAAGCCGCCAAGGCGCCTCCCCGTACCGGTTCCATAACGATAACAGGTATCCCTTTGGCGGTAAGAATTTCATACTGACGCCGGGCGTCCTGAAGTTCCCAATCCACATAGTTAAGCTGAATCTGCGCAAAATCGAACGCGTAACGATCCACCAAACGCTGCAGCAGTTCCGTTCCCCCATGGAAAGAGAACCCCAAGCGCCGGATAACGCCTTCCTCCTGCTTGCGCTTCAAAAAACCATAAACATCAAACTGTTCCGCTATGGCCAGCAGCTCTTCATTGACGCTGTGCATTAAATAAAAATCAAAATAATCCGTCCGGCACCTCTTCAGCTGTTCCCGAAAAAACCGCCCCACATCTCTCTGCTGCTTCACAGAAAAAAGCGGCATTTTCGTCGCTAGAAAGAAACTCTCCCGGGAATACTGGCCCAACGCCTCCCCGACAAAACTCTCAGAAGTCCCCATATGATAGGGATAAGCCGTATCAAAATAATTGACCCCGCGGGCCAAAGCAAAATCCACCATTTCCCGCGCCTTGCCCACATCAATGCGCTTCTGATTCCCACCAACAACAGGCAGCCGCATACAACCAAAACCAAGCAAAGAAACACGGTCAGAGGTATCTTTATAAGCTCTAGTATCCATAACAATCCCCCATTCAGTGTTCGATGTTCGGCATTCGGTCAATTCTCAATTGTAACTGTCACAGCCATAGCATACCAAGCCTTCGCCAATCGGCGTTTGCCGTCATTATTCATGTGTCCGCCATCGGTCGTATACAAAGCAACCAACTGTTCTGACCAGATCCCGGATGGTTTGTGAACATCCCCGCTCACGGTTCCATCTGGAAAATGGCTTTCCACATCGGCAATATCAAAAAGGAGCATTTCTTTATCCTGACAGATTCTCCTAAGTTCCTGATTGAAAGCATAACGCATAAAATTTGCCGAAAGTTCATTTGTCGTCAAAGGCATTGTGATCGAAACAACCTTCAAATCAGGATTTGCCTCTTGCGCTATCGCCATTGTATAACGATAATATTCCGCCAGAAGTTGCGTTTTCTGAATATTTTCATCCCACTCCAGTTTTGCATCAATGTTTTCTCTATCCGTATAACTGAGTTTGTTCATGACAGCCGTCACCTGGCGGCCCCAACCCTTTTCCATATAGGAGGTAAACAACTCTCTTTTGGTTCCTTGATCCGAATCACGGCGGTTAGCGGCATAGATCGTTCCCGGAGACGCTTGCCCCGGCAAATTGCCGGAAGAACCAACTTTTTGAACCACCAAAGGATAGAGCTGCGGATTCTCCTTATGCAGTAACATCATTCCATCCAACATATTTCCGCCCAGGGAAGCATGGGCAAAAAACCAATTCGATTCCGCAATTGCCTGCACGACCTCAGGATTATGCCTTAAGTACTCCTCAATCAACGCCACATCGCGGTGATCAACAACGCGACCGGGTTCATAAGATGGCTCAAATCTATTAATATCCTCAAAAAAACTCTTCCCGTTGTGAATGGAAAGAATCACAAACCCACTCGCCAAAACGATCACACCAACAATCACAACAACCCATAAGCGCAGCAACCCGCGGCGCTTCACATCTTGAACACAACTTGCCATAAGCAACCTCTCACAGATATTCTATTTCGGACATATCATAACATATTATCCTTCTTTGCGCCAGCGCCGCCTTACACCACGCAAGGCGCTCATCCCTTGTGCCTAATTCGTGATTGGATGATGGTACTCCGGCGTATCCGCCTCAATCGTCCTGAACTGATACCCCTTCTCAATCAACATCGGTATCATTGTCTTCATCGCTTCGATTGTCACCTCTTTATCATCATGGGCCAACAAATAAATCACATTCGCCGTGCAATTCCTGGCAACTTCAATTTCCGACTCCACCGTAACGTTAATTGCGGTATCTGCCACAGAAGTGGTCCAATCGTAATACTTATATCCACGTTCATGCACTTGGACACTCAACCGGCTCATAATGCCTTCATTGTATTTTTTGCTGACGCCGTTGCTGGATCCGCCGGCGAACCTCATGATGACCGGCCTAAAACCCACCGCGTCGACTACTCTTTTTTCAATAGCACTCAAATCAGCAAAAAAAGCTTCCTCTCCGGCGTAAATCTCCGCGTAATTATGGGTATTCGTGTGCAACCCAATTGCATGACCCCGATCAACAAGAACTTTTAGAATGTCATCCCTATTATAAAGACCTGTCACAAAAAAAGTTGCCTTGACCTGATATCTGTCTAAGATCTCCAACAACTCCAACGTACGGGCAGAAGGCCCGTCGTCAAAAGTCAGGTAGAGGATTTTCTCCGCGGCGGTATCAGGCCGGGGCTTAATCGTAACCGTTATTGTTCTCTCAGCCATGTTGCCCCAATGATCCCAAGCTCTATAAACAACTTCATAAACGCCGGGCAGCGCAAAATCAACCTGAGCGTCATCGATCTCCCAAACCGGATTCTCATCTGTATCATCAACAACCGTAACGCCGTAGCTAAAATCACAAGTTTCCCCCACAGACAATACTTTGTCCGTCAACCCCAAGATCTCCGGCGGCGAGACGTCCATTGGTTTCACGACAGCTACAGTAACATTCGCGCTGTCTTGTGAGTTGATCAAGGCCAACACAATGACAACAAGAACAATGGCCAGCACAACAATACTGTTCCTGAGAGTCAGTTTCTCTTTCAAAAAAGTCTGCATTTTCCCCATGACGCTTGTTTTCATCCACATCTCCACTCTGTCCATGATTGGACATTTGACAGCAACTATCCGGCATCTCTCTGCTTTTCACGCGATCAAGCCCTTTTAATCGAGGATCAGGATAAGCACTTACCAGTCAATTATATCATCAAAAAACAACAAATGCAGGTTGTTTTTTCAGAATGGCCCATAATCTCTTTTCGGGCTTCTTGTCATGTCTCTTGTCGGGTCTCTTGTCGGGTTCCGAAGAATAATATGCTATCGCCAGGGGAGGATAAAATCGAGGTTTTCTGAATACCCAATAAAACCGAACAAGGAGGAGGATTCTAAAATGGATATACAAACATCCAACATGCTGGCACAAGAAAAATCTCCCTATCTCCGTCAGCATGCCAATAATCCGGTAGACTGGCATCCATGGGGAGAAGAAGCCTTTGATAAAGCAAACCGCGAAGACAAACCCGTCTTTCTCTCTATCGGTTATTCCTCCTGTCATTGGTGCCATGTTATGGAGAAAGAATCTTTTGCGGACAACGATATCGCCCGCTTGTTGAACGAATCTTTTATCAGCGTCAAAGTTGACCGGGAAGAACGCCCCGACGTTGACCACCTCTACATGACCGTCTGCACGACCATGACAGGCCAAGGGGGCTGGCCTCTTTCACTTTTCTTATTTCCCGACCGTCGCCCCTTCTTTGCCGGCAGCTATTTTCCCAAAAACGATCACCACGGTTTGCCTGGTTTTGCCGGTCTCATTACGGAACTGGCCGATATGTGGCAGAACCAGCGCCCCCTCCTGGAAAAACAGGCTTCCATCGTCATTGAATTTATTGAGAACCAGAACCAAACCAATTCGGACAAAAGCGGTAAACACACCACCCGGAATATACCTGTCAGCCATGAACAACCAGGCCTGTTCTCCCGCGCCCAATCCGCTGGCGCTCCCTTCGGCCAAATAGCCCGCAACGCCTATCAGTCCTTAGTCAACTCCTACAGCGAACAAAGCGGCGGCTTCGGTTCGGCGCCCAAATTCCCCACTCCCCACAAGCTCTCTTTTCTGATACGCTATATTCAACTGCGGACTTCCCAGGAAAACGGCGACAGCGAAATCGACGCGGGCCGGGAAATGCTCATACGGACTTTGGAATCCATGGTCAGCGGCGGCATCTACGACCATGTCGGCGGCGGGTTCTGCCGCTACTCCACCGACTCTGTCTGGCTGGTTCCCCACTTCGAAAAAATGCTTTACGATAACGCCCTCTTGGCACGGGTGTACGCGGAAGCCGGCAGTTTCCTGAAGGACGCAGAACCAGAAAAAGCACACTATTTCAGCGAGGTGGCCCGGGAAATTATCCAATATGTTCTGTGGGAAATGAGTGATCCCGGGGGCGCTTTCTACACTGCCCAAGACGCGGACAGCGAAGGGGTCGAAGGCAAATACTATTTATGGACGTACCAGGAAATCCTCGACGCCTTGGGCGCCGAAGGCGCCGCAATCTTTGGCCGTTTGTATGCTGTCAGTCCCCAAGGCAACTATGAAGGCAAAACGATATTGAACACCATCGGCAGACCTCTCACAGACGAACAACGGTTAATCGCTAAACCCATGCTGGAAAAACTGCGAACAGTCCGCGCCCGCCGCGTCGCGCCGCAGCGGGATCACAAGATTCTAACCTCAAGCAACGGTTTGATGATCGGCGCGCTGGCCGTGGCCGGCCGTCTCATGCGGGAAAAAACATACATCGACAACGCTTGGCAAGCCGCAACCTTCATCTGGCACCGTCTGCGCACGCCGGCGGGTCGCCTGCTGGCTCGTTACTGCGAAGGGGAAAGCGCCCATCCGGCCTGTTCAGATGATTACGCCTACCTTATTGACGGGTTCCTTGAACTTTACCGGGCGACTTTTGAGGAAATCTGGCTGCGCCGCGCTTTGGAGCTGGCCCACACAGCCATCGAACTCTTCTGGGACACCAAAGAAGGCGGCCTCTATTTATCGGCACATGATGTTGCCGACATCATCATCCGGGGTAAAAACTTCTGGGATGGAGCCCTGCCTTCCGGCAACGCTGTCGCCGCCAGAGCCTTCCTGCAGTTGTCACGTTTGACGGGGGAAAGCCGCTGGGAGGATTATCTACATGGTATTTTCGCCGCCGCCGAGCTTGAAATACAGACAACATCCTTCACATCCGCCACAGTCGCCCTAGCCGAAACCGCCCTTTGGCTCGAAGACGGGGGCACCGAAATCGTTGTTGTCGAAGCGGATCGCGCTCACACCGAAAGCATCTCCATGGCGGCGGAACTGCATCAGGAATTTCTTCCCTTCACCGTCGTTGCCCTTTGTGGGCCCGGACACGAGGAAATGTCCGAACTGGCGCCTTTCACCAGCGATTATGAATCCTTAGCGGACAAGACCTCAGCCTACGTCTGCCGCAACCAGCAGTGTTCACGACCGGTTACGGAAACGGAGGCGCTGTTTAAGCTGCTATAGCCCTCCCGCTTATTCTTGACTGTGCTGTGAAGAAGCACCAATCTCCGCGCCCTCCTCCACAGCTAAACTCTCGCTGTACTCAATTTTCCCAATGCTGCAATGTTTACCGATTTTGACCCGGGTACCACGAACCTCGGCGGCGGTCGTATAGTCAATATCAATATCATCCGCCTCGATGCTTTGGGCTTCCAGAATAACCGTACGGAAAGGGTTGTTCCAAAGCTTCCAAGGCATCTTTGGCTTTCTCACAATAATTTGCCGACCGCCCAATTCTTGAATCTTGCTCGGATGACCGGAAACGATCTCCGCTTGATCAAAATTCAGCAACCCTTTGACGTCAAGAGAGCCCCGAACTTTAATCTGTTCTGAAGCGCATTGGCCCTTTACATTGAGGCACCCCCACACATTAGCCGTGGCGCTTTGCCAATCGCCGGCAACCTTAACTTCTCCGGTAACTGAAGCGTCTTGAATCGTACAGTTCCCGCCGACTCTCACGTTCCCGGTTATATTGGCGGACTGCATGGTGCAATCCCCTTTGATTTCTACCTCGCCGATAATTCTGGCGTTATGGCAGGTCAGATTCTGCTCAGCTTTGACAGTACCTGTGACTCTGAGTTCTCGGCATGTCATATCCTCCCGGGCATTGGCTTCGCCCACGACTCTGACCAAGCCGAACGGACCTGTACCAATGCTGGAATCACCAATGATCCGGATATCATGCGGTTTCATAGCTTCTTGGGTCATACTTTCTCACCTCTCTTACAAATGGTTTCCACATTGGCAGATTCGTGCACACTGTGTGACTCCACATACTCGAGGCTGCCGATTTGACACTTGGGACCGATAACAACATGTTGGCCGCTGACACGCTCAACCGCACAATTTTCAAGATAAATATCGTCGCATTCAATGTTCTGGCAAGTGAACTCATGCTTGCGAGCCTTCAGAATACTAACCCAAACCAATCCTTTGCCCTTCTTGATCGAGCAGGACTGGCCCAAGATCTCCCGCGCCGCCGAGCCATGAGACATCAGCAAAGAGAACGTGTCGGCATTGATCTCTCCGGCCACGTCCAACGCGCCGTCAATCTCAACCTGATCACCGGCCAGATCACCTGTCAGATTCAACAAGCCGTGCACGTCAATCCTCTCCGCCACTAAGTTGCCCTCAATTTTGCAAGTACCGGCTATTTTGATTGTGCCTGCCTGAATGTCGCCTTTGATTTTGCCGACGCCGTCCAATTCGAAGGAATCGCACACGACAGAATCCGCAATCGTAATAACACCGTCCAAGTCTACCGAGTCATAAGTTCCTCCCCCACATGTGACAATTCCGTCAGCGTTCAGGTCTTTCATTGGTTTCCCCCCCCTTCGCCATTGTTTTTATCCCGCACAAACACCTTCAGCGCGCTGATTCGTTCTTCCAGATCAATCTCAATCACCTTATGAACATCCGCACCGGGCCAAACCTCTCCGCTGACTACAAAACAGAAGAAGACGCCGCTGCTTCGATACCCCAGCAATCTGTCTCCTGGGGCAGGAGTCCGATAACTCAATAAGGTTTGCAGGATTTGTTCGCATTCAGTCAAGGCCGTCTTGCCGCTTTTCATCGCCGCATCAGCCGTGATCAGCGCCAGCAGCTCCTTGAACCCCAGTGTGTTTTCCGCAACATACTTTTTCGCCGCATCCGCCAACGGTACCGCAATATGGGGCATGAACTCTGCGTGGGTCAGCGTCATGTTTTCAGGGATATTGCCTGACAACATGCCGTGCATGCCGTCCAAGGAAACTTCCTCTTTCAATTCCTGAATCTGTTCAATGCGCCGCAGAATCAACTCCCGTGGGAAAAATGTCTCCTGTCCGGTAAAAGTCGACTTGCGGACGAACCATTCGTCCGGAATAAGGTTTTTGCGCTTGTAACGGTAGAGCGCACCATAGGATATACCTGTGATTTCAAGCAGCTCTTTCTTGGAAATCAACTCTTCCATAGAAATCCCTCCTCAATCGTAACATAACATTGTTACGTTATTATATTGATCATAACGTAACAATGTTATGTTGTCAAGGGATTGTCGTGATATTTCTGTTCCGGGGTTCTAGGGCTTTGAATGCTGCCTGATCTCCACAGATCCATCACGCCTCGAATCCGCAACCCCATACATTCCCTTTGTATTTGTGGACCCTACAGCATGAATACTTCCATAATACAGATCGTTGATTTTGGGAACGAGGTAATATTTGTAGGGTGCGTCAGTCACGAAAGCCTCTTCCCGATCCGAAGAAATCTCCAACGTCAGGGTGTTTTTATCAGTAAAGAGAGCCCTGTTCTTTTCAACCGACTGCTTGATATCGGTCCCAAACACGAGGGTATCCAAAATAATGGGGGCCATGACCCTGACGATCCTGTTGCCGCCGGGCGAACCAATCCCCATGATGAATCCGTCATCACCGCGGATTATACTGGGAGCGGTAAAAGTCCTGGGGCGCTTGCCCGATCTGTAATTATTAATACCGCTGGAGAATCCTCCTGATGAGTTGTTCAGAAAAAACCCTTGACAATAAACCCTGGAACCATAAAACGAACTCAGTGTGTTTGTGCATGAAACCACCATACCTTCTTGATCAATAACTACGATGTGCGTCGTGGATTCATTTTCCTCCTCTTCAACATAATCGTCTGTACCCTCAAGCCCCATCAAGCCTTTCACATAGTCTCTGCTTGCTAAATGGTTAAACGCCCCAGAGGAAAACCTTGGATCGGAGATGTTTTTCACACGATCGGCATGGGCTTTCTCAGTGATGACTCTGAGCAATTCCAGATACTCTGCCTCGTTATCTTTGGGATTGGGAATATCTGCAAGTTCAAAAGCCGTAAGCATTTGTATCAAAGTAATACCAGAAAACGGCGGCGGCGCCGTAACAATCTCGTAACCATAGAAGTTGCCTCGCACAGGCTCTCTGATATTAACCTGATAATTGGATAAATCCGCCATCGTGAAGGTCGTCGCCCCACATATATTCCGGGCAACTTCACCTTGATAGAATGCATCTTTTCCTCCCTGTTGGATCTGGCGCAATACGGCAGCCAACTCAGGCTGTTTCAACAGTTCGCCACCCTTCAGTGGGTTGTTCGCAGGCTGAAAACTAAGATATTGGCGCGCTGTAGCGTTGCCGCTAAACATCATCGCGTAGTAATCGCTGATAGCAAACCCGTTTTCAGCAAGAACTACAGACGGTTGTATGAGTTCCTGCATGGGTTTGGTTCCGTACGTTTCCCAAACTGTTTCCATTCCCGCAACCAACCCCGGAACTCCTATTGACGAATACCCCGAAGCCGTAGGCGCCTCACTGTAATAATCAAAAAATTTGTATTCGTCTTTTGCGGAATCATAGACCATCATGCTACCGCCGCCACCGATACCGCTGGTGCCAGGAGAAATCACTCCGATCGCATACGCAACGGCAATAGCGGCGTCAACTGCGTTTCCGCCATCTTCCAGGATCTCCATTCCAATCCGGGTCGCATACTCAGACCCTGAGCTTATGCCATAACCATTCTTAACATATGTGGCGGTACCGCTGTTTCTCCCAGCGCCCAGATCTCCGGACTTTCCAATCGCACCTAAGATGCCACTGAAGTAAATCAACGCAACAATTAGGGAGATGAAAATTGTCACTATCAACAACCTTCTGGCTATTTTCAATCAACTTCACCACTCTCTAACAATCTTATTTGTATCGTAAGACAAATGACTGAACCCATTCAAATCCACCATATTCATTCAGGCTCATTGCAACAGATCAGGATCCGATTCCGGGAAGAGATTTAATTTGGCCGGGAAGATATACAATCTATTGTTCTCGATCGTGTAATAGGATGAGTCGAGTTTTTTGGTCAAAGTCCGAAATATGCGCTTTGAATAAAAAGGATTCCTCGTTTCTTCCGGAGCAGCACTTTTAATTCGTAGGGGAACAGCCTCAAAAATAATATTCCCTTCTTTGTCCATACAAACCCCCAATAGTAATGAATCTTTCGTCGTAGACCAACCCTGATCCATTATAATGTTTCCCAAACTATAGAAAATAACTTTGCCACGATATATTTCCACCGGTTGAATGACATGGGAATGACTTCCAACGACGAAATCAGCCCCGGCGTCAATAGCATTTCTACCCATTCTTTGTTGATCCTTGGTCAGGATGGTTGTATACTCGTTTCCCCAGTGAACGAAGAAAATAACGACGTCCGCAGCCTCCTTGGCAGCGGCTATCGCTTCCAGATAATTTGAATCAGACGTTACAGCAAAAACCCCGGAATCCTCATAAGTTGCCGCAAAACCTTTTGTGTAGATATCTGTAACAGCAACAATAGCAACTTTCAGACCATTAATGTCCTGTAAATAATATTCCTTAGCCCTATCCGAGTTAACACCGGCGCCCACATAGTGAATCCCTTTCTCCTCCAACGATTCGAGAGTATAGAGCAAGGCTTCCGCACCATAATCCATCATATGATTGTTTGCCAGACCAAGGATTGAATAGCCGGCCTCTTTAACTGCTGAAAGACATTCCTTGTTCGCGCTCAAGAGGATTTCTTTTTCTGCTCTAACATATTTCGCACCGGAATCAAGGAGTGGATTTTCAAAGTTGCTCATTACAATGTCGAACCCTTCCCAATAGTCCTTGATATTGGCTAAGAGATAATCGTAGCCATAGAATCTTGACGCTCCCTGAACACTGCGTCCCAGCATCATATCGCCGGTAAAGGCTACTCTCAGGGCAGGCGGATAACCCGAATTCAGCTGGGAAACAAGGGAGGAAGATTCAACCTTTGTCGGCGTACGCAAAGTCGCCGCAAGACCGGACAATGCCAACACGCCAAACAACAGGCCAATCCACAAAAGGCATATATAACCTCTCATGGGCTTCATATGCGCCACGTACCTCAGAACCCGTTCTTTTCTGTTCAACTTCTTTTCTTCAGTCTTTTCAGCTAGGCCCTCCATTTGTATCCTCCCATTCACGTCAAATGAAGAAATATGCCAAAGTAATGATCCCAAAAGTAGCCAAGGTGGTGGGGATCATGGATACCAAAGTCAAATTGACCCCTTGTCGCAAAAAACAGTTCGCAATTAAAGCCGGAACCACCACCCCAATACCACGGAATTCAAATGCTACGAAAGGCACAATCGGGAAGATGAATTCCAACGCCAATTTCAGCAATACCGCCAGAAACAACAAAGCGGCAAAACGTCTGCGGCCGTAAATCACCATGAATTTCGGCATGATATATTTAGCGAAACCAAAAACCATAAAACTTATAAGCAAAACCAAAACAATCACCGACGGCGTATCACACACCACAGCCAGATACCCCGGCACAATAATTCCCCCCGGATTGACGCCAAAAAGCTCAGTGACCAAAAGACTCAAAGCAAGCCCGACCAGCAAAGCCATGTAGAAATCTGAAATGAACACCTGTTATCACCTCAATCGAAATTTTTCTTTGTATCTGGCGGATCTCTTAGGTGACGCCACCTCGGACTTTCAATTCAGAAATCATAATAAACGATTTTTTCCGGCGGAACCTGATCGCAGAAGTGATCCAATTCAGGCTCAGCGGGCTTCCTGCGGGCAGAAGGGACAGACGACAGAATCGTGGATGTTCTGGGCGTCAGCAAAATATCGATCAAGTCGTGAGCATCCCCATGAATATTGCCGACCCCAATCAAGAGGCTCCTTTTCATAATCGACCGCAAGACATCAGCCACTTTGCTTCCGGAACAGTCTTCCAGATGCAAGTACTTGTGAACCCCAGGGAACAATCCATCATCCATACCCTTCTTCATTGACGAGATACATTGGCCCATACCCACCAACGTCACACCTTTCAGCAGCGGGAAAAAATCTTCTACGAACTGAATTGTGCGGTCAATGCGATCCGGACGCCCGTTGAAGAGCACAATTGTATCATCATAAGACAGGTTGCTTCTTTCCCGTATCCGGTCCCAGATCAGCAACGAGGACTTAGGCTCATTTGCGGCGAAACCGTTCACAAAAATCGAATTGTGCCAAAATCGGGAATTCAATTGTGTTATCCGGAGAGCGCCCGGATCAGGTAGAGCTTTCAGCATTCCTGAAAGCGCCGTTGCCCGTGGTATACCCAAAGCTTCACCAACTGCCAAGGCGAGAGAGACATTGGCAGGAAAGAGAATATAATCGAAATTATCCAAATATCCCTCCGGGATCAACCTTTCATCAGCGATAACCACTTTTGATTTTCGGCTCTCAGCAATCTGCGTCAGATATCCTTGGTACTTGTTTGGAGGCATAACCAAGATCCCTTTCTCTGGAATGGTTCTGGAGAAAGCTATAGCGATTTCGTCCATGGTGGGGCCCATCACATCCAAATGATCCTCAAGAATATTCACGATCACCGTTATATTCGCGTGAAACATCTGGTTCTGATACACATCTTGATAATCCGGCCGTACCGCCATGCACTCACAGACCAACGCTTCCGCCTTCATGGAAACCGCTTTTTTGATAGTCTGCAGCTGTTCTTTGATATTGGCGCCCTGAGGCGGACGAATAATGGGTTGCTCAATGTTCTCAGCCGGAATGATAATACGCGGAGCGGTTCCTGTTGTTTTGCCTATAGTTGAAATCCCAACTTCATGCAAAAAACTGGTAATCAACCTAGTCACAGTCGATTTACCGCGAATACCGTTGACATTAATTCTTATAGCAAGCCGCTTCAGGTTTCTCTTGTTCCGAATTTTTTCGACAATGCCAAACACGATAAAAAAGCCGAAACAGGATAACATGACCGTGAATTGAACCATCTCTTGTACCTCGCTCAGATTATCACAAACCAGAACACAATAAGTCAAATTTCTAAATAAACTGACACGATATAGATAATCTTAGCATTTTTTTTGTTGCCCTGACAATGACTGCGCAGCATCTAATTTTTGGATTCAATGCAAATTATATGCAATTCTGCATATTCTGGTGGGAATTTTGTTATTTTGAATAATTATGTATAATAGATTTGTAAGGAGGGTATGGTCATGATTGGATTGGATTTGGTCATAGGCGAACAAAGAAAGACATTAGCATATGAGATCAGCGATGAAACCGTTGATACGACGAGTTTGAATCAGATAACCGGCACATGTGCCGGTGACATCATTCCTATGCGCATCGGCAAATCTAACGACCGCGAATTCTTTTTGTATGACATCTCAAACAAAATATCCTTCAAGGAATTCGTCACGGAAGGTTCCCAACCCGCTACGTTTCGTCTTTTGAAAAAGTTGCAGGAAATCGCTCTTGTTCTCTATACTGCGGAAGAGAATATGATTGCTATGTCCTCATTTGTTCTTGAACCGGATTACGTTTATCTTGACGATATCACAGCACAAATTGCTCTGATGTGCATCCCGATAGAATCCCGCCAACAAGAGACCATTAATCTCGCAATTTTTTTTAAGTCCCTTATCTCGGTGGTGCCTTTTGCCGGAAAGTCAGGTCAGATCGCCTCAAAAAAAATTGTCAAATATTTGAACAGATTTCTCATTCCCGGTAAAGATTCGGAATCAACATTTTCCCTAGAGGGATTCATGTCTCTGATCAAAACGATGTGCAAAAAGAATGATGAGCATTCTGGACATCATTCTCAACCTCAACAACCTTTGGAGTTGGGGCAGCCTCCAGAGTTAGAGCAGCCTCCGGGGTTAGAGCAGCCTCCGGAGTTAGAGCAGCCTCCGGAGTTACAACAGCCTCCGGAGTTACAGCAAGCTTATCAGCCACCATTGTCCCATCAACAGCAGCCTCACCGGCCCGCGGCAATTCCCAACAACGCTGCCAGAGGTACAAAATACCCATCTTTGATCAGACTAAGAACCGCTGAAAAAATCATCATCGACAAGCCCACATTTGTTATTGGCAAAGCAAAAGAAAACGTTGATTATTTCATTGGGGACAATGCAGCCATAAGCAGATTTCATGCTATTATCACCTTTCGCGAAGGCAGCTATTTCATATCTGACCTAAAATCAACGAATTCCACCTTTATCAACGGATGCAAAGTAAAGGTCAACAAGGAAGCGAAAATGGCTGACAAATCATTGGTACGTCTGGCAAACGAGGATTTCATATTTGTTCATGTGTCAAAGTAAACCCCAATTTTTAACATTCCTAAACACGCCGTGTACTTCGTTGATTTCAAAGCATTAACTAATGGATTGTCGATGGTGTTTCACTTCACACAATCTTCAAACAAAAATGCGGACAAACCCGGCCACAGTACCCGCAAAGTACACACCGCCGCCTATCGACAACGCACTTAGCCACAACCTCGCTTTTGGTTTCCGCCAGCGAGAGCGCCTGGGATGGACAATAATCCAAGCATTCCCCGCAGCCGTCACACCAATCGGCGATGGTGAGCCGCCTTATCCGGCAGACCACACTAGCAACTGTCTCGTCGTCCAACGGTAACCCCGCCAGATACCGAACATTAAAGTCCACCTCAGCGCGGTTGGACATCCCTAGAGCCATAGCCGGCACATCAGCCAGCCCCATAACATAATCCAGTGCCTCTCTGGCCGTCCGAATCAAGTGCCCTCCGCCAAAAACCTTCATAGCATACACCCCTACGCCGACCTCCGAAGCCAGCCGGACAGCCGCGCGCATCTGAGCCAACGAACCCCCGACAATACCAAGCCCGGCATAATTAAGAATCGTCTGAATAACCTGCATCCCGGGAAATAGGCACCCTTCGCGCACACCGCTCACCGTGTGGGTCGAAATACCGATCCAGCCAACCTCTCCTGACTCCCGGGCCTCTACCAATCTCCGCCAGGCCCCGGCATGACCGCGCAGCGTCAACACGCCCTCCTGTTCATGCAGCAGAAAAATATCAATGAACCCCCGTCCCAACCCTTCATGGGCCGCCCTTAGGCTCTTATCCATATCCTCATATGTAACCGCGTAAGACTTGCTCACAACCCGAACATGAGGAAACGTCGCCAAAACAGGCGCCAATTGCCGGTAATTCCCATAGATTTCCGCAGTGTCTACCCAATCAATCCCCTGTTTGCATGCATAGCGAAAAACCTCTTGTCCTTCGGTTAACGTCACACACCCCTGCAACGGCGAAACCGCCAGGCTGCCAAAACAAACCCGGGAAACCCACGGTCCCTGCGCCCCAAGCCTGACATATTCCATGGCAATTCTCCCTATACAAAACACCCGTTGTGAACACTTCCAACATCCTGTTTTTTACATTGGTAAGGAATAAATGCTCACGCCAAATAACACAAACCGGCGGATCAACGATCCGCCAAGTTTATTCTACGCTCTGTTTTCAACAACCTCGAAACGGCAACCATCAGCAGCCTTAATCTTCCTCACCGTAAAGAATCCAGATATGTGCGGACAATCTCTTCCAGCAACCCATACCGCTCAATCCGGCGAATCTTAGTCCGCGCCTGATCATGGCTGGTAATATAAACAGGATCGCCAGACATAAGGTACCCAACCAATTGACTGATTGGGTCATATCCCTTATCAATTAAAGCCCCATGAACCTCTTTCAATATCTCACGCGCTGATTCGTCGTTTTCCGAATGAAACATCATGGTCTCATCCATTTGATTATCCACAATCCATCCCCCTTTTCAACTGACAATTGGACAGCAGTATCAGTAAGCTGATGCTTGACAATTGACAATTCGTATTCTAAGCAGTTGAAACCATTCATTACCAATTAGCTGATAACCCGTTTCCCTAATGCCTTATGCCTATTCCCCGTTTCTTATTCCCTATTCCCTATTATTTACCCTGCCTTTCACTGGCCGCTAAACCCATTCTATCATCAAAAAAAGCTTCAGACAAATATTAGCGTCTCACTTTCCTAATTGTCAACTGCCAAGTATCAAGTTTCACCTCGGCGATATTCCTTGCCTGACACAACTACCCAACTATCATTTGCCTCACAATAACAGCCACCTTATCCAAAGCCTCACCTAACCGAGCCGGCTCTTTACCGCCGGCTTGAGCAATATCAGGGCGCCCGCCGCCGCTGCCGCCGGTAATCGCGGCGACTTCCTTAATAATCTTCCCGGCATGCAAGCTCTTTAAACCTAGCGGTTTGACCACCGCAACCAGATTAACCTTATTATCGGCGACCGCACCCAGTACAATAACACCTTCCGGCATCTTCTCACGCAGAAGATCCGCGTCCCGCCGCAAGGCATCCATATCGGCGGCCTGAACCTTGGCTGCCAGCACCGGCACCCCCTCCACATGGATCACCTGCTCCATTAACTTATCCATCTGATGTTTCGATACCGCGTGAGCCAGATGATGCAGCTTTTGATCCTGTTCTTTGAGTTTGATCATAACCTGCTCGGCCCGCTTGACAGCTTCTGCCGGCGACGTTTTCAGGGCTTCGGCTACTTCACCTGCCTGGGCTTCCAAACTGCGCAGATATCGCAAACTTTCCATCCCAGCCAGCGCCTCAACGCGGCGCAGCCCGGCGCCGATACCACTTTCTCCAACGATCTTGATCAGGCCGACAGCGCCCGTCCTGTTTACATGAGTCCCTCCGCACAATTCCATGCTGGCTTGCCCCATGCTCACCACCCGCACCCTATCGCCGTATTTTTCTCCGAACAGAGCCGTCGCGCCCCGCTCATTCGCCGCCGCCAAGCTCATTTCCTCCGTCGTCACCTCATAGTCAGCCAGAACCTGTTCGTTAGCCCAATCCTCCACAGCCTGCAACTCTTCCGCCGACACCGCGGCAAAATGAGAAAAATCAAAACGCAGCCGATCCGGCGATACCAACGACCCCGCCTGCTGCACATGAGCCCCCAAAACCCGCCGCAAAGCCGCGTGCAGCAAATGGGTAGCAGAATGATGGCGCATAACACTCAAACGCCGGTCACCTTTTACGCAAGCTTCAATAGCGTCGCCGGTTTTTAAGACGCCCTGTCTCACCTCGACACGATGGACAACAGCGCCGCTGGCAAGCTTTTTCAAATCGAGCAAAACCGCGTCGGCGCCCTCGGCAATAAGGAACCCTTGGTCAGCAACCTGGCCGCCGCTCTCCGCGTAAAAAGGCGTTTCCGACAACAAACACAACGCCACATCACCTTCCCCGGCAAATGACGTCAACTTGCCCTCTAGAAAAAGCGCCGCCACAGTTGCTTTGCGGCTGAAATCGTCATACCCAACAAACTTAGTCGGCCCCAATTCCATGGCCCGATTCAGCAAAACCTCGTTATCATACTCCCCGGCGGCGCTCTGTCCTGATTTGGACATCTCCCTGGCTAACTGGCGATGCCGCTCCATAGCGGCTTCATACCCGGCCATATCCACAGAAATACCCTGTTCCGCCAGAATCTCCTCCGTCAGTTCGACCGGAAACCCGTAGGTCTCATAGAGGCGAAACGCCTCGTCCCCCTCCAGGCACGCCTCCTCACGGACCTCTTTGCCAAGACCGTCAATATGCTCCTGCAGCAAACGCATACCCTGCTCCAAAGTCGCCTGAAAATTCTTCTCTTCCAGGCGCAAATGATTGAGGATAAACACCTGGTTATCCTTCAACTGAGAATACCAATGCCCGTAATGCTCCAGCACCAACCTGTACATATCCTCCAGAAAGGGCTTCTCAATACCCAGCAACCGCGCGTACCGCACAGCCCGGCGCAAAATCCGGCGCAAAACATAGCCACGCCCATCGCTGCTGGGCCGGATACCGTCGGAAAGCATGAACACCACGCAGCGGCTGTGGTCCGCCACCACTTTCATAGCCATGCGCTGCCGGTCGTCACTACGCTCATAACCAATCCCGGAAATCACCTCAACCCGGTCAATCAGCGGGCGAACCAGATCCGTATCAAAATTCGTCTTCACGCCCTGCATTACGGCGGCAATACGATCCAATCCCATGCCCGTATCAATATTCTGCTGGGGCAGTGGCGTCAGCGCGCCCTTTTCATCCCGGTAAGACTGCATAAAAACCAAGTTCCAGATCTCCAGAAAACGGTCGCAATCGCAGCCGACGGCACAAGCGTCCTTCCCACAGCCGCATTCCTCACCCAAATCCACATAGATCTCCGAACAAGGCCCGCAGGGGCCAACCGGACCCGCCGCCCAGAAATTCGTCTCATCCTTCAGCACACGCTCTGCCGCCACACCGGCTTGAAGCCAAAAGGCGCGCGCTTCCTCATCCTCCGGATGAATGGTTACCCAAAGCCGCTGCGCCGAAAGCTCCAGTACCTCGGTTACAAATTCCCAAGCCCAGGCAATAGCATCCTTCTTAAAATAATCCCCAAACGAAAAATTCCCCAACATTTCAAAAAAAGTATGATGCCGCGCCGTCCGGCCGACCTCCTCCAAATCAGGAGTCCGCACACACTTCTGGCACGTGGTCACACGGGCAGCAGGGGGCTGGGCCCGCCGCATGAAATAGGGTTTAAAAGGCACCATTCCCGCCACCGTCAGCAGCAAAGTCGGATCATCCTTAGGAATCAGCGAAGCGCTGGGCAATAGGGTATGGTTTTTGTCCTGAAAAAAGTTCAGAAACATTTCACGCAGTTGATTGCCTGTATACATAGGGTGGATGATAGCCCTCCTTAGAATTGGTATGTCTGTTCATAGAATCAATTCATTCTATGAGGTTGTTGGCGGTATATTCGCACTCCGTAAAGTATACCCAATTATGGGGAACAATTCAACTCCGTCTTCATTGCAGGCATCTTCATAGCGGGTGTGATATTTCAATGGTGCATGAACCGGCAATTTTGTTGGGATTAGATACGTATCTCGTTTTAGTCGCCTGGCGGCTCAAGGCAGAGGGGGCGGAGGTTGGCGGGGTGTGAGGCGCGTCCGCCAAGCCTTGCTCCGTGTCGGCGCATCTCTAGGGCATCTACGCAGAGAGCGCAAAATAAGGCAGCCTTGCGCTCTTTTTCTGCTCCGATGCCCAAGAGCTGCTGCCGCCCCTCCCGCAAAGGCTTGACGGACGCGCCTCACGCCCCGCCCGCCCTCCGCCCCCTCTGCCTTGAGCCTTGGTACATCATTATTCAGGTTTTTTGTTCGATTAAAAAAAAGAGCCGGCTAACCGGCTCATTCCCACATCCCGCACCTGACTTCCAATCAAGGGGATACCAGTCTCCACTCACAACGGTAATGCTGCCCGGAGGATTCGTGCTCGGTGACGGAGCCGCCAGATGCTTAACACATGGCGCCCCATAACCCGGCAAATAATACATTGATAAAGAACCGTTGCTTGAACGCGGATACAAATCCGTTACCTTGATCAAATTAGAATTCCGCACACGGAAATAAGCTAGTATGTGGAATATAATGAAATAAGAGTCGGATGGACTTCCGCTGTATAATCGGTACTCTCATTTCCAGCAAAGACACAGCTTCCATAACTCGGCGACAGGGCAAATAATAGGAAGCTTTAGGAGACGCCAAAACCGGCAAGGCAAAGAGAAAGAGTATCACCACAGAAACGATTAAACTCGCGGAAATCTTGTTCTCATATTGTAGTCCTTCAAGCAGCTTTGGTATATAGTATGTTGCCGTAATCGTTTTTGACACTAATGTCTGCGATTCTATTATTTTATGGGTACCCCTCATGTATATTGTTCTGCATCCGCATACCCTCCTTCTAGCTGTGCCTACTGCTTATAGGTTCCCTTTGCTCACACGAATCTCCACATGGGCGTTCATCTCTACAAACTGACTGTACAGCGACGCCCATACCACCTGCCCTTTTGGTTCGCTTGAATCCACATAGGGCCCGCTGAAAAACCCATAAACCCGATGAATTCTGGACTTTTGAGGCCAGTATTGCTATAATAATAGCAGAAACAGCAACATAAACCAAGATCTGGGGTGTGAAATGTATAGCAAGAAGGA
>Ga0082212_10003757_pt1 | contig 21376 bp, 19 predicted proteins | sample TergutNt197P3_FD_71548 | JGI IMG/M metagenome (GOLD analysis project Ga0082212, IMG submission 71548) | Neocapritermes taracua P3 segment gut microbial communities from Petit-Saut dam, French Guiana - Nt197 P3 | ecosystem: Host-associated > Arthropoda: Insects > Digestive system > Gut ... | reverse complement strand
ATGGCGGCATATCCCAGCGATTTTTCCATTAGCACCGTAACGCTGTCGCCCTCTTTAAGATTGTAATTGCCGACTATGTCAATCACTTTTTCCTTTTGTCCCGACATTGAACATACACCCTCCGCATGACACGAAGCACAGGCAGATTTAGAAGTTATTACCACTGTAACAAAGTTATTATCAATCTTTTTTATAATCCCCTGATGGCTAATTGCCGATGATTTAGGCATATTTTCTATTTAATTTTCCATAAAATTATGCGCACGCAAAGTTAAAACAGTAAATCTATTTTTTTGCAGTTACGGCTAAAAAAACGACAATTTAGAATAATTTTAAATAATAAAAGTTTCCTGCTCTAAACTTGTGTTTTCAACTGCTAACCATTACTCCTAAAACCTTCGGCTTGTGCGTATTTTGTTTGGGCAAACTTTCGGCTGATAATCCGAATTATCCATTTATGGCACAAAATGCCGATAATTCCCTATTGCGCCTTTAATTATTGTTCATATTCCTTTTAAAATTCAAGGTATTGTCCGTTTGTTTTTTATTATTAATTTTGTGTCATGTTATCATTTATATTCACATATTTTATTGTGCTGTCTATCATCGCGTGGATTTTTGACTGGGAAGGAAATAGAGCAAGTAAGCGGTATATGAAACGTTATTACAATGATTTGGAAGTCTATAAAGACCCAGACTACTTTTTTAACGATGACGATACTCCTTCCGCACCTGAAACACTGCCTAAAGTTCTTGTCGTCATTGCAGTACTTTTTCCTGTATTATTACCGTTTATGATTGCCCACCGTAACCGCAAAGAGCGTCCTGTTTTATCAATAACAATGTATGTTTTATGGTCGCTTGTTTGTGCACTTACAGCCCTGCTCTGTGTTGTTTACTTCACGTCTTAAATGAGCATTCAGGGAAAGAAGTTGTGTTGTATAGTATTTCAGAAAGTGAAAAAGTTCTTATTAATATCAAAAAGTAATCGCCTAATCTGGTTCTCGGAACTACAATCCGAGGCAGCATTAAGCGATTAAATTTTTACACCGCAAATATACAAACTAAAATTTAAATACCAAACAAATAGCGCAACCGTGGCAGCCTCGCAAAAAAGAGGGCAAAGGTTCATTAATGCTTGTTACCGGCAAGTTGCGCCGCTCGGTAAGGGCGCAGGTGGAGGGCGATAAAAAGTTTATAGATGTGTATTTTAAAGCGACTTTTTAAATGATTTGGCCATTAAGCCTGATTATTACAGTTTAATTAAACACTCTCAAAATAAAATCAAACAGATTTTGCAAAGGTCTCAAATTATTTATTCTTCCTGGTATTTATCCCGGAAGAATAAATTACCATTTAGTAATCAAAACCTTAGGATTGACGTTTAATGAAACCCATGCCCAATCATGCCATCTGGAAGGATCGCCTCCTTTAACGGCTTTCATTACATCGCTTCCTAACATAACGGAATAGCCGGCTGAAAAAGTTACATCTTTCATCATGTTCCATGTAAATTGAGAATCGCATTCCGAGCCCAAAACTCGGCTTTGTTTTTCGCCGAAACTATAAACATCTGTGGTTGTTTGAAAATGATGATAATTCAAAGCAAGCGTTACTTTGGCCGATGGTTTAAAGGTAATTCCTAACTGATTGTCCCACAATCCGGGATTTAAACCGTTAATAAAAGAAGTTAAATAAAAATAATCCATTGTGCCATAAAACTTGTGGTTTGCTCCATACATAGTATTGAATGCTTTATACTTATCTGAATCATTTCCGTCATCACCACTTAGATAGTCGCTTGCCGCCATGATTCTCAATGACGGACTAATTTGATAAGCGGCATTAATGGCACCCATATATGCATTAATGTTTTTATCTGTTATGGTTTTTCCTGTCTGATAATAGAAGGTTCCGTATAATTGAAAGTTGCCGGGCCGGACAGAAAGATTTGTACCGAAAGTCTGTGTATATTTTACGTCTGTTTCAGGTGAACTTCCGGCTTCCAATCCTGCGTTCATCAACAGTAAAGAAAAATTAAACACTTTGTTTCCAGTGAATTGATACCAAGCTGTTTGCATAATTTTATACGGTTGTCCGCCCGGGGCGTAGTAAGTACCTCCGTATTGCTTATCATTGTTTTGATTAAAAGCCAATATTACATGCAGTTTATTTTGCACATTTTCGTAACCAATTTTCAGCGCATCGTGGAAACGTCCCGAAATATTCCAATCTACCACACTCAAAAGACGATCGTCGTCGTAAGATAAGGATTGGCGTCCCATTTTGAGAAAAAAACCATTTCCTGAGTGCAGACTTGCCCATGCTTCGTTCAACATAAATCGCCCGTTCATGACAATTCCGGGATCCTGTCCCCAAACACCCACATGCTGGGCAGATATACTCATAGAAAGGTCATCCCGCTGATAGTCCATAGTAATACGGGATCTATTGCCGATAAACATAGCGGGGTCTGTTTCAGCATCAATTGGGAAATGTGTTCCGTTTCGGTATTCGGCGCGAGTACGAATTTGTGTCCCAATCGCAAAGTTGTTTTCTTCATTTTGAGCAAATCCGACGCTGCATAAAAGCGCTCCTAAAAAAAAGGCAATTAATTTTTTCATTATGTTTAAAATTTATACTGTAAATACTTAACCCGATAAATAAACTACTGCTCAAAACTGAGATTAAATTTCTGTTTCAAAATGGCCAAATGAGGATTTATTTTTACCATTTCATCAAATTTTTCGGAGTCGGTGTAAATTATTTTTCCTTTTACTGTTTCTGTAATTTTTGTAATAAGTTGGATTTTTGAATTTTTTAACTCTGTTCGCAGCCATGATATTAACTCAGGCTTTATAGTATTGATTAAATCCTCTTGAATTCGGTTGTTTATTTCGAGTATAAGTTTATAATCATCGGTAATTTGCGGCAAATTTGAAAGCGATGATTTTATGCTGGGACGTTCTGCAAGGCGAGCCAAAAAGAGTTCCCATTTTTCTTTCAAATCATCAGCAGAAAAAGGTTCCGATTCATCAGCATGGTTATATATCAGGAATTGTTCTTTAGCCGAAATCTGTTCGGTTTCGCCAAATTTTCCCTGAAGGGCATCTTTTATCAAAGGCCCTCCAAGTGTTGTGAGCTTGGTAATTTTTTTTTGTTGAACTTGTTTTTGAGTGTCCTGCTGTGTTGGAGCAGGTGAAGATTTGGATATTGATACATTTTCGTGTTTTTTAGAAACTCCGGAAATATTGGTAAAAACAGGTTCGAGAATATCATCCAACTGCGTGTGGTCAGCTATTTTTTTTTTAAGGTTAGCTGAGCTATCCGTATTAATGCTATTTCAACTAACAACCGCTTGTTTTGACTTGTTTTGTACTGAATGTCGCATTCGCTGCTTATTTGCATGGCATCGAGTAAAAACTCGCCAGAACAGCTTTGCGCCTGAGCTTTATAGCGTTCTTTTATTTCGCCGCCAAATTCGAGTAACTGCACCGTAACAGTATCCTTGCAAACCAGCAGATCGCGCAGGTGACTGCTTAAACCTGTTATAAAATGATGCCCGTCGAAACCACTGTTCAAAATATCGTTGAAGGTGAGCAAAGTATCTGCAACTTCGTTTTTCAAAAATTGGTTAACCAATCGGAAATAGTAATCATAGTCAAGAACATTCAGGTTGGCAATAATGTCATGATATGTTATTTTTTTCCCGGAGAAACTGGTTATCTGGTCAAAAATCGACAAGGCGTCTCGCATGGCGCCATCGGCTTTTTGCGCAATAATATTTAATCCTTCCTTTTCAACCTCTATGTTTTCGTTTTTAGCCACAAATTCCAAGTGGTTGGCTATGTCTTCCACACCTATACGGTTAAAATCGAAAATCTGGCAACGCGATAGAATAGTTGCAATAATCTTGTGTTTTTCGGTAGTTGCCAAAATAAAAATAGCATGTTTCGGAGGTTCTTCGAGCGTTTTCAGAAAAGCATTAAACGCTTGCTGCGAAAGCATGTGAACCTCGTCGATGATATAAACGCTGTATTTTCCCATTTGCGGAGGAATGCGAACCTGGTCGGTGAGACTGCGGATATCGTCAACCGAATTGTTAGAAGCTGCATCCAATTCGTGAATATTAAATGAACGATTGGTATTAAAAGCTTTACACGAATCGCATTCGTTGCATGCTTCGGTATCGGCCACATGATTTGTACAGTTTATTGTTTTCGCAAAAATACGCGCACAAGTAGTTTTTCCCACTCCACGCGGCCCGCAAAATAAGTATGCATGTGCCAGTTGTTTACTTTTAATTGCATTTTTCAGAGTGCTTGTAATCGATGACTGCGCAACAACCGTATCAAATGAATCTGGCCTGTATTTTCGTGCTGAAACAATAAAATTTTCCATAACTCTGTCTTACAGCGGTAATTGACCAAACATATACATTTTTATTGTATAGGTTTTTGTTAGTCGCGTAAAAGTACGAAATTTTATCAGCAAAAAATTTTGAATCTAAAAAAAACGAACTATTTTTATAAAAGAATTTTTGTAACTTCGTCAGAATTTGATACAAAATGCTGATAGACACTCATGCTCATATTTATTTAGAAGATTTCTCGAATGACATCGACGATATTATTCAAAATGCCTGCAACAATAACGTAAAAAAAATAATTCTTCCGAATATTGATTCAGGCAGTGTAAAACATCTTCTCGATTTGTCGGATGCATATCCGAATTTGTGTTTCCCGTTAATGGGACTGCACCCTACATCGGTTGGCGAAGATTACAAAAAAGAGCTTGAAACGGTTGAATGCTGGTTCGACAAAAGAAAGTTTTACGGAGTTGGTGAAATCGGAATCGATTTGTACTGGGATCAGACATTTTATAAACAGCAGAAAGAAGTATTCCGCTTCCAGCTTAAAATTGCAAAATCAAAAAAAATACCGGTTGTAATTCATGTGCGCTTTTCTTTCGAGGAGGTATATAAAATTGTAGAAGAAGAACAGGATGACAGCCTAAGGGGAATTTTTCATTGTTTTTCGGGAAACCCTGAAGAGGCAAAAAAAGTAATTGATTTAGGTCTTTTACTGGGTATTGGTGGCGTTATTACATTCAAACAAAACAGTTTGGTTAATGTGCTTGAAAAAACTGATGTGAAAAATATCGTTTTGGAAACCGATGCCCCCTATCTTGCCCCTGTGCCCAAAAGGGGAAGGAGAAATGAAAGCTCATATCTTGTTTATGTGGCACAGAAAGTTGCTGAAATATACGATATACCTGTTGACAGTGTTGCTGAAATAACCACAGCAAACGCACGTAATTTATTTGGGATTTAAAATAATTAAGAATTAGGAATTACGATTTAGGAATATTTATGATTAATGGGCTGAAAGCCCGAAATATAATGATTTTGCCCTTTCAGGGCTTTGGTTTAGCGGAGTGGTTTGTTTCGTAGGGCGATGCCCTACGTTAATGCCGGCAGGGCTTTGCCCTTTACATGCAAGTACAAAACAACAAAGGCTGTTTCAAAATTTGAAACAGCCTTTATCGTCAGGCCATAAAGTAGGCCTGTAATATTCTTTTTCGGTTAGAAACGATAGCCTATACCAAATTGAATTACACTGTTCTTGCTGTGATCCGGGTCATCTTTGGCCACATCTGTCAAACCGAGATTATAACGGCCCTGCAGAAAACAATTGCCAAGATTATAGGTTAATCCCATTGCAAAACTGACATCGACTGAATTCAGATCAAAAAAATCATTGGCATCTAAAGTTACACCAACACCATCAAACTTGCCCCAAACCTTAGAGTTGAGCAGATATCCTACCTGCGGGCCTAAGTCGAGACTCAATCCGTCAGCGACGTATAGTTTTACCAACACTGGCAGATTTATATAGTTAAAGCGGAAATCCATATTAACATCGCTTTCTTTGGCGTGGAAACCCTGGCGCGAATAGTATAATTCGGGTGATATGCTTACAATAAAATTAAGACGGTATTCCAAAAAACCGCCTGCATAAATAGATGGTTTCATTTTAGCTTCATCATCGGAATTAGTCAGGGTTGCAAGGTTAAGTCCGCCTTTCAAGCCAAATGATGTTTGCGAAAAAGCCGCTGTAGAGATAACAATCGCTGCTGCAAGGAAAATAATTTTTTTCATATTAATATAATATTTATGATTTTATTACCAGCTCCCCAGGTAGGACTTGAACCTACGACCTACGGATTAACAGTCCGCCGCTCTAACCGACTGAGCTACTAGGGAAAATATTTTAGTTGAACGCCTGCTTAAAAAGCGTTGCAAAAATAAAAGCTTTTCTGAAAAGAAAAAATATTTTTACAAAAAATTATATAAAACAACATATAATGGAACATACCGGAAAAATACCTTCAGTACTTGGAGTTGGAAATGCCCTGATAGATATCATTATACAGTTGGATGATGATACTTTGCTTAAAGAATTCGGATTGCCCCGCGGCAGTATGACTCTTGTTGATGCAGGCTTGTCGCAAAAGATATATGAAACAGCAACCGGAAGCAAAAAACAAATTACAACCGGAGGGTCGGCGGCAAATACGATTCGTTCACTGGCAAGCCTTGGTGGAAATTGCGGCTATCTTGGCAAAACGGGAAACGATGAGTTAGGTCAAGTTTTTAAATCAGAATTTGAAAAGAAAGGGATTAAAACGCATATTGGATTGAGTAAAAAAGATACCGGACGGGTGATTGGGTTGATAAGTACCGATTCGGAACGTACTATGGCAACATATTTGGGAGCTGCTGCTGATTTGTCGCCTTCCGACATTACTCCATCAATTTTTAATCAATACAGGTATTTATATGCTGAAGGTTACCTTGTTCAAAATCATGAACTCATAAAAACTATCTTTGAGTCAGCAAAAAGCAAGGGGCTTATAACGGCTATCGATATGGCCAGTTACAACGTGGTTGAAACAAATCTCGCATTTCTGAAAGAATTGATTGTTTCCTCGGTAGATATTGTTTTTGCCAATGAGGAAGAAGCTGCCGCCTTAACCGGCAAATCGCCCGACGAGGCTTTGGACGAAATTGCCTCAATGTGCGGAATTGCAGTGGTAAAGACAGGCAAGGATGGTTCGCTTATAAAACGCGGCGATGAAAAACATAAAATAGACAGCATAAAAGTCAACGCTATCGACACAACCGGAGCAGGCGACAGTTATGCAGCCGGTTTTTTGTACGGAATTACCAAAGGGTACAATCTTGAAAAGTGCGGTAAAATTGCCTCATTGACTGCAGGAAAGGTTGTTGAAGTGCTGGGTGCAAATCTCCCTGATACTTCGTGGGAAGAAATTAAAAGGCTTATTCAAGAAATAAAAATGAATAACTGAGTAACTGAATAACTGATACAATTAAATTAATTCCTAACTCTTAACTCGTAACTCTGCTCCCAATTCTCTAAAACAACCCATTAATTTGTGCGTCTATTTTATCTATAACAAAACTTAAATTTTCGGGATTGCTTGTAAAATCGAGATTATCAACGTTTATAATCAGCGATTTTCCCATCTTGTAACCTTTAATCCAGTTTTCGTATCGATCATTTAGCTGTTTCAGATAATCAAGCCTGATTGAATTTTCGTACTCGCGCCCGCGTTTTTGAATCTGTTTTACCAGTGTTGGTACTTCTGCCCGTAAATAAATAAGTAAGTCGAGTGGTTTAATAAGACTCACCATAATGTCGAATAGCGTTTTGTAATTTTTAAAATCGCGCGTACTCATTAATCCCATGCTGTGAAGACTGGGGGCAAAAATTTCTGCATCCTCGTAAATGGTGCGATCCTGAATAACTGTTTTTTTCGATTTCTGGATATCGATAATCTGCTTGAACCGCGAGTTCAGAAAATATACCTGCAAATTGAACGACCATCGCTGCATGTCGTTGTAAAAATCATCCAGATACGGATTTTCATCCACGCCTTCGTAATGAGGTGTCCACTTGTAATGCTTTGCTAATAATCCACTTAGAGTTGTTTTCCCTGCGCCTATATTTCCTGCTACTGCGATGTGCATATTTTAAATTTTTAAAGTCCTAAAATACAAAAAATGAATTTACTCTTGCAATAAATTTAAAAGTTCATCAATATATTGCCTGTCGTTCGATAAACGTGGGATTTTATTCTGCCCGCCGACTTTTCCCTTTTTTTTCATCCAATTATAAAATGTTCCTTTTGGAGCAACAACCAACCTGAGTTTTTCAAGTGTGATGTTTTTATGGCGTTTTGCCTCATAATCAGAATTTAATGTTTGGAGCGAGTTGTCGAGGATAGTAATAAAATGGTCAATATCTTCGGGTTCTTTTTCAAATTCTATAATCCACTGGTGCGCACCTTTCTGGTTATCGCTCATAAAAATTGGCCCTGCAGTGAACTCGCTTACAATTGTTTTAGTGTGGCTGCAGGCAATTTTTAATGCATTTTCGGCATTGTCGATAATGACTTCTTCGCCAAAAGCATTGATGAAATGTTTTGTGCGTCCGGTAATTTTAAATTTGAACGGGTATTTGCAGGTAAATTTTATTGTATCGCCTATAATGTATCGCCATAGCCCTGCGTTAGTTGAAATTACAAGCGCGTAATTTTCGCTCAGTTCAACTTCACCAAGTGTTAAAACACGTGGATTTTCCTTCTCCCAGTCACTCATGGGAATAAATTCATAATAAACGCCGTAGTCTAACATCAGCAGCATATCGTCGCAGTGAGGGCTGTCCTGTATTCCGAAAAAGCCTTCCGATGCATTGTATGTCTCCATGTAATGCATTTTATCTGAAGGGATTAGTTTTTTATACTGCTCGCGGTAAGGTTCGAAGTTTACTCCGCCGTGAATGAAAACTTCGAGGTTTGGCCACACTTCAAGTATATTTTTTTTGCCTGTTTTTTCAAGTATGCGCTTCATTAAAACCAAGTACCACGAAGGGACACCCGCGAAGGAAATAACATTTTGATCGAGTGTTGTTTCGATTATTTTTTCAATTTTTTCCTCAAATTCTTCGATTAAAGCTATTTCGGCAGGAGGAATTCGGATAAAATCAGTCCAAAACGGGACATTTTCAATCAGGATTGCCGATAAATCGCCGTAGAGAGAGTTATTGTTAAAATTATTTACCCTGTGGCTGCCGCCAAGTGTTAAGGTTTTTCCGTGTAGAACTTTTGTTTCAGGGTGATTTTTCACATACAGAGCTAAAATATCGCGCGGCCCGCGCCAGTGGCAGTCTTCCAGGGCGTCTTTAGTTATCGGGATAAATTTGCTTTTGTCGCTGGTAGTCCCCGATGATTTTGCAAACCATTTTACTTCGCCCGGCCAAAGAAGGTCTTTTTCCCCTTCACGCAAGCGATTCACGAAAGGTTTAATTTCATCGTATGTTTGCAGGGGAACAGCCTGTTGAAATTCTTTTACCGACGATATTTCGGAAAAATTGTGATTTTTGCCCCATTCGGTACGTTTGGCGTTATTAAGTAAGCTGAAAAGCGTTTCATTCTGTATTTCAATGGCATATTCGTTATACAACTGTATCTGATAAATCCTTTTTGTATTTATCCATGAAATTACGGAGTTTAGCAGCGGCATTGTTTGTCGTCTTTAATCAGGTTCAAATGTAAACAAAAAATAAAACTGTGATTCTATTAATCAGTGCATTTTTCTAATTTTACGCTGATTTAAAATAAACAGAAATGAATTACATCGACATTATTCTTTTATTACTGCTGCTTTTTTCGGCAATTGGCGGCTTACGAAACGGATTTGTTGCCGAAGCGGTTTCGCTTGCAGCTCTGATTTTGGGTGTTTGGGGCGCTATAAAGTTTTCGGGTATTACTTCAGATTTTTTGCTTGAAAACTTTAACATGCAATCGGAACACTTGGGTATTATTGCGTTTATAGCAACATTTCTGGTTATTGTTATTTTGGTTTATATTGCCGGCATTGTGGTGAAAAAAATTGTTGGTATTGTTTTGCCCGCAGTTATCGATCACCTTGCCGGATTGATATTTGGCATCGTAAAGTCGGCATTGATATTGAGTGTTATTCTTGTTGTTATTGATAAAATAGACAGAGACATACATATTTTATCGGAAGATGCAAAAGCCAAATCGCATTTGTATGAACCGGTTCGCAGTTTTGGCCCTTCAGTTTTTCCTTTTCTTGATGCATGGGACAATCGCTAAAGCTTATCCTATTCCGGTGGTAAAATAGTTTAATTCGACCTTCTATAATTTAAATTCTTCTTTTTTTGATTTCTGAATTTACTGTCATTTGGAAATACGAATAAAAGAGACCCCATCGAAACGGATAAAAGCTGTCGGTATTGTTGAAAAAAAAAATAGAGACTATTTGCGATACATTTTCATTCGTTTAACGAAACTTTTACCTTTGTTTTCATTATGAAATTTTAATAAATACGTTTTGACAGATCTAAAAAATTATGTTGACACGCCTTTAATGAAGCAGTATTACGACATTAAAGAAAAACATCCTGATGCGGTGCTGCTGTTCAGAATGGGCGATTTTTATGAAACTTTTGGCGAAGATGCCATAAAAACAGCCGAAATTTTGGGAATTACCTTAACCCGCAGGGCTAACGGTGCGGCAAGTTATGTTGAGTTAGCTGGGTTTCCGCACCATGCGCTTGATACTTATTTGCCCAAATTAGTCAGGGCAGGGCAGCGAGTTGCTATCTGCGAGCAGCTGGAAGACCCTAAATTCGCAAAAAAAATTGTAAAACGTGGAGTTACCGAACTCGTTACGCCGGGGGTTTCAATAAACGATAATATTCTTGAAAATCGCGAAAATAACTTTCTCGCTTCAGTTCATTTCGATAAAAAAATGGCAGGGGTGGCTTTTCTTGATATTTCAACCGGCGAGTTTTTAACTGCTCAGGGAAATTACGAGTACATCGACAAACTGCTGAATTCATTTCAACCAAAGGAAGTTTTGTTCCAGCGGGGCAGGGGAAAGGAATTCAGCGAAATATTCGGGAACAAATATTACACTTATAATCTTGAGGACTGGGTTTATACTATTGATGCATCAACAGATAGACTGTTGCGCCATTTCGAAACTTCGTCGTTAAAAGGCTACGGTGTGCAGGATTTGCAGCTGGCAGTAATTGCTTCGGGGGCAATTTTATATTACCTTGATATTACGCAGCACAGCCGCTTAGCGCATATTACCGGCCTGAGCCGCATCGAAGAAGATCATTACGTTTGGTTAGACCGTTTTACCATTCGTAATCTCGAACTTTTTTCACCATTACATGAAAGCGGAAAATCGTTGATACAGGTAATCGACAAAACCATTCTGCCTATGGGTTCGCGCCTGCTGAAACGCTGGGTTGCTCTGCCGCTTAAAGATATTGAACCGATAAACGACAGGTTGGATGTGGTTGAATTTTTTCTAAAACATCCTAAAGTCAGGAAAAATTTGGAAGAACACCTGCGGCAAATTGGCGATTTGGAACGTTTGGTTTCAAAAGTTGCTGTGGGAAGAATAAATCCGCGCGAAATGGCACAGGTGAAAAATGCGTTGAATGCGATTATTCCGATAAAAGAACTTTGTTCGGAAACCGAAAATAAAACGTTGAAACGCTTTGCTGAACAGCTGAATCCGTGCGACATAATCCGCAAAAAAATCAAAATGGAAATAGTTCCCGATCCTCCGTCTGCCCTGAATAAGGGAAAAGTAATTGCCAATGGGGTTTCGAAGGAATTAGATGATTTGCGTGGAATTGCTTATTCAGGTAAAGATTTTTTAGAAAAAATACAAAAACGTGAAAGTGAACGATGCGGAATACCATCGCTTAAAATTAGCTACAACAATGTTTTTGGTTATTATATCGAAGTTAGGAACACTCACAAGGATAAAGTTCCAAATGACTGGATTAGAAAACAGACTCTGGTCAGCGCAGAGCGGTATATAACAGAGGAACTGAAGGAATACGAATCGAAAATTCTTGGCGCCGAAGAAAAAATACTGGCGCTTGAAACAAAAATTTTTAATGATTTAATTTTTGCACTTGCCGATTATATTACCGCTATTCAATTAAATTCGAGTATTCTTGCACGGCTCGACTGTTTGTTGTCGTTTTCGGCGTGTGCCATTGCTTATGGCTATTTCAGGCCCGAAGTGAACGATTCGAACACCATTGACATAAAAAGCGGCCGCCACCCTGTAATAGAACATCAACTTCCGATTGGCGAGTCGTACATTTCGAACGATGTTTTTTTAGATCAGGACAATCAGCAGATTATTATTATTACCGGGCCGAATATGGCCGGTAAATCGGCGCTTTTGCGGCAAACAGCGTTGATTGTACTTTTAGCGCAAATGGGAAGTTTTGTTCCGGCTAAAGTTGCAAACATTGGGTTTGTTGATAAAATTTTTACCCGTGTTGGCGCATCAGATAATATATCACTGGGCGAATCGACTTTTATGGTTGAAATGAACGAGGCCGCCAGCATATTAAATAATGTTTCCGATCGCAGTCTGATTCTTTTCGATGAGCTTGGGCGCGGAACATCAACTTACGACGGAATTTCAATTGCCTGGTCGATAGTGGAATACCTGCACGAACAACCCAGAGCCAGGGCTAAAACACTGTTTGCCACGCATTATCACGAGTTGAATGAGATGGAAAGCGCTTTCCGGCGGGTAAAAAACTACAATGTTTCGATAAAAGAAGTGGATAATAAGGTGATTTTTATGCGTAAACTGGTTCGCGGCGGAAGTAATCACAGCTTCGGAATTCATGTTGCCGGAATGGCCGGAATGCCTAAATCGGTAATTCACCGTGCCGAACAAATTCTGAAGAAACTCGAAGGAGGAAAAGAAAAGGAGAAACTGACAAAACCGCTTGTAGAAATAAGCGAAAAAAGGGAAGGTATGCAGCTCAGTTTTTTCCAGTTAGACGATCCTGTTTTAAAACAGATACGCGACGAAATTTCGCATCTCGACATCAATAATCTCACCCCAATTGAGGCATTAAACAAGCTTAGCGAGATTAAGAAAATTACCGGTCTAAAATAATTGCTCATTTTTTATCAATATTTTGCATAAAAAAAAAATAGCAATATATTTGCACCACTTTTAAAAAAAACGTTCTATTGTAATAAGCGGGAATAGCTCAGTTGGTAGAGCACGACCTTGCCAAGGTCGGGGTCGCGAGTTCGAGTCTCGTTTCCCGCTCTGTTTATTTTAAGGATGCCCAGGTGGTGGAATGGTAGACACGTTGGACTTAAAATCCAATGAACATTATGTTCGTGGGGGTTCAAGTCCCCCCCCGGGTACTACAATGCGGGAATAGCTCAGTTGGTAGAGCACGACCTTGCCAAGGTCGGGGTCGCGAGTTCGAGTCTCGTTTCCCGCTCAAAAGGGTTAAATCGTAATGATTTAGCTCTTTTATTTTACATGCCCCAACTACATAGATATATTGCTGTATAGCTTTTTAGTTAAAACGAAAGGCCGGAAAACAAAGTTTTTAAGTCCTATGTTTTTAAAGTAAATACAGGTCTATATGAAAAATTTATTTACCTTTGTTAAAACGAAGTAAGATATTTAAAATCGCATAAAATTATGGAACGTAATTTAACAAAACTGTATGCCGAGTATCAAGAAGGCAAAACCGACCGCCGTACTTTTATTAAAAAACTAACTTTAGCCACCGGAAGCACAGCGGCTGCTTTGGCTATTTTACCCGCGTTAGGAGGATGCACCGGTAGGGCTAACTCAACACAGAACGATGATGAACCTGTAACTCAATTTATCAACTATCCGGCTCCTAAGATGGATGTCAGGGCCTTTTTGGCTCATCCCCCAAAAGAGGGAAAATTTCCGGCAGTTGTGGTAATTCATGAGAACAGGGGGCTTCAGCCTCATATTCAGGATGTAACAAAACGGTTTGCAAAAGAGGGCTTTCTCGCTATGGCCCCCGATGCGCTGACTCCTTTTGGCGGAACTCCGGAAGAAGACCAGTCGGGAATACCGGAAATGTTCAGGAATCTCAATAACGACGACACCGTAGATAACTTTGTTGCGGCAGTAAAATATCTCAAAACGCATCCTCTGTCGACAGGGAAAGTCGGCTGCACGGGATTTAGCTGGGGCGGCGCCATGACCAATCAGGTGGCAGTTAATTCGCCCGACCTTGATGCGGCGGTTCCCTATTACGGCCGCCAGCCCGCTGCTGAAGATGTGGCAAAAATTAATGCTCCCATAATAGCTCATTATGCAGAAAACGACCCCGGAATAAATGCAGGGATCGAAGCATTTGAGGCAGAACTTAAAAATCAAGATAAAGATTATCAGATATTTATATATGAAGGTGCAAGTCATGCTTTTAACAATGACTCAAATCCCGAAAGATACCACCCCGAAGCGGCAAAGGTGGCTTGGGACAGGACAGTTTCTTTTTTCAAAGAGAGGTTGAAGTAATGTAAGTTACGTAAATATATATTCTAAAATCGAAACATTATTATGAAAAAAACATTTTTATATGCAATCATTGCTCTCGTTATAACCGGCTGCCAAAAGGAAATGGACGTCGGTTGGAACGACTCTGTTATTCCTGTTTCATTAAAAAACATCGAAGCTGTAAATATCGACAATTCGGGAGAATTTCCGGAGGTATCGGTTCTGCCTATCAAAAAGGAGGCTTATATGATGGGGATCAGGTGGATTGCCGATAACACACCGTCGAATGACGATGATAAATTTATCACAGGGCCGATACAGAAAGGGAGATATACTTACAGATCTATTAGCGATAAATATTTAAAAGCGATTAAATGCAACAGTCAATTCAACTCTGATATTCCTGCCGGTAGTTATGTCTCAAAATTTTTCAAAGAGATTGACAAAAACTATTTGCCGGCAGATATAGACGAAGGATTTGTTTTGCTCGTCGCTCCCGATTCTGGAGAACATTCTTTCAGAGTAGAGTATTATGAAAAAGATGTTCTCGTGTTTTTCCATGACACACCGCCAATCAATTTTTATTAAGCCGGCTATGAAAAAAATTACAATATTACTTTTGGCCATTGCGCTGACACACACTCTTTCGGCGCAAAACAATATTGTTGAACGCAAAAAAATCAGAATTGATTTCCAAATTGCACAACATTTGGGATTAAACCAGTGGAGTAATGTCGGCTATGTCAATGAAGGATTTCCTAAAACGGCGCTTACAGAGTTCAGGGGTGTATTTAACTACTATACGGCCCATCCATATATCGGAGTTTTTGCGGATATGGGTGTTGGCATTATGCCGGCGCCCGAAATGGGATCACTTGCTTTAGACCGGATGCCTATGCCGTATAACGGAACGTAATACTATCTGCGTGAAATGTTGTCAGAATCCTGCGGGGGCAATAATGCAAGTACCCATTTCAAAATGACTTTTGGCTTGTTTGGGGATATACCGGCAAATGAGAAGCTTACAGTTATGCCATACTTCGGAGTGGGTTTTCTCACCATGCCGCAGAGGAAATATGAGATTATACTTAAAGAACAAGGATCAAACATACAATATCAAACAACTTATATCTGGAACTACAGTGACGATGAGTATGACGATACCACCACACCGGGTTACCTGACGGGAAGGCTGAACTTCAAATATAAAATATCACAGAAGTCGAGCCTTTTGCTGGGGCTGGAGTACACATGGTTTCTAAATACGCTCGACTTTTACGGCAAACACACCAATACATTCAATGCCAATATTGAACGGAACTTTAGCGTAAAAGGCAATAAAATGAATATGCTGGGCATTTCTGTGGGGATACGCTTTTAATGCCGGCGGTCGTTCCAGACCTTTGCCACCGAATCAACAAACGGCTTGCAGCGCTTGAAAAAATATTTATATCCTTCGCAAAGGTAATTCAGTCCGGGCCCACCGTCGGGTGATGTGATAAATCTGTATTTTGGGCATTCGCCATTGCACATTTGCCGTACCTCGCACGTCATACAGTATTGAGGAAGAGTATCCGATTTGGCGTTTCCGAATGCTTTTTGCCAGGTATGGTTGAGTAAATATTCCAACGAATGTTCATTAATATTTCCAAGAGAACGGTTTTTTTCAACATAATGGTCGCATTGATAGAAATCGCCGTTATGTTCTATAACCGGCACGCTTCCGCAGCGCTCTTTGAAAATACATAAAGTATGTTCCTGATTGAACGCCGTTCGCAGCGCCTCTTCAAAAATCTGAACCTTAACGGTTCCAATATCTTTTTTTACCCATTCGTCGAAAATGGCAGATAAAAACAGTCCAAACTCCAATGCAGGAACCGTCTCCTGCGAGACCTGTCCTGTTATATTACTTTTTTGAACTACCGGTAAAAACGCCATATAATTTGCCCCAAGCATTTTGAAAAAATCATAAACAACTAACGGATATTTAACGTTATATGAATTTACAACACACAGGATATCTGGGTTGATACCATACTCTCGCAGTAACAGGTAGCCGTTGAGCGTTTTTTCAAAACTTCCGTGTTTATTTGGAGCGTGGCGCATGGCGTTGTGAAAAATTTCCGGCCCGTCCATGCTGATTCCAACCGCAAATCCGTTGGCGGCAAAAAAATCGCACCACTCTTTTGTAATCAATGTACCATTCGTTTGAATGCCGTTCAAAAAATTTTTACCTTGCGGCAGATATTTTTTTTGATAAAACAGCGCTTTTTCGTAGAAATCAATCCCCGCCAGTAAAGGTTCGCCTCCATGCCACGTAAACATAACCGTATCGCCGGATGAAGCCGAATAGTGTTGCTTTATACAATTTTCCAGAGTTTCATCATTCATGACGAATTTCACGTCCGAACCGTAAATTTCGCCTTTATCTATATAATAACAGTAACTGCATTGTAAATTACAGCGTGCCCCGACAGGTTTTATAAACACCTGAAAATCGTCAGTTAATAGTGCGGCCATGTTTACTTGTTTTGAAAATCAACCAATTCCTTGCCCACGTCCCACATCAACGATAAAGCCCATTTTGTTATAACAATTGCTCCAACTATACCAACTGCGCAATCCAGCCAATATATTTTCCAAATAACACCCGCCGTTAACGCAACAATAGCGGCAATGCTCGTGAGCGCATCGGCAAGTACATGAAGGTATGCCGCACGGATATTATGGTCGTCATCGTGTCCGCCATGCAGAATGAACGCACTTAACAAATTGACAACCAACCCCAAAATTGAAATAATTATGGCTTCGCGAAAATGAATTTCAAGAGGATTGAATAATCTGGAGACGGACTCAACCGACATGAAAACAGCCACAATAAGCAAGGCAACGGCGCTTAAAAATCCCGATAACGACAACAATTTTTTAGTGTCGAAAGTATATTTTTCGGCGCTTGAATATTTTCTCGCCACAAAATATGCCAGCCAAGAAAAAGCAAGCGCAAATACATGCGACGCCATGTGCCAGCCATCGGCAAGCAAAGCCATCGAGTTTGTCCAGTAGCCGAAAAATATCTCCAAAACCATGGTAACGGCAGTTATCAAAACAACAAGTTTCGAACGTGCTTCATTGCTATGGTTTTGAACTGAATCTTGCATAAGATTTATGAAAATTATTATCTGCAAAAATAGTAGATTTTTGTTAACTTTACAGCCTTTCATGCGTAACGACTATGGGTTTTTCTTTTATTTGTTTTCTACAGTAAAAAATGAATAGTTTATATTTGTCGAACGAAATAAAAATATTACATCATGACCGAATTTAAATACCAAGAACCATTTCCAATTTCAGATGACAATACGCCATACAAACTTCTTACGAAAGATTTCGTGTCGACTGCAGAAGTTGACGGCAGGCAGATTTTAAAAATTGCCCCTGCGGGACTTGAACTTCTGGCACGTCAGGCATTTACCGATGTAGCGTTTTACCTGAGGCCGGTACATCTCGAAAAGTTGGCAAAAATTCTGCAGGATCTGGAAGCTACCGATAACGACCGCTTTGTAGCCTACACCATGTTGTTAAACCAGATTATTTCGGCCGAGGGGCAATTGCCAAGCTGTCAGGACACCGGAACGGCCATTGTTATAGGCAAAAAAGGTGAAAACGTATATACCGGCATCAACGATGCCGAGTTCTTTTCAAAAGGAATTTTTGACGCTTATCACAAAGAAAACCTGAGGTATTCGCAGATTGTTCCCTTTACCATGCTGGACGAAAAAAATACGGGCACAAATCTTCCTGCACAGATTGATATTTATGCTGAACAAGGCAATAAATATGAATTTTTGTTTATTGCAAAGGGTGGTGGTTCGGGAAATAAAACATATTTATATCAGCAAACAAAATCGCTGTTAACCGAAGAGAATCTTACCAAATTTGTAAAAGAAAAAATCAGAGATTTGGGCACGTCGGCCTGTCCGCCTTATCATTTAGCCCTTGTAATTGGAGGGACTTCAGCTGAAGCAACATTATCGGCAGTAAAAAAAGCATCAGCCGGATATTACGATAATCTGCCAACCGAAGGGAACGAAGGCGGCCGGGCATTCCGCGATTTAGAATGGGAAGCCAAAGTTGAAAAAATATGCAGTGAAAGCGGAATAGGCGCCCAGTTTGGAGGTAAATATTTTGTACACGATGTTCGCGTTATTCGCTTACCGAGACACGCTGCCTCGTGTCCGGTTGGGCTGGGCGTGAGCTGCAGCGCCGATAGAAACATTAAGGCAAAAATTACCGAAGATGGAATTTTCTTGGAAGAATTAGAAAAAAATCCAGCACGTTTTCTGCCCAAAGACGCTCCTTATATGCAGCCGGCGGTTAACATTGACCTAGATCGACCTATGGATGAAATAAGAAAGGAGCTTTCTAAATATCCTGTAAAAACACGATTAAATTTAAAAGGCACTTTAATAGTAGCCCGCGATATTGCTCACGCTCAAATCAAAAAAATGCTTGACGCCGGTAATCCTATGCCTGAATATTTCAAAAATCATCCGGTTTATTACGCCGGCCCTGCAAAAACGCCTGCAGGAATGGCTTCGGGAAGTTTTGGGCCGACTACTGCCGGAAGAATGGATATTTATGTTGATGAATTTCAAAGCCTTGGAGGCTCGCTTGTTATGCTGGCAAAGGGCAACAGAACTAAACATGTAACCGATGCCTGTAAAAAATATGGTGGTTTTTATCTTGGGTCAATTGGTGGGCCGGCAGCTATTTTGGCCAAAGAAAGCATTAAATCGGTTGAAATTGTTGATTTCCCCGAACTTGGAATGGAAGCAATACGGAAAATTAAAGTTGAAAATTTCCCTGCATTTATAATCGTAGACGACAAGGGCAACGATTTTTTTGCAGAATTGTAACAGATAAAATTATGATGAGGCTGTCTTAAAACTCAAATATGGTTAACCACAAGGCATGTGAAGACTTTTAAGACACCTCATCATAAATAACTGAATATTAAATTTGCTTATTCGCTTTGTAATGCTTTATAAACTGCTCCGGCGGCAATAGCTCCAAGAATTGGAATTAGAATAAATAACCAGAGTTGAGAAATTGCCCAGCCGCCTACAAATATTGCCTGACTTATACTTCTGGCCGGATTCACCGATGTATTGGTAACCGGAATACTAATCAGGTGGATTAATGTCAGTGCAAGGCCAATGGCCACTCCTGCAAATCCTTTTGGCGCTTTTTCGTCGGTTGCTCCCAAAATAACAATCAGAAACATGAATGTCATTACAAACTCACAAACTAAGGCAGCCAACAGGCTGTAACCTCCGGGCGAATGTTCGCCATAGCCGTTTGCGGCGAAACCGCCAATGTCTGACCCATTGCCGGTGGCGAGTACATAAAGAACTGCCGCAGCAGCAATGCCACCCAGTATTTGCGAAATAACGTAGGGTAAAATTGTTTTTCCTTCAATCCTTCCGCCTGCCCAGAGGCCGATAGTTACGGCCGGGTTTAAATGTGCCCCCGAAATATGTCCCAGGGAGTAAGCGATGGTTAAAACCGTAAGGCCAAAAGCTAATGAAACTCCGGCAAGGCCTATTCCAACTCCTGGAAATGCGGCAGCAAGTATTGCACTGCCGCAACCGCCAAGTACCAACCAAAAGGTACCGATAAATTCTGCTAAATTTTTTTTCATCTTTTTTACTTGTTTTTTAGTTCTTACTCGTATGGCTTTTCAGAATCGCCCCGTTTTTTTAAGTGGGAGCTGGTTTCCACTATTGTTTTTGTGTTTAAAATTTAAGGTATCAATATTAAAAAAAATATTTCACTTACCTGCTGTGCATTTAGAAAAATTGCTATAATTTATTGGTTTTTGCACATTGTTTACAAAGAATTTTGCTGTTTCAAAAATTCATTGTAATTTTGGGCATGAAATAAATGCAGAAAAGTCAAGACAAAAAGAATTGTAATTTTGAGGAGTTAATTTGCAGTATATTTCAAAGGCAAAGCGTAATACAATATTATAAGACATTGTTGATTCGATTATAATTTATTTTTACGCAGAAATTTCGGGGTATAGCGCAGTCCGGCTAGCGTACCTGCTTTGGGAGCAGGGGGTCGCAGGTTCGAATCCTGCTACCCCGACACTTGAAAATCAAATAATTAAGTCGCTTAATGGCGGCTTTTTTGTTATATTTGGGGCTTAATACGTAAAACAGTATGTTTGATAACTATCATCCAAAATCGTCAAACATCAACATTTCGGGTGGAACTCCCAGATTATCCAGCATTATTTTGACGGCATTAGCCATCGGTCCCGGACCGCACATATAGTACTCTATATCTTCCGGAGCGTCGTGATCGACTAAATAATTATCCAAAATCACCTGATGAATGAACCCGACATAACCTTTCCAATTATCTTCGGGCAGCGGCTCGCTCAACGCCACATTGAATTGAAAATTCGGAAATTCCTTTTCAATCCGGCGGAAATCTTCTTCGTAGAACAGTTCATTTTTTGAACGCGCGCCATACCAGTACGATATTTTACGGTTGGTCGTTTTTAGCGTGTGAAAAAGATGCAGTAGTTGCGCCCGCAGCGGAGCCATTCCGGCGCCTCCTCCGATGTACAACATTTCGCGTTTGGTATCCAAAATATGAAAATCGCCGTAAGGACCCGAAACCTGAACTTTGTCGCCGGGTTTCAAACCGAAAATATAGGAAGAGCAAATACCCGGGTCAATTCCCGCTTTCCAAGTTCCTGCCGTCCGGTCGAAAGGGGGAGTGGCAATGCGGATATTCAGCATCACAATGTCGCCTTCTGCCGGATAATTCGCCATGGAATAGGCTCTGACAGTTTCTTCTTCATTTTTGCCTGTCAAATCCCACATCTTGAATTTATCCCATTCCGAACGGAAACGGTCGGCA
>Ga0082212_10003756_pt1 | contig 21377 bp, 15 predicted proteins | sample TergutNt197P3_FD_71548 | JGI IMG/M metagenome (GOLD analysis project Ga0082212, IMG submission 71548) | Neocapritermes taracua P3 segment gut microbial communities from Petit-Saut dam, French Guiana - Nt197 P3 | ecosystem: Host-associated > Arthropoda: Insects > Digestive system > Gut ... | reverse complement strand
TTCGGCAGCTACATTGGCAAGGAAAAGCGGCTGGCCGGCGAAGCCATCACCGTTACCATTTTGGACACTTCGGCGGCCATTCTTGCGGGCTTTGTGGTCATCCCCGCCTGTTTCGCCTTTAACCTGGATCCCACCGGGGGCCCCGGCCTGATCTTCGCTACCCTGCCCAACGTGTTCAACGGCATGGCCGGCGGCCGGCTTTGGGGAACTTTGTTCTTCCTGTTTATGACCTTTGCCGCCATGTCAACAGTTATCGCGGTGTTTGAAAACATCATCGCCTTCGCCATGGACATTACCGGCTGCAGCAGAAGGAAGTCCGTCATTTTCAATTTCTGCGCGATGATACTGCTTTCGCTACCCTGCGCCCTGGGCTTTAATCTGCTTTCGGGCTTCAACCCCTTGGGGCCGGGAAGCGTCGTGCTGGACCTGGAAGACTTTATCCTCTCCAACAACCTGCTGCCCCTGGGCGCGATCTTTTACACGCTCTTCTGCGTATCCAGAAAAGGCTGGGGTTTTGATAATTTTATCAAAGAGGCCAACACCGGATCGGGTCTATTGTTCCCCGTAAAACTGAAATACTACTTTGTCTGGGGACTCCCGCTGCTGCTCATCGCGTTCTACATCTGCGGGTATATTGACATGTTCATGAACAAATAGCGGTCAGGAAAAGTTGATGGATACACACATTATGCACCGTTTAACCCGGCTGCCGTTAATGGCATCCGGCGCGCTGCTTATCGGGGCGGTGCTGGCGGCAGGCTTTTTTTCGTCATGCGCGAAAGAGACCGTTTCTCTCCGCTACGACATCGGCGAGGAGGACATAGCCGCCCGCCCTTACCCCAATGCGTCATTCGCCGTCATCAGCGACCTCCATGTCTACGATCCGGCTCTTGGTTCTGCGGGCGCGGCTTTTGAAAAAGCCCTGAACGCGGACAGAAAACTCCTCCTGGAAAGCGTCGAATTGCTGGACTATGCCACGGAACTCATACTGGCATCCGGCGCACGCTTTATTTTGATCCCCGGCGATCTGACCAAGGACGGCGAGATGGCAAACCACGAACTTGTTGCGGAAAAACTAAAACGATTTACCGGAGCGGGCATCGCCGTCTATGTGGTTCCCGGCAACCACGACATCAACAATCCGGGCGCCGTCAGCTATGAGGGAAACGAAACAGCGCCGGTACCGACGGTAAGCGCCGAAGATTTTGCGCGGATTTACAACGACTTCGGCTTCGGCGCCGCGATCATGCGGGACGACGATTCCCTGAGCTATGTCGCCGAGCCGGTCCCGGGACTGTGGCTTCTCGCCCTTGATACCTGCCGCTACCGGGAAAATCAGCCGGGCCATGAGGAAATTGTTTCCGGCAGGATCAGCCAGCGTACGGCGGACTGGATCGCCTCGGCGCTGCGAACTGCGGCAAGCGAAAACAAGGCCGTCATGGCGATGCAGCATCACGGCGCTGTGGAACACTGGAAGGGGCAGTCAAAACTCCACCCGGATTACCTCATCGCAGGTTTCACCGATTACGGAAAATTTCTCGCGTCGTGGAACGTCAGATATATTTTCACGGGGCATTACCACGCGCAGGACATAAGCCGCGGCAATTTTGGCGACAAGGCCCTGTACGACATAGAAACCGGTTCGCTGATAACCGCCCCCTGTCCCATCCGGTTTATTGCCATTACCAATAACGGCATGGACATCCGCACGGAGACCATAGCGGACAGACTGCGTCCCGGCACGGACTTTGCCGCCGGGGCAGATGCCTTTGTAAAGAGAACCGTGGTACTCGAAGCAGCATCGGTTCTTCGCAAGTACAAGGTTTCCGAAAAGGACACGGACTACATCGCCAACGCCGTGGGAGACGCCTTCGTTGCCCATTATCGCGGCGACGAAGACCCCGGACTCCGCCCGGCCTTTGATCCGAAACAGCTCGGTCTGTGGGGACGCTTTGTGTACGGCCAGCAGAAATACGTTCTCGACGGCCTGTGGGCGAACATCCCCCCTGCGGACAATAACGTCAGAATTGAGTGAGGAGCGTCTTAGGCTTTAAGGCGCAGCATTTCGGGACAGGGTATCCAGGATTTTTGATTGTCCGTTAATCAAGCGCTTTAAGCCATCCTTCAAGCTGTTCCATTGCGTTTCTAAACGACATGAACCTGTCCTCTTCCAATGGTGTTTCAGAACTGGCATGAAAACCATCACTATTGCGTATACCTTTTATAAAATCCATGATTCCTTTAAAATTATCTTTGCTTTGGATTTGGCGTTCAAAACAAGTCCAATTCTCCAGAATAAGATTTTTGTAGTTCCAATAATGCTTATGGCATTTGCGGGAAAATAAATCTGCCAACAAATAACTTTGGAATTCTATATTCTCCCTGTTTTCCGGTATTTTGGCAAGTTCTGCATGTATTATCGTTCTTGCCTCATCTTCACCTTTGAATAGCTTCAGCACACGCTTTATAACTCGTTGAAGGTTGATTTCAGCATTGTATAACCGTTCATGAACTTCCTTCATACGTTCATCATTTGTTTTTAAGGTCCTTTTGTACTTACTTTCGTCGCTTATATAGTTCTTTATGGTTTCATTTTTAAAACAGTATGTTTGATCGCCAGACAATTCAATTATTCCATAGCCCTCAAGATGTGATATTAACGCCCGATCTTTGACAAGCTCGTTAATAGTAATTTCATCGCTTATGGCCAATGATTTCAATATCTCATATTCACCAGAATATTTAGTTATCAGAACGTCAAGGATAAGCAGGCAATAAGTATACAACGCGCTTGACTTATCAAACTCTTTCTTTACGTTATCATAGATTGCTTTTGTAATTTTTATTGGTTTCTGTAACTTTTTTTGTTTAACATGGTTGTTAACTGAACTGCAAAACTGCCTGATGATAAATGGCTGTCCGCCGTAATCCGAAGTAATGGTGTTGCAGACAGAGTTGTCAAACTGCAACCCCATATACCCGCCCAGTTTGTTTATCATATCTTTTGTCTCAGTTTCATCAAAGGGCGGCATATATTTTATTTCTGCTTGCATGTACAATGGATTGTCAAAACCATTTACAGTTATCTCTTCGATTGCCCTGGGGTTTGTACCTGCGATAATAAAGTTGAAAATCTCCTGGTTTTTATGGAAGTAGGCCTTTATTGCATTCCAAAAAAAGATAAAGTCTCCACCTTCTTTCCAATGCTCTGTATTCGCTATACCGAATGTAATCCATTCAACTTCGTCAATCATCAAAAGCAAAGATTCTCCGCGCATTTTCACGTTAAGTTCCTGCATTTCCTTTTCAAAAAGAAATGCGGCCTTCCCAATATCATACTCGTTTTCATCGGTATTATAATCTATCTCAAACTCTTTATGTGCATGAGAGACAATGAAGTGCAGGGCATGGTTCCAACGTTTATGTTGTAATTGCTGTGCATCGAACCATAACCACTTTTTTCTGATTGTCCTTAAAAGACGTTGCACAGCATAAAGCGTCGAGGTTTTTCCACTGCGTCTAAGCCCGAATACCCCTGAATTTAAATGAGATTTATATCGGTTGACAAGTTCATGTACGAATGTTTGCCTTCCAAAGAAATATTGTTCATCTTTCAGCGGAGTATCGTCCGAAAACAGGTCCCGGTCATAGAAAAAATCCCTAAAACGCTGAGTTACGAATTCCATCCAGTCCTCTTTGCTGAGTTCTTCGTGTTTTTCAATTATTTCATCATACGAAAACGGGATTACAACAAACTGTTTCTCGGTGTTTACGACTTTAAGGGAATCTTTTACTTTCTGTACAACGTTTGGATCTTTACTGACCATAACACTGCATATACGTTCCAGTCTAAAAGGGGATCTTTGCTCATTATACTCATACACACGACTAAGCGCGCCAAATGAACTGGTCTCGAAGCGGTTATAACTGGAAAATACCAAAACCAATTCCTTGTCCAGATTAAATTTCTCGCCAAAATTATCAGTTGGGCGCATGAAACTGTATTTCCAATTGCTTTTTAACGAGCGGCTGTCAAATTTACCCGAAAAATTAACATTGTGTCCGCCAAATGTAATGAAAAAGATATCAGAAAACGCCTTGATTATTCTTTTTTCGGCAGCATCCAAATCATTAAATGTCGCGTCTTTATGTATTCCGGGTTGTATTATTTTCCTCGGAATATTGTATGCCGCCTCGTCCTGGGGGTGTTTGGAGTCACTGGAATCGCTAACAGCTTCTATGACATCTTTTCTCCAATGAAAAGTAGCGTATGATTGCGATCCACCGCCGCTTATCTTCCGGTTTTCTACATCCAGGTATTCAAGTTTCCAACATAAGCTGGACAGTTTCTGAAAGCCATAAGTATTGGGGAAAATTGAATTTCTGCTGAAAAGGTTCCCGATGTCAACTAAAGATATAGTTTCACCGTCAGAAAAATATCGTTTCAACAATAAATATATTTTATCCTTGATTTCGTCAGTGAGGTTCTCATTTCCCATAACTACGCTGTCATTTCGATTATTGATATATCTGCTGTTTGATTGCTTTTGTTTTCTATCATCAGAAGCAGATAATTCAATATTTTCAAAAGCCAAATTATTGTATGGAGTAACAGGTTCTTCTTTCTCCGATACGGCCAGTGCATTTATGACAGCTTTTTGCTCTTCGCTTAATATGGATATACGGTTTGCAACAAATAGCTGAGGATCAATGCTTACCTGGGCTTTTTCATAACTTGCTTTATAGCAGAATTTTTCCGTGTCAATAACAGAGTCGTTTTCATTCTGTATCGAAGAAATATGAAAAACAGTTCCATCATTAAAAAACCCCAGTTTCTTGTCAGAATCATAGTATATGATGGTTCCTTCTGCCAAATCAGCTTTATGCCCGGAACCCTCATTCTCTTCAGGTGATTTTACATCTACATGCTGTTCAGCCAAAACCTCAAGGTTACCTTCGTCTTTATATTCACTTGATTCGCGATTTTTTGGTTCATTGCTGATAATTGTAACACGTTTTGCCTCATATTTACCGGGAATGCGGCTGGATGGATACTTTTCATAACTTGCCTTGTAACGATAATTAAGCGTATCGAGATATATGTAGTCCCTGGCGTTGATCACGTCATTTATATGAAAAAAAGTATCGTCCTCAAAAAAGCCAAACCCATTTGGCTTGTAGTTTTTGATGAAACCTTCAATAATACTATTCTGTTCCATTTCGATGCTCCTCCCTAAAGGCTTGTGGTTATATTATACCATATTCCGTATATTAAAAACAATCATGCGTGACCATTTCAATCGAGCCGCTCGGACATACATTGGCGCACAGCCCGCATCCTTCGCATCCGGCAAAGGCAGGTTTGCCTTCTTTTATGCGTACGATTGAACAGAATGTCTGGCGGATACATTCCTGCCCGCACGAAGTCGGATTGCAGGCATCAGCGCGTAATGACGCATGGCGCAAAAAACCGTTGCCGCCGAAGATTTCCCTGCCAAGCTCGTGAAACAGGCTCAGGCTGCCACTTCTGCCCGGAAAATGCGGTGAAACAGCATCTCTTTCGATCCGGTCCAGTTCTTCATGCAGGGCGGCGAATCGCCGGTACCCGTTCAGCAGCACATCGGTCGCTACCTGTACGGATGACGCGCCAAGCAAGAGCAGATTCGCCGCGCTGCCGCCGCCGGTAACGCCGCCTCCGGCGCAAATTTCAAATCCTGCCGTTGCCAGCGTTTCGGTATACTGCGCCGTAACCGGCAGCATGAATGAACCGAAAACGGACAATCCTCCGCCGTTCAAACCTGTATCAAACGTCATGCCGGACTGCCGGTCAAAGAATACCGGCGGCAGCGTTTTAATGGAATCCAAAAGCGAGACATACGTAATGCCGCCCTGTTTGAGTAGGCGCGCGGCATATCCCGCCGGGAGGGCGATGTTCAGTTTGGGCATTACCGGTATGCGAACGTTTCCGAGAATATCGCGCAGCAATGCAACAAACCGGTTTTCAAAGTCCGGTTCGGAAAGCATGTTTTCAATATAAAAGAAATCAAGCTGTATCGCGTCGGCGCCGGCCGCTTCCATGCGGGCGCAGTCCTCAAGCCATTGCGCGGCATCAAGCGTCAATTCCGTAACGCTTGCGGCGACAGGGATCGCAACGCCAATGTCCTTGCAGCCTCTAACAAGCGCCTCGCCCTGCTCCAGTGTCAATATCTCCCTATTGAAAGACGATTTCGCCCAAAAGAATCCGTCGCGTACCAGGCAACGGCGCTGCGCAGCAAACTGAGGCGCAAATTCCGAAGCAGCCATTCTCGTTTTCGAAGCGGTTTTGAGTATTGCCGCCGCCGCGCCGTTTTTCTGACATTCCATCACCTTTTCGGCGCTTTCTGTCGCCGGAGAAGATGCCGCGACAATTACGCCGTCCGTTTCATAGCCCGCAAATTTTCCTTTCAGCCCGCCCACATTACGCCTCCTATTTTTTTTTGATTTTTTCATGGAAGAAATACAGCCGATACGGCTTTCGGGCCATATACGACCTGATTTCTTTTTCAACGCCCCGCCAGTACTTGGTAAACTGCTCCCTGTTTTGGTATATCCCTGCAAAGGCTTCCGCCTGCTTCGGATAATGCCGCGCAATCAAATTCAGCACATCGCGCTTATACGCTCCGCGCAGGTTCAGGTTTTCAAAGCATGTATATGCCGCGTATTTCCCCGCCTCGTCGGCAACGCGCTTCCAGTCGGACAGGAACGGAAAAATCGGCGATATAAACGCATATACGGTAATGCCCGCGTCATTCAGCGTTCGCATTGCGTCTAACCGCCGTTCAGGAGAGGCGGCATGGCGCTCCGTAAGCCGGGAAAATTGCTCGTCCGTTGACGACAGGGAGATGCCGACGCTTACGTCCTTTATCCGGGACAGAATGTCAATATCCCTGGTTACCAGCGGAGATTTGGTGAGTATCTCCAGATGCGCCTGGGTGTTTTGGAGCTGCCGCAGAATGTCTCTCGTTTTTTCATGCCGTTTTTCTAACGGATTATACGGGTCGGTTACCGAACCGATAAGTATGCTGCTGCCGGCGGTTTTCTGCGGCAGGGGTTTTTCGCATTGCTTTACATCAATAAAATCGCCCCATTTTTCGCCGGCGTGTCCCGTAAAACGCGACATAAATCCAGCGTAGCAATACACGCAGCCATGGTTGCAGCCAATGTAGGGGTTGATGACAAAGTCCGCATCGGGCAGCTTTGAGGGTGTCAGCAAATTCTTAACCGTAACCGTTTTAATAACCATTGTCTGTTCCTCCATCTTTTCCGCTATATTTAATTTTCCTGCTGCCCAATGCAACAGCCATCAATCCGATCGCGCCCAAAGCGGCGGCGGCGGAAACCAGCACGGTGTGCAGCAAATCATCGGTAATCGCATACATAACAATACTGCATATTACGCCGATGATATGCCCGGCATTTTCGGCAAATGTGCCGCCGTCCGGACTTCCGCCGCGTTCCAGTGAAAGCCGGGCGAGGCAGAACTCCGTTGTGCCGCCGATGCCGGTAAGAACCCACAATGCCGCTTTGAAAGCCATTGACGGCATAAAAAACATTCCCAGAAGCAGCAGAACCAGCAGCGAATGTCCAAAGAAAAACGAATGTGCCAGGGCATGCCTTCGGTACAGCCGCGCCGCAGAAATGTACACAGCCCACCCGGCGAGAAACAGCCCCAGCGCCGCCGCATTTCCCGCAATAGCCGCCGTAAAAGCGATAGCCGCATAGCAGTAGGAAAAATAATGTATTTGGTGCAAAACCATCGCGGCGTTTACCGCGTTCAGCGGCGGCAGAACCAATGAGCCCCGCGCAGCGCCGGATTTTCCGGTGCAAACGACTGCGGCAGCCGCAGCGCCGGAAACCAGCAACGGCAGCGGCGCGCCGAATAAGCCAAGGGCAAACCCTGCAACGCGCAGAAAACGTTTCAGCGGCTTTGAAGCGTTTGATTTAGCCATGCCCCTCGCGCTCTGAATTGCGGCGGACAACAGGGCGACGGCAGCGCACAGCAGCGGGAAAAAACCGGCAACGGAATATGCCGCCAGAAAAATTGCCCCTACAACAGCCGCCGCCCTAACCGCCGTTTTGGACAGCCTTAGCGGGCACGGAGTCAGATTGCCCAATTGATAGCACAACGCGACGACGAGCGCAGGCAGCACTCCTTCGCAGCGCAGAGCGAAAATGAACGGGGCAATTTCAAAAAAGCCCGAAAGCAGGCTTAACGCATAAAACCCAAACATACAGTTATCCTCCTTCTTAACTATTATTCCCTATGCCGCTTTTGGCGGAGTACCGGCGCTGCCAAGCGCGCAGCCTCCCTGGCGGAAACGCCAGTAAGCGGAACGCTCGCCTTTCAGGATCGCGTCCATCCCCTCCGTGCAGACATTGCCGAGATAGAACCTGTCGTTGGTAAGATCCTTCGATTTCGACAATCCCCAGAAGCACGCCGTTACCCTTCCGTCGGGCAGAATGCCCACAGACTTGCGCACGCAGCGGCATTCTGAACTTTTTTCGCTGCCCGGCATCAGGTAATGAAAGTTGATTTTAGGCTTGCCGGACGATTGCCTGAGCATGTCCAGTTTACGGATATACTCAACAATCCTGCGATTCTCGAAATCGGAAAGCACAAGGCGCGCGTGATCCTCGCCCCGGCCGGACGGAAAGAATTTTAAAATGCTCCACTCGTCAATTCCGTTTTTGCACAGCCAGATAAAAAGATCGTCCAACAGGTACCGGTTATTCAGATGCTCCCGCGTAACAACGGTCTGGAGGCCGACGCGGACGCCGAATTGTTTCAGCAGCATCGCAGCGCGGGCTGCCGTTTTATGGTAGCCCGCAGGCCGCCAGGCGAAAGCGGCATCCGGGTGGGTGTCCATGGTCATTTCAACATCGCCGACAGATGCCGCAAGCCGCTTCGCCGTCCCTCCGTCAATTCCCCAGCCTGAACAGCTTACGCCGACGCGCTCCCTGCCCAGGTTGGAGGACAAACGTTCCAAAAGCTGTAAGTGTTCCTGTTTGTTCAGCATAATCTCGCCCCCCGAAACATCCACGCGGCAATTAACAGAGGCCAGTTTGCCGGCGACTGCAAGCTTCTGTTCAAAGCTCATTTCGCGTTGCCTGTTTTTATCCGCGTCTACACAGCAAAAAACACAGTCCCAGCGGCAGGAAAAGGTCGTATTCCAGATTACAGTCGTCATAATAATCCTCCCTTCGGCCTTGAACGGTGCCGGACCACGCTGTATAATGAGCCTGTTAATGGCCGTTGCCACCAAAATAGGCCCGTTTCAGGCGGGAAAAAATATCAAAAACGGTGTGAATTTCAATGAGCGGAAAAGAATGTTTTCAAACCTCGATCCGCGAATATGACACGGTACGCGGCTATCTGCGTTTCATGTACCTGTACGGCTGCTGCACCAAGAAATACATGACCGACAGGGGATTAACAACCAGCGCCAGAAAATTTGAGGAAGATACACGCAGAACGCGCGCGATTATCCCCAGCCGGATTGACGAAACTTTGGTTTCACGCAGAAAGTCATTGCGGATCAATGTGAGCGCGCTGGATACTGACGAAAATTACCTGGCCGCGTCCTACTTTATCCGGTCATTCGGAAGAAACGACTTTGTCCTCCACTTTGCGGTTCTGCTCGTTCTGGAAGAATCGCCCGGGATAGGCTTTACGGCGCTGGCGGAAAGGGTTAACGATCTGATGCCGCAGCAGGAAATAATGCAGGATATTACATTGCGGCGTTTTCTCCGTGAAGCGGTCAAAGAAGGGATCATTATCCATGACGGCGGCTATTCGCTGCCGCCTGACCCTTTTAAGGGGCTTTCCGACGGAGAGATTCAGTCGCTCATCACGGCTGTAGGTTTTTATAAAAATTTCCTGTTAGCCGGCATTTTGGGAGAATATGCACATAATTCGCTGTCACATTATGTCCGTTTTTCGCGGCACATTGAGCATCCGGCAGCTACTCCTTTTATGTTCCGCTACCGGCATCTGGAAAGGATTGTCGATGATGATACCCTTCTCCCCCTCATACACTGCATCAGAACGGGGAAAAAGGCCCGATACCAATACAACAACAGAAACCATGAAGGCTTTCCCCGGCAGATTCGCTATGACGCCCTATACGGGCGGCAATACGCCGTTATCCATAACGAAGAACGGCGGTACATCCTGCCAATAACCAATATGTCGAAGGTCAGCATTTTACCGGATTCTGCGGAAAAAAATGCCGCGCCGGATTCGTTTCTGCGCCATGCGTGGTTTGCGGCGCGGGCCAGGGAAGGATCAAAAACGGCTGTTCCTGTACGTGTATGGTTTTACATTGATAAAGATGAGAATTTTATTCTGGAACGCCTTCAGCGGGAAAAACGCCATGGAAACCTCGCTACCGTCTGCGAAGGCACCTATCTGCTGGAAATAAAATTGACCGACCCGCTGGAAATTCTGCCGTGGCTGCGCAGTTTCCTCGGTTACGCCGTTATCGAAAAAAGCGGCAAACACGATTTATTCGAACGGTACAGCGAGTACATATCCGAAATGAGGGAAAAATACGGTGTTTAGAAAGCGGGTAAACGCCCTTTTTCAAATAGCGGCGGAACTCTACAATGCCTCAATAATACAAAACCGCCTGCTCAAACCGGACGAGATAAAAAAGGCATTCAAAGCCGCCCCCTACGAACCTGTGGAAGTTGATAAATTTCTGAAAAAATTTATGCAGGAAGATTATGGGCGGATTGGCTATGGAATGTTTGTAAAAACAGGGAGTGGGTACCGTCCCGCCATGCCTATTCCTGTGCCTACCGTATTTTCCCGCGATGAAGCGGCATGGATAAGGACCATGCTGGACGATGAAAAAATCGGCCTCTTTCTTGAAGATGGCACGAGAAAGAAACTCTGCAAAGCGTTCGAGGGCAGCGAGCCCCTTTACAGAAAAAAAGACGTTTTCATCCAGAGGAACGCCGCCCGACAGGATTTTGCCGATAAGAACCTGCAGCGTATTTTTAAAACTGTCCTTGACGGCATCGCCGACAAAAAACTGATTCGCTTTGAATACCTTGGACGAAAAGGCGCAGCTCCTGCAGCAGTCCTTACCGCCCTGCCGCTGAAAATATACTACCATGGGGTAAACGATTCGTTTCAATGCATCGCCTTTAATACGGCGCAAAAGAAAAAAATGACGCTGAACATTGAACGGATAACAAGCGCGGCGATTATCGAAAATCTTGCAGCAGATTTTCGGGAACTGCCGGCAGATTCCGCAGAAATCGCCGAAATTGAACTTCGCAACGAAAAAAACATTCCAACGCAGTGCTTTATGCTGCTGTCCGATTATCAGAAAACGGCTATTTATGACGACGCGCGAAACATCTACAAAATTGCAATCCGGTATTATGAATTTGAGCGGCAGGATTTGCTTAAAAACCTGTTGTCGCTGGGAGCGTATTGTACGATATTGAGTCCCGGCATCCTCGTGGAGCAGATTAAGCGGCGGCTTGAAAAACTCGGCCGTTTACAGCAGGAACCCGTAAAAATATCAAATTAAGGGGCATTTTCCTTGCTTTCGGCCCCGGGCAATACTAATATTAATTATGTGGATGCCATGATTGCCCTGGAGAAGCGGATTCGCTCTCCCATTGTTGACGGCTTGTTTTACCCGGAAGAAAAGGCAAAAGTGCTCTCGTACATGAAGGGCATCGGGCTAGAGAGGGGAAAGGGCGGCCTGGCGCAGGCGATAATCGCGCCGCACGGCGCCTGGGAAATCTCCGGCAGCCTGGCGGGCGCGGCGTTTGCATCGGCCGGCGGCAGAACCGGCTGGAAAAGCCCGTCCAGGGTAGTCATCATGGGGCCGATCCACGACAACCGCGAGAAAGGCCTGTTCCTTTCGAACTCCCACTCCTTCCAGACGCCCCTGGGCGACATACCCGTAGACCAGCAGGCCACCGAATGGCTGGAATCGTACAGCCCGCTTTTCGAGGAAAACGACATCCCCCATCTGCACGAACACTCCATCGAGGTACTGCTGCCGTTTGTCAAATACTGTTTTCCCCGCGCCGCGATTGTCCCAATTTTAATGGGAAGGCCCAGGGTGCAGTACACGACCACCCTTGCAAAAGCCCTGCGCGCGGTTTTTACGCCGGAAACGGAGAAAACCCTTTTTGTCGTTTCGTTTAACCTTTCAAAACAGCCCGACGAGATGGAAGCCCTGGGCATGGCAAAGCACTGCCTCAAACTTTTCCGGGAAGGCAAGCGCGACGATCTGCGCGAAGCCATTCACAGCGGCAAAATCACCGGCTGCGGAAGCGCTCTGGTTTCCGCCCTCCTGCAAAGCGGCCTCGTCGATGCGGCGCGTCCCTGCCTCGCCTCCAACACGCTCCTAAGCGCCCGAGGCGAAAAAGGCAAAACCATGTACTACGGCGCGTTCTCGTTCGTGTAGCTGTACAGAGTGAACCCCGCAAAGAATAGTCAAACTGCTAAAAAAATGCTATAAACAAACATGCCCCTGTCGTGGAACGAAATAAAAACCAGAGCCGCGACCTTTGTTTTGGAATGGTCGGACAGGTTTTTGTCCGCAGACAGCCAAGTCATAAAGGAAAAAGCTGAAGCCCAAACATTTGAGACCGAATTCCTAAAAATCTTCGGCGTAAACCGAAAAAAAATTGCCCTCTTTGAACATGAAGTCCGTTTCGGAGACGGGGAACGGGGATACATCGACCTATTTTGGAAAGGCCAAATCATCATCGAGATGAAAACCCCCGGTAAAGACCTGGTTAAAGCATACGAACAGGCGAAAGCCTACGCCCTCACCCTGCCTCAAAAAGACATACCCAAAGGCATACTGACTTGTGATTTTCTCAACTTTCAGTATTACGACCTGGAAAAATCGCCTCCCGAAGGAGGCGGCGCCCAATGCCACAGCTTCGGGCTTGATGAGCTTCCCGCCCACGTAGAACTGTTCGGTCATCTGGCGGGGTACAAGGACATCGACCCTTTCAAACGCTGGGATCCGGTGAACATCGAAGCCGCTGTGGAAATGGGGAAGCTCCACAACCGCCTGAAAGACATCGGCTATTCAGGCCACCAGCTTGAGCTGTATCTTGTCCGCCTCATGTTCTGCCTGTTCGCTGATGATACCGGCATATTCGAGCCGCCCAATATGTTCAACAAATATATCATTGAGCGCACAAGCGAAGATGGCAGCGATCTTGCCTTACACATTCAAAAAATATTTGAAACATTAAATACCGAAAAAAATGACCGCTTAAAAACACTGGATATCCAGCTAAACCGCTTCCCATACGTCAACGGACAACTGTTCGAAGAACAACTAAAAACCGCCGACTTTGACCGCCCCATGCGGGATACGATTCTGGAATGTTGCGCCCTTGACTGGAGCAAAATCTCCCCCGCCATTTTCGGAGCCATGTTTCAAAGCGTGATGAACGATGACGAACGTCACGACATCGGGGCACACTACACCAGCGAGGAAAATATTCTCAAAGTCATCCGCCCACTGTTTCTTGATAGCTTGCGGGAGGAATTTAACAGTATCAAAAAACTTTCCCCTTCGTCGCGGCGGGAGCGCTTGATAAAATTTCACGAAAAATTAGCATCACTCAAATTTCTTGACCCAGCCTGCGGCTGCGGAAACTTTTTGGTCATCAGCTACCGTGAGCTGCGTTTTTTGGAACTGGAAATACTGGAAATCCTTCTGGGCAAAGAACAAGTCCTTGATGTTGGCAGCGAAATCAAAATAAACGTGAACCAGTTTTATGGCATAGAAATTGAGGAGTTTCCGGCGCAGATAGCGCAGGTTGCTCTGTGGCTTATTGATCATCAAATGAATATGCTTGTCCGTGAGCGTTTCGGAACATACTATGCCCGTATTCCCCTAACCACAGCCGCTTCAATTCACCATGCCAACGCCATGACCATTGATTGGGAAAACGTTGTCCCGAAAATTGAACTATCTTATATTTTGGGCAATCCGCCGTTTTTGGGCGCAAGGGTGATGAACAAACGGCAGAAAGCGGAAGTTGAAACAACATTTATCGGAGTGAAAAATTCTGGCAATCTTGATTATGTGTGCTGCTGGTACAAAAAAGCGGCACAGTATATCCAGAGCACTGAAATTGAAGTTGCCTTTGTATCAACTAACAGCATTTGCCAGGGCGAACAAGTACCGATACTTTGGCCTGAACTTATGAACAAGCACAACATTAAAATCAACTTTGCACATCAAACTTTTAAATGGAGCAATGAAGCGAAAGGAAAAGCGGCGGTATATTGCGTGATAATCGGTTTCGCTCCAACGGACAGGGATGAAAAAAAAATTTACCAATACGCTATAGTTACCGGCGAGCCAATGGAAACTTCGGTAAAGCGCATAAATGCGTATTTGGTTGATTTTGATACTATTTTCATAACAAGCAGAAACAAGCCGTTATGCAATATCCCTCCAATGAATTTCGGCAATATGCCGCTTGACGGCGGCCATCTGCTGTTATCTGATGAAGAAAAAAAAGAATTTATTAAGACAGAGCCAAAATCAAAAAAATATATAAAACCGCTTATTTCCGCCCGTGAGTTTTTGAATGGGATGCAGCGATGGTGTTTATGGCTTGTTGATGCGGAACCTGGCGAATTACGGAAAATGCCGGAAGTACTAAAACGGGTTAAAGCGGTTAAAAAATTTCGGCTTGCGAGTATAGCTCCGTCAACCCGTGATCATGCGTCAACTCCATCTTTATTTAGAGACAGAAACAATCCGAATTCTTTCATCCTTGTACCTCGTGTATCATCCGAGGCCAGAAAATATATACCAATGGGTCTATTTGATAATAATTCCATTGCGGGTGATACCTGTATGATAATCCCCAACGGTACGGTTTTCCATTTCGGCGTATTAACATCGACAATGCACATGGCATGGATGCGTTATATTTGCGGAAGATTGAAAAGTGATTACCGCTACTCAAAAGATATAGTATACAATAATTTCCCGTGGCCTAAACCTACAGAAAAACAAGCAGCAGAAATAGAAAAACTGGCGCAGAATGTATTGGATACCCGCATGAAATTCCCCAATTCCAGCCTTGCGGATTTATATGACCCTGTTACCATGCCTCCCGCCCTATCCAAAGCTCACCAAAAACTTGACAAAGCGGTAGAAGCCGCCTACGGGCGTTCTTTTGGCGATGACAGTCAGCGAGTGGCGTATCTGTTTGAACTGTATCAAGAGTTATCGGGGGAATTGTTTGTAGAGGAAAAGAAGCGGGTGAGGAAAAAGAAGTAAAAATGGTCAAACAGGTATGAACGGCAGCCCGTTTTCGCAGGGAACCTGCACCTGGCACTTGCCGCAGCCGTAGTAGGGCCGGTGTTTGTCCAGTACGCGGTCAAGAAACGCGGAACAAACCGGATGCGATTTTCCCTTTTCTACAGAGATTGCCCCCGCCGGACAGTTGCGGGCACAGGCGCCGCAGCAGGTACAGTACTCGTCAAGTTTCGTATAACGCCGTTCGCTGGGTGCAAAAACCGCCGCAGTAACCACGCTGGAAAAACGTCCGGCGGTTCCCTTTGCCGTCAGAAGCCCCCGGGAAAGGCCGAAAGTGCCAAGGCCGCAGGCATGGGCGATATGCCGCTCCGACCAGTTGCTGTTAAAAAACTCCTGCCGGTTTTTGTCGCTGACATCCGGATTCCTTGCCAAAAACCGGGGATCGAACGCCGGCGCAACGGCGGCAAAGCCTGCGCCCTCCAGCAGTTCTACCGCATGGCGGCAGATTTTTTTCTGAAACTCGTTTCCCCCCTCAATACGAGCATGCATCCATTCATCGGCAGGCCAGCTCATGTCCGCGCCGTTGGCTTTTTTTACCGTCTGGGTAAAGGGAAGAAAAAATGAAATAACCGTTTGCGCCCCGTCAAGCCACTCGCCCGGCAGTACAAAATGATCGCCGATAATCCCCGGTTCCCTGAACTGCGCGAACATGGGATCGTCAGCGGCGGCATAACCGAAAATAGGCTCGTCAAACATCTGCATCCCCGCCAACTCCGGCCGCATTGCAATGTCTTCCGCCACATAATTGCCGGAATCGTTAAGCACAAATTCGCTTAACGCCTTTTCAAAAACATTTTTTTCCATTTGCCGCCTTCTTTCTATTCCCGCGCCTGTCCCGTCCCGCTCACAAGATATTTGTACGTCGTCAGCGCCTCCAGCCCCATCGGCCCGCGCGTGTGAAACTTCTGCGTACTGATTCCCAACTCCGCGCCGAAACCAAACACCCCGCCGTCGGTAAAGCGCGTCGATGCGTTAACGTACACGCACGCCGCGTCAACCCCCGCGCGAAACTGCCGCGCCGCCTCCAGGTCGCCGGTCAAAATCGCCTCCGAATGCCGCGTCCCGTAGCGGTTGATGTGTGCAATCGCCTCGTCACAGGAACCCACGGTCTTCACCGCAAGAACAAAATCGAGAAACTCGGTCGCCCAGTCCTCCTCGGTCGCATCTTTTATTATGCAGCAGGGGGAAGCCTCCCCCTCGCTCCGGCCCGCCTCCGGCGGTCCTTCGCTGCCCCCTCTGCGGGGCTCCGCCCCGCAACACCCCGCCGCTTCTTCAATCGCCGCCTTCGATTCGGCATCGCAGCGAAGCTCGGCTTTGCCCGCGAGCTTATGCGCCAAAGCGGGCATCAGGGCGGCAAGGGCGGCGCGATGCACCAGCACGGTTTCCACGGCGTTGCAGGCGCCGGGCTTTTGCAGCTTGGCGTTGGCGATTATCTCCACGGCGCGGTGCATATCGGCGCTCGGCTCCACATAGATATGGCAGTTGCCCTCCCCCGTTTCGATAACGGGAATGCGGGCATTCTGCACCACCCGCCGGATCAGATCTTTGCCGCCCCTCGGCAGCACCACGTCGATCCAGCCCCGCGCCGACAGAATCTCGTCCACTTCGTCGCGGCTGCCCGATTCCGCCAACGCCACCGCTTCGGCAACGCCGCCTCCCGCCTCAAGCCCCGACTTAATGCTCGCCACCAGCGCCTTGTTCGACTCCAGCGCGGAAGATGATCCCCGCAGCAGAATCGAGCAACCGGCCTTGTAGGCAAGCGCGGCGCAGTCCGCCGTTACATTGGGCCGCGATTCGTAGATAATCGCCGCAACCCCCATCGGAACCGTCACTTGCTCAACCACCAGTCCGTTGGGCAAAGTCCAGCCCGTTTTTACCCTGCCGATGGGGTCTTCCTGCCGGACAACAACGTCGATCCCCTCGATAATGCCGTCCACCCGCTGATCGTTGAGCAGCAGCCGGTCTACCAGGCTTTCCTTCATGCCGCCCGCGCGGGCCTTTTCCACATCGCGCGCGTTGGCGGCGAGAATATTTTTTCGGTCACGATCAATGGCGGCGGCAGCGGCGGCAAGGGCCTTGTTCTTTGCAGCGGCATTTTCCAGAGCCAGCCGCGCCTGCGCCTGTTTCAGCGAAACAAATTGGTTTTGCAGCGTTTCCATGGGGAAATTATAGCAAAATTATTGCTCTTGCGATATGGGCACATGGACCTACTATAAAACGATCCATAAATAATATTTCTGGATACGATATTATAACATTGTTCCTGTCAATTACTTTAATGTTCAAAATTATTCTTTTGATCGATGGTACATCCATGATATTAAATCCATCCTTGAATTAAATGCAAAAATACATTCATAATAAAAGCATGAAGCTGAAAAACAAAAAGACTTGTTCCTTCTTCATCCTGATTATTTTACTTAAGGGGCTTGCCGGGGCGCAGCCATATTACGATGAAAGCTATTTCCAGATTAAAATCCTGGAAGACGGTCAAACGGCGGAAATAATCAGTTATACCGGTGCCCACCGGAACACCGGCAATAGACATATGGATATTCCGTCCCCGTTACAGGGAATGCTTATTACCAGGATAGGCGACAATTTATTTAAAGGCGCACGCATTGAAAGCATAGGCATTCCTTCCGGCGTAACTTCGATTGGGAATTATGCATTTCAGAACATCGTTCTAACCGCTGTTACGATACCTGACACTGTAACCGATATCGGAGACTGGGCATTTTACGGAAATCGTCTTGCTGAGGTCATTATTCCGGAAGGTGCGACTACAATAGGAAAATCGGCATTTGAGAGCAACCGCCTTACAAGCGCTTCACTCCCCAATAGCTTGATTGCTATCGGGAAAAGCGCATTTGAAAACAATCAACTCACAAGCGTTAATATTCCGGAAAATCTTGTTTCTATAGAAGAAAGTGTATTTTATCGGAATCAGCTTACCAGCATTACCATTCCGGAAAGCGTCACTTCAATTGGCCGGACTGCATTTGGGGGAAACCGCCTTACAACCCTTACTATCCCAGGCAGTGTAGTACGCCTTGGAGGATTTTACAATAATGAACTTACCAGTGTTACTATTCAAAATGGCGTGCAGCACATCGAAATGTCAGCATTTTCAAATAATAAATTAACCGAAATAACCATTCCGGACAGCGTGACAGATATTGAAAGCTGGGCATTTTCGAAAAATTTGCTTACCAGTGTGATAATCCCCGATAACGTTGTTGCTCTTGCAGGTTTTGATGACAATCTGCTTACCAGCATTACCATTCCCTATGGCGTTAAATATCTTGGAGGTTTTTATAATAACCAGCTTACAAGTCTTTCCATCCCCAATAGCGTTTTGAAAATATGGGATTCTGCCTTTCAGAATAATCGCCTTGCAAGTATTTCCATTTCGAACAGTGTTATTGAAATTCATAGCGAAGCATTTGCGGATAACCGCCTTACAAGCATTGTCATTCCGGACAGTGTTATTGTAATTAATAGCGAAGCATTTGCGAATAATCAGTTGAGCAGCGTAACTATCGGCAGCAATGTGGCTGTCATTAGTTACGGTGTATTTCAGAATAACCGTCTTGCCGACATAATAATCCCCGACAACGTTATAGCAATTTACGGAAGGGCATTTGCGAACAATCCGCTGGTCAGTATTACCATTGGCGAAAATGTCGCTTTTCCTTATCACTGGGAAGACGGTCCAGAGTACGGAGGTTTTGATCCTGCCTTTGTAGCATTCTACAAAAGCCAGGATAGCATGGCAGGAACCTACATTTTCAGCGACGGCGTCTGGAGTTTAAGGGTGAATGTGGAAGAAAATGAAGAACAGGAAACCGATGAAGACAGCGAACCTGACCTTTCCGCGTTTGACAATGCAAACCCCGAAAATGCTACCGCTGGGAAAACAAAAACCGTCTCTTTATTGTGGTGGGCCTTGTCTGTTATTATCGCCGGGATTGCCATTGCTATAATTGCGGTAAAAAGGAACCCGCTATAACAGAATCCCGCTATATGCTACACTTCTCCCATGGATTACAAACAAGCTGGTGTTGACATCGAAGAAGGCTACCGGGCGGTCGGTAAATACCGTGAGCATATCGCAAAAACCCTGGGCGGCAATGCCGCTGTGCTGAACGGGATCGGCAGCTTCGCGGGAATGTACTCGCTAGGGGAATTTTTCGAGTCAATGGAAGAACCGGTTCTGGTATCCGGCACGGACGGCGTGGGAACCAAACTGGACATTGCCTTCAAAATGGAAAAATTCGACACCGTGGGAATTGACTGCGTTGCCATGTGTGTCAACGATGTAATATGTCACGGGGCGCGGCCTTTATTCTTTCTGGATTACATTGCCTGCGGAAAACTCAGCGCCGATATGGCGGCGGAAATCGTAAAGGGCGTTGCAGCCGGCTGCACCGAAACGGGCAGCGTGCTGCTTGGCGGAGAGACCGCCGAAATGCCCGGTTTTTACGAGGCCGGAAAATACGACATCGCCGGTTTTTCCGTGGGGATCGTTGACCGTAAAAAAATCGTTGACGGCGCGAAAATCCGCGAAGGAGACGCGCTGGTGGGCATCGCTTCTTCCGGCCCGCACTCGAACGGCTTCAGCCTGATACGCAAGGTGCTGCCCGACCTGCACGAAGATTTCGGCGGTATGCCCATCGGCATGGCGCTGCTGGAACCCACGCGCCTGTACGCGAAACCTGTTCTGACTCTGCCGGAAAAAATCGAAATACACGGCATGGCGCACATCACCGGCGGCGGCTTTTACGAAAATATTCCGCGTATTTTTACCAAAGATTCTTCGCTGTCCGCCGTCATTCGCGAAAATTCCTGGGAGATACCGCCGATTTTCGCGCGGATTGCCGCAGGCTGTTTTAACGCGGGGTCTTCCGGCCCGCTCGCGCAAAAACTCGGCGCGGAACTGCTTGCGACTAACGCCGACATGAAGCGGCAGATGTTCAATACGTTTAACATGGGGATTGGTTTTGTGCTTGCCCTCGATCCCGGCGATGTGCGGGCAGTGGTACAGCATTTTGACGGTATAGGCTTTCCCGCATGGGAGATCGGCTGCGTTGAAAGCGCCGACGGAAGCGAGCTGCGTTTTGTCTGACATCAACATCATGGCGCTGGTTTCCGGCAGCGGCACGAATCTCCAGGCACTTTTGGACGCTGAGAAAAATGGCACCTTTAAAGGCAATTCTGCCGCCGGTGTAATCACCCTCGTCGTATCCGACCGCCCCGCCGCCTACGCGCTGGAGCGGGCAAAAACCGCCGGAGTATCGGCGCTGGTTGCAGAGCCAAACAAAGCCATCCCCAAAGAGGCGCGGCGGCAGGAACTTTCCGATCGCATTCTCCATCTGGCGGAAACGCACCAGATCAGCCTGATCGTGCTGGCGGGATTTCTTTCGATACTAACCGGCGAAATTATCACGCGATACTCCGGCAGGATCATCAACCTGCACCCCAGCCTGCTGCCGAAATTCGGCGGCGACGGCATGTACGGCGAGCGCGTCCACCGCGCCGTGCTGGACGCGGGGGAAACACAGTCCGGCTGCACGGTACACCTGGTGGACGCCGGAACCGACACCGGCCCCATTCTGCTGCAGCGCATCGTTCCCGTGCTGCAGGGCGACACGCCGGAAACGCTCGCGCACAGGATTCACTCGGAAGAACATATCGCCATTGTCGAGGCGGTAAAAATAATGGTAGAACGATTAAGCTAAGGAGAACAACATGAAAAAACGGGCGCTATTGAGCGTATTCAGCAAAGACGGCATTCTGGAACTGGCATCGTATTTATCAGGGGCGGGCTGGGAGATTCTTTCGACGGGTGGCACCTCTAAACACTTGCAGGAAAATAACATTCCCGTTACCGACGTTTCCGCAGTAACCGGTTTTCCCGAATGTCTGGACGGCAGGGTAAAGACCCTGCACCCGGCAATCCACGCCGGCCTGTTGGCGCGCCGCGACGAAAAAAGCCACATGGAA
>Ga0082212_10003755_pt1 | contig 21377 bp, 16 predicted proteins | sample TergutNt197P3_FD_71548 | JGI IMG/M metagenome (GOLD analysis project Ga0082212, IMG submission 71548) | Neocapritermes taracua P3 segment gut microbial communities from Petit-Saut dam, French Guiana - Nt197 P3 | ecosystem: Host-associated > Arthropoda: Insects > Digestive system > Gut ... | reverse complement strand
ACGACTTCGAAAAAAACGGCACTTAGGCGAATTCAAAGAATTTGGATTCATCATTTCTTTGAACTTGCGGCCTGAATTGACGGAACGTGAGCTTGATGCCTGGCTGGATGACTTGATCGAGGCGGTCGAACGACTGAACTTGGGCATATGCGGCGGCGGAAATTTCGAGCAGGAGTATTTCTGCATCAGACTGAAGGGCCGGGCCCCGGTCACGGTCGAGGATAGGGCGGCTTTGAATGAATGGCTGGCCCAGGACGGCCGCCTCGTCAACTTCCAACTCGGCGGCTTGGAAGACGCCTGGTATCCGTCAAAAAAAATGTAAAGAGGTTGGTTTGTGATACCCGTTTCATTTATAACCCAACAAGGAGAACAACATGACCAAAACTGAATTCGTGGACAAGCTCGCTAAAGAGAACGGCCTCACCAAAGTTATGGCCAAAGAAGTTGTGGAAGCCTTCTTGGCCCTGACTACCAAGACCCTGAAAAAAGACGGCCGGATCGCCCTGGCCGGTCTTGGGGTTTTCGAGGTGGTAAAAAGGGCTAAACGTAAGGCCCGCAACCCCCGTACCGGCGAACCTGTGACCATCAAGGCTCACAAGGCCGTCAAATTTCGGCCCTCCAAGACTTTGAAGGACGCGATAGCCTGACCATGGTCACGCTTCAGCCCGTCATAACCCCGGCTGACCTGGAGGAGGGGCGCCCTGGCCAACCCCTCCTCCCTACACTGCCGGCAGGGTGGCCCTCCCCGGCGGAGAGCTATGCGGAAGACAGCCTGGACCTTCACAGGCTGGTGGTCCGTAACCCTGCTGCCACGTTTTTTTTGAGGGTTACAGGTGACTCAATGATTGAAGCCGGGATTCACGACGGTGATCTCCTGGTGGTTGACCGCTCCTTGCCTCCCACCTCGAAACGGGTGGTGGTGGCCAAGGTAGATGGTGAACTGACCGTCAAACGGCTTATTATCAATGGGAAGCGGACCTTCCTTCGTCCGGAGAATCCCTCCTATCCCGAAATCGACCTTCACGAACAAGAGGAGTCCATAATTTGGGGCGTCGTGACTCATGTCCTCCATCGCCTCTAAGCCCGTCTTATGGGCCCTGGTTGACTGTCAGAGTTTTTATTGCTCTTGCGAACGGATCTTTAGGCCAGACCTGGAAAGCAAACCGGTTGCGCCAAAACCTAAAATCCGGAAAAGCGACGACGAATTGGGATGAATTGCCGTTAGTCAAAGCGTAAAATTATGATAAATAGACTAATTCCAAATGAATTGTAGATCTCATATTATTTATTCATTGCCTATAATGCAGGGACATAATAAAAGGACAAATCAACACAGTCATCCGCTACCTGATCAGAGCTTTTTAATAGTCTCCTTGGCTTTTATATCTACAAACTAAATGGTAAACTTCCTCATTTCCGGCCCTCCCACCATCGGGTGAAGCTTTGCTTAGAGCCGTCCAGCCACACTCACTCGCCTATTTTGGGTGTGAGCATACGCTGCCACCGGATAGATCAGCCGTTTGGAGGGCTGTCATCAAAGTAGGAGCGAGATATCCTCGCTCCTTCGAATTTGGCCCCTTTGAGAAAAGTTCCTCGGAAATTAGCAGATTTTATAACGGCACCTGAGAAGTCAGCCTCATTGGCTCTAGCATTGGAAAAGATTGCATTTTCCAAGGAAGCACCGGAGAAACAAGCGCCTGCCAAATCCGCCTCCTGGAAGTCGACGGCGATGCCCTCGCAGTCCCTAAAGGAAGCTCCGGCCAATTTGGCGTTGCGGAATTTGAGGCCAGACAAAATACAACCCGAGAAGTCGTATCCCGGAGCTGATTCGCCGGAAAAGTCGGACAATACCAATTTTATCAGTTTTGGCTCTTCGAAGATAGGCCTTCCGCCCGGATAGAAACTGGCGTGCCAGTCTCGGATTCCTAGGTGGAGGGCCCCATAGGCCACCAGCCACTCTGACCAAGGCTCGGGCGAATGGGGCGGCCAGGAAAGGGATGCACCTTTCGGTGTAATCATCGAAACTAGGGACCTGCCGGTATACTCGACTGCGAATTTACGGAGATCCAAGGCATAGTGTCTGGCACAGGTTTCTTCTGAAAGGTAGAGGGTTGGTCCAACCAAACCGCCCATAGAGGTCTTCAACCAGTCCAATGGTAATGGGAAAGGGTTTGGAATTCGGTCTGAGGGAGCTTGGTTCCCGTCTCTTCCGGACAATTCAGAATAACAGACCTTCACGGCGTTTTTATATTCTCGGAAATTCAAGGTCGATGAATTTGCCATCCTGAAATATACCCTTATAAGGATATGCTTGGCGTCTTCCACTGTTATTAGTTCATTCCCAGGCATGGTGCATTCTCCCCCCTTGTGTCAAGCCCCCCAAATGGTATCAAGTTGAAATGGTAGTGGCTAGGCCTATACTATCATATTTCCTGGACTCGTTTTAGGGGGGCAGGTCAATTCGGACCATTTGAAGCCCCGGCTCCGGATTTGTTGAAAGACATAGAGGCGATTAAAACTTATACGGCCGCCCCCTTGCAAGCGGGACCGGAGCGTGAAGAACTTTATCGCCGTTTCCAGGAAGAAAGAACAGCCAGGAAGGTCGCCTTGGAAGAAATCGAAAAAGCCGGCCGCCGCCGCTATGCGGATTGGCGGGAGCAATGGCAACACAAAAAGCTGGAAATAAAATGCCTGCCCATGCTGAGACAGGACCGGAAAAGCCTTTGGCTGGAGATAATTCAGCGGGAACGCGAGGAACTGGCCGTACTGCGGGCCACAACCGCTGGTGAACGGAAGGCGGTTCGGGAAGCTATGCCTGGAGGGTCTTGGCGCGACTTTTTGAAAAGCCATGCCGGGCCGGATCAGGCTATCCAAGCGGGAAATCCCGCTGAAGCCAGGCCGGAGCCTGGGCTGAAGACGGTCGGCCCGGTCGAAAAGGCGGACGAAAGCCCCAAGCCAGCGGTCGGCATGGGGCGCTGAGTTTCCGGCCAAGGGTATCAAAGCGTTTGATACCCTTGGCCATGAGCGCAGTATCAAACGGTTTGATAATTGCAAAAAATCAATCTATTTGGACTGTGTGAAACGGATTCACAGTTGCAAGCAAATCATGCAATTGAAAGCAATAATCGGATTAAGGCTTGCAATGAAATCAAAAAGTTAAAAAGGGTATGAATCGGTTTGACCCGTGCGCCGTGGAAAGGCGCATGTAAAGCTTTACATCACAACAATGACGTGTGATTCACGACATTGATTTTCAATGAAACCTTTATAAATCAAAACTTATCGACAATTATTTTTTTGTGTTTAATTTTCCCCCAGATTTTCATGAGCATTATTCGTCATAACCGAAAAGAGAAACTTCATGGCAATGTTGTCTTATGAGAAATGATGATGATTGATGAAAGCCTTAAGAATAAAGGCCGGACGGCTGTGCCAGTTTAATGATGGCCTTGTGTTTTATTATAAATCGTGGTATATTTAAAAATACGAAATCAAACTCGTAACAGATGAAGATGCCAGCCTCGCCTTTTTACAATGGCCGCCCGGCCGAAGAATCAGGGTTTAATTTTCCGCCTCTCCCGGCAATCATCCATCATCGGCAAAAGTAGTAGATAGGCAGTATAAAAGGCTCTAATCCTGAAAAGCCATACTTTACTTGCCGTCATAATATGTTTAAATAGTTACAATTATTTTTGACAAGCGGCGATTCATCAAAAGTTTGTGGCATTACCTGAGTTCAAAAAAAACAAATTGTGGATCTGGAAGGCTTATTGTCGCGGTACCGGTCAGCTCATTGACTGGGAATGTGGGGCTCGTGATCAAGCAACCTTGAAACGTCTATTAGACCGGCTTAAACGTTGGAATATTTGGTTTTATTTCACGGATCATTGGAAGGTTTACTCGCAAGAGATAGCTGACAATGATCTATTCCAAGGTAAAGCCGGCACGGTGGCGATAGAAAGAAACAATGGCCGTCAGCGTCATTGGTTCGCAAGGTTCAAACGAAAATCGATAGTTGTTTCAAAAACTTTGCAAATGGTTGAACTCACTATGGCTCTTTTCGCCAGATTTCACGTTAATGGAGTCATTGAAGACATTATGACGTTCTTTTGTTAATACCCTCGGAAGTTATTGAGATATAAACAATCAAAGGCAGCTCGGAAGATGCCGCTGGCCGGTGATCAAGGAAAGTAGTCGGAGGTCCGGATATTACCGGGTCCAGTTTTAAGGCCAGGCAGATTTCATTTCTACAGCCGCCGCCATATTCCCATTTCTGTTCAAGTTCGGAGACGGCGTCCAGCAATTTCCGGCTATCGTTCCGTTCATTATCAGGGGAATTTTTCGAGGTGGAAGCATTTTGGGCTTGTTGTTCCAATATAGCTTGTATCTCCAGCAAACTTTTGCCAGACAACCTTTGCGCCTTGATAAACATGATTCTTTCAATAATGGAGTCGTCAAAATAGATGGTTTTTTTCGCTACGCCGACCGGGGCGGGGAGAAGTTGCCAATCAGCCCGCCGCCAAGCGTGGAAGGTATTGATATTGATCCCTGTTCTTACACAGATTTCTTTGATAGTGAGCACTTAGAAAGCCTCATTTTCCAGATTTCAAGACCAGAATAATACAATCATTTGTATTTGTCAAGGTAAAATATTTATAAATTTAAATGGCGGCTTATATGGTCAGTTTTTAAAATTTATTCTGACCTTAATCTTGACAAAATTCAGACCAATATTGTAATATGTATCAGATCTTTAAATTCTAAAAAAAGGGGCTTTATTATGCTGGTTTCCATCTCCGAACTCAAAGCCAACGCCGGAAAATACGTGACCCTGGCCAACCAGGAAGATATCTACATCACCAAAAATGGGAAAAAGGTGGCCAAGATAATCAGCGCCAAGGCCGACAAGGAGAAGGCCGGCCAAGCCCTTATCGGTATCTTGCCGGCGGAAATCGATTTGAATCAAACCCGGGCCGAGCGGTTGAGCGTTAAATGATCAAGGTACTCCTGGATACCAATGTGATTTTGGACGCCTTGGCCGCCCGTCAGCCCTTTGTCCAAGAAGCGGGAGAATTATTCTCCCTGGCGGCTTCGGAACGGTTCAAGGGCTATATCACGGCCAATAGTGCGGCGGATATCTATTACCTTTTGAAAAAGCATTTGCCGGCCGAGGCGGCCAAGGAAGCCTTGGGGCATTTGTTCAGCCTTTTTTCCATTCTGGAAGTGCGGGCCGCCGACTGTCTTAAGGCTTTGGAACAGCCGGGTGATTTCGAGGATGCTTTGCTTATGACTTGCGCCAGCCGACAGGGTAGGCTGGATTATATTGTGACCAGAGACAAAGAATTCCAAAAAACGGTTGGGCCGGTTCCGGTCGTCAGCCCGGGCCGGCTATTGAAAATTCTCAAAACCGGAGAATCCTAAGTGGAACTTAAGGCCGTTTTATAATCTCAAAGGCCCCTTTTTTCAATTCTCTCACCAATTCCGCATCCGAAGCCACCGGGGCCGCTAGGTTCACCGCGCTGTAGCCAACATCCTCCGCAACGTGGGCGTCGGAGACGCCGACGACCGGGCAACCCAATTCTTCGGCCAATAATCTTATCCGGGGGACAAGCGCGTCTGTGATATGGCTGGAATATAGCTCCACCGCGTCCGGAGGATCGTCCTTTATCTCCTGCGGAAAAACGTCGTTATATCTGAACGGATGGGCCAGGGATATCCACCCGCCATTATTTCTGACCCATTTCAAAAGACTGTCGTAAGACCAATCGCCTCCCAGGATGGGATCGCCCAGACCAACGACAACAAAATCCTGGTAGCCGTATGATGGACCGCTGTCCATCAAAATGCTGATCTCTATGCCGGTGAAGATGTGGAACGGGTGGTATTTGTCGTTCAAGCGCGCCAAGGTTTTCTTCGGCGGTAACTCTCCATGATCCGTAAAGACTATCCCCTCCAGCCCTGAACGGATGGAACATTGAACCAGGAATTCCTCATCAAGCCGGCTACAGGCGGAACGCTGTCTTGTATGGGTGTGCAAGTCTATCTTCATAGCCGCATTTTAAGGTCTGGCCCGCTTTTTTGGCAAGCGGATATATGAGCCTCCAAATTTATAACCCTGGTGGCCTGAAAATCTCGTTTCGTTCACAGAATAATCCGACCCTCGGATTCCTGTTGGCTTTACAAAACCCAGAAAATTCAGTATAATACACCAATATTGGTAGGCTGGACAGGTGAAGTGAGGCCACTTCACAAATGCTCCCAAGGCCCTCCGGCCTGTGGGGGGCTTATTCGCCGGAGGCTCAACGTTATTTCTGTGGCTTTTGCTACGACTAATCTGCCAAACGGCCAGAACAACCGGCCTGATTGAAAACAGACGCTGGAGCAACAGTTATGTCGGACACCAAATTTTTCACCAATACTGAAGAAGGCGCTTCCTTGCTGGACCGCTTTCGGAAAACATTAGAGCGTAGCCTCTATTTTGACGTATTAGTAGGTTATTTTCGATCCAGCGGCTTCAAACTTTTGGCGGAGGCCTTAGGGAATACAGAAAAAATTCGTTTGCTTGTAGGCATAAACGCTGACCAGGAAACTCTGGAAGCTGTGGTTACTTCGAGATCAGACTCGGCTGATATGTGGGCTTCCCATAAAGAGATGAACAGTCTTAACAGTCAGGCTATACGTCACGAGTTTGCCGAATCCCAAGATTCGGAAGAAGTGGAGGATTCGGCCCGTCTGTTTATTGAATGGCTAAAGAAAGGCAGATTAGAAATCAGAGGGCATCCATCACGCGCCATTCATGCTAAAGTCTATATTACCAGATATCCGGAAGATTATATCATCGCTGGTAGTGTTATAACCGGTTCCAGTAATTTTAGCTTCTCCGGGCTGTTTGCCAGACCAGAATTTAATGTGGAATTGAGAGACCCTTTTGATCTCAAGTTTGCTTTGGAATGGTTTGAAAAATTATGGGCTCAAGGTGTTGACCTAGGTCAATCTTTTTTGGAAACCGTCACGAGGGAAACTTGGCTGAATGACGAAATCACGCCGTACGAGCTTTTTTTAAAATGCCTTTGCGAATATTTTCAGGAAGACATAAACCCTGAATCCGATGAGGATATGAGTCTGCCTGATAATTTGTTGCGGTTGGAATACCAACGCCAGGCGGTCGTTTCGGCCAAACGGATTCTGGAAACTCATAACGGCGTCTTTCTCTCCGATGTGGTGGGTTTGGGGAAAACATATATTTCTGCCTTACTTTTGCGTCAACTTAAAGGACATAAGCTCATCGTAGTTCCCCCGGTCTTGATGGAATATTGGGAAGGTGTCTTGAGAGATTTCGGCGTCACCAAATTCAAAGTGGCCTCCTGCGGTAAAATGGCCGACCTTGCAACCCAGCCGGACGATAAGTTTCGCTACATTCTTGTTGACGAAGCCCATCGATTTAGAAATGACCAAACCTTGGGTTATGATTATTTGAAGACTATATGCCAGAACAAGAAGGTGATTTTGGTCTCGGCCACTCCCTTAAGTAACAAATTTTCCGATTTGCTAAATCAACTGCTCCTTTTTCAAGCTGGCCGCAAAAGCACTATTCCCGGAATATCGAACATCAAAACCTTCTTCAATCAGCAGACCAAAACAATAAACGAAGTCAAAAAAAACCACGGCTCAGATGAAGAACAAAAAGAGGCCCTAAAGAAAGCTTCGGCCTTGATTCGAGATAAAGTTCTCAAACACGTTATGATCCGTCGTACCCGGAGTGAGATCAACAAATACTTCCAAGACGATCTGAATCAACAGAACATCTCCTTCCCTGACCTTAAGCCACCGGAGCGCCTCACTTATGAGTTCGACTCTGAAACAGAAAATGCTTTCAACAGAACCGTTCAGCTTTTACCCCAGCTAACCTATGCCCGCTATACACCGCTCTTGTATTTCGGGGGAGACGTACCGGATAACTCATTATCCGGCCAACGTCGTCAAGGCCAACAACTGATGAAAGTGTTCATGAAGATACTCTTGGTCAAACGCCTGGAAAGCAGCCAGTTCGCTTTCAAGGAGACCTTGAAGCGCTTTATCCAATCTCTGAAAGCGTTTTTACGGGCATTTGATGAAAAAGGTGTGGTCTATATGGGTCAGGCTGATATTGAGGCTTTATTGGCCGTGGATGGTGATGACCTTGATTTTATTTTGGAAAGTAAAGATGTCGAGCAATTCCCTTCGGAGGATTTCAAACCTGAGTTTCGTTTGGATTTAGAACGGGACCTTACTGTGCTGGAGGAAATTTTAAATCTTTGGCAACCCCTAGCAAAAGACCCCAAAAAAGAAACTTTCATATCTCAGATTACTGAGCCTGAGCATTGGAAAGACGAAAAAATTTTGGTCTTCACCGAATCAAGGGAAACCGCCGAGCATTTACTTGAAGCTTTGGAAGCCGAAGCCCCTGGAACCGCCTTGGCCTATTCTAGCTTGGGCGGTCTGGCCCAAGGCCGTAAATTCTCACCAGCCGAAGCACGCAAACTGGTCTTGAAGAATTTCGATCCTAACCATGAATACCCGGCCGATGAATACCGGGTACTCATTAGTACCGACGTTCTGGCTGAGGGCATCAACCTTCATAGGGCTGGATTGGTGCTTAATTATGACTTGCCTTGGAATCCAACTCGGCTAATGCAGCGGGTTGGTCGCATCAATCGAGTCGGCAGTCAGCATAAGGAAATCCATGTATTTAATTTCCTTCCCACATCCCAGTCTGATAGCCACTTGGGCTTGGAAAAAAATATCACCAATAAGATAGATGCCTTTCACACTATTCTGGGCGATGATTCTCGTTACCTTTCACCAGACGAGGAACCTGTACCTCAAGGTTTTTTCGGTCATCGATTTATGGCGGGCTTGGCCTCTGCCTTTGATATGGACCAGCCCCAAGAAGATTCAGAACTTAAATATCTAAATTTAATAAGAAAAATACAAAATGAACGGCCAGAATTGTTTGCCCGCCTAAAGCGGCTTCCACCCAAAGCCCGTTCCGGCCGGCATGGCGACGAGAAACTTTTAGTCTTTTTTCGCACTGCGGATGTTAAAAAATTCGTACAAATTCAAGATGGTCAGGCTTCGGAAGTCAGTTTTCTTGAAGCCGCCGCCGCCCTGGAGTGCCCAGAAGAAACACCTAGAACCAGGATTTCAAAAGAATATTACTTCAGCAATCTTGCCAAGGGGAGGGAGTTTTTGGCTCAGGAAGCACAGATGGAAGAAATGACCCCTCATTCCATCTCCAGCGCTGTCCAAAAACTGTTGAACGGCCTGCGAGCTCTACAACGCTACCCAACACTGGCCGATGAGGATAGAAAAATATTGAACCGCCTCTATCACCTTCTTGAGGAGGATCGGCTGGCCAAGAGCCAAGTGAGTTCCGTAAAAAAAGCCCTGAATGCCAAATCTGTAGACTTGGTTCTGGCCCAGCTTAAGTCCTGGTTACCGGGGTCATTTTTTTCAGAAGGCGAGGAAGAAGAGGTAGTTGCCTCAAAGGTCATCCATACGAGTGAGCACACTCGGAATAAACCTAGGGTAATATTAGCTGAATATTTCAATCCTACGGAAGGGAATTGACCATTATGAACCGTGAAGATGCCGGACGCCTGGTTAAGGAAACTTTTAATCAAGCATATGATAAAAACAGATTTTTTAATTTTATCAATAATTTGTCTCTGCCTTTAGAGCGGCTGGATGAGGGCCATCATAGTGGCCAGTATATCCCTAAAAACTTCGCTGACCATATAACCTCATATCGACGATTGGCCAAAGTCAGAGCTTCTCAACTCAAATTTGACGTTTTAGAAGTAAAATTGAGAAAAGTGTCCAGTATGGAGAACGCCCGCACCATGCAACGTGGCTTCGTGGCCCGGTATTTAAATGGTGCCTTTGGAGGTAGCTTGAAAGATGGGGCCTTGGCGGCTTTTCACAGCGAAGGTAGCGCTTCTTGGCGTTTCTCTCTCATTTATAAAGATTATCTCTGGACCGAAAAAGGCGCTCAGACAAACATTTCAGCAGCCAGACGATTCTCCTACTTGGTTGGGCCTCATGAACCAACTCATACCGTTGAAAGCCAGTTGACAGAGCTGTTGACAGAAGAATTACCTCCACCTTCACCCGCAACTTTGAGTCGTTTAAAAGAAGCCTTTGCGGTCGAGCGGGTAAGCAAGGAGTTTTTCAATGAATATAAATTGCTGTTTGATAAACTGTCAGTTGCCGTCACAGACTCACTACAAAAAGCAGCAGCGGCTAAAGCCTTTAAGCAAGCAGGTTTGACGGCTGATATCTACGCCAAACGTCTCTTGGGTCAAATTGTTTTTCTGTATTTTCTGCAGAAAAAAGGCTGGCTAGGGGTGAAAGCCGAACAAAAATGGGGCCAAGGGGCACGTGACTACCTGCGGAGTTTGTTCAATGAATCCCAAAAAAAGAGACAGCCGTTTTTCAAATCATGTCTGGAACCGTTATTTTATGAAGGTTTAGCTGAAGATAGAAAAAAAGAGAACTATTATTACCAACCGTTGGCTGCCCGTATACCCTTCCTGAACGGTGGCTTGTTTGAATCATGGCAGGGTTATGACTGGCGGGCGGCGAAACTGGATTTATCGGATGCCGTTTTTGAAGAAATTTTGGATGTTTTTGACCGTTATAATTTTACTGTGCGGGAAGATGAACCTTTGGAAAAAGAAGTGGCTATTGATCCGGAAATGCTTGGCCAGGTTTTTGAAAACCTTCTGGAGAGCGAAGCCCGTAAAATGTCCGGCAGTTTTTATACTCCTCGCGAAATCGTTCATTATATGGTCAAGGAGAGCCTAATCAGATTTTTAGATCAGACTGTTAATCATCAAACCGCATTTCAGACCCTCAAACGTCAAGCTTCTTTATTCCCGTCTAAAAAACCTTCTACATTATTGGATGAACCTGTACGGCAACACCAAGAACGCATCAAACTATCTGATTTGTCCCAGTGGATTCATGGCGGCGGTGAAATGGCCGTAAAGGATTATAATCCGGATCAAGATACGCAAATGTCTAAAGATATTATAAAATTAGCACACGAAATGGATTGCGCGTTAGCCGGATTGAAGATTTGCGATCCGGCCATCGGCTCTGGAGCTTTCCCGGTGGCTTTACTACTGGAAGTGGTGCGGTTGCGGCGCTCTCTCCAAGCAAAATTTATGGAAAATCCGCAATCGGCTTATGAGTTGAAACGAGAAACCATACTGAATTCCATCTATGGCGTGGATAATGAGATCTCAGCGGTAGACATAGCTAAATTGCGTTTGTGGTTATCATTGGTAGTGGATGAGGAAAGCTTCGACAACATCAAACCTTTGCCCAACCTTGATTACAAAATAATGGTCGGCAATTCACTCTCGCCTATGCCGGATGGAAGAAATTTATTTGGTCAAAAATTGAATGAATTATACATTAAATATTTTGACACAACTGACTCTAAAAAGAAAGATGAACTACAACATCAAATCAGCCAGTTGGCAACTGGGAATAAAGATGATGATGATTTTGACTGGTTTTTTAATTTCAGTAGAGTGTTTCAAGGAACGAATCCAGGTTTTGACATTGTTATCGGTAATCCACCTTATATCCAACTTCAAACAATGCATGAATTTGCGGATAAACTTAAAAAAATAGGTTATGAGTCTTATGCCAGGACAGGGGATATTTACTGTCTATTCTATGAACAAGGGTTCCGAATTTTGGCGCAACATGGAATTTTGATGTTCATTACTTCAAACAAGTGGATGCGTACCGGGTACGGAGAAGCGCTTAGAACATTTTTTGCAAATAAAACCAACCCTCTTCGTTTGATAGATTTTGCTGGGCAAAAAATTTTCGAAGCTGCTACTGTTGATGTTAATATTTTGATGTTCGAGAAAAGTTCAAACTCTGGCCAAACTCAAGCCTGTATTATAAAAGACCATAAATGCTTAAATAATTTGAGCGTTTACATTGAGCATAACTCTGAGGGAAGCCGCTTCGATTCCAGTGATAGTTGGACTATTTTATCCCCAATAGAACAAAGCATTAAAAGGAAAATTGAGGCAGTTGGAATTCCCTTGAAGAATTGGGACATTCAAATCTATCGTGGGATATTGACTGGATGTAATGAAGCTTTCATTATTGATGGTACCAAAAAAGACGAACTGATAGCTGCTGACCCTAAATCTGCTGAAATTTTACGACCGATTTTACGCGGCAGAGATGTTAAGCGATACGGTTATAATTTCGCCGATCAATGGTTAATTGCAACCTTTCCCAGCCGTCATTACAACATTGATCGATATCCATCCATTAAAAAACATCTCCTATCTTTCGGGAAAGAGCGCTTGGAGCAGACAGGTAAGACATATTATCCCGGCACTGAGCAAGAATTCAAAGCGCGTAAAAAGACAAACAACAAATGGTTTGAAACTCAAGATAGCATAAGTTATTGGGAGGATTTTTCCAAGCAGAAAATTGTATGGGCAGAAACGATGCGGGTTCATCGTTATTCATTTGATAGATTCCCAAGATTTTCTTTTGTTAAAAAAGATATTATCTTAGACAAAACATGTTTTATGCTTAGAGGAAAAAATTTAAAGTACATTATTTCAATTCTTAATTCTAGTACAATGTCTTTTTATATACATAAAAATGTTTCTGTTTTAGATAGTGGAGGATTTCTGATGCAAAAAATTTATATTGAAAATTTTCCAATACCACAAATTGAAGAGAATGAAATGCACACAATATCAATGATTGTTGATAAAATTAATGTTGAACGATGCAATGGGAATAACGGCGTTTCACTAGAAGAAGAGTTGAATAGAATTGTTTTCACATTGTTCAAATTAGATAATGATGAACAAAGCTATATTAATAACGAAACGTTTAAAAATTATATTAGGATGTAAAAAATTTTAATATTGGTTTAGTAATTGGATCTCATTCTTAGTAAAATTGAATATGCTATAAAGAATTGATTCTATTAACGTTTCTAACTCAAATGTATCCATACCATTTTCCTTTGCAGAAATAATTTTTTTAACTATATTTATAATATTTTTTTGATTATCATTGGAGAGTAATGGGATAGGTAATTTCTCTACAAACATTGGTTTATATTCAAAATATCCACCATTTCTTGTTACGCCTAAACTTCTGATATAAAAATCGGCTATCTTTGAATTCATGACTGCCAGAAGATATAAACTTCCCGGCACGATCATTGGTGATGGGGCGTTAATATAGAATTCTTCTTTAACAAAAGAATATTGAGCTTTTAAACATAGATTTCCCCATACAATTTTTTGCTTGGAAAAATCCTCCCAATATGCACAGCTACGCAGATTATATGGGGTGTCTCCTTTGTCTTGCCTTTTTTCAATTTTCTGAAAAAAATTATCAAGATGCTTCTTAACAGCTGGATATTTTTTGACGTCAATCCTGAATATATCTTTGTCTTTATTCCCGTTATGAGCGGCAATTAACCATTGGTCCGCAAAATCGTAAGAATACCGTTTTATATCTTTGCCTCTAAGAATCGGTCGAATTATTTCGGCGGACTTTGGATCAGCAGCTATGAGTTCAGCTCTTTTAGCTCCATCAATAATGAATGCTTCATTTAAGCCTGTTTTTACCCCATAATTTATATTTATGCCCCAACTTTTATCCTTCAGCGGGACTCCAAATGTCTCTATTTTTTTCTTAATGCTTTGTTCTAATGGCGATAAAATCGTCCAACTGTCACCGGAATCAAAGCGGCTTCCTCCAGAGTTCTGCTCAATGTAAACGCTCCTAACAATGCGGCTATAGCAAAAGCAAACAATTTGATGCATCAGCAGGAGATCTCGATTTTGACTGATATGGTCAAAGCAAAATTACTTGATACTGATAAAATGTTGATTGTTGACGGGCCGTTGCAGTTTATAGCCGAAGATACCGGAAAAGATTCATTCGCGGATTTATTTTACAATGTTATCGGAGTTTCTAAAAGTTTTGACCCAAATCTTAATATGACGGAGAAACGCGCAGGTACACATATTGGTGCTATTTTATTGGATTTGGATTATGCGTATCGAACTCCAGTCTTCCATAAAACCAATTCTCGTGGCAGAGAGTTTGGTTTTTGGTATCTTCGGATACGCCGCAAACAGCATATTAAAAATCCGTTCGATGGCATCTTGAAAGTTGAAAAAATGGCGACAAAAGATGAATGCGATGCTGGAGGGCTGGATTCTAGTTCCGTTGACAATATTTCTTTCTCGTTACTCTCTGAAAGCCGCCCCACTTGTCACGGCAAAGATGAAAGATGGCCGAATCATTTGTATCCAGTATATTTAGCTGAGAAGATGGTTAAGGCTTCTTTTATGGGAGATGTATTTTTCATCAACCAGTTTCAGCGGAATATCTTTTAATGGAGCATAATTCATGAGCAACGTAAACCAAATCGGTAAAGTTTCTGCAACTGAGCGCGATGCCAACTCTTGCGATGAATTTCTATTTTGGATTAAAGATGAGGTCATTCTTAGACCGTTCGATATTGTTAAAGTTTCAAATATGAAAGATAAATCTAAGACGTATGGAGTTATTCAGGACATTTTCCATATTACAGACAGCCCTGGACATATTAGTAATTATGTTTCTTCTGATTTTGGTGACGTAAGTGCCACACCACTGACGACACGGCTTGCGTTATCATATGCCAAAGTTTCAGTACTTCATAATGACAGTGAAAACTATATGCCGATTTTAGAAGGAATGCCGGTTTATACTTGTGATGCCGATGACATAAAAATTGCTTTGGGACTCAACGAAATAAATAAAAAATGGGCCATTCCAGCCGGACTTTTGAAAACTTCAAATAATGTTACGGTCTCAATAGATTTTAGTGGTGAATTCTTAATTGGCCCAGAAGGTGCTCATTTTAACATATCTGGAATTTCAGGATTGGCGACCAAGACAAGCTATGTTATGTTTCTTCTGAAGGCTATCCAGGAAAAACTATGTGATGAAATTGCAATAATAGTTTTGAATGTCAAAGGCGATGATTTATTGCGCATAGATACGCCAAATACCAAACTGACTGACGCACGGAAAGATGAATGGAGCAAGTTAGGCATAGCCTGTGAGCCATTTAAAAACGTAACCTTTTACTATCCCTACGCTAAAAACCATGACACTTACTCTAATAGCACACTCTCTTTAGAGACATTAGAAGAACAACACAAAGCCGGCAAAGCTTACAATTATATTTATACATTCAATCACGATTTTACGAAGATTGATATGTTATTCAGCAATATTGACGATCCAAATTTTACTATTGAGTCTATATTGAATTTTATAGAAACCGATACCCACTTCAAAAATGCCGAAATGACTTGGAGAGAGTTCAAGAAAGAACTACGTTCTTATGTTGATAAGACAAAATCGAACAGAGAGATAATGGTCCAATCATGGCGTAAATTTAGCAGACTTGTGAACAACTCGTTGAGCAATGATATTTTTGTTGATGCAAAGTCAGGAGATAAAAAACAGCGCCATCGGCATTTATCCGATGAAATAAAAAATATTGACGGAGGCCAAATGATGGTAATTGACATCGCCTCCCTTGATGAGCAAATGCAATGTCTTGTTTTTGGAGATACAATACGGGCTGTCTATGACCTTAAGAATGGCAATTTTGAACCTTCTGAGCGCACGTCAAAAAAGGCGATTCCTAGGAAAATTGTCGTTTTTGTTGATGAATTAAATAAGTATGCCCCTTCAAAATCACCTAAAGGCTCTCCGTTACTAACAAATCTTCTTGACATAACTGAACGAGGGAGGCAAAAAGGCATTATTCTATTTTCTGCTGAACAGTTTAGAAGTGCGATACATGAACGAGTTACAGGAAATAGCAGTACAAATGCTTATGGGCGCACCAATGCGATAGAAGTATCAAAGCCTGATTATCGCTATATTCCAAAAGTTTTTACGAATATGATGACGAGGTTAGGTAAAGGTGACTTGATTATTCAGCATCCTATTTTTAAAAGCTTACTAAAAATATCATTTCCTTATCCGTGTTACTGTCAGGGAAAGGATGAATAATGAGTGAATTTATCGTCGGCAAACAAACACTTGAGTTGCTTACGCTTGGAATGTATTCAGATCCTTTAGATATTTATCGTGAATACTTACAAAATGCCTGTGATTCTATTGATATGGCCTATGGCACTAATATTCTTGCCGCTGGTGCAGGTGTGATTGATATTGAAATAGGTGACGATTTTATCAGCATCAAAGATAACGGAGTGGGTATATCAAAAAAGCATGCACTCAAAACACTATCCGATGTGGGTAACTCCCAAAAAGATTATAAAAAAAATAGAGGATTCAGAGGTATTGGTCGTTTAGGCGGCTTAAGTTATGCCGCTAAAGCTACCTGGATTATGTCCGCTTCAGGAGAACCTTATAAAACTATAATGACTTGGGATTGTGCTACTCTTAAATTGGTACTTAATCAAAATAATCGCGATATAGAAGATCTTATTAGTGTCATTAAAGCTGTAACAACTAATCATATTGAAGCAGAAAATAAAGATGAACACTATTTTGAAGTCAGACTTGAGGGGATCAATAAGGTTGAGTTTCCACAATTGTTAGACCAAAATGCAATTAGTCAATACTTAGCTAGAACCGTACCTGTTGATTTTGATAGTCAACTATTTCCGCTGGCTTCTCAAATTAAAATTGAGTTCTTAAAGAGAAATTATGATATCCCATATTATAAAGTTTTGCTAAAAGGGCGGGAAAAACCTATCTATAAACTTTACCGCAGCAATCTGAATACAGGCCATCGCGCAACAACTAAGGCGACAGACTATATAAAATCTATTGAATACGTTTATGAAACCGCTCAAGATGGACAGCCTTTATATGCCGGTTGGCTCGCTATAACTGATTTTTCAGGACAGATAAGTGATGAAAATATTTATGGAATACGACTTCGAAAAGGCAACATTTTAATTGGTGGCAATACTACTTTTGCACGATATTTTCCATCAGAGGGAAATGTCGCCAATAAGATGTTCAGTGGTGAAATTCATATATTACACTCGAGCATTATGCCCAATGCTAAACGTGATGATTTTGAACCTGGGTCTGTAAATTTTGAAATGGCTGAAAAATTGAAGCTATGGGCTCATTCCTTAAATAAAAATTATAGGCGTGGTACTTCTGAAGTAAGCTCTGCTATGCGCAATATGGAGACAAATATAAAAGCTCAAGAAACTCTTGTTGTGCAAATAAAATCAGGATCCATAACTTCTGATACGAAACGAGATAAACTAAGATCAGAATTGGGATCTATTCGTAAAAATATTTCCAAGGCCGCAAAAATTTTAGCCAAAGCCGATATGAAAGACGATGACTTAGAAAGAAAATCCAGAGTTGCCAACCTCATCACAAAGGCAGAAGTCTGTGATAAACAGGCTCTCGCACTTGATAATGAAATTGTGAATGCTGATTATGCGACGAAGAATGACTTGCCCACGAGTTACTCTAAGGGTGAACGAAGCATATATCAACGCATTATTGAGATTATCGATAATTTTTTTGCTGATCAAATAGATATAGCTGAACAGTTGCGGGCAGTAATCAAAGCTGGTTTGAGTGATAAGAAAAAATGAAAAATATCTTATTAGTCGAGCCTGGATATAAAAATAAGTATCCCCCCCTTGGACTGATGAAAATCAGCACCTATCATAAAAACAGAAAAGATAATGTCGTTTTTGTCAAAGGTATTGATAAAACTGTCCATTATCATATATGGGATCGCGTATATATAACAACCCTTTTCACCTTTGATTTTGACATTTCCATCGAAGCTATTAATTATTATAAATCATGCGTCACTTCATGTTCAGATATTTTTGTCGGAGGTATAATGGCTTCTCTTCTAAAGGATAAAGTCATTCAAGCCACTGGACTTCCTGAAAAAAATATTTTAGTCGGTTTACTTCACAGTTCATCTGTTCTTGGAGATAGAACGCGAGTCAATATTGACGCCTTGTCTCCTGATTACGATATTTTAGAAATGGTAGACTATAAATATCCGATCGGTGATAATTATATCGCTTATACAACCAGAGGATGCCCTAATAAATGTCCGTTTTGTGCTGTTCCTCAGCTTGAACCAGAATTCGCTGAAACAAAAAATATCAAAGCTCAACTTCAAAAAATTGATGATAAATATGGGCCCAAAAAAAATCTTTTACTGCTTGACAACAATATCCTTAATGCTCCTAATTTGTCAAAGATCGTCCAAGACTTATGCAATGCTGGCTTTGCCAAAAAAAGCCGATTCGTTGACCCTGGGCAGTATGAAATAATTTTAAGAAGATATCACCGTGGAGAACGAAATGAGTATCTGAATAAAAAACTTAAAAACTATTTAAGCGACTTTAAGAAAAGGATACCTAGAGGGTCGAGCCGTGATCTATTCCTTGAGTTTATGTTAGATGCTGAAACTTGTGATGATTATGTAGAATATATATTGAGTACTGAAAATCAAATTAAACCACTAATCAACAAATATAAAAACATGATTCCCAAGGCACGTTATATTGATTTCAATCAAGGTATTGATGCTAGACGCATCAATGAAAAAACTATGAAATTGTTATCTCAGCTATCAATCCGTCCACTGCGTATAGCATTTGATAATATGAACCTTTTAAAAATATACAAAAAGGCTGTTCGTTTAGCCTATAAATATGGAATTAAAGAAATTTCAAATTACATTCTTTTTAACTACGATGATAAACCAGAAGATTTATATAATCGTTTAGAGTGCAATATTGAACTGAATGAAGAGTTAGGCATTAATATTTTCTCTTTCCCCATGAGATATTCACCTATCGAACGTACTGACCGTACCTATGTAGGTAAATATTGGAGCAAAAAATATCTCAGCGCCATTTCAGCTATTCTACACGTCACCAATGGTGTTGTCGCAGCAGGGTCATCGTTTTTTAAAAAAGCTTTTGGGGCTAGCTTAGATGAATTCTTTTCAATCCTTGCTATGCCTAGGGATATGATCATGTATAGATTTTATTACGAAGAAACTGGACAAATTCAAGATTGGCAAAAATTATTTAACGCACTAAATGATGCCGAAAAACTTAAATTATTCACACTTATTTCTTGCGATCTCAAAGAATTAAGACATACGGCGTGGCCAACCGCTCTCGCAAAAATTTTGCCCTTTTATTTCTTAAAAAAGAAAGCTTTATCTCAAGGAGCATTACCCATACCTATATCCCGACAACTCAGCGACTATACCCTGTTTGAGGTGTAAGATTTGTCCTGAAGGCGTGAGTACAAACTACTACAATATCTAACTTTGTGCTATCTGGCTGACCCGCCTGAACGGTCACTGTCTGCGCTTGTTTCTGTTTCAGGACCGGGCCGGTCAAATCGACAGATGGCCCCCATTTGGCCAAAGCCAGTTTTTGGGCCAAGTCTTTGACTTTGTCATCATTGGAACTGAAATGGATTTCAGTGCCGGTATCCCGGATGGTTCCACCCTTAGGTAAATTGAAAATCACTGTGCCCTTGGCGTCGATAGTGTATTTCAGTTCCGGCTGTGGATATAAACCACCGGCCTCTTCTCGCCATATTTTCCGCATTTTATCCACTGTTGACAGAGATTTTGTATTTAATGGTGAATAATGGCCGGCCATTTCCACCCCGATTGTTCCTTCATTTTGAATTTCCCGCTGGCGAGAGCGCAATATGGCCAGGGCGGTCTCTTGGCCACGGCCAGCCTGATGGCGTAGAAATTGATTCCAAGTCGTGAAGGGGTATTTGTTCCTGACCTCGGCTCGTTTCCCTCGAAAAATTTGCCTCATCGCCTCCAAATCCCTCCGTTTCTTCGTCTGAAATTCTTTCAGCAATTTTTGTCTATGGCTTCTCAGCATCGGTGTTTTTTTGATAGCCTCGTATTGTTTACCCCAGGTTTCTTGTTTGATGGCATAAAGCCTCTTGTTTTGCTGATTGAGGGATTCCATTTCGTCTCGACGCTTAGCCAAGGCGAATTTGTATTCAGCATAAAGATTGTCACGATCCGGCCTTACTTGGATAGGAGCGGCGGTGTAAGTTTGCTCCGGCGGGCAGGCCTTGATAAAATCCTGAGCGACGGCCTCAAACTTTCCAAATCTTTTCTCCAGCTCGGCTTTACTCAAAGTTCGGTCCAGACTGCTGGCTTTGAGAGCCAATCGGCCATCCAGGGTTTGGATGACCAGACCATTACCTCGGGCTTTCAGTAAGAGACCATATTTGAGGAAAACCCGGTGGCAATCAGTCCAAGAATGGCTACGGTTTATATCCTCCATAACGGCCGTTTTATGCCGTTGGGCGTAACTGAAAAGAGATTCCTGGCCGGTGTGTATTTCATAAGTCTGGGCCGTCTCGTGAGTCGCCGTTGGAGAGCGCCTCGATTCACGGCCATTATCCACAGTCAGACCATATTTTTGTTCCATTTGGCGACAGAGTCGGTCACGTTCCCGAAAATCCCGGAACGGCTCATGTCTTGTCCGGCGCTCCGGGTGAATCATATTGTAGGCGACATGAAGATGGAGATTATCCGTATTAGGCTGAGCCTTTCGATGGCGACGACTGTGGATACGTTGACCTTCACCACGGGCATAATCGCAGAAGGCGGAGTAGGATGTGGTCAAGCGGCCAGCGGCGGCCAGCTCTTCATAAATCATGATGTTGGAATAACCGGCGGCCACTTTCTCCTCCACCTCTTTTTGACAGGCCCGATACTCTATTCGGGCCTGCCCATGACGCTTTTTGGAACGGATATTTTCAGACATGGTTCATACTCCTTGTTCGGTTGAGTCTTCCGGGAGACAATTTGAACGCGACCGGAACTGCCCCCGGTTATGAGGCTCAAGGCCGGCCTTACGGTCTTGAGCCAGTGAAATACCGTCTCCACCGTCTCTCATGTTCAACTTCCTGAAATTTTGACGAATATTTGGAGACAACAACCATTTTTTATCGTCTCCTGCTGTCTCCACTGTCTCAGGCACTATCAGACGTAAGTGGCTACGGGATTCTTGGGGACAGTTGAGACAGTATCCATTTTTTACTGTCTCCAGATTGAGTCTTGCACCACAAAGGTTTGACAGTAGGAGACAGCAGAGACGGCATTTCATAGGTAAAAAGCCAGTCGGAACTTGTCCAGCAGTTCTTTGGAAAATTCCCGCCCTCGCTGTCGCCCTATTTTTACGCTCCTGGCTCCCAGCCTCGTCGCCGCCCGGCCAATCTGGTTGGCGGCCGTATCTTTCGGCAGA
>Ga0082212_10003754_pt1 | contig 21381 bp, 12 predicted proteins | sample TergutNt197P3_FD_71548 | JGI IMG/M metagenome (GOLD analysis project Ga0082212, IMG submission 71548) | Neocapritermes taracua P3 segment gut microbial communities from Petit-Saut dam, French Guiana - Nt197 P3 | ecosystem: Host-associated > Arthropoda: Insects > Digestive system > Gut ... | reverse complement strand
TTTCTTTTTTATCCACTTTTTATCCTATCATAAACAATGTAAAAAATATGTTTTTATTGTATCTTTGCAAAGATACGAAAAAAAATTGAATTTTTATAGAAAATTAAAAAAATAGCAATGAACAAACACAGTGTAAAATACCCATTAATCGTATATTTATCCGCTTCCTATTCTCAGAAGAATCCATTTTTTGGAACGCTTAGGATATCGTTTGCTAATTCGTAATTATACAATAAAACTATAAACAATTTAAAATTTAATGTAAAATGAAGAGATTATTTATTTTTATCGCAACAGTGATGCTGTTTTTGCAGCACGGACAGGCTCAACAATCACAAGATTGGGCAGTAGATTTTGATGGTGCGTTGCCGCCTGCGAGGTGGAGTACTCCTTCGGGAGCATGGATGCCCAATACGGCTTTGTATTTGCCGGGATTGCAGGCAATGAATCCGAAATCCTATCATGGATTGGTGCCGAATCGAGTAGGAGATTCGGCTGTTTTATTAACAGAGACGTATAATTGTAACAATTACAACTATATTTTTCTGCAATTTAGCCACATTTGTAAATTGTCGCAACATGATGCACTTCGGATTGAATACGGCATGGACATGGGCGGCGGAGTTATAGGCAATTGGACTCCTTTACCGAGTTCTGCCTATTTAGGTTCTTCCATCAATTACGGCATTGCAGGCTTCAATACGCTTAGTTATCCTGAATGGCAGCCCAACGATAGTTTGGCTTTGCCTACTCAATCGTGGTGGAAAGAAGAATTGTTCGATTTGAGTCAAATTCTTAGTAATGCAACTGTGCAATTCCGCTTTATTATCAAGCATGGAAGTGTACCCTTAACTCAGTCGTACTTCGGTTGGCTTTTGGGAAGTTTTCAATTGACAGCGGCGACATTTCCAATCAATCCGCCTACGGTGAAATTTGTATCGCCCTTAGCAAGCGGTGTTGTTTATGAAGCAGAACCCGTGGTGATACAGGCAATTGTAAAAAGCAATACCTCTGCCCGTATTGAAACACCTTGGCTGAAATATACCGCAATGCGGAATGGAACCGTTTTTGCCTCAGATTCTGTTTTGATGACCTCCGTTCAGGGAGATTCTTTATGGAGAGCAAGCCTTCCAAAACTTCCTGTCGGTTCGGATGTTGCTTATTATGTTAATGGACGCGATATTGCAGGAAATACCGCATCTGCCCGCTCAGGCTATACAATCCAAATACCGCCGCAAGGCATTGACGGATACACCATCATAGGTACCGATACCTTTGTGGGAAGCAACGGGTCTGTTCATTTTGCGCTCCAATATTATCAATCGCCTATGAATTTATATTACGGATATAGTTTTAGCAGGCAATTGTATCTTGCATCGGAGTTTTCTCCCGCCGAAGAAGGCGGTTTGATTACCAAATTGGCATGGCAGTATGCCCATTCCTATCTACTTGGAAACACTGCACCGGCTTGGACTTATGAAAATCAATCCTGTTATTTTATGGCAGTAGATGAAATTTCCGTAACTTCCGGTGCGTATATCGACCCCGATATAGAAGGGGCAACCTTGGTATGGGAAGGTTCTATTAGTGCCTTTGCACCCGGATGGTTGGAAATTACATTAGATAAACCGTTTCTTTTGCCGCCGGGAAAAAATCTGTTAATTTTTTGGAACCACAAAAATGGAAGAGCCTCCGGTGGTACGCCGATTGTTCAGACGTGGTGCCATACATCAACTCCATTTTACCAAACGATATATGGCTACAATGATGTTTCATTCCAGCAAGCCGTAATCCGCCAATGTACAACAAGTTATTACAGAGCCAATGCCCGTTTCTTTTTTGAAGATGTTCAAAGGGTGGATAATTCGGTGGCATTGCAGTCTATTGACATGAATGATTCGATTATAGCGACTCCCAATCATGAGCCTATAGTTGTAACCCTATACAATGAGGGCATTTTGGATTTGAATTTTGCAACCTTCTCCTATACCATAAACGGAGGGGTGCCGAAAGACACGCTTGTAACATTTACGCCTGCCCTTCCCTGGTCGTTTGACCGACAAATCATCATAGGAAGTTACCAACCCAATATGGATAAATTCGATACGATTGTGGTGTGGGTAAGTCTGCCCAATGGACAAGCAAATTCCATAACAACCAACGATACATTGACAAAAATCGTTTACGGAACCGGCGATGTAGTGATGGGATTTACGCAAACCCCTGCCGATACGGTAAACCGCACAGGTCCTTTTGACGTAAAGGCGAGAATCTATTCCTTGTCGGGGACAGCCATAAGTTCTGTATCGTTGCATGTAGCAAGCACATTGGAAAACAACACAAAACGAGATACGCTGCCGATGCATCTGGAAGGTTCTGATATATGGACAGCAAGCATTCCGCAAAAACAATTTGGCTCTGACGTGGAATATACCGTGAAATTCGCCGATGGTTTTGGAAACAATTACGAAATGGCAGGAAGTTATTTTATTCTTAAACCAGAACCCGAACCGCCTCTTAGTGGTAGAATGGGAGATACGATTGTTGGAACAGGTACAACAGCTAATCAATGGACTCCGATAGCGATGCGTTATTTTAATAACTGGTCGCGGCAGTTGTATTATGGTTCTGAAATGGGAACCACAACACTCGGCGGTGCCATTACGCATTTGGCATGGGAATACAATTGGACTGCCGCATTCAACGTACCGAATCAAAGATGCTATTTTAAAGCGGTTGATGATGTTGTTGCAGTTACTGGTTACGAAGACCCTGCTACTGCGGGATATACTTTAGTTTGGTCGGGGACATATACCGCACCTGCATCCGTAACCCAGCGCAGATGGGTAGAAATAGTGTTGGACAACCCTTTCTTCTTGCCTCCGGGCAAAAATTTGATGATATATTGGATAAGTGAATCAACTGGTATTGACCACGGGGCATCATTTGTATTTTATCATACGACTACTACAGGGACAAACCGATCGGTTTATTCACAAAATGATAATGCTTTGCCTACCACTGCTGGAACGGCGGCGGCATACATAGCCAACGCCCGTTTTCATTTTGGCGTGGCTGGAGGTGCGGTACCTCTCGATAATGCGGTATCTCTTGAATCCATCAATACACCCGGTAACCTTACCACAAACGGAGTGCCTACTCCTGTACAGATTACCATACGGAATATGGGAGAAAATAATTTGGATTCTTGCCGCATTCATTGGACGGTAAACGGAATTCCCTATCCTTCCATTTCTTATTACGGAGGTTTGCCGGAGGATTTTACGGATACGATTACCATAGGAACTTATCCCCCATCGGCGGGAAAACAGGATACCATTGTGGTATGGGTGAGCATGCCAAATAATACAGCCAATGAGAATAAAAAAGACACCTTGCAAAGCATTACGCCTATGGGTTGTGGAACGCTTTTGTCGGGCCCAGTAACTGTTGGAGGCGGAGGCGCTTACGCCACCATAGCCAACGCCTTGGATGCCATGCGCAGCGATTGCGGCATAGGTGGCGATGTTACTTTATTACTTGCAGACGACACCTACACAGGAAGCATCAATTTTACAGATATCAATGTTCTGAAAAACCATACATTGACCATACAATCGGCAAATGGAAACAGAAACGGCGTAATTCTCAGTTCAAATGCGGTTACCATTAGTTTAAACAATGCACATAACATTGTATTTAAAGATATTACCATAACGAGTACAAATGCCAATGCATCCGTTGTTGCCTTTGCTGGCGAGGCAAGCAATATCACTTTTGATAATTGTGTAATTGCTGCTGCTGCAACAGCAACGTCTTACTTCTGTATTGAAAAAACGACAAGCTCCTCAAAACTTAATAATCTGACGGTAAAGAATTGCCTAATAAATGGCGGACAAAGAGGTATATATATCAATATGGCGAATGCTACGGGAAGGTCAAATGTTACAAATCTTTTTATCGACAGCAATGAGTTTATAAATCAAAGAGCACAAGGCATTTATCTTTACTATGTACATCCTGATAGAATTTCTTACAATAAATTGAGTCCTCATGCGAGTCCTGAATCCGTTTGGAGGTGTATTTATGTAGTTAATGCAGAAAATGCGCCGGGCGGGTGCAAAATTATTGGAAACAGAATATCTGCAAACGTTGCCGGAATAAACTCTCAAATATATGGCATACAGATAAGTGGTCTTGATACGGTGCTGGTTGCCAATAACGAAGTTCATTTAAGGTCGTATGCTACCAATTATGCCAGAGGAATTAGTGTAGAAAGTGCGCGTGCGGTGAATATTGTACACAATTCGGTTTTACTAACAGGTACAGGCGGCAGCAATGGCTTTCAGGCAGTGTATTGGTCTCCTGCTTCCAATACAAATGGAATGTTGAAAAATAATGTATTGGTTGCCAATGGAGGCAATGCCGCCAGTGCGTATGCAATATACATAGGCGGGCAGGCTAATGCACTGGGAACACAAGAAATTGATTATAATGCTTATTTCTCGGCAGGAACAAATTTAGGATATATCGGATTAGCGGCAAAACAGACTTTAGCCGATTGGAAAAATTCGGTGCCGATGGATAACTCTACCGATATTCGTCCTTTTTTCAACGACAGTCTCGTCAATTTGAAAATAAGCAATTATGGTGATATGATTTGTCCTTTATCACCCTTGGTAACAGAAGATATGGAAGGCAAACCCAGAATAGGAATTGCCACAAAAGGTTGCTACGAAAGCATTGTCCGCTATAATAATGACGGCATGTTGGTACGAATTTTGGGTTTAGAAAACGGATATACTACGGGTATAAACCGCCCTGTGCGGGTTGTTGTGCAAAACAAAGGATTGGATACGCTAAAATCCATTCAGTTGGAATATCTTATTGATGGAAATGTGCAGGGGTCGCCCATTACTGCTGCATTATCGCTGGCTACGGAAGAATCGAGCGAGGTTGTTTTGACAAATTTTGCCTATACGGCAGGCGAGCATGTTCTCACAGTACAAATCCGAACCGTAAACGGCGTTTTAGACGAACAACCCTTAAACGACACCATAGAAGCCGCTTATATTTGCTGTTCAGCACCTTTAAGCGGAACAGTGCAAATAGGTACGTCTTCTTCGGCAGATTATCCCGATATTGCTTCGGCGCTTTACCGAATGGAACTTTGCGGCATCTCAGGCAAAGTAACCTTGGCATTGGAAGATGGAATATACAATGAATCCGTTGATTTTTCCAAAATGTCGGCAAGAGTAAACGATACCGTTGAATTGACGGCATTGGCGAACAATGCAATTATTGAAGCCCGCGAATTTGGAATAAAAACAGGCGATTGGAACAATCTGTTTATCAAAAATATAACTATCAATCTATCGGGCGAAGGTTATGGTATTTTATTAGGTTCGGGAAGTAATATTGAAATTGACGGTTGTACTATCCATTTGGATACTACGCTTGCCAAAGGTTTATCCGACGAAAATACGCATATTGGAATTTATAAACCCGAAAGAGGCATTGCCCACAACGTGCGAATAGTGAATAATGTGATTGCAGGAGGTTACAGCGGCGTAGCACTATTTGCCGGAAATACAAACAGTTACGGAACCAATTGGATTTTTGACCACAATACAGTGCAAAATGCCTATATGAACAGCGTCTATCTGCACGCTGCCGATTTTCTAAGTATTTCCGACAATAGTTGTCTTTCCATGAGCAATGCAACCTACACCACAACAGCATGGTATGGACTTACTATGGAAAATTGCAACGCCCAAGTAATACAACGAAACAAAATACACGGCAAACATGCCTTCACCGACCCATACGGCATGTTTTTTGACAATTTGAATGCAAATACAAGCCCATCTGCCATTTACAATAACGAAATCATCTTGGCAAAAACAGGAACTTCCTCCGATGCCAATGCGTTTGCATTGCAAGGCGCTTCTGCTGGAAACATCTATCATAATTCCATTTATGTAACGGAAACGGCGGCTTCTTCCTATGCTTTGCTTGATGTAAATAGCAATAAATGGGTAGAGGTGAAAAACAACAATTTGGTTACTTCGCATTCGCTGCCGATTACTATTGTATCCAATACTGTTTTGTTGGATTACAATAATTATTATACAGGAGGGATTGTTTTAGGAAATTACAATGGAAGTACTGCGAATAATATCAATTCATGGCAAGCGGTTTCAGGTGTCGATGTTCATTCCATATCGGTACTGCCGCCCTATTCGGATTTGCCGCTTTCGTTGGAAGTGGCTGCGGGGTATCGCCGGCTTATTTGCCCGCCCCTACCCGCTGTTGCAACCGATATCAACAATATGCCCCGCTCTGCCTATACCGCAATGGGGGCTTACGAATTGGCACCGGCAACTTCGGAAACAGTGGAACTTACGTTGTACGATTTTCCACAAGAAGCAGTTGTAAATCAGCCCATTTCAATAGAAGTAAGCGTAGTCAATTTCGGCAATATGCCTGTGAACAATATTGAATTTGAATATTCCATCAATGGAAATGCACCTGTTGCTTATACATGGACTCCAACCGCTGCTTTGGTTCCGCTTGCCGATGATATTGTATCAATAGGCACTTTCAATGCGGCTATCGACACGGAGATAAAAGTCTGGATAACAAAGGTAAACGGTGTGAGCAACGCTTTAACGGATACAGTTTCAGGTACTTTTAACATAATACCGCTGGCAGAATTTACATATCCTATAACAAACGGCACTGCTACAAATATACTTTCTTTTGATGTACATGCAAAAATATTTTCCGGCACGGGCGCTCCCGCCACGCAGCCAACCCTGCAAATAGAAACCTATATAAAAAATGATATACTCATTGACAATATCACCATGGTTTTGGACAACGGCATTTGGACGGCAAACATTCCACAGCAATATTACGGAAGCAAGGTGGTGTATTCATTGCTTGTAGCCGACAGCATCAATAATAGCATTTTATTGAAAGATTCTGCTTATCTTGACCTGCAAATTGAAGAGGCTTTTGAGCCGTATAAAGATTATAATTTAGCCGTTCTATCCGTACTTTCTCCCATAAACAATCCGGAGGATTTGTGCGAGTGGACTGCTTCTCCTGTAAAAATTCTTTTGGCAAATTTGGGTGAAAATGATTATGATTTTTCCATCAATCCCATCACCATAGAATATGACATTACCAATCCGCACGGGTTGAAATACAGCAATTCCATATCAATACAGGCAGGCGGATTGCTATCGCAACAAGCCAATATCTTGGAAATACTGTCCGAATTCCCCATTTTGTCAGGCATAAGCGATTTCAAAATATGGATACAATCTGTGATGGATTCCATTGCGTATGATGACACCATTACGCATACCTATACATCAAGCAAAATAGAACTGCCGATGGATGAGTATTTTGCCTCCGCCAATCTGCCCTTCGGATTTATATCTGAATCCTTCAACACGGATTACCGCTGGGAAGTATTTTTCCCAGCCGCTGGTTTCCCCGTGCAACCCGATTCGGCAAGCACAGGCATGCTCCGCTACGAAGGAACAAACGGTGCAATGGCAAAATTGAGTACTATTCAATTGGATATGTACGGCGTTGTCCGTCCAACATTGGAATTTTGGTACTATCACGATGCAACGGCATCGCCAATGGATATGTCCAATACGGAAGTGAATTTGATTGTGGATGGCGTGTCTATTCCTGCATTGACCGTTTACAGACGAGGCAGCGTGAGCGGATGGGAACCCTACACCGTAGATTTAACCCCATACACATCGGCTCAATGCGTGATGATAGAGTTTGAATCCATGAACCGATTCAACCAAGTGGCACAATATATTGACCGCATTCAAATATCTGTACAGCGAAACTTGGCGTTGGATACCATCCTTGTATCGCCTATTTCTGCATGTGATTTTACAGAAAAGGAAGTTCGGGTTGTGATGCACAATACCTCTTGGCAACGCATAGATTTTGCTACCAACGAAACGCAAATCAATTTGGAACTCCGAAAAGGCAGCAACGTGCAGAATTTCAGTCATCAACTAAATTCTACCGCCATAGGAGGTTATTCGTATGATACGCTTTACATTACTACCGTAGATTTAGACACAGGAACGTATTTCCTTACCGCATACTTAGCAGACCCAATTGACGAAAACCCATTGGATGATACCACCCGCAGAACAATCAGCATCCGCCCTGATATAAAGACAGAGGTAAAAGCAACTACCGATGCGGCAAACCGTTTAAATTGTGTTCCTGTGGGTATGCAAATCCAACAAATGGTTACCATAACCAATATGGGCAATTTGGATGTGTTCGATATTCCTGTTATGGCGGAGGTTTGGGCTTTTGGCGAAGTACAGCAAACAATCCTCGACACATTAAAAGGTATATTGCAAGTAGGAAATTCACGAAATCTCTATTTTGAAAGTTATGTTGTTCCTGATGACGAGTATAATTATAATATTCATGTAGAGGCAGAATTGGCATGTGATGTGGATAAAAAAAATAACGCTGATGATGTTATGGAATGTATTGACATGGATGATATCGAACTTATTAAAGTAACCAATCCTGTTGCAGGAACTATCGATAATGTAGGTTCTGCAATTCATTTAGAAGTGGCATTAAAAAATAACAGCCCCAACAAAACATACGATACGGTTGTGGTGAATGCGTTAATAATAGACGGTGTGAACGACGATATACTATTGTCCGAAATGTTTACTAATTTTGAACCACTGCATCAGTTTAATTGCCGATTTGCTTCTCCTTATGTTGTTCCCAATGTTGCAAATTATACGATAAAAGTATTTGTAAACAGTGTGGATAATTATCCTGATAACGATACAATAGCAGCAATTCGTAGTACGAAACCTGACGGAATAAGTGATTACAACAATAGTGTTTTTGCCTTAAATCAAAACAGCCCCAATCCTGCCAAAGACAATACGTATATCACATACCGCATTCCTGAAGACGGACAGGTGATTCTCACCGTATATTCCATCACAGGACAAACCCTGCATATTGAAAAACACGATGCTTATTCGGGGAAAAACAACATTAAACTCAACACCACTACCTTAGCTGATGGCATCTATTACTATTCGATGGAATACAATGGAGAACGCTTGGTGAAGAAGATGACGATTAAAAAGTAGATTGTTTTTTTTCGGATATATTAATTTTTTTAATTTAATTTGAGGTCTCACAAAATGCGAGACCTTTTTTTACAAACAATAATTACACAATCTCCCCGTTCTAAAAAAATAATTTTAAGTTATTTTTATGAATAAACGGATTAGAAATCTATTGATTGGTATTGTTTTTGCGGCGGTGGCGGCGTTTACGTGCAATTTTGTCCGCAATGATTTTGAGTTGGCGAAAAATTTGGACATTTACGCAACCATGATGAGGCAATTGGATGAAAGTTATGTGGACAACATCAATGTTGCCGATTTGACCAAAACGGGAATCGATGCCCTGTTGAACAAATTAGACCCTTATACGGTCTTTTATCCCGAATCGGATTTGGAGGAATTTAAGTTGATGACCACCGGACAATACGGCGGCATCGGGGCGTTGATTCAGCCTGATGGTGAATACGTTGTCATCTCCGACCCCTACGATGGGTGGCCCGCTTTTAAAGCAGGTCTGCAACCCGGCGACAAAATTGTGGAAATTGAGGGGAAAAACGTAAAAGGCAAAACCGTCTCGGACGTGAGTACCATGTTGCGGGGACAGCCCGGAACGAAAATCAAACTGGGAATTATCCCCTACGGAAAGACCAAGTTGGAACACAAAGAGATTATGCGTCAAGAGATTAAGTTGCCGAGCGTTAGTTTCTACGGAATGTGGAAAGATGATATTGGCTACATTCGTTTAGACCAATTCACCGAAAATGCCGGTCTGGAAGTCCGTAATGCCTTTGCTAAATTGAAGGAGGAAGGCATGCAAAATCTTATTTTTGACCTGCGGGGCAACGGCGGCGGATTGTTGTCGGAGGCGGTAAATATAGTAGGATTTTTCGTGGAAAAAGGCAGTTTGGTGGTAAGTACGAAAGGGAAGCAGGCGGATAAAAACCAACTGTTTGCCACTATGAATCAGCCCATTGATACCAAAATTCCCATCGTAGTATTGGTGGACGGGACAAGTGCATCGGCATCGGAAATTGTGTCGGGGGCGCTGCAAGATATGGACAGGGCAGTAATTATCGGGCAACGTACCTACGGCAAGGGTTTGGTGCAAAATGTGGTGCCGTTGTCCTATAATACCAATTTAAAGGTTACCGTTTCAAAGTATTATCTCCCTTCGGGTCGCTGCATTCAAGGGATAGATTACTCCGATAAGGACAGCATCGGGCATTCGGTGCATAAATTGGATTCGCTTGCCGTTGCGTTTAAGACAAAAGGCGGCAGAACGGTTTATGATTACGGCGGCGTAGAGCCTGATGTGCTGGCAAAAACAGAATCTTACAGCACCGTTTTGCTGGCGATGTTGGAGCGAAACATGATTTTCAATTTTGCTAATGAATACAAAATAAATCATGCCTCAATTGCATCGGCGAGAGATTTTGTGCTAACAGATGGCATCTATAACGATTTTTTGCAATTTGTAAAGAAGGGCGATTTGCAATACGAAACCCTCACGGAAAGGCAACTTAAACAGTTGAGGCAAAGTGTAAAAGCAGATAAATTTTCCGAAAAAGTAGAAGAAACCATTGCGGCTTTGGAAAAGGTAGTTGCTGAGGAAAAACAGCTGGATTTGACTCGATACAAAAAGGAAATTTCGGAGTTGCTGACCATGGAAATTGTCTCCCGCTACCATCATCAAAAAGGGCGGATTGAGGCATCGCTCAACATCGACCCCGATATGACAAAGGCGACCGAATTGTTGAAAGACCCCAAAACGTTTGCTTCTCTTTTAAAAGGTACGTATAAAAATTAAGCATCACAACACCTTCACCGCAATTCCCCCCTTCACCCAAATGCCGGGTTGCGGGATATTTCCCAAATCGAAATACTTGCGGTTAAACAAATTGTTTGCTTCCACAAAAACCGTGCTATTTTTCCATTTTAGGCTGATTTTCAGGTTGCAAAGCAAATAGGCTTTGTACGGCTGTTCAGTGTTTGTGCTGATATCCAGATAAGTACCTGTTCGGCTGTGGTAATTGAATTGCCAGCCCGCATACAGTTTCCAAGCAATTCGGTGGTGAAAATTCCATTTTATTTGATGTCGTAAATAATCGGTGGCATACAAAGAATGATATGCTGTTATGTCCTTATTTACAAATAGATAGCTGTATTGCAAGCCGATTTGATTGATGTACGAATTTTTTGGAAAATAGGTCGCAGAAACATCTGTCCCCATCGCTTGTACGTGCGTTGTGTTTTGGCAATACCATATCTCTTCGGAAGAAATTCGCACCCAGTCAATCATGCGAAATCCGTAACGATAAAACAGGGTTAGGGCGGTTTTCCACTTTGCCGATGTCCAATTTAAGCCTATTTCGGCGGCAATTGCCTGTTCGGGTTGCAGATTGGGGTTGCTTACTTGCGTGGGACTGTTGTAATACAAATCGGTAAACGTGGGCAAACGATAGGAGTTTTGTACGAAATAGTTCAATTCCAAGTTTTTAGGTAGAAACAATGCACCGTTCCAACCTATAGAGCCGTTTACGCCGTAATCGTTGCTAAGATTGATTTTCCCGCCTAAGGAGGTTTTGTACATCCCCTTCTGATAGGTCTGTTGAATCTGAAAACCAAGATGTTGGCGAATTTTTTGTTTAGAATAAAAAGCCGCATTGTCCGCAAAGGATACCGAGATGGGTTTGGGTAAATTTTCTCCTAACGTATTGCTTAACAGGCGTTCTTGCCGAAAATCCACACCCAAAACGGTATTGCCGTATTTATAGCGGTAAGCCGTCTGTGCATTGGCACCAATAAGGAGGGTTTGGTGATTGTTATGCCCCGCATACCAAGCGGGCGCTTCGTTGCGAAAGAGTTCAAAATGGTCGTAATGTGTTCGCAGATAGGCATTTGTCCAGAATTTCCATTTCCGCACCGTCAATTGATAACTTCCGCTGGTCAAAAAAACGCGGTTTTGTTCGTATTGTTCTTTATATCTTGCTGAATAAAAGGAGTTTGCCCCGAAATTTTTCTGATGAAATCCGCCCTGTACATCCCACAATCCCCTCTTTTTATCGTTATATTGCAAGCGAAAAAAGGCATTTCCCTGCAAATAATCGGTATTTTCCATAAAACCATCGCTTTTGTTGATGTCGCCTCCCACAGCCAACCGCCACTTTTTGACATGCAGAAAATGACTGAAACTTGCTCGAATAAAGCCATACATGCCCACCGACAACGACAAATCAACGGCATTGCTGTCGGGCGATTGGGTAACAATATTAATGCAGCCCGTAAAAGCAACCGTATTGAAAATTAGCGTACTGGGACCTTCCCAAAGTTCAATCCGCTCAATGATTTCGAGCGGAACGGGAATGTTCAACGAATGATGCCCTGTTTGCGGGTCGGTGATATTTATCCCGTTGAGCAAAACGATGGTTTGGTCAAACGTCCCCCCGCGAAGGCTCACATCGGCTTGCACGCCATTGCTGCCCCGCGTGCGAATATCCACACCCTGCACGTAAAGCAACAACTCTTGAAGGGTTTCTACCGCCGCTCGCTCAATCTCGGCTTTGGAAATAATTGCCGTAATCCATTGCGGGGCAACAAAACTCGCCGCCCGACTACCGCTAACAACCAATTCTTCCAGTTGCACTTCCTTTTCGGGCAAACTATCCGCATGATTGACCTGTGCCGACAACGAATCGGGATGCAAAATCGCCGTACTGCAAGCAAAAAACAATGCCCCAATTTTAACCACTTTGCCCAAGCTCTTAAATACTGCATACGATTTGCGAGTCCAATGACGAAAGCAAAAATCGTATTTCCGTTTGTTGATGTGTGTGTTCATGCGAATACAAATAAAAACCGCCATGATAGCGGTTTAATTAGAGGTACCAGACGGATTCGAACCGCCGTCGAAGGTTTTGCAGACCTCTGCCTAGCCCCTCGGCCATGGTACCTTTTCAATAGAATTTGCAAAGATACTAAAAAAAATCTTAATTTTTACCATTTTAAAAAAAAATATGATAATAAATTTTTTCTATTACCCCAATATTTTCTTTAACATATTGAAATGCTTTATTTTCTGCTTCTTTTCGTAGAGATGTCTGCGTGTGCAACATTAAGATTATTTTTTCTATTTCAGCGAAATTTTTTCCTGAAAAGGCTCCGTGTAATTCAATCAAATCGGCGGCTTCCTTGAATTTCTTGTAATTTTTTCCAAAAACAAGGGGTTTTCCGTAGGCAGCAGCCTCCAAAATATTGTGTATTCCTGCTCCAAAACCGCCGCCGATGTAGGCAATATCGCCGTAGCGGTACAAGGATCTCAACAAACCTATGCAATCAATAATAATGATTTTGTAGGATTTTAGATTTACGATTTTAGATCTACGATTTATGATTTCAGATTGTAGATTTGAGTAGCGAATGGTAGAAAAATTAGCAAATAATTTTTCTACCGCATGGAGATGTGCCTCGTGTATCTCGTGCGGGGCGATAATCAATTGAAACGGATGTGCGGAGAGTAATTTGGAAAGTATCTTTTCGTCTGGTAACCAAGTACTTCCTGCCACGATGGTAAAGCGATTTTTGCAATAATCGGCAAAAAAAGGAATTTCTTGTGCATTTTTTACCGATTGATACACACGGTCAAAACGCGTATCGCCGCAAACACTTGTTTGTGAAATGTTTATGCTTTGCAGCAAATCGGCGGATGCTTGGTCTTGGGTGAAAAAATGCGTGATTTTTGCCAATTGCTTAGCAAACCATTTTCCATACCACGAAAAATAAAACTGTTGTGGACGAAAAATGCAGGAAACGGAATAAAACGGAATCTGCCGCAGATATGCCTGATGGATGTAGTTGTACCAAAATTCGTATTTCACAAAAAAAATACACTGCGGACGGACCGCATCCAAAAATTGTTTGGCATGTTTTGGCGTATCGGTCGGCAGATAAAATACGTAGTCTGCTCCCTCATAATGTTTCCTTATTTCGTAACCCGATGGCGAGAAAAAGGTAAGCAAAATCTTTACCTCAGGCTGTTTTTCTTTAATCAGTTCCATCAACGGACGACCCTGTTCAAATTCCCCCAAAGAAGCACAATGAAACCAAATGACTTTTTCATTTGAATTTACCTGCGACTGAATGTTTTGAATGAGATTTTTTCGTCCATCCACCCACAACTTTGCCTTTTTATTCCACAAGGACAGGTATTTAGCCATTGAGACGTAAAGAAATATAGAAAAGGTGTATAGGTAATGCATTTTTAGTTATAAAATTATACAATACAACATTATGAACGACATGAAGCAATCCAAATTATTTGTTGTATTTCTGAATTGTTTCAGACTATTGACATCTGCACATAAAATTTTCATTATCAATTTTCAAAGTCAGTTTGCGAGCACAACAAGTAACAAAATGACATTTTTTGTTACTTGCAATTTCTCTTTGCAATTTTTAATTTGCAAAGATACAATTTTCTATTGAAAGACAAGCAAAGTTTATCAAAATATCATTACTGCTTTTTTTGTTGATAAAATATAGAAAAAATACTTAAAATAAAATAACTTCTGTAGTAAGAATATTATACCGCTATATTTAACCCTGCACTTTCAACTTTATGAATTTCGTAAACTCACTTTACCAAGCCCGCAAACCCCATAAAGGCAAGTGCCAAAATCCCCGCCGTAACGAGTGCGGCAGGTACACCTTTCATCGCTTTGGGCAGGTGCGAGAGTTCCAATTGTTCTCTTACGCCGGCAAAAATGATTAAGGCAAGGGCAAAACCAAAAGCACTAAACAAGGCAAACACCAACGAACCCGCTAAATTGTAATTCTGCTGAATAACCATAATCGCAACCCCTAAAACGGCACAATTTGTGGTGATTAACGGCAGGAAAATCCCCAACGCCTGATACAAAGACGGACTTACTTTTTTCAAAACAATCTCCAACATCTGCACCAATGCCGCAATGATGAGGATAAAGGAAATGGTTCGCAGAAATTCAACGTTGAACGGCACTAAAACATAATTTTGCACCAAATAGGTAATCAAAGTGGCAATGGTCATCACAAAAACAACGGCTGCACCCATGCCCACCGCTGTAGATAACTTATTGGATACGCCCAAAAAAGGACAAATGCCCAAAAATTGAGCAAAAACAATATTATTGACAAAAACTGTCGAAACGATTATAACAACTAAAGCTTCCATATTCTTCTTATTTTAAATTTTTAATTACTTTTTTTCTATTTTTTAACGAATTGATAATGGCGAGGAGCAATCCCAAGGCGAAAAACGCACCCGGTGCCAGCACAAAGACGAGCATTCCGTAACTTTCCGGGAAAATCGTCAAACTGAAAACTTTACCCGTTCCTAAAAATTCCCGCACACCGCCCAGCAGCGTCAAGGCAAGTGTAAAACCGATGCCCATGCCCAAACCGTCTAATACGGAATTGGGAACGCTGTTTTTGGACGCAAAAGCCTCCGCTCTACCCAACACAACGCAGTTTACCACAATCAAGGGAATAAACAGCCCCAATTGTGCGTGCAAACTGGTAAGATAGGCTTGCATCAACAAATCGACAATGGTTACAAACGAGGCGATTACCACAATAAATACGGGAATACGCACCGTATTGGGTATCAGGTTTTTAAGTGCCGAAATCAACATATTGGACAAGACAAGCACAAAGGCAGTCGCCAAACCCATGCCCAGACCGTTGAAAGCAGAGGTCGTAACCCCCAAAGTCGGACACATTCCCAACAATAACACAAAAACGGGATTTTCCTTCAAAATGCCGTTACTAAAAATTTTCCATTTATTCATCGCTATTCCCTCCTTCATTTACATCATTGATAAACACTTTTTTAAACACATCGTAAGCCGTCTGCACTGCATCGCAATAGGCACGCGAACTGATGGTTGCTGCCGTGATAGCATCTACATCGCCGCCGTCTTTTTTCACAATCAGACTGAAACTTTTCGGATTTTTTTTAAGAAACTGCTCTGGAAAAGGCGATTTCCCGACTTCCATCTTGTCGCCCAATCCGGGTGTCTCGCTGTGGTTTAGGACTTCTATCTTTTGGATAGTTCCGTCGGGCAAAAATCCCACCATCAGCCTAATTCTGCCGCTAAAACCTTTATCGGAAAAGGTTTCTACCGCTGTTCCAACCCACTCGCCCTTGTTTAAGGCTTTGTAAATGGTCAGGGAGTCTGCCGCCTGCTCTTTTTTGAAAATGTTTTGCACAACCTCCGCCTCAACAGGAAAACGCATCGTTTCCAACTTGTCAAACGCAGGAACCACCTTTTGGATAGCCTCGTTCTTTATTCTATCCTGAGTTTCACTAATGGGCTTTTCCGTAACGGAATACACCGCCCCCAACAAGCCCGCTAAAATGCTTGAAATAAGCAATAAACATAAAAATATGTTCTTAAAATTCGACTCTAATTTTGCCATGATATTTGTATTTTATTTTTTAATATCTAATTTATCTTCAATTGTTTGATTTGCTGTTCGGAAAAGCCTGTCATCTCTGTTATGTCTTCCATTGTCATGCCTTTTTTCAACATTTTCAGGGCAATCTCTGTTTTTCCTTTTTCCAAACCTTTTTCCAGCCCTTGAGCATGCCCTTCTGCCAAACCTTCCGCTTTGCCTTCTGCCAATCCTTCTGCTTTGCCTTCCACTAAACCTTCTGCACGTCCTTCTTCTTTTCCTTCAAACCAACCTGTTTCAATAACGCTTTGTTGATATCGCAAAGACTCTAAATGTGCCTCATATTTTTTACGTTCTTCTTTGCTCAAAGTATCTCTTTTTAACCGTTCTCTTGCTTCTGCCAAGCCGGGCGCTTTTGCATTTTCGGGAATTTCGCTTGTTTTCAGGAATAATATCCATTCGTCTAATGGAGAAATGGCTATTTTGTCAAATTCGTCCACACGCAAAACGAAATATTCCGGGTACAAGTCGCCAACTTCCTTGTACATAAATTGCTTCTGCTGATTGACAGACAAACGAAGCAAATCATTATGATGAATGCCCCGAAACTCCGTACGACCGTGATATACATAATCTTTACCCTGTCCCAAATCAAAATAAACAATATTGACCGAATAAACTTTTTTTATCTTGCTGTATTGGTCGCTCTCGTGAATATATTCTGTAATCACTTTGGAAACACCGTACAACATGCGGTGAAAATAGCTCAATTCTCGGTCGTTTTGCACTTCAATAATCACCAATTCGCCGCGACCATTTTCGGCAAGCATGTCCACGCGGTTGAACTTGTCATCGGATGTCTCTTTATTGCCTTCGCTTTCCAACATCTTCACAATCTTGATGTTGTCGTTTAACAATACAGAGAGAAATCCTTCCAGCACCACAAAATTGGACTTCTGCCGCAACAACCGCTTGGCTGCCCAATCAAAACGTATCAATGTTTCTTTTGCCATGATATTTTATTTTTTAATTTCTATTCTATAACTCCTACTGCATTTTTTGCATTCAATTTGCTAACTACTTTTTTCCCCGTTTTGGCTTCAATTTCTTTTCGGGTATTGCCGGCAATTTTTCCGCCTTGTTGAGCAATTTTACGATTTTCTACCTGTGTTTTTGGCTTTTTTTCTTTGGATATTTCAGTCGTAGTGGCTTCGGCTAACATATTGAGTACCAATTCTAAGTTGGTCATATTGTCTCGCAGACTTTCGGTTTTTAAGCCTTTGTGTTGTTTGTACTGTTTGGTAGTCATGCCCGACCATGCTTGTGTGATAATATCGGTCAAAACGGCAAATTCCTGTCCTTTTTTTACGCCTCGCTGTTCCCATTCGTCTGTCAATTCCTTGCGAACTTCAATGGATTTTAGTCGCTGGTTAATCCATTTTTCGGAATACCCTTTGCGGTGATAGTACTCCATAAGGCGTTCCATGCCCAATTCGGGGTCGTCAATTTCCTCCAAACGTTCACGGGCAAGTTGCGACAACCACAGTTTAAACGGCTCAGCCTTAGGCGAAGGAATCGACTGTATCAGACGGAAAAGTTGCTCAACATCAGCAACATCTGTGAACCGCATTTTGCCATCAGAGGCAAGCATTTTCAAACGGTCACAATTTGTGACCGTTTCATTTCCTTCTGCTATTAAACGACCTTTTAATACTGTCCAATAATGACGTGGATTAGCACTTTCCGTCAGCACCTCAACCACATCCACAATGGAAATATACCATTTTTCCAGCTCCGCATCCCACAGAGAGCGAACTTTGAAATTCTCAAATAACTTTATATTCGTTTCCTTTGTCATGATAATTTACTCTTTCACAAATCGTACCATTTTCCCATCTACTTTCAAAAAATACACCCCCTTCGCCAAATGCGAAACATCAATATTTAATTGAGAATTGAAAGTTGAAAATTGAAAATTAGTTACAACTTTGCCTACCACATCATAAATCTGCATTTCCCCGCCCTCGTAACTTGTAACTCGTAACTCATTATGAACAGGATTGGGATATACCTGTAGAGACGCATTGCAATGCGTCTCTACAATGCCTACATCGTGGTATGTCTCGCAAACCTCATTGCTGTAATCGCTTTCGCAGCCATCCTCTATTGCCTTGACTTTATAACAATACCTTACATCCGCTGTTACATCATTGTCGATATAGTTTGTTCCGTTTACGAAGGTAAGGATGTTTCGCAAATCATCTTCACGATAAAGTTTGTATGAATACGCCGAGCCTTGCCAAGTGATAACAAAGCCATTCTCCACTTTGGAAACGGCTAAGTTTGAAACAGTGGGGGTGTTCTTTTCCGTAAGGGTTAAACAGACAACGCTGTCGCAAGTAATTGAAAAATAGTGTGTTCCCGAAAAAACAGCTGTAAAATATTCATCTGAATAGGTGCTGCCTTGGCAAACCGTTTCCGAATAATAGGTTGTATCAGGTGGCAACGTTACAAAATTGCTAAAATAACTCCACTCTGCATCATTGCGGTAATCGTCTATACTTTGGCAGGAAACGTAAATGGGAATGCTGTCAGGTACATCATAAAAAACGTCCCAGCCCAATACAGGTGGAATCCCTGCCTTACACATTATAGATGTTAAACTTCTGCAATTATAAAAAGCATAATCTCCAATACTTCTAACGTTATTCGGAATTGTTATGGATGTTAAACTGCTGCAACCAGAAAAAACATCACCTTCAATACTTGTAATGCTATCAGGAATTGTTATTGAGATTAAACTGCAGCACTCATAAAAAGCCAAACCTCCAATACTTGTAACGCTATTTGGAATTGTTATAGAAGTTAAATTGCTGCAACCTGCAAAAGCCCCATATCCAATATTTGTAACGTTATTCGGAATAGTTATAGCAGTTAAACTACTGCAGACAAAAAAAGCCCATTCTCCAGTACTTGTAACACTATTACCAATCATTACTGTTTCCAAACATCTGCAATTATAAAAAGCAAAAAATCCAATACTTGTAATGCTATCACCTATTATAATTGTTTTAATAATATTTCCATAAGAATACCATGCAGCACCTCTCAGACTATAATTTTTCATATCCCCACTTCCGCAAATAGTTAAAACACTATCGCTTGTCAATACCCATGTGAGGTTGTTACCAGATGCTCCGCAATCTCCTGAATCCACGACCGTTACCTGTGCCGCAGCACTCAGACTCAAACCTATAAAGGCACAAAATACGATACATTTTTTCATTTCTTGTAATTATTTAGTTTATATTTAATTTCTTATTTTATGTTTTGTCTGAACTTTGGTTTGTTTGGATATTTTAAAACAAGTCAGAATGCGTGCCTGTGTCAAGTAATATTAAAATCAACTCATTATCCATTTGTTTCCATAACAACAACCAATCCGGTTTGATATGACATTCCCAAATGACCGTTTCATATCCAGATAAGGAATGTACACGATATTTTTCATCTAATTTTTCTCCTTTGGCAAGCGTATGAATGACTTCTTTGAGCAATTCCAAATCTAAATTTCGACGGTAAGATAAATCCAAACTTTTTTTAAACCTATTGGTTATTTGAATTTGATAAACCGTTTCCTCAAAGCCCTCAACCGCTTCAAAAAATTTTTTTACCGTCAGTCGTTTAGTTTGCCTCATTATATTTTCTGTTTTTAGGGGTATGAATGGTCGTTACTCTGCCATTTGTAACATCTTCCAAAGCCTCTTCCAAGCCAGATTTTTTACGGGTTGCCAAACCAAGCGACTGGATAATTTCAATCATTTGTTTTGCTAGTTTATTACGAATATCATACTCTAATACTATTGTTTCCATTTTACTTTATATTTTAAAATTATTTTTGCAAAGGTACAATTTTTTTCCAATATAAATTGCATTTCCCTAAAACTATTTATTAACAGCGTTTAAAAGGCACTATTCATCTTTCGGCATATAGCGTTCTACAAATTTCTTTTTTACCGAAGCTTGTTGCAGATAACGGTAGGTATATCGGGGACCTTTATTGGGGTCAGATTCCAACGTGCGTTTCTTTTCGGGCGTGTTCTTAACGATAGTGTTAAATTCCTTCACAGAAGACAGCACACTCATGTATTGACCCGCATATTGAAAGAAAAACCACTCGTTACCGACTTCAAAGTACATTTGCACGGTTGCTTTGTTGTTGCCGCCGCCGCGGTTGGCACTCTGTTTCTTAATCTCTATCACGCCGGGTACGTAACGGTTTACCTCCCGCTTTCCGCAAATGGCAATGCCGATTTGTCCTTGACTTACAAAGGTCTTTTCCTGCTGATTCCATGTCATTTGCATGTCTGCCAGCATGAGATTTATCTGCAAAGATTTGGGCAGCGTAAGAAAGCGGTAATACTGCATCAACTCGGTATGAACGCGCTGGTATTCCTTTTTATTCAATATTTCCCTCAGAGCGGTGTGGTAGTTTTGGCACTCCGAAATATCCAATCCATCTAAACTTGTGGACGACTCAATTAGGTCGGCAAACAAACTCATCGCCTCATCGCTGAAATGAAAGTCAATGGCGGCGGAGACTTTGATAATGGCAGAATCTTCCCGTATGTAATTGACAATCGACCCCATAGGGACAAATCCCATGCGTCCGAAACTTGCTCCCAAGTCCAATTTTCCTTCGCCTTTGGCAATGCAATTCTTTTTATCAAAATAGAGAATATTCCCTTCCAATTCCAAATCATCTATTTTTTGTTTGGTCAGTTCAGGAAAA
>Ga0082212_10003753_pt1 | contig 21388 bp, 12 predicted proteins | sample TergutNt197P3_FD_71548 | JGI IMG/M metagenome (GOLD analysis project Ga0082212, IMG submission 71548) | Neocapritermes taracua P3 segment gut microbial communities from Petit-Saut dam, French Guiana - Nt197 P3 | ecosystem: Host-associated > Arthropoda: Insects > Digestive system > Gut ... | reverse complement strand
CGGTGCAATAAACTGACAGAGATATCTATATTTCCGGTTTCCAGTCGAAGATATTCCTCCGTACTGATGTTACATACGCCGGCTATTTCTTCAGGCGTAATTTCCAAGGCTTCACGAAGCCCGGTCAAGCGCTTGGCTATCTGTATGATTTGCTCGTTCATTTTATTAATATTTTTAGACTGATAGACTGATAGACTGATAGACTGATAGACTGGTAGACTGATACTCTATTGCTTTTCTGATTTAAAATTCTGTTAACTAATGATTACTGCGATATGATTTTAGGTCGAGGTGATGTCACTTCAGGTCGAGGTGATGTCACTTCAGGTCGAGATGATGTCACTTCAGGTCGAGATGATATCTTCTCACAAAAATCGCGACAAAAGTACAAACTGTTTTTTGATCCACTAAATTTTTTTCATTTTTTGATTAATTGGTAAGACAACGTATGAAATAATATCTGCTGTTTCAGCGTCAGGAAAATGAGGAGAGAAAACAGCATTGCTCATTCCACGAGGCATTTCCTCGACACATTGTTCACACATTTTGATGATTATATTCGCCCTGGCAAAGTAATTGTATTCAAGCATATGACCTCTACTATAATGATTCAATATGGATATTTTTTCGTATCCGTATACAAGAACTTTCAATATTTCTTTAAGGTTATCTATACTTCCATCAAGACGACTCAACAAAGCGTCCAAACACCCAATAGTTGAATAAAAATAGAATACTTCCATCAGCTCATGTTCTTCCTCCAGATAAGAAAGATTTTGGATATACTCCATATATAACTTGGTCAGACTGCTTACTACATCACTTCTTTTATATAATTCCCTTATACCGTTGAAATCAATAAATAACACATCAAGCCCATTATCTAAGAAATTGTGAGCAAAAATATCCGATAGTAGCGGATATTGCAAACATAAATCTGTCAGTTCATTCGTAGACAAACAGAAAAATAAATTTTCAGGAATTTGGCAGGCCTTTACCATTTCCTCATTGCTTTGGAACTGTTTCCACTCCTCCATGCCCGGTTTTACCGGATAATCCCACGACTGAGCGCCTTCGCAATTATAATTTTCTTGCGTGTTTTGACTGCACGACAAGAACAACGCGCTTAAAACAAAAACAATTATCTTTTTCATGATTTTCAGATTTATACATTAAAAGCATCAATGGTGATAAAATTAGGCGCTACCCATTCAAAAAAACCTAATTCAAAAAACAAATTTGCCATCTGTATAGCATTTAATTCGGAAGTTTTAGAAACATATATAGTATATTTATTTTTTTCAAATACACTTTCTTTTCCCACTGTACAATTATTTTGTTCTGCTATTTCTTCCAATTGCGCGTAGGTCATTGATTCACTCATTTTTAAAAGGAAATCGTCTGCTATAGCTATATACTTTCCTCCATTATACTGATACACGTAATTTACAGAAAGAACTTCTGATTTCATCTTAAAAACTTCAAGTATATTCGTCCTCATATTTCGCACTTGATAAGTTCATATTGAAATATGCCGCAAATATAAAACATTTTTTCAATTTCCAAATATTTTTTAAAAAAATGTTAAATTTTTTTAATATTTTAATATTTTATACCATATACAGAAACCGGACCGATTAATCCTGATGACTGTAAAGGCGAATCGGCTTCCCAAGGGTGAACTATCACAGCATGTCGGTCTTTTTCAGGCAGGCGCTGGTCGCCGATCAACCGGTTCATCCATGTATTAACGACCTCCACTTCCAGCATATTATCGCCTTCTTTGAGCCATTGGGTGATATCCAGACGATACGGAGCAGTCCATACGCCGCCTGCATATTGCCCGTTGATGGTCACTTTTGCCATGACTTGAACCTGTCCGAGATCAAGGAAAATACTTTTCTCTTTTGGAATATGATTCACTGGGAAAGTGGTCTTATAACGCGCTGTTCCTGAATAATAACGAATAGCCTCATCCTGTGCTTCGCTCCAATCCTGTAATTTTTCGAAAACGATCGGCTGGGCCGGCCCTCGTTTGATTTCATCCGATTCAAAAACAACCTCCCAGGGCGTAGATACTGTTGCGATGGCTTCCCGTACCGGATAATTATCTTCAACAGAGAATTTTCCGTTCTTTCCATTTTTGCGAAATACGATAAATGCGCTTTCATACGCTTCCAACCGTAGAGGTACGCCGGTGACTTCACCCTTTTGTTGAAATGCGGGCAATGACCGGACTTTACCCGTAACAGCATCCCAAACTTCTGGTTGCATTCCCTGAACCCTGAATTGAGGTTCTACACAAATCGTTTGGTCGGATTGATTGGTGATGAAATATATTTCATTTCCACCATGACTGCGATGTACATACAGAACAGGATCATCATTTGCAAAAATACAATCCGGAGTAACTTTAAGATACGCCAATGCTTCTTCCAAACTCATGTCGGTGAATATAAGTCCTTTCCCATAAGTACGCTGTTTCAACGATACATCGCCCCACATCTTTGCAGCCAGAGCCTGTATCTGTTGGTCGGCTTCAGGATAATTTTGCATACTGGGCGAACGGCTTGGCGGAGGACCTAATATGACTGCGCCATCGGCTACTAATTTCTCTATTTTCTGCAATACCTCCGGACGCATGGGTTCTTTAGGTAATACCAATATCCGGTAAGAAGTACCGTGAGGCAATACTAAACGGCCATCCTTTACTGCGAGATCGCGCATGATCACCTCGGCATTGATATAGTCATACTGATACCCTTTAGGTATTTCAGGATCGCGGACGCCGGCCATCTTGGGTACATCTTCGCCTATAAAATACGCGATATCGGCAACATTCAAACCCTGCTGCAACATAAAACCGGCACGTTTAAGATACGTAACAAACAGGTCGAGATGGTGATAATATGTGTTCAAACGGTTAAATTCGTTTCCAAACCACGCATTCAATCCCGGAGCCTTGTCTTCATAAGGTTGCTGGATATTAACATGAAAAACGGTACTGTTGACACCTTCGGTGAAAATCCAGTCGCCACGACGTTTCAAACTTGCCGGATGTCTGCTGTATGCCAGGCCGGAACTTGTGAATGATTCGGCGTAGATTTTATTTTTTCCATAGATATGGCCGCATGACGAAGCAGCGCGAACTTCATTGGATCTCCAGCCGCCTTCACTCCAAAATTCACCGCTAATTTCATCCGACTGGCCGCCATATTGCAGAAATTCACCCGGGAATCCACAATGGCCATAGTTTTCAACCCACAAGGTCAAACCGTGACGATGACTTACCTCGCGCATTCCCCCAACATAATCATAAGCGACTTTATCGGCAACCAGACGGCGGACGTCCCACAGAAAACGTTCCGACAAATCGTAGTTTCCGATGATATATCCCTTGTAAACAGGAAGCCAGGGAACCGGATCATAACCATACCTCTGTTGAAATTCTTCTAAAAAACCATCCGTAAAATTTTGCCCACCAGCCTCATAACTGTCTATTACCGTTACAGTCCATGTTTTACGGTCTGCCTCAGGAATCCGTTTCAGTATTTGCCCCAAAAATGCGTCGAAATGGGCTTCTACGTGTTTCCTGCTCATCTTATCCACTTCTCTGCCTGTTCCTTCAGGCGAAGCAGGCCCGTTGACCACGCCGGTATGCGCCATCCCCATACGACTGATGATCCATTCGCCATCGGGTACATCCCATGTCAGCGTACCATCGGCAGTCATATTTGCAGATATGTCTGATACTTTTTGAGAAGGTGTGATCAGTGACGGGTCGGAAACTTCCTGAGAGTTCCATATATTGTCGCGCCAGTATGGAAGTGCTGTATTGGCCATTTTTGCCAGTGTTTTTTCATAGAAATTTTCCATCATGGGGGTTGTTGACAATATGATACGCTCAATGCCTCCCTGCGGTTTCACCTGTTCGCCAATCTTGTTGCTACTGCTAAAAATGATGCGGAATTTATCCGTCTGAATTTCCGGAAGTCTGATCGTAGCAGGAGCATAAGGTTTAAAACCTACACGAAGCACAGTATCGGAACGATTAACTGTAAACTTACGGATCGTCTTGTAGTCATCACCTGTTTTGGCCTGTAATTCACACGTGAAAAGAGTAGGCTGTTTCGCCGGATAAATTAACAAACTTCGGACTGGGGCTGCCTGTTTCAATGTAATATCTACAACAGTTTCGAGTTCGGAAAAGATCAACCCGGAAGAGCCGTCTTTGATAAGATTGTCTTCATAATGACCTGATACCGGCCATGCAAGCACTTTTACATCCCGAAATTCGGCAACAGGCTGTTTCAATTTCTGTACCAGCTTTTGAGGCCCTTTCACCCGTAATTCGGACGATGCTAAATAACGCATGGATTGTTCGTATTTGTTCCACGGCCCGCCTGACTGACTCCATCCCGGACAGTTAAAAATCCCCAGTTGAATGTTCAGTTCCGAAGCGGTTTTCAATGCGGTGTGCATGATGTCCCACCATTCGTCCGTGAAAAGTTTCACCTTTCCATGAGGCACTTCACCGGGCGAAAGCCCTATATTGCCGATATACGCACGGTTAATCCCGACTTGCTTCATGGAATACAAATCTTTCACCACCGCTTCTTTCGAGATGTTACCGCTGATCCAATACCAGTAAACACCCGTTTGAATACTGTCGGGCGGTTGAAAAAATCCCTTTTCAACTGCCGAAAAATCAATTCGTTTTGTGGTTGACTGGCATCCTGACAAAATTAATACCAGCATATACATCAATGGATAATTACGTATAAACATGTTTGAGAATTTTTGAATTTTAAAATCAAATTAATATTATCGTTGAGATAATTTCAACATCGCACAACCTCTCTCCAAAGGAACATCCACGTACCATGAATTTCTGTCTTTTGTCATTTTCAATTCAACAGAAGTTTCTTTGCCCGGATAATAAGCCGCACAGATGGTCTGTTTACTTAAACCTTCCATATTTGTGATTTTCACACGCACCTGGTCGCCTTCTCCATAAACTACGGGAATGGAATATCCCTCGGGTATTTTAAATATATTGGCTTTGGCAAGATTGTTTTCAACAGAAACAGCATGTGGTTCCAACACCCATTGACGACTTTGTATCAGACGCATCAACGGACCATAGTCCAGATAAAACCGGTCTACTTCGGGATCGGGTTGTATGGAATGGTCATTCCCCGGATACGGACACATCGGGAACACACCTAAGTATAAATACTTCTGGAAAAAGGCGTCGCCCCCTTCATTTTTTACGGTTGAAGCCGCATCAGTCCATCCCAGCGCAGGTTTATGGACACACAGCAAAGCAGTCATATTCAACGGAACGCCCGCGTATGTAAATTCGTCGAAAAGTCCGTCTACATGTTTGAGGAAATCGATTCGTTTCACGTGATTGTTCACTAAAATATATTTTCCCGGCTCATGGAATATGGGTCCCATATCCTCCATGAGCCGCTTCCACGAATTTATCAGAGAACGTACCGGTTTCCCTTCAAACCATGTGATACCGTCGTCCGCGCGTTCGTTAAACAAGCGCATCCAATCCAAACGGTCGATGCATATACCGAATGCATCGGGAATTTCGCTGACATGCCGCCGTGCCTGTTCCAGCAAAAAGGTTCGGTAATTCTCGTCGCCGCAATCCATGGCAACGCAGCCTTTCCAACTGAACCAGGGTTCTGGAGGTATTGCTCCCGCATATTCGGGTTTGGTGACGCAGGCATCGGGGCGCGGCAAAATGGCGTTGGGCAAACGAACATAAAGAAAATCATTGTTGTGTTTCCAAAGGTCGCGATCATTGTTTACCGTTTGAGGCAGGGCAGGATATTTGACATAGGCGCCAAATTCAGTCACGTTAAAATAATTGAATACGTGAAATCCTCGCTTCTTCATATCGGCTGCGTAATCATTCATCGCTTTCAGAGAAATTTTTTCACCTTTAAAACTGTTCCATTGCTCATTTTTATCTACGGGAGGCAAAAACATGCCCATGTACGGAAAATCAAAACTGGCTTGCCAGTTGACGGTAAAACACATTTTTTTCATCTTCTCCGTGTCAAATTCGGTATAATGATTGGAATAAGCGCCGGTTCCGCCCAAAATATGCGCACTTGGATTGACGGGATTGAAATATTCGGGATAGTGATCGCTCATCCATGCGAGCGCCGTGCGCCAATCGTCGGCATGTGTTACAATATCCATGGAAAACACACAATCGCGCTCTGATGAAATTCGATTGAATAACCGGTTAAAAATAAGATCGCCGCACACGGAAGTTTTCATCGTCAAGTCGATGATTTCATCTTCGGGCGACAAGGCAAACGTCAAACCGAAGCCATGTTCAGGTTCGATAACTGTAGCCATGGGAATGCAGAAAATATTCCCGTTAGCAGGAACAAAACCGATTCTGTTGTTTTGGTACGTAAAATGCGGAGCGCCGTAATCATAACGGACGTCCGAAAACGGAACCGGAATCAACGGGTCAACCCAATGGTTGTTTTCTTCGTTGAACCAAAATCTCTGACTCCTTGACGCTCCGAGATATACTTTCAAACGCTTCGTACTATTTGCGTCAACCGTTGACGGATCATATTGCGGTTCGCCCCATGCCGTCCAAAACAGGGTATTTTTACCGGCAGGATATTGAATCCGGGTTTGAATGACGGATCCCCACGGCTCTTCTTTCCCTTTTACGCTTAACTCCCAACGAATGCTGTTTGCTGTGGATATAAATCTATCAACCAACGTACAGGATTTTTGCAACGAATCGTGAATCAAGTTCCTCTCAAACCGGATTTCTTTGTCATTCATTTTCCTGACAATGGTTGGCCCTTTCTGCCGGCATCCGGCAATGGTGGTATAAGCAAAGACCTGTTTTTCGTGCTTTTTCCCGTTGACAGCAATAGATTTGATTTCGCCGTCTGCAGAAAGTGAAACGGCCATGCCTGAAGTACATATTTGATATGTTCTGTCCTTTTCCGTCTGGCTGCAATGATATACAAGACCGGAAAAAATGATGATTCCTGCCCATACAAGATGTTTTTTTGTAATCGTATTCATGATTTTAAATATTAAAGTCAAAAATTATATTTCACGGCCAAAGATACGGATATTCCTGCTGAATGATTTGTCGGTATTCGTCCGTGAGATTCCGAAGCAGCACAGGTTTGTCCTGCGGTCGGGTTTGCTTCTGGTTGATTTCGCCCATCAAACTCCATTGGCGTGTCAGGGTTTGTGGCTCTTGTGCCTTAATATCATACCGCGTAAAGTCGATCACCTGTTCCGGTCTGTTACGTTGCCAGTCACGGAGTAAAGCCAGACGGAAGCGTTTGTTCATGAACCAGCGTACACTCATGTTGGCATCCGAACCGCCTATACCCGATCCCCGTTGCGTAAAGCGATAGTTAAAACTGTTGTCTTTGTAATGTTTCCGCCATAGCAGTCCGAACTCGCCCTGCGTCATCACCCGCACGTCAGGCCAGCGACGTCTTACTTCGTCAAGCCAATCGGTGATGCCGGAATATTCCCCTCGATAAATGATGTTGTTTCCGGCTCCCTCCGGCAGGCATACTTCCCAGCAATTGGTTACCCAGGCGAAACCATTCATCTCAAAACCGCTGTCGAAGTGTATTGCCGTTGTGTGCATCATTTCCGTCAAGCCGGTCAGTTTTCCATAGGCAAGGATGGTTTCTATCGGACCAACACCCATGCGACTATTGAATCCATCGACAAACCCACTACGGCGAGCGGAAAGGAAATCCATAGTCCAGCCGTCCAGATTGACACAGTCAATAAAATCTTCTTTTCCTTGCGCCGGTTTACAGAAATGCTCTTTCGAGGGATAATAGGGATATGATACCGAACCATCACCATCCTGATTGTCAATTGAAAACTGACTCCAGATATTCCCCTGACAAACATGGATATCTTCCTTTTCTGCCAGATATTGTATATTGGGAGCTGCCAGAAAACCTGCCACCACGCTTTTGGGACGAAAACCATTTCCGATCATCTCACCCACTTTTGCCAAACCTTCGTGCATATCCCTGTTCACCTGTTCAATTGAGTTGTAGGCATTTGCAAAATATGCGCCGGGAATAAACGTCACATCATCACCAAACTGTTTGTGGTAGCCTGCTACTATTTTCCTGATTTCACGGTAATTGGCTGTCGTATCGTGAAGAGCTAACCAACTGAATGCCCATGTGATACGTGCTCCCGCGAAACCGGCTTCTACGGCTTCGCGGAAACACTTTACCCGTTCCGGCGTATGTAACGCCCGCTCATCTTTGCCGACATTTCGGTCGCGCGATACTTCTATCTGGTTCACCCGAATAACGGTGTTGAACGTTAAAAATCGGTGTCCCATCAATTCGTCGGGCGCCTGACTACTTTTTACCTGCCCTTTTACTGCAAACAATGTGCAGATACAGGAAAAGATAATGCTGCCTGCTAATATGAGAAGTTTTTTTGTGATTGGATTCATGATTGATGCAAATAACGCAAGGATTAATTTTTAACGGTTGTTTTTTATATGATGATGGTAAGTCTTTATATCTTTAACAAAATTAATTTTAAAATTTTGGGGTTTATCACTCTTTACATCCGATTTTCTCATATGTTCAATCAGTATATCCCTTGTTGTGTATCGTTCATCGAACCGGTTTCCACGGATAAGAACATCCCTGCATCCATCCAGCAGGAATGCCGATTTTTGCCATGTATAGGGTTTGTAAGTTTCGGTTTTGATAATTTCATTGCCGATAAACTGCAAATTTCTCACCGATCTTGCTCTAACCAAAGGTGCATCAAACACTTTGAACACATTATCCTGTATTGTAATGTTTTTGTGGTAAGGTTCAGCGTTTTCATCCAAAGGTTGAAACCAAGGAAGGATACTAATGACAGCATCGCCCCATTCCCATGCGCTGCCGTTAGTATTCCCTGAGGTAAGACAATCTTCGAAAACATTATTTCTGATTTTAACATTCGCTGTGGCTCCAGATGACAACCAAAAATTACTGTCACCCTCGATAAGAATGGCAGTACCCGCCGTTCGGAAATAATTGTTTTCAATCACAACATCTTTCGGAGTAGTCACCAGGATACCTCGTGCAGCGTGTTTTTTCAGTATATTGCAGTTGCGCAGTTCAAGGGATGCCGTCCATGTTTTGTTCTCTATAAAATCTTTGACTTTGGTAGTTTGTGGTAATTCTGTTGTAAAAGAAATCTGAAAACCAACATGTTGGTTGTTTTTATAGACTGGCTTGCACGACTCGACCACCCTGATTTCACCCCTTTGTATTGCTATCTGTTCCAGAAACCACACTTCATCACCGGGCATAAAAAGCCGTCCGTAGCGGTCCACTTCGATGGTTTTCGTATCTACAATGTCCCGTATCACTAAATTAATTCCGTATACGTTGATAAAATCGTCACCTTGTCCTGTATGTGTACAATTTTCCACTTTGATGACTCCCTTGCAGTTCATAAAATGCATGGCATCGGCATAGGCGCTGAACACCCGCCCTTTGCTCTCGTTTACAGTCACATTGACATTGTCCATGGTAATGTCTTCACTCCTTTCACCATTTATTCCGTTATATGTTGCATGAAAAATCATCAGATTTTTCAGTAAGGTATTCTTGCTTTGTATGATTCGGAATCCACAAGGTGGTTGCTCATGATGTGGAAGAAAACGATATTCCCCAACAACGGGTACAGGATGATGTAAAGCGACATAGGTTCCAGGTGCAGGTTTCATAGCAGGCTTTCCCGCGAACCGGACTATGCCATTACCCAATTCTTCAGCAGTCTGTTTAAAAATATTTCCTAACGCATTGCCCCATGTTTTGGGAACGATTTCTTTTCTGTCTTTATCGAAAAGGAGATAGCGCTCCACAGGTAGCTTCCATCCTTCGCCTGTAAACATGATTTTACCATTTTCGATGAGGTACGGATACTGTGTCTTATCTATCCATACATCCAGGTAATTGTCAGCAGCCTGTACAATTTCAACCTGTGACGCATAAGGAGGGCGGTCCCAGTCAACCGTAAAGTTCTGGAAAACGATATTTTCACAGGATTCAAAACATGCTATCTGCATAATTCCGTGAAAAATCAGCTCCGATCCGTTTCCTTCGATGGTGATATTTTTCAAATCCTTCAAATAGAAACCATTCGCCAAGGAAAGTTCTCCTTCGCAATGCGACAGCCAAAAATCGTATCTGCCTTTTGGGAAGTTGATTGTTACGCTTTCCAATCCTCGGCAGGCATCCAGACATTTTTTTATTGCCGGTACTACATCGTTCCAGCTGCCGGGTGTTGCACCAAAATCGGTTATTTGCAGGGTTTTTTGTGCATATATCGGCACAACTAATAAAAAGAAAAAAATGATAAAGAAAAATTTATTTTTCATGATGATGATGATTTATTTATTTTATTGGATGCAGATTTGAGTTGTCTTTGGCGGTTTTTTGTCAAAACGTCCCTTAATGATAATACTTCCTTTTTTCATATCGGGATAAATTAATGAAACTAATGATTAAAAACTTGAATTTCACGATGGTTTACAATTTTAATTTTTTACGTACTTCAAGCAGCAGTTCAATATCCCTGTCGCGCATCTTTCCATCGCGGTTGGGCGGACAGTTCAGAATCAAAATATTATCCTGTGCGGTTGCTATGTGAAATAATTCAACCAATTCGTCAACCGATTTGTAGGTGTTGTCTTCCGTATGGTAAAACCATCGTGAACTCATGCAAACAGTCGATTCCCATGGCAAATAGTATGTTTTACCATCGTGCGTGAATAATTTCGGATCCGGATTGACAGGCAGGTAGGGATCACCGAGGCGAAAATCGCTTGGAAAATAACGGATCGGATCGCCTTCTTTTTGTTTGTCGGGAAGTATATTGGGATTTTTTGTTTTCCGGTCAGCATCGGGATCGTCAGGAATACCGATCGTCCAGTTAACTCCTATCTGACATTGGGGCTCACGGGTTTTGACGGTTTTGTATATTTCAGCAACCGGCCATCGGTAGCTTTGTTTTTTCCATCCGCCATCAAACCAAAATTCGACTATTTTGGTATATTTGCCGGTGATGTCCATCAATTCGTTGAGTTGGTCGATCACATACCGGTTGTATGCTGCATCTAACGAAACATCTTCCGTATCTGCATTCTGTTTCCTGTCCCAAAGCGAATAATACAGCCCCAGACCTATTCCCTGTGCCTTACATTCTTTGGCAACTGCTTCAATCACATTGGCGGTATTACCCGACGATGCTACATCATAATCGGTATACTTACTGTCCCAAAGGCAAAATCCTTCGTGGTGTTTGGAGACGAGAATGATATATTTCATACCGGCCTTTTTTGCGGTTTCCACCCACTGCCGGGCGTCAATAGATGTGGGAATGTATGTTGACGCCGGTTTTGAACCATCTGTCCATTCTTCATTGTGAAAAGTATTGATCCCAAAATGAATGAACATTCCATATTTTCTTTTGATCTGCTGTTTTTGATGTTTGCCCGGCTTTGTTGATGGCACAGGCGCATCTATACCCGGCTGGGCAATTACAGTGGCCGAAAACAAGGAAAAAAAAGCCACGAACCATATTTTTATTCGATTTGTCATTTTATTGATTTTTATCATTTTAAACGTCATAAGATTATTTGGTGAGTTGAATTTTTTGCATGACTAAACCATAATGGCTACCTGTCGGAATCTCTTTGATTTGTTCGTTATTCCAATTGGTGGCAAAATTTCCCGAGTACATCAACCACATGGTTTGTCCGTCGCTACTGATAAACTTGGAAGGAATATTTACGAAATAAGCCTGCTCTCCAAAATCCTTCATGTAAGTGATTATTTTCCACTGGCCTGTTAAGGAATTGGATTCCAGCAAATATGTATTCATCTTTGAGCAGGTATTTCCTCCGTCGGTAACGCACATCAGATACTTCTTGAGCGGAGCATTGTAAGTTATGGTGACGCAACCCATGTTGTTGTTCCATTCAAGTAGCGGACGGATGTCTTTGAAATTGGAAGTCCAAATGGCATTGCCCTGTTGATCTTTTCCGGCATAAAATTCCCATTTGGTAATGTCATTGATATTTTCAACAGATGGAGTAACGCGCAACAGATAAATTTGGTCGCCCGTGATCCAGCTACTATTCCAAAATCTGGGCATTTTATCGTGGATGTCGGCGCCATGAGCCACCATATATGCTTTTCCGTCGGGTGAGTATTGCATATTTTTTCCGAAATCAACAAAATGAGGAGATCCTATTTTGACAGGATAACCATTGAGGCCTGTTTCTCCGAATAAGGATTTTTCAGGCGTATGCGGACAGTCTTTCCAAGTCAAACCTTTATCCTTTGATATACGGAATCCGACGAAAGGGCCTAACCACGGCCAATTAACCACGAGATCGCCATATTTTGTAGAGCCATCCGGCCCCAGACAGTATGTTCCGTAATACCATATTCCATGATACATCAAGCTTCCACAGGGATACCTTCCTTGATAAGGAGCGGCTGATGCCCGATGAAGTCCTAAACTGTATACAACTATGTTTAACGGATCGTTTCCTTCTATTACGGCATGTCCTGTAGTGGCGTATTCTGCACCTGTGCCGCTGTGCCCGCTGTTGCTCGAATCCCAACTTCCGTCAAGTCTCCATACACGGCCGTCTGTCCATGGAGAGTATTGCAGATCGTCTTCCGCCCAAGTCGGGTAAAAGGTATCTCCATAATGAAAACCGCTTTTAATGCCTAAAAACCGGATTTGCTTCAAATCATCCGACTGTTGAAACGGACAGCCGGAAGGTATTTCCGATTTCCATACAAAAGCATCGAAATGTTTGATTTCAGGCGTTAACGGATCTACCTGTATCTGCACTTTGTTGGTCTTTACGTCTCTGATGATTTTGGGACGATTTTGTCCCAAAACGGGAAATGAAATCATGATGCAAAAGGAAATGAATAGGTGTTTCATATTAATTTGTTAAATATGTGACTTAAAAAGAAATATTAGAAAATGAGGACTCCAACCCCGCATGATTTACGGTACTGATGAAAACCACCGATTCCTTTGCACGGGCAGGTCTTGTTATTTCGCATTTCAGTTCGGGCGGCTTTATGGGTATTGTGTTATCACCATTAGTATTGAATCTTTGATAATCTCCGGAAACAGGGAAGCGTATGGTCTGTCCTTCCTTCATTCTGATATTAAAATATTTAATACCCGATTCGATGTCAGCATCGGCTTTCCACGTTATAACGACAAGAGTATCATTAACAGGGTTTACCTGTAAGCCATACGGAGCAGGCGGCGGGGTCTTATCGCCGATACTGCCTGTGATGACGTATTCCCGCCACTTCACTGCAGCCGCTGAATCCGGCAGCCAGTTCATGGCAGACACATTACCTTTAAAAGCGGACGCCGGAATAACATGATATGTAGCAGTATCTCCCAGCCATACTTTTGACGGGTTCATGTCTTTGAGTTTGCCTGATGGATTGTCCGGCAAACGCTGTGCAAGGATTGATTCATAAAATGGAATAGCCATGTAGCGAACATAACTGTAATTATGATTTTGCCCGTGGTTATATGCAAGACTGGCATAACCGTTATTTTTGCGAAAGCGGGAAAATGTGTTGAGAGCCGTCTTCCAGCAAATGACTTCGGGGACGTTTATGTCGCTGTATCCGGCATGGCGAATCATGAGCGGGATTTTGTATGCAGCCTGCGGATAATCCCACTCCGGATCAAAAGCGGGAGAATATGCAAATACGCCAATAATCTTTTCGGGATAGTTCTTCATCATGGAAAGCGTCCAGTAACCACCACCCGAATGCCCCCACAACAGCCATGGTATATTTTGTAACTCATCGTGCCCTGAAACAACAGCTATCTGCGAGAGGAATCTGATCAAAGCATCGCCTGTACCGGTTTCGGCATTTATCCAGTCTTGACAACCCTGCTTTGGAAAAATATCAGGGCCTACGACGGCTAATCCCCATTTTCTGGCAAAAGCCTGATACTGTACATCATAAGCAGTTGATGCGCCTATGCCCTGCATCCCGCAGCCATGCTGATGTATGAAAATCCCGCGAAGAGTAGTTATCCCTTCGGGAATAAAAATGGCGTATTCTGCACGGTCGAAAAGGTAGACGCTGTCCTGCAAGGTACTCTGATAGACCTTTCCCGATGTCACATCTGTAATTTCTACCTGTCCGTAACCCATACCGGATAGCAACAACATCAATATGGAGCCAACAATCATGTTAATTAATTATTCTCTTATTATTTTATTCTAATACAAATTTAATCTCTTTTTCTGTTGATCTTCCGGTCTTACTGTCCAGGTTTACATTAAAAGTAATATTGAAAGTACCGGTATTTTTATCAAGATCCGTTTGCCAGAAATCATTTCCATATCTGCTTTGATCAACTTTTATCCACTTATTGCCTTCTTTTATATAAAGTACAGGATTGTGATACGTAGACAATCCTTTTATGGTCATCGGAACATACCCGATGCCGCCCTTCACTTTAACATGCGCTTGATCATTAAATGCTTGAATAACAATCGGGTAAAAATTTTCCGTTTCTCCCACGATTGAATTGACCGAAATATGATTACCGACCGCTTCCCGATGTACCATTTGCCATTTTCCTGCATATTTACCGAGCGCTTGTTGTAACAGAACATTTGGCCCGTAATAATCTTCTGCCTTTAGCGGGAATATGGTCATTTCGATATCTGCTTCGATGAAATCGCCGGCAGAAAGGGAGGTACAGCCATTGGGAAGGGTTACATTAATGATTGAACAGGGAGCGCCATGACTGCGGTGGCCTTCGCTTGTGCTGTATTCCTGCCAGAAAGGTGGAATGTTGCTTTGTCCGTTGATTTTAGCATTCCAGTTTCTGATGATAAAGCCACGATTGCCACATAAACCATGCATATCAACGCTTTTCGGAGAGTCTATCATGGCTGCCCATGGTATTTTTCCGGTAAAAACGGTTTTATTATCTATATAAGCTGAATGAGTGTAATTTGCTGCATTCCATTCTTTTTTTACTCCGGATTCGTTTCCCCAGGCAAACCGTTTGGATAATCCATAATGGTACGTACTTGCAGCCATCTGAAAGATGGCCAGTTCATCAAATTCAACATCTCTGACTACGTCCATTCTTATTTTATAGATGCCGCGTGTAATGTCGTCCGAGCGATAGATGGATGTAGTATATTTCAATTTTATATCCCCATTCATCATATTGCCGGCATACGAGACTTCAGTGATGTTAGGGCAATACGACTCATAATGTGTTTTCATTTCGGTATGCCAGGCTCTTTTGCCATCTTTTTTGCGTAAGTTCAAGATATCGGCTCCACCTACATTTCCGGTCCATCCCCATTTCTTCCCTTCGATATCGGAAACCATCAATGCCCGTATATCAAGTATCGGCGCCGATGCCTGATCGAGATCAGGCTCGTAACAGATATGTTCACCCCATGAACCGATGGCCGTCTGTTCCCAAAGCTGATTTGCTCCCCAGCCGATTAAGCAGAGTTGCGCATGTGATACAGCGGGAATATTTCCCCATAAAGCCCCAATTCCCAAGTATTCTAAAGTAATTTTCGTTTTGGCCGGAATTTTCAAAACAGTAATGCCATGATACCACCGGCCATTGTACAAGTGATCGTCGCCAACTCCATGCCAATTTTTGGATATTTGTACCGGAATACCTGCAGGATATTCATTCTCATCACGAATAACAGCCGAAATTCCGACAACCCCATGAACCCCGGAATCCTTGGCAAAGTTTAACCGGGCTGTCGCCTCTGTTGGATTGTTGTTTTCTATAGAAAACAATACTTTTTCCAATCGGTGGTTATTTTCTTCGACATTACCGGTAACATCATCCCGTAAGCTGATTCGATGCCAACCCATGTCCGGTTCGTATGTCACATCCAGTTGATCCGGAACCGGCGATGTTTGTCTGGCTGTGATCACCACAGGATAAGTTTCCTGCGCCAAAATTTTTCCCAATTCTTTCTCCATATCCGCTACCGGATAGATAATCATTCCGACACGAAGTTGCTCACCTGCCTGAAATCTTTCTTGGGACTGTACTCTTGCAGTAACTGTATTATTCGATGTTTGCAGGTTGGAAATATCTTCCGTTTTCAGGAAAATATAACCGCTTCCGTCCTGTGTGTTTTTGTACGCTTTTGCATTTTCATTTACGGGAATTTCCCTGTAATTATCGGAGAGCGTAAAATTGATGACTATGGAGCGTGAACGCAAATTCACATTTGGCACAACCCGCAAAAGAAACGATAACCGATCGCTTGATGCAACCATTTCCAAACCGCTGTGGTTCGGATCGCAACCGGTCAGCCCCGGTATCCAATTGATAAATCTGTGTTGGAGAAATCTTCCCGAATGAACTAATTGGCAATCTTCCGTGCGAAGCGATGACTGGTTGCAGGGAAATAATTTACCGGCCGTTTCTATTCCGAAAGAAAGTTTTGGCGTTTCAAACTTTGTGAAAAAATCATTGGTCGACAGTTGAAGATTATCCACGTAACTTTTATCTTCGTCTTTGATCAACATCTTTTCAAAATTCAGTTTCTCATAATCAAAAATAAAAGCATAATGATTGGTTTTTACTGCAAATTTCAACGGATTATCTTTTTCTTTTATGGAATGAACCCACCACATATAGGTGAACTCATCATTAGTCTTTTGAATCAACTCTTGAGCAGATACCGGAAATAATGTACAAAAGAAAAGAAATACGCCATACCGTAATATGCGGGCAATCACAGACTTTTCTGCTAATATATATTTCAACATATTAATTTTTATTTCGTTGCGCTTACCTTTACCGGCGTAGCATAGTCTTTCCAGATGGCTTCTGCCCTGGCAGGAGTAATGTCGCCATCGAATACAAAAAGACGGTAACGGAATTTATATTCGTTTCCGGGTTCAAGGATCCAATCTTCATTTTTAACAGGAACGAAATTAATGAATGCATCACCTCGTCCGCTATTTCGGGTTTGATCCCAAGTACGTAATGGCTCGGGAAAATTATGATTCTTGGGCGAAGACATCAACAGGATACCTGATTTTCCATTTGGACTTATTCCCGTTACATATATCCAGCGGGCATTGGTACCATCACTTTCCGGACGGGATTTGCCTTCGGAAGTCATCATTTCACAATTATCCTTCGTCCAGTCGGGTGTGGCACGCCATCCCAAACCGGCATAATGGTATTGTTTAAGCGTAACCGGAAGATGGGTAGAAGGGTAAAGATTGAAATTCAGGTCCCAAAGGAATGTTCCATTTTCGCCATTCCATACACGAATATATTGCAATTCATCCATGATATTTTTTTCTATCTTGGGCGTGAAACGCAGGACTCCCCAAACATGATTCGCTACCTGCACCGGTTGAGGCTCATAAATGATATGACGATGACGCACCGAAATTTCAGCATAAAGATTTCCTGATACAGAGCGGTAAAGCGAGTCGAAACGGACAGTGCCCTGCTTAAGTATCAAATTCCATAAATCATAACTTTTGCCGTCGTATTCAATCGAAGTCCATGGATTCCAGATACCGTAATGATGCCAATGATCGATCGGATTGCTGTTGGTGAGCACATTTCCCGACGGTGACCAGGCAGGATGTATATAACCATTGCGACGAAGCGCCGAATCTACTCCGCTCCGAAGACGTGGGAGTATTGTGTTGTATTGTAATACGTTCGTATGATTCTTTTTCAACACAAAGTTTCCCAATCCATCCTGATCTACCGCCATCACAGGCGCTGTTTCGGGAACGGAAGTTATCTCGCATACAAAATTACGGGATTCATTCTCCGCCATTTGCCCGTCAATACGCCAATAGAGCGTCGATGTTCCGGTTTCAGGGCAATGTTCTATTTGACTGTGACAAACTTGCCCGTCAACGGTTTTCACTGCAATTCGAGATCCGGCAGGGAGAGCGGCATAAGAAGAGATGTCGAATGAAGCAATAGTGTTTTGACGTGCTACTCCGACAGCTTCAACTTTTATTTTCAGTTGATTCAACGATCTTGGCGCTTTCTGAGCCTGAATGACGACCGGTATCCATAACAGGAACAAAATCAAGTAATTTTTGATGAATGTCAAATTCATGTCTGTCATTTTTTTAAGTTAACCAATTATACGATAACATAGGGAAAACGTTGGGGACGCGACAGCCAGTTATTGGCCTCATCATCATTTTTGAAACGTTCTGACTTAGGATCCCAGTACAGTTTCCGTTTCAGATGCATGGCGATCTGTTGCAGCAAACTCGCAGAACATGAGCGATGAGCAACTTCTGCGGGTGTAATGGTCAGCGCTCGTGTACGAACACAATCGAGCCAATTACGCGCGTGATTATCAGAAATATACAGATGAACATCGTTTTCAGTAAGTTCATTGAGTATCTTTGGATTCGATGCGCTGAGCGGACCTTGTTCCAAGCCGCCGGAATCAATTTTGATGGAATCGCTATCGGTGACACGCTCGCCGCCGCGCGATACAAATATCCAACCTTCAGTGCCTGTAAAAAGAAGTCCGTTAGGTTTCGTGGGGCCTTCTTCCATACCTTTTACAACCACGCCATTGGCATACAACATTTCAGAATGATACGGGCCATGCACATCCCACAGACCTGAACCGGAAGCCGGAAAAGTGGTTGTAGCCGAAATTTCAATCGGCCCCGTATATTCGGTATCCATTGCCCAATGAGCAATATCAAAATGATGCGATCCCCAACCTGTGATCATGCCTGCGCCAAACTGTTCGCAACGCAACCAGCCGGGACGGCTATAATTGGGAGTTCCATCCGGGTTCGTCTGTGGATGAACCCGATCCACAGTATATGGTACAACAGGCGTTGAACCTAACCATGCGTCGTAGTTCAGGTTCTTTGGAACGGGCATGGGATTTGGATTTCCGCCCGGAGGATCTCCCGGAAGCCTGACTTCAATGGTTTTAAGCTGTCCGATACGACCGCTTCGCACCAATTCGCACGCACGACGGAACTCTTTATTCGATCTTTGCTGGCTTCCAATCTGAAAGATACGGCCTGTGGCATTGATAGCATTACTCATCAGACGTCCTTCCAATATGGTCAGTGAAGCCGGTTTTTCGAGATACATGTCTTTGCCTGCCCATGCGGCGTCAATAGCGAGGCGAGCATGTTGATGATCGGGCGTGGAAATCAACACGGCGTCAATTTCCCTGTCGAGTAACAATTCCCGATAATCTTCATAAATTTTGACCCCTGAATGAGGTGCGCCGATAAATTTTTCAGTAGAAGATTCTGTAAATCGTTTGGCCTCGGCAAGACGCACCGAATCGAGATCACAGACAGCAATGATACGCGCATCGGCGTTACGCATAACATCCGTCATGACGCCACGCCCTCGACGCCCACAACCAATTGAGCCTACGTTGATACGGTTGCTTGGGGCATTAACCCCAAATACGGAAGAAGGCACAATGACGGGAACAATAAAGGATCCGACAGCGCCGACGGCCGTTTTTTTCAGGAAACTCCTGCGTGATTTGTTATGATTGTTTTTCATGATGTTTTTGGATTTTATTGATCAAGTATTAACTTTACATACAAATGAATGATTACCCTCCGGGAAGATCCGTCTTTTCGGCGCTTTATATCCTTCCGGCGCCGTAAAGACCCCCTTTGCTCCTTTGGGTACCTTTATATGAACCTCAAGAGCTGTCCCTGTTTTCTCCCATCTGATTGATGTCAGTCCAAGGGGGGTTGGTATGGCAGCGCTGGCATGGGTTAAGTTTCCGGGTTTGGGAGCGAATGTTATGGTCTCGAAACCATCAGTCATGGGGGTGACCCCTGCAATATGGGCGGTGAAAGCATAAGCGACTCCGCTACCGCCACCATGCACTGAAGCAGCGCCAGTAATAGTTTCACTATCCGGCCATTCTTCAGGGAGCGTTGGGAAGTCATGTCCATCAACGACAGATTTGTATCTGATGCTACAATCTTTTGTGATAAAATCAGATTCGCCTGCTTTGTAGAAAGCTTCCATCACATAATAGTAGTAAAGCGGGGAAGCTAATGTGACATTTTCAGGTTTTCGCTTGATTACGTCAATGATGCGCCTATGCTGTTCTTTTGTACCGATATCATAAATGATTGCGTAACAATTGAACAGTTCGCTGTATATCTCCCATTGATTTTCGTCGTTGTAGAAATCACGGAACAAGCCCATTTTTTCATCCCAGAATCGCTTTTCAATGGATTCTTTAATTGCCTGTTTTTTCTCCTGCCAATAATTGCTGTCCTGCACGTAGCCCATCGCTGCCGTGATCTCGGACATGGCAGCGCAAAAGCCCACATACGCTGCATTATATCCCAGTATGGCTCCTGTGTACCCTTTTACTTGCCATTTGTTATGAAGAGGCCAGTCTAACCAATTGATGGGGGAAAGGTTGTACAACAGATTGTTTTCGTCCGTATTACGTTCAAGAAAATTTGCTAACAGCAGAAGATTCGGATACTGTTCTCTGTAAAATGACGGATTCGGAAAATGCTTTTGCCTTCTGCGTACAGCTTCGGCATAAAACACGCAATATATAGGGATGGTAGAGTTGTTGGGCGAGGTTATGGGAATATTTAGTTCCGGAAACCCCCAACGTTCTTTCGGTATCAAAAGAGTAGGGAATTTGCCGTCTATCAGTTGAAAATGCGTCATGAGTTTGAAATGTGTCTTTGTGGCGGCAATATCTCCGTATGCGATATAATAATTCAGGTGACACTGCTCCATTTCACCGCACACGGTATAAAAAGCACGTTCTCTGGAAGGATCCATGATATAGGTATCCTGCAGATGCAAATAGGTTGTGCGGGTACAGGTCTGCCAAAGTTTTGTGAGAACAGGGTCGCTGCAAATGAAACTACCGGTTTGTATTACAGGGTATTCATGCGAAATAATCTTCACATCTTTCAACGTGACAGTTTTTCCACCTGTGCGGAAAATCACCATGAGATAACGAAACGCATTGGTGACGTGCCATGGATGCCATTCCTGCAAACCGTCGCGGGTTTTGTAAGTGGCCACAAAGCGTCCGATTATGTTTTTGCCGATTACCTCCAAATCATACGACCATGCAAACTCTATCCGTATGTCTTTAGGCGCTTCGACAGATATGTAGGGTACAGCATTTCTCGGCTCGGTAAAATTCAAAATAAAGTATGGATCGCCTTCGTCATTTGATGAAAATTTTATCTTGCCGGATTGGATTGTATCAAGATTATATTCAGGGCTGGAG
>Ga0082212_10003752_pt1 | contig 21390 bp, 15 predicted proteins | sample TergutNt197P3_FD_71548 | JGI IMG/M metagenome (GOLD analysis project Ga0082212, IMG submission 71548) | Neocapritermes taracua P3 segment gut microbial communities from Petit-Saut dam, French Guiana - Nt197 P3 | ecosystem: Host-associated > Arthropoda: Insects > Digestive system > Gut ... | reverse complement strand
TTAAACCTTATATTATTAACCAAAATTTTAAAAAATGAAAAAACTTTTACCTCTTGTAATTCTTCTCAGTATGGGAATTACGCAGATTTATGCACAATGCTATCAATGCAATGGCACAGCCTTATTGCCGATGAGGGGTCTTATTTCAGAGCCTACATTGATCCTTTCTTTAATTGTGATTATGTTGCCCTTGCGCCGGAAAAAGGAGGTAGTAATGAAACATTTCCTGTAATTTTGGATTATAACGTAGAAAAAACAGACAATGAAAATATATTGGATAGCAAGTCATATTTGAAATTATATCCCAATCCTTCAGCGAGTGAGGTAACTATTGAATATGCTCTGAGTCGTGCAGAATCGGTAGAAATTACTTTATACGACAATTTCGGAAAGTTAGTTTACAAACTGAAAAACAGAACCCAACATGATGCCGGCGTATATAAAATTACACTGAATGGCGTAGAACTTCCTAACGGTATCTATTTCTGTACATTGAAAACAGAAAATGAACAAAGAACGGAAAAACTGATGATTGTGAAGTAGCACAAAACTAAAGAATTACATCCCAAAATTGTTGAGCGGAACTGTCCCACGAAAAAAGCTGACTTCTTTCCTTACCCAATTGTATCAATTTTGCACGAAGTTGCTCATCTATTGTTATTTTTTCCATTGCATTGATAATTTCGTCGGTAGAAAGCGGATCTACTAATAAGGCAGCCTCACCGGCTACTTCCGGCATGGAGGTAATATTGGAGGTAATCACCGGAACACGCGCTGCAAACCCCTCCACAATAGGAACGCCAAAACCTTCAAAAAGAGAAGGATAAACTAACGCAACGGCGCTTGAAATGACGCGGTTCATCTCTTCGGTAGCAATATATCCGGTAAACACAATATCAGCCTTGTGTTTAAGCTGATTGTAAGTCTTCTTAATATCTTTATCCCGATATTTGGAACCTGCAAAAACAAATTTAAAGTGAGGATGTTTTTCGTGAAATTGGTCAAAGGCTTGCATAATTCGCTCCACATTCTTACGTTTATGGGCAGACCCAACAAAAACAAAATAGGGAGCGCCGCCCGTTAAGCGCTGCCGCGTCCGATTTTTTGTTTCATCATCAATTTCAAAAAAATCATCGGAAGCCGCATTATACACTACATCAATTTTTTCTTTATCAACATGATATAAATTAGCAATATCATTTTTAGAAAATTGAGAAACCGTAACTATTTTATCCGATTTTTTTGCAAAACGAGGGAAAAAATGAGTAAGATATTTTCGTACTAAAAAAGGAAAAAAGAGAGGGAAATATTCAAAATTCAAATCATGAATTACATTAATGGTTTTCACATTTGTATTTAAACATATCCAGCCGTCCGGTGAAATAAAAAGGTCAATTTTCTCTTTTTTAAGGGCTTTTTTGATTCCTATTTCAAAAAAAAGAAACCATAGAAACGGATGCCGCGCCTGCGGATGAACAATTACCGGTTTTACATTAGGTGCAAAAATAAAATAGTGGTCATAAGGGCGATCAAAGAAAAAAATAAACTCATGTTCAGGATGTTGAATAACAATACGTTTCAAAATTTCGTAAGCAAACCAAGCGATGCCATCCATCTTACCCTTAACAAAAAGCCGCGTATTAACTCCAATTCTCATAATAACTTTTATTCATAATAACGTTTTTTTTTTACAATATTTTGTAAGAATAGTGTCAAAAATTGAAAATTTTATACAAAAAATAAAAAGTGCGGAATTGCGTTTTTATTTCACATTTTTGATGAATAAAATACACACCCAAAAATTGTGATTCATGATGATAAAAAACATTCTTAGAAAAATTTTGATTTTTTTTCATATAGATTTGACGAAAAATATTCAATATGACAGGCTTACGAAAATAATCTTGCAAAAAACAATTACTAAAAATGCTAATTGTATTGATATTGGATGTCATAAAGGGGAAATATTAACGATGATGCTTGCATATTCTCCGGAAGGTAAACATTACGCTTTTGAACCGATTCCCTATTTATTTGATGAATTGCAAAAAAAGATTCAAAATGTGCATCTTTTTCCATACGCCCTTTCCGACAGCGCGGGGCACTCCAAGTTTCAACTTGTAAAAAACGCACCGGCATACAGCGGCTTGCAAAGAAGAAAATATGATATTGCCAATCCTATCATTGAAGAAATAGAAGTGGAAATTAAAACGTTAGACGAAATTATTCCTCAAAACGAACAGATAGATTTCATAAAAATTGATGTGGAAGGTGGTGAATTTGGGGTTTTTAAAGGAGGAAAAAATGTAATAAAGAAAAATAAACCCACCATTTTGTTTGAATGTGGTAAAGGGGCGTGTGATTATTACGGAACCAACCCGCTTGATTTGTATGATTTTATTTTGAATGAAACCGGGTTACAAATTTATACGTTAAAATCTTATCTCAAAAATAAAATCCCATTAACCAAAGAAGCGTTTGAGCATTGTTTCAACACAAATAGTGAATACTATTTTGTTTGTTCATTGTAAAACAAGAGATAATCAGTCTGTTACAAAACGAGCGCCGTTCCGGGAAATACCGGTCCGTCCTTACAGCAGCGTTTCATTCCGGCGATAGTTTTGCAAGTGCATACTAAGCACGCGCCAATGCCGCACGCCATTCTGTTTTCCATAGAAAGCCATATCGGAACTTTATGAATATCGCAAAGTTCTTTCACTTTTTTCATCATAATTTCCGGTCCGCAGGTAAAAACGGCATTATAGTTTTGAGCGTTAAATATATCGGTAATAAATCCTCGATACCCTTCTTTTCCGTTTTCAGTGGCGATAAAAATGTTTTCAGCTACCTCTTCAAAAGGTTCAAAAGCAAAAAGGTCATCTTTATACCCTAAGAAAACATCTACTTTGCATCCTTTTTTTGTGAGATGTTTTGCGGTTTCAAAGAGCGGCGGGATGCCAATACCTCCACCTACTAACGCTATTTTTCCGGAAACGATGTTGCAAGGGAAGCCATTTCCCAACGGTCCCAGCAACTCAATTTCTGTTCCCTTCTTGCGTGAGGCGAGTAGTTCTGTTCCTTTTCCCACCACTTTATAGAGAAAATGGAGGGCATCCGTTTCCACATTATACACACTGATGGGGCGCATCAGCGGCAGAGAATTATCCTCTATTTTTAGCATATAAAACTGTCCGGGTGCAATTTCTTCATCGTTTTTTGTTACGGTTAAATGAAAAATTTGCTCGGCTATCTCATTTTGCGAAATGATTTTTGAAGTGTAGTATTGCATAATTTATTCTATGTTAAACAAGTTTGCAAATGTAGAAAAATTGTTATAGTTATTTTTATATGTGAAATTTTTTACCTCCCAACATCGCTATCTAAAATAACGGAAATGCCTCTGATGGTGATGATTTTCTCTTCAAGGAGTAAAAAAAGGTATATACATTCTTCACAAAACATATATACCTTTTTTGTTTCTGTTTCTACATTATTTTTTAGAACAGCATACAGGATGTAGCAATAACTGCGACTACTGTTACTGCAAGCGCGGCGTTATGGCGCACACTTGGAGCGACACGCCGAAACTTAAAAAATGCTTCAAAGATGAGGTGCACGCACTTGAAATATTTGAGAATGAATTGAAAGCCAATTTGCCGGAATTGCAAAAACACGGTTTGTTTTTTACATTTACAACACCGGAAGAAAAAGCGGCGCGGGAAGCCGCTAAGGCAGAAGGCAGAAAGAAAAAAGAAAAAAGCAGAAAGGAAAAGGGAGAAAGGGAGAAGGCAAAAGTCCCGCAGGGACTATATCTTATTAACCGTAGGTTTCAACCTACGGACTACGGCCACAAACAAAAAAACTATGAGCACCCAAAAAATCACCCCCGACAACATCGAACTCCGCAGCGAGAGCGTCCAAGAAATCCTCGGTCGCCCGCCGCGATGGATTATCCGTTGGGGTATCAGCATTATCTTCATCATCGTGGTCGGTTTAGTAGTGGGCAGTTACTTCTTCAAATACCCCGATGTACTTACCGCCACCATCACCTACCGAGAATTTGCCCGCCGGCATCACCGCCAAAACCACCGGCAGAATTGACACCCTCTTAGTACACGAAAAACAAGAAGTACAACAAGGCGATTTGTTGGCAGTAATAGAGAACACAGCGTGTTTGGAAGATGTGATGGAATTGAAAGATGCATTGGATCGTCAGGGGGTTGCGGGTCAAGCCCGCAATGACGGCAAAGAAGCCCGCAATGACGGCAAAGAAGTCCGCAATGACGGCAAAGAAACCCGCAATGACGGCAAAGAAACCCGCAATGACGGCAAAGAAGCCCGCAATGACGATTCGCTTTCTACTTTCTGCCTTCTGCCTTCTGCTCGCCTTGGCGACCTCCAACCACACTACAACGCTTTCATCAAGGCATTAGAAGATTATCAATATTTCATTACCACCGATTATCATCACAAAAAAATAAATGTGATAAAAAAGCAAATTCACACGCAAAGAGCCATTTTACAAAAAACGAAACAACAATTACAACTCTCTCAACAACAATTATCTGCAGCATATCAGATATTTACGATAGATTCAAATTTGTATGATAAAAAAGTGTTGTCAAAGAAAAAAACTTTCTTTGCATCATTAAATTTTTGAAAAATGGATATTCGAGAGATTACTTCTGACAAACTGCTTGAGTTTTTGACACAACACCGCGAAAAGTCGTTTCGAGCAAAACAAATCCACGACTGGTTGTGGAAAAAAAATGTGCACTCTTTTGAGGAAATGATCAATATTTCAAAAAATCTGCAAGAAAAACTGCAAGAAACATTCACTTTTTTGCAAACCGTTATTGATTCGGAGGTGGTTAGTATGGATAAAACTATCAAGATTTTGTTTCGTTTGTTTGATGGGGAACAGATTGAAGGAGTGCTTATTCCGTCTCAGGGTAGAGTAACGGCGTGCCTTTCATCTCAGGTTGGGTGCGCCCTTAAATGCTCTTTTTGTGCTACCGGAACGCTCGGTTTTACCCGCCAACTTCGCTTTTGGGAAATCATTGACCAGTACGCGCTTATGAATAGGCGTGCAATGGAAAGTTTTGGGATTCCTATCAGCAATATTGTGCTGATGGGTATGGGGGAACCGCTGCTAAACTACGATAATGTACTTAAAGCCATTGGAATACTGATTTCTTCCGAAGGGAACGGCTTGTCGCCTTCGCGCATTACGCTTTCTACGGTAGGGATCACAGATGGAATCAAAAAATTGGCAAATGACGGGTTTAAAGCAAATTTGGCGGTGTCGTTGCATATCGCAGATAATACAAAACGTTCACAGTTAATTCCTGTAAATCAAACTAATTCGGTTCAGGAATTACAGGATGCGTTGCGCTATTATGTAGAAAAAACAGAACAGCGAATTACGATAGAGTATGTGCTGTTGCGCAACATCAACGACAGTTTGGAGGATGCCGAAAAATTATGCCGCTTTTGTAAGGCATTTCCCGTGAAAATCAACATTATAGAGTACAATGCTACGGAGACCCTATTTCAGCCTTCTGTATCGGAAAAAAAAGCAGCGTTTGTTGCCCATTTAGAATCTAAAAATCTGATTGTCAATGTGCGACAAAGCAGAGGAAAGGATATTGCGGCAGCCTGCGGACAGTTGGCAGGAAAAAACAAACTTAAGAAAAAAGATTTCCAATAAATTTTAATGGAATTAATCGGGTAACAAAAGCCCAACCGAGCGCCATTATGCCGCAAATCAATAGATTGATGATAAGTCCTTGATGCAAATATTGGGTAGCCAAATAGGTGGATGTTATTACCAAACAAGTAAAAAAGAAACATCTCAAATACGGAATCGTAGAAAATGGGAGTTTCAAAACTCTAAAAGCAATGATGAATTGCATCAGCGCAATAGATGTTTGCGTGGAAAGGCTGGCAATAGCAGCACCACGTGCCTGCAATATCGGAATTAAGGTAAAATTTATTACAATATTTACGGCGATAGCAATGGCGGAAGTGATGTTCAATATCCGCAAACTTCCGTTAGCAGTAAGTAATGTTCCGAAAATATAGGTAATAGAAAACGGAATGATGCACGGAATAATAAATGTATACACCCGTGCGCTCTCTGTTGCAATTTCAGGATAAAAATAAGAAAGAATGGGCATGCGAAAAGCTAAAAGCAGCACGGTGGAAGTAACGGAAAAAAAGAAAAGTACAGTAAAAGCGCTTTTGATGATAGGGATTAGATCTTCTTTGGCTTTCAACATTTTGGAAAATAGCGGCAGTAAGATCACAGAAAACAGATACGCAACCTGAACTAAAACATCTAAAAAGCGAAAAGCGGAAGCAAAAATGCCTGCCTGTGTTCTGGAAATCGAAACCGGTAATATCCGTTCAATCATTACCGAATCTATGCGACCGTAAATTGCCATCAACAACGTAAGAAGTGCAAATGGGAAACTTTTCTTTAAAATAGCTCTAAAAAATGTAAAATTCCACGTTAATCGAATAATTTTTGCTTTTAACAGTACAATAGTTAACGCAATAGCGGCAGCAATTAAATAAGAGGCAGTTTGCGCATAAACAAACCACATAATTTGAAAAGGCTGGTCGGTAACATTGCCTTTCAGCAGTATTCCGCAAATAATAATCATTAACAATTTGTCTAAAACAGATAAAATACTGTCGGTTTTAAACATCAATAAAGCGGCAACATTCGAGCGCAAATACAGAATAAGTGCATTTAAGAATTGGTTAAATGCCAGCCAGATTAATATTTTTATTTGCATACTGTCGTAACCGATACCTATTCCAACTAACAAAACCACAAAAAGATAGATAATGCCCAATAAGAGCTTTAAAGTTAAAATTCCCGATATATGTTTAGAGAAAAGTTGTGTATTTTGTGCAATATTTCTATTATTGAAATTATTTAACCCTAAATCCAACAACATATTAAATATAATCGTAAAATTAAAAACCACAAAAAAGAGACCAAAATTTTCAGCACCTACGGTGTTTTGAACACTAACTTCAATACCTAAAAACCAATAGGGTTTTATAAGCAGATTCAACAGCAGCAGAAAGAAGAGATTAAAAAGGAAATCTTTTTGTTTCATTACATTTCATAAATGTATCGGCAAAAGTATTTTTTTTATGTTAAAAATCAATACCGGTTTTTGAAATAATGATTTGTTTTGCAATAGAAAAATTTAATATTCACCATAATATGGTTTATAAAAATACAATAATATTTTATAGTATCGAAAATTATTATATTTTTGCAAAAAATATTTTATATTATGATTACAGAAAATACTTTATTTGAAATAATTACATTGCAAAAGCAAAGATTATTAGCAATGGAAATGGGGCAACTTCGGGAAGAATTGGCTAAATTGCCTCATTTGTTTTCTCATGCGCTAATTATTTCAGGCATCCGAAGGTGTGGTAAAAGTACTTTAATGGCTCAATTGTTGCGAAAAGAATATCCCAACGCACTGTTTGTCAATTTTGAAGATAATCGTTTATGTGATTTCGAAAAACAGGACTTCAATCGTTTGGACAAAATCATTGAAAATAACCATTATACAGAATTGTTTTTTGATGAAATACAAGTTGTACCGGAATGGGAACGTTATGCACGACAAAAATTAGATGAAGGATATAAAATGATGATCACAGGTTCCAATGCGTCTCTTTTGAGTAAGGAATTGGGTACTAAACTTACCGGACGACATATTACGAAAGAACTTTTTCCTTTTTCATTCACAGAATTTTGTGATTATAAGAAACTTTTGCCATCCGGCGAAGCCTCGGCATACTATTTGAAAATTGGAGGATTCCCTGAATATGTAAAACAGAATCATACCGAAATCCTAACTAATTTATTCGATGATATCTTAATGCGGGATGTCGTACTGCGATATGGGGTGCGTGATGTAAAAATGTTGCAACGACTCTCGTTGTTTTTGATTTCAAATGTGGGAAATTTACTCTCTGCAAATAAACTGAAGAATATTTTTGAATTTGGATCTACGAGCACAGTCACGGAATATTTATCGCATTTAGAATTATCGTACCTGTTCTTTTTTGTTCCCAAATTCAGTTACTCAATCAAAGTTCAAGTAATTAATCCACGTAAAGTGTATTCGATTGATACAGGGATAATTGCTGAAAACTCAATCTCATTTTCTCATGATATTGGCACTAAATTAGAAAATATTGTTTTTTTATCCTTACGCAGAAACTATAACGAAATTTATTACTTTGCAGAAAATAATAGAGAGTGTGATTTTATTGTTTTTAATAGAGGACGGCTTATAGGTTGTTATCAAGTTTGTTACGATTTGAATGATCTTAATTTGAACAGAGAATTAAAAGGAATCTTTTCTGCGCTTGATTTTTTTAATTTGAATGAAGGGACAATCGTAACAAACAATCAAACTGATATTTTTGAACATCAAGGGAAAATTGTAAAAGCAATCCCTGCACATCAATTTTTAACTTCTTGAATACAAAAATAAATATGCATTACAATAGTGTATTTTTGGCATAGTCTTTGCAAAAAATGATTTTCGATTATCCGATATGAGATTAACCATTAATCATTAACCATTAACCATTAACCATTAACCTCTTATGACCCTCAACAACCTTACCTTAAAATCTCAGGAAACTATTGCGCAGGCGCAACTGATTGCCCACAGCCACAGTCAGGCGCGTATGGAAACGCTTCACCTTCTGAAAGCAATGATAGAAATAGACCAATATGTGATCCCGTTTTTGCTTAAAAAGTTGGATACCAATCCAAAAATGATTTTACAAATAGTTGAAAAACAGATTCAATCATTAGCCAAAGGGAATGGAAACGATATTTATATGTCGCCGGCTGTGAACACCGCCATTCAAAAAGCGATTATTTTTAGTAATGAACTGCGCGATGATTTTGTTTCGTTAGAGCATCTGTTTTATGGGATTTATATGGCAAATGATGCCGCGTCTAAAATTTTGAAAGATGCCGGCATTAGCGAAAAAGGGATTAAAGCCGCCATTGAAGCGTTGCGAAAAGGGAGCAAAGTTACCGGCGAAAGTAGCGAAGAATCGTACAATTCGCTGAATAAATATGCGGTAAATTTGAATGATGCCGCTCGTAAAGGCAAACTTGACCCTGTAATTGGGCGAGACGAGGAGATTCGGCGGGTGTTGCAAATTTTGTCGCGAAGAACCAAAAACAACCCGATACTTATCGGAGAAGCCGGCGTAGGAAAAACCGCCATCGCCGAAGGGCTGGCGCACCGACTGATTAGCGGCGATATTCCGGAAAATCTGAAAACAAAAAAACTATACTCGTTAGATATGGGCGCCCTCATCGCCGGAGCCAAGTATAAAGGCGAGTTTGAGGAGCGTTTGAAAAATGTGATTAATGAGGTAATTGAATCAAACGGTGAAATTATTCTCTTTATTGATGAAATTCACACGTTGGTGGGCGCGGGCGCTACCGGCGAGGGCGCTATGGATGCTGCAAACATTTTGAAACCTGCCCTCGCACGCGGCGAACTCCGCTCAATTGGCGCTACCACATTAAACGAATATCAAAAATATTTTGAAAAAGATAAAGCGTTGGAGCGCCGCTTCCAACCCGTGAAAATTGAGGAACCGGACAAATATTCCACGATCTCTATTCTGCGCGGATTGAAAGAGCGTTACGAAACGCATCATCAAGTGCGTATTTTAGATGAAGCAATTATCGCGGCAGTAGAGTTGTCTTCAAGATATATTACCGACAGACACCTCCCAGATAAGGCGATTGACCTGATTGATGAAGCCGCCTCAAAGTTAAAGTTAGAGATTAATTCCATGCCGGAAGAGTTAGATGAGTTAGATAGAAAAATTCGCCAGTTGGAGATTGAACGCGAGGCGATTAAGAATGAAAATACACCCGAAAAATTAGAGCAGCTGGGCAAAACCGTTTCCGATTTGCAAGAGGAACGCAACGCACTCTATACCAAATGGCGGGCAGAAAAAGATGTAGCAGAAAATATTCAAAGGAAAAAAGCGGATATTGAGCATTTTAAATTGGAGGCTGCCGAACAGGAGCGGCAAGGCAACTTCGGGCGTGTGGCGGAACTTCGCTACGGTATCATTAAAGAAGCGGAAGAACAGATTGAAAAACTGCAAATAGAACTTGAGCAGTTGCAAGCAAATGGCGCTATGATTGACGAAGAGGTAAGCGCTGACGATATTGCCGAAGTGGTGGCACGCTGGACAGGCATCCCCGTGAACAAAATGCTGCAAAGTGAAAAAATGAAACTGTTGCATCTCGAAGAAGAACTGCACAAGCGTGTGGTGGGGCAAGATGAAGCGATTACCGCCATTGCCGATGCTATTCGCAGAAGCCGTGCGGGGTTGCAAGACAGCAAACGCCCACTTGGGTCGTTCATCTTTTTGGGAACTACCGGCGTAGGAAAAACAGAGTTGGCAAAAACTTTGGCAGAATATTTGTTCAATACCGAAGACGCCATTATTCGCCTTGATATGAGCGAGTTTCAGGAAGCGCATTCGGTGTCTCGACTTATTGGCTCGCCCCCGGGCTATGTGGGCTACGACGAGGGCGGGCAACTTACCGATAAAGTGCGCCGCAAACAATACTCTGTAATTCTGTTCGATGAAATTGAAAAAGCACACCCCGATATTTTGAATATCCTGCTGCAAGTATTAGACGACGGCAGACTGACCGACAATAAAGGTCGGGTTGCCGATTTTAAGAATACGATTATCATTATGACCTCCAACATTGGTTCTCACATTATTCAGGATAACTATGCCGATAATGGAAAATTTTCTGATGAAGAAGTGTTTGAGCGTACCAAAACGGAGGTTACCGATATGCTCAAAAAAGCATTACGCCCCGAATTTCTTAATCGTATTGACGAGATTGTGATGTTTCAACCGTTATCCAAGCGCGAAATCAAAGATATTATCAAACTGCAGATTACTGACTTGAATCGCAGGTTGGGCGAGCAAGGTATTCAGGTAGAGTTTACCAAATACGCGCTTGAACTGTTAGCCGAAATGGGCTACGATCCTGTGTATGGCGCCCGCCCATTGAAGCGCGTCATTCAAAAACAGATTCTCAACGAACTGTCTAAAATACTTTTGGCGGGCACTCTAAATAAAGATTTGCCCATTAAAGTGGATTCGTTTGAAGAGGGAAAATTTGCGTTTTTTAATTAAGACAAAAAAAAATTTACTTTTGCATATTAATTTGAAAATTATGTCAAAAAGAATATTAGTAGTAACCGGCGGAGGAGATTGCCCCGGCTTAAACGCAGTACTTAGAGGGATTGTAAAAGCAGCCAAATTGGATGGAAATTGGGAAATCATTGGGTGTATGGAATCTTATAATGGGCTTTTGGCTGATAATATTGAGATTTTGCCACTGACAGAAAAAGAGGTTGCCGGTATTCATGTAAAAGGAGGTACAATCATTAAAACCACTAACAGAGGTGGTCCTTTTAATTTTCCGGTGCAACAATTTGATGGTTCGTGGAAAACCGAAAACCGCTCGCAGCTATTATTGCAGCGTTTAGACGATTTGGGAATAGAAGCCATAATCAGTATTGGCGGTGACGGTTCACAACGCATCTCGCTCAGCTTAGCTGAATTAGGCGTTAATATCGTAGGAGTTCCCAAAACTATCGACAACGACTTGTCGTGCACCGACTTTACTTTCGGGTTTCAAACGGCAGTAGAGATTGCTACCGAAGCGGTTGACAAATTGGTAACCACTGCCGAAAGTCACAACCGCGTGTTTATTTTGGAAGTAATGGGACGTGATGCCGGATGGATAGCGTTACATACAGCACTGGGCGGAGGCGCCGATGTGTGCATTATCCCGGAAATTCCATACGATCCGAAAATTATTGCCGAAAAAATTGAAACGCGATATAAAAACAGAGAAGGGTTTTGCAACATTGTTATTGCCGAAGGCGCAAGAAAAGTGGATGGACAGATAACCGGAGTAGCGCCCTCTATTGTTGGTGATGAACACATTAAATTGGGTGGCGCCGGAGATAAACTCAAACAAGAACTTATTGACTGTGGCGTACAACACGATATTCGCGTTACCGTATTGGGACATTTGCAACGTGGCGGGACCCCCATCGCTTACGACCGCATCCTCGCAACTGCATTCGGAGTGAAAGCATTCGAATTAGTTAAAGAAAAAAAATACGGAAATATGGTAGTATATAACCACCCCGAAATTACATATGTACCGCTGAAAAAAGTAGTAGAAAAATTCAATTTTATTAACCCTGATACAAATTCATTCTTATGCGCTGCAAAAAAAATTGGAATATCTTTCGGTAATTAAGAATTAAAAATTTAAAAATTATGAAATCAATATTAAAAAGTCAGGAGACAAAAGTTAGAAACCAAAAGGTGTTAAAACCATATACTGCATATCGCATACAACATATCACATCCCTTTTTTTCTTTCTCCTTTTTTCCCTTACCTCAGTAACAAGTTGCGACAGAGAAGAAATGATAATTAACAGTTGGCGATTGCAAACTGTTTTAATGAACAATGAACCGCTAAACGATTCGTCGCAATTTAATGTTATACCCAGATATACTTACTATTCTTTTTTTATCGAGAATAGATTGAATGTTAGAACTTATGCACTCGGACAATCTACGGCATCTTCAGACGGTTTTTATCGTTTTTTGAATAGATCAACGATAGAAATGCGTTTTACGATTTTGAATGAACAATATAAGATTGAAGCCACAATAAAAAAACTGACACGAAAGGAATTAAACCTTGAATATGAAGATAATGGGAATACTTATTTTTTGCAATTATTTGCATATTAAGTAACAGAAGGTTCTAACTGACGGTATGAGGAAACTTGTATTTTGTGATTAATAATAATTAAAATGAAAATTTTGGATACCATTTGTTCTATTTCTACGCCGCAAGGCATTGGAGCGCTTGCAGTAGTTAGAATTTCAGGAAAAGATGCTTTTGAAATTGCATCAAAACTGTTTAAAAACGCTGATGAATTTAAAAAATTATCAGCTAATTTTGTAAAACAATTCAATGTTTTTGATGGAGATGTTTTAATAGATCAAACGATGGCGACTAAATTTGTTGCCCCTAAATCTTATTCTGGCGAAGATATAGTGGAAATTACTTGCCACGGCTCTAAATATATTCAGAAAAAAATAATCGAATTATTGTTACAAAATGGAGCGTGTTTGGCAAAAGCCGGTGAATTTTCTTTACGCGCCTTTTTGAATGGGAAGTTAGATTTACCCCAAACTGAAGCCGTTGCCGATTTAATTGATTCACAGTCGGAAATAGCGCATAAATTGGCAATAAACCAACTGAAAGGAAATTTTTCGAATCGCATAAAATCATTAAGAACCCAATTTGTAGAGTTGGCAGCGCTTTTAGAATTGGAACTCGATTTTAGCGAAGAAAATGTAGAATTTGCAGACCGCTCGCTACTAAATAATCTTTTAATTATGCTAAAAGATGAAGTTACGCAACTCACAGAATCTTTTAAGTTGGGCAATGTGCTCAAAACCGGTATTCCCGTAGCAATTATTGGAAAACCAAACGTGGGCAAATCCACACTTTTGAATTGCTTGTTAAATGATGAACGCGCTATCGTTTCGCATATTCCCGGAACTACAAGAGATACAGTGGAGGACAACTTTACCATTAACGGCACTAACTTTAAATTTATTGACACGGCGGGTATTCGATTAACTGATGATGAAATTGAAACATTTGGAATTGAGCGCACATTCAAAGCCATTGACAAAGCCGACATCATTCTCTATATGATTGATATTTCAAGCACTTCGTTAGAAGAAGTTGAAAAAGAACTCATATTTTTAGAAAACGAGATTGACTTTATTCACAAAAAATTGATAATTGTTGCCAACAAAATAGACCAACTCAACGAGCTGCCCAAACATTTCTCAGATTGGGAAGAGTACGATATTGCCTTTATCTCTGCCAAACGAAACGTAAATATTGATGATATTCGTGAACTCCTCACCCAACATATTGATCAAAAAAATATTACAGACACTGTACTCCTTACCAATGTTCGTCATTATGACATCATGCTTAAAATTAAAGATGAGATACGTAAAATTGAAAGCGGCTTTACCCAAAAACTCCCCACCGATTTAATCATGGTTCACATTAGAAGCATATTAAACTTGTTAGGCGAAATTACCGGCGAAATCACCACCGATGAAATATTAGATACGGTTTTTTCGAGGTTTTGTATCGGGAAATAGATCAATTAGGAATTAGGAATTAAGAGATAGTGGTAGAAATAACCGTTTGCTCGTAAATAGCGCGTGCTTCGTGTAAAAAAAACTGCTTTGTGTTAAGGTCTGCAATAGCATCAACCTCACACATTAACTCTGTAAAATTAAATGGATTGATCATATTTCTCTGTTTAAAATATAGGGCGAAATAAAAAAAAAGAGTATAGATAAAGGCGTGAAAATGTTTGTTTAAAAATTGTAAATAAGTTGTATTTTTGCCGCTGATAGTCATAGAAATTAAGATTCTTTATGCCACAAATTTTCGACAACATTGAAACCCACTTATCAGATGGCTTGAATTACACCCTCGATGTTTCGCACCGTGCCGACTTTTGCGTAGGCTACTTCAATCTGCGTGGGTGGAAACAGGTGTCGCACCATATTGACAATTGGAAGAGGGGCGATGAAAATTGCTGCCGCCTGTTGGTAGGTATGCAAAAACCACCACAAGAAATTATCAAAGAATTCTTCTCTAAAACAGAACCTGTGGGTATGGATAACAAAACTGCCTCAAACATACGAAAAAAACTTGCGCAGGAGTTTAAAGAACAACTTGCCATAGGTATTCCCACAGAGGCTGATGAACAGGGACTTAGAAAACTTTCTTCCCAAATTAAGGAGAAAAAAGTGGTTGTGAAATTATTTCTGCGTCACTCTTTACACGCAAAATTGTATTTGTGTTTTCGTGATGATAAAATAAATCCGATTATTGGTTATTTGGGGAGTAGCAATCTTACCCTTTCGGGGTTGTTGAAGCAAGGCGAACTGAATATTGATGTATTGGACAGAGATGCTACCCTTAAACTATCCCGTTGGTTTAACGACCGTTGGGAGGATAATTTCTGCATTGATATTTCGGAAGAATTGGTTGAAATTATTGACAACAGTTGGGCTTCCGACAAATTGGCGCACCCTTACCATATCTATCTGAAAATTGCTTATCACCTTGCCCGCGAAGCAAGGGCAGGGCTTTCGGAGTTTAAAGTTTCCAAAATGTTTGAAAAACAACTGTTAGATTTTCAACAAAAGGCGGTTTTGGTGGCGGCACATCATTTGAACAAAAGAGGCGGCGTAATTATCGGCGATGTGGTGGGGCTGGGAAAAACAATTACCGCCACAGCATTAGCCAAAATGTTTGAAGACGATTTTATGTTGGAAACCTTAATTTTATGCCCTAAAAACTTGGTAAAAATGTGGGACGATTATCGCCATAAATATCAGTTAAGGGCAAAAGTATTGTCTATTACGCAAGCACAAACGGTTTTGCCCAAAGAGCGGCGTTATCGCGTTGTGATTATTGACGAAAGCCATAACTTGCGCAACCGCGAAGGAAAACGATACAAAGCCATTCAGGACTATATTCAACTGAACGACTGTAAAGTGATTATGCTTTCGGCTACACCGTACAACAAAACATTTCTTGACCTTTCCAATCAACTGCGCTTATTCATTCCCGATGATAAAGATTTGGGTATCAGTCCGGAACGCTTCATTGAAAGCATTGGCGGAAAAGTGCAGTTTTTGGCAAAGCACCAAACGCCCATTCGGAGTTTGCCCGCTTTTGAAAAAAGTGAATTTGCCGATGATTGGCGAGAATTGATGCGCCTGTATTTGGTGCGCCGTACCAGAAGTTTCATTAAAGCTTATTACACGCAAACTGATGAAAGTAACAACAGAAAGTTTTTAACTTTTTCCGATGGCACGAAATCATATTTTCCCGACCGCTTGCCTAAGAAAGTGGAATATCACTTTGATGCGAATGACCCAAGCGACCAGTATGCAAAACTATATGCCGATGAGGTGGTAAAAATTATCAATAATCTCAATTTGCCCCGTTACGGTTTGGGGCAAGAGCAATACATCAATCAACAACCTTGTGTACAACCCACAAAGGAAGAATTGAAAATTATGGAAAATTTGGGGCGGGCAGGGGCGCGGCTAAAAGGTTTTGCACGCACCAATCTGTTCAAACGATTGGAAAGCAGCGGCTATTCGTTCCTCCTCTCTATTAGCCGCCACATATTGCGCAACTACATCTTCATTTATGCTATTGAAAATAAACTGCCCTTTCCAATTGGAAAGCAGGATGCCAATATGCTTGATGATTACTTGGAAGATATGGATTTTGAAAATACGGTAGGCGAAACTCCTGAACCTCCTTTTCGTCATCCTGAACTTGTTTCAGGATCTCCTTATTTACAGGAGATTGCGGAACAAGCCCGCAATGACGTGTTTATATTAGATAAAGAATCTTACTACAAACAGGCACAAAAGATTTACAATTTATTTGCTTCTACTTATAAAAACCGCTTTGATTGGATTAGTAGCCCACTGTTTTCTAAAACGCTTAAAGATACGCTCCTGAACGACAGCCTTGATTTGTTGAAGATACTTGAACTGGGGAAAGACTGGAGCGCGGAGGCAGACCGGCAACTTTCCGCTTTACACAAACTCATTACCAAAAAACACGGAAACGAAAAAGTGTTAATCTTTACGCAATATGCCGACACCGCCAAATACATAACGGCTGAATTGAAGAAGAAAGGCGTTGCAAACATTGAGTGTGTTACCGGTGATAATGACGACCCCACCTCTTTTGCTTATCGCTTTAGCCCCGAAAGCAACGACAAGCGTAAAGAGATTGCAATAGCCGACGAACTGCGCGTGTTAATCACTACCGATGTTTTGAGTGAAGGGCAAAACTTGCAAGATGCCCACATTATCCTAAATTATGATTTGCCATGGGCGATTATTCGTTTGATACAACGGGCAGGACGTGTGGACAGAATTGGGCAAAAAGCCGACAAAATTTATTGCTATTCCTTTTTACCCGAAGAGGGCATTGAAAAAATTATCCGTTTAAGAAATCGTTTGAAAAACCGCTTAGAGCAAAGCGATGAGGTGCTCGGTTCGCCGGACGAACTCTTTTTTGACAACCAAAAAATAAGATCGCAGTTGGAAGGGCTGTACAGCGAACAGTCGGGCATTTTGGATGAAGAAGAAGATGGCGAAGTAGATTTGGCTTCTTACGCTTATCAGATTTGGAAAAACGCCACCGACGCCAACCCCAAACTGAACAACATTATTCCCGAAATGCCCAATGTGGTGTATGCCACCAAACACACTTCGGCTTCGCTCAGTAACCACACTTCGGATCACGAGGGGGTTATTGTGTATAGTCGCACGGCAGACGATAATGATGTGCTGGTTTGGACAAACAAAAAAGGCGAAGTAATTACCCAATCGCAACTTACCATTTTAAAAGCCGCGCAATGCACTGCCGACACCGCGCCGCAACAAAAAATACCCGAACATCACCAACTTGTGGAAAAAGGGTTGGCGCATATTAAAGATATTGAAATAAGTACCGGCGGGCAGTTGGGAAAACAAAGCAGCGTGCGCTACCGCATTTATACGCTCCTTATCCGCTATTACGAGGCATATAAAGATACCTTATTTGTAACAGAACTCTTAAAGCGGGCAATAGACGACATTTATAAATATCCGTTGAAAGAAACGGCAAAGGATACTATTGGCAGACAACTGAAAGTAGGTGCCACAGACGACCAGTTGGCAAATTTGATTGTTTCTTTGTACGAAGACGAAAAACTGTGCATCATTTCCGAAGAAGAGAACCGCAACCGAGAACCGCAAATTATTTGCTCGATGGGGTTAATAACTCGCTAAAAACTATATTTTGACAGAAAAAAAATATACTGTCAAAAATTTGTTGTATTTTTGCAGTCTAATTTTTCAAATTATCATGAATGAGCAATGACTTGAATAACATGTTAAAAAAACATTTCAGCCAACAAAAAAAAATTAATGTGGCTGATATTTTCCGCTTTTACAGTGAAGAAAATCCGAATATTCCTCAAACAACTGTAAATTGGCGAATACATCACTTGGTACAATCGGGCATTATTCAACGAGTGGGACGTGGCGTTTATCGTTTTGGAAAATCGAATCTTTTTCAAATGGAGTTATCCCCTCAAACAAAAAAAATAGCTCGCACTGTCAAAAAAGAATTTCCATATACCAATTTTTGTGTTTGGGAATTGGCTGTGATTAACATTTTTAGTCATAATCTTATCAATTTTAATCTGTTTTTTATCGATGTTGAACGTGATGCAATGGATGCAGTTTACTACAAATTGAAAGAAAGAGGAAAAAATGTGATTCATATTCGCAAAACTTTTGACGATATTTCAGAATGGGCAGGAAATATCTGTGTTCGTCCTTTGGTATCTCACGCACCGTTACAAATGCAATCACAAATACAAGTGGCAACATTAGAAAAAATATTGGTTGATATGGCAACCGATAAAGAATTTTTTCCGTTTCAAGGGAATGAAATGGTTACAATATTCGAAAACGCATTTGAAAAATTTACCATAAATGAAAGCTCGATGTTGAGATATGCTTCCAGAAAAGAAAAAAGAGAAAATATAAGCAAAATTATTAATACTATAAAACACCAGTAAAGTTTATCTATTGGCAACAATTTGAAAATATGATTGCACAAAAAAACATAACAAAAGAATGGATTGAAACGGTTGCAAAATTAAACAAAGCAGATAAAAATCTTGTGGAAAAAGTAATCCGTGCATTGTTACTTTTGGAAGGTTTATCAGAATCAAATTTGAATTTTGTATTTAAAGGCGGAACGGCATTAATGCTATTACTCAATTCAGAAAAAAGATTGTCGATAGACATTGATATAATTGTTCCCAATAAAGAAACAGACATAATCAAAATTATAGAAAATATCTGCAAAACAAAAGGGTTTACTCATTTTGAAAAGCAAAATAGAATTACAGAAACAAATATTGACAAAGAACATTACAAACTATTTTTTGTTTCCGCAATCAACAACCAAGAATCGCATGTTTTGTTGGATGTTTTAAAAGAAGAAATTCATTATCAGAAGATTATCAGACTGCCCATTGATAGCATATTTGCTAATCATGAAGATAAACCGTTAACGGTGTGTTTACCCGATTTCAACAATATGTTGGGCGATAAATTAACCGCATTTGCCCCGAACACAACAGGTATTCCTTATCATAAAAACAGTAAAGAAATGGGAATGGAAATTATTAAACAAATGTATGATATTGGTTGTTTGTACGATAAAGTAGATAATGCCGAAATTGTATCTGCGGTTTTTTCTTCTTTTGCAGAAACAGAGTTGATGTACAGAGAAAATAAAAGCAGTATAGAAAATGTGTTAGACGATATTATTGAAACTGCATTATCGGTGTGTTTGAGACAAAGTAAAGAAAACTCTGATTTTAATATTTTGCACAGAGGTATTATACAAGTGAAACCGTTTATTTTTACAGAACAATTTCACCTTGAAAAAGCAATTACTTACGCAGCAAAAACAGCATACATTGCAGCAGTAATAAAATTTGGAATAAAAAATTTCAGCCGTTTTAATAAGGACTTTGATATGAAAAATTGGGTAATCACTGAGCCAATGAATCCTAAGTTGAACAAAATAAAGAAAACCAACCCCGAAGCATTTTATTATTTGTATCAAATGTTTAAAATAATGAAAAATTAGTGATGAATTATGAACCTCAACATAGAAAACACCCGTAAAGCATTGCAGGAGTTTAATTTCAAAACTCTCTTTGTGGAAGAATTGGGATGGAGCAATCCCGCTTCCGGCAAAATCATAAATGAAAACATTAAAGAGGTGGCGTTTGCACGACAACCTATTGCCGAACTGAGCGGCGCTGTGGTGTTTGAAATTACCACCCCAAATGGCGAAGTGCCTGAACCCAAACAACGGCTTGCCATTGCCAAAGAAATTCAAAAACAACACTTTGAACACGTGTTGATTTTTGTGGACAAAGACCGCAAAGAAAGTATTTGGCACTGGCTTAAAAATCAGGATAAAAAAATGGTGAGCCGAGAGCATTCCTATTTTCGTACCCAGCCCGGCGATGGCTTTATGGCTAAAATTAGTGCGCTGGTGGTGGACATCAGCGAGTTTGATAAAACAGGAAATATTGCTATTGCCGAAGTGGCAAACCGAATAAAATCGGCGCTCGATATTGAACGGGTGGTGAAGAAATTTTACCGCGACTACCAAACCGAATACATTGCTTTTCTTAACCTTATTGAAGGTATTGAAAACGATGCCGACCGCAGATGGTATGCCTCAGTTATCCTTAACCGACTGATGTTTATTTATTTTCTGCAAAAGAAAATGTTTTTGGACAACGGCGACACCCACTACCTGAACCGCAAACTGGAATTCTCAAAAAAGGAACTGGGCAGGGACAAGTATTACGAAGTGTTCCTTCAAAAACTCTTTTTCGAGGGTTTTGCCAAACAGGAAAACCAGCGGGACGCCGCAACCAACGCGCTGATCGGCAAAATCAAATACCTCAACGGCGGCCTCTTCTTGCAACACAAAATGGAGGTGAGGCACCAAGGGAAAATCAAAATCCCCGACACGGCCTTCGACAACCTCTTCGCCCTCTTCAACCGCTACAGTTGGACGCTCGACGACACGCCCGGCGGGAACGACAACGAGATGAACCCCGGCGTGCTCGGCTACATCTTTGAAAAATACATCAACCAAAAGGCCTTCGGCGCCTACTACACCCGCACCGAAATCACCGAATACCTCTGCGAGCAAACCATTTACAAACTCATCCTCGACGAGGTCAACGGCCCCGGCATGGATCCCGCGCTCCTGCGGAAGGCGGGCTTGACCCCGCCCAAACATTACGACAGCATCGCCGAACTGCTGCTGCACCTGGACGCCCCCACCTGCCGCAAACTGGTTGCCGGCGAAGACGCCATCCTGCCCAACCTCAGCCTCCTCGACCCCGCCTGCGGCTCCGGCGCCTTCCTCGTCGCCGCCATGAAGACGCTCATCAACGTGTACGCCGCCATCCTCGGCAAGATCGAGGTTTTGGGCGACCCGAAACTCGCCGAATGGAGGCGCGCAATCGAGCGCGACCACCACAGCATCACCTACTACATCAAAAAACAAATCAT
>Ga0082212_10003751_pt1 | contig 21392 bp, 20 predicted proteins | sample TergutNt197P3_FD_71548 | JGI IMG/M metagenome (GOLD analysis project Ga0082212, IMG submission 71548) | Neocapritermes taracua P3 segment gut microbial communities from Petit-Saut dam, French Guiana - Nt197 P3 | ecosystem: Host-associated > Arthropoda: Insects > Digestive system > Gut ... | reverse complement strand
GGATCCCCTCCTCGTTAATCGAAACACACAGGGCCGCCGGATGGGGATCTTTTCCTTTTGGCTGACGGTAACCCAAAACCCCCGGCCGCCCGCCCGCCCGCCGTATCCAGTCCTGTACCCAGCGGTCGATTTCGATGGTCTGCGCGCCGGGCTTCACCAGGGGGATGAGTTCGCGGTACATGGCGGACAGCATCTTACAGGATTGCCTGATGCCATCGATTTGGGCGGCGTTCTTTAGGCGGATCATCGTGCTGCGGCCTTTTTTCGCTTTTTATCAAGAGGCACTGCCTGACGCCGTGCCTGCGGGGACGTGTACTTTTCCGCATGCCTCATCACATCTGCGGCGGCGGCATGATCGCCCAGAGCGAACAATGTCTGCGACAGGGAGCGCATCCACAGCCGCTCGTCCCGGGCGGGAAAACCCAGTTTCAGCAGGGTTTCCAGGCACTCAAGCCAGGTTTCGTCGTCTACCTGGGTTCTCAGGCGCAGACGGACAATTTCCCGCAGGTATTTTTCAACTTCCACGGTAAAATGGCGAAAATAGGGCAAACGGCGTTCCTCGCGGATAATGGCCGCCAACAGCCAAAACGCTTCGCAGCTATGTCCCCTCCTGTCCAGCTCCTCGGCAAGGATAAAACTCAGATCCATCCAGTCTTCCCTGTCCAAATACTGTTCCATCGGGAAGTTGATTCCCCCGTTTTTCCGCCAGACGGCAATCGCCTCGTCATTTTCAAGGTGCAAAAGCTCGAAAAACACCAGTTTCGCCTGATTTGCCGGGTCGCTCTGTTCCCTTAGCCATGATCGGTAGTCAAAACCGGCGTTTTCAACGAAACGGGAATAGGCGCGGTCGTATTTATCGCGGCGTTCTTCGCTGGAAAGGGTCTCGTAGGCGGTCAAAAGCCTGCGCATTTCGGCGGCAGCGGCGGCCCCGGCAATGTCGGGGTGCATCTGCTTCGCCTTTTCCCGAAACGCCTTTTTAATCTGTACGGCCGAGGCATTGCGCCCAACACCCAAAAGCCCGTAGTAGTTGTTCATTATCGTCCCTAATTATACCGGCGGAAATTTTCCTTGACAAGATTCAAAATAACGGTATATATTAGACTAGCCATTGTTCTATATTATTAAGGAGGGATCGTATGAAAAAAAAGACTAACCCTCTGGGTATTGCGGGCGGCTTACTGGCCGTCCTCTGCATTACATTAGCCCTTGCCGCCTGTCCCACCACCGATGATCCTGAAGACAGCCAACCCTGGTTTGAGGAAGCGTTTGACGTTGTATATAGGGATTTGACAACGTATATGGATCCGGATCCCGATAAGGAATTCAAACATGACCTATCAACCTACAAGATAGAGCCTTCTGGCGCCACCAATAGAACTGTAGTTTGGGAAATAGATAGCTTTGATCCGCCGGCAGGTGCCTATAATTGGGTATGGTTAGAGGGTAAAAATACACTGTGCACCGGTCATGGATTTCCGTCCGGCACTGAAGGGAAAGTATACCTTACCGCAACCATATACAACGGCAGGGGTAATACCGGCGATCCTCAGAAAGATGATCTTGTCCAGGATGTTGTCATTACCGTAAAGGAGTTTTCACCGGTGGCGGACATTGAAATGGACACTGATTCGATGACAGCGACCACCTCTATCACCCTGAGGCCTGTGGTCAAGCCTGACGGCGCCTCGTTAAGAAACAACGTATCCTGGAGTATCAAAAATGCGGGAGGCACAGGGGCGACCCTGGACGGCAATATACTGAAAACAGCCATGCTGGGAAGCGGAGAAGTAACGGTAACGGCAACGATTCCCAATGGAAAGGGCTTTGGTGTTGACTTTATCAAAGACTTTCCCATAACCGTAAACCAGCTTATCCCGGTACTACGCATCGATAATGTGCCTGGTACGGCGATTCCTACCAAGGGGCTTGCCCTGAACGGTGATGTTATGCCCATAGGTGCCACCAACAAAGCGATAACCTGGAGTATTGTTCCGACAGGGACAACTTCAAGCGGGGCGTCCATTACCGATGGCCGGATTCTGAATACAAGGAGTGGGGGAACCGTAGTGGTAAGGGCGACCGTAGCCAATGGCAATTTTAACTCCGGAAACGGAAACCCTATCGCCTATACCCAGGACTTTTCCATTGATGTGAACGCCTTCATTCCTGCAACAGGTATAACCCTTGAGAAGGTTTCCGAAAATGCAGAAGCGACCAAGCCTCTCACCTTGTACAGCATAGTTACACCCGATAACGCCACCAATCGCGATATAGTCTGGAGTATTACAGTGCAAGGTGGAACCGAAGCAGTTATCGTCGGAAATGTCCTCACTGCCCAGAAATCCGGAACCGTAACTATCCAGGCGCGCATAACGAACGGGTCGGGTACTAATTCTGACACCACGCGGAGTTTTGACATCCCGGTAAGCGGCCTTGTGGCGGTAACAGCTATTGCTGATGTTCCGAGCACAGTGACTGTAGGGAACGCCTTTCCCCTTACCCTGACGGGCAGGGTGGTACCTCCCGATGCAACCAATCAATCCATAACATGGGCCATAAAAAGCGCGGGAAGTACCGGGGCATCCTTGAACAGCGGAATCCTCAGGGCATCATCGGCAGGAACTATTGTTGTTACGGCAACTATAATTAATGGCAAGGGTTTCAACGATCACTTCACAGACGATTTTACCATCACCGCAGCGGCGGCAGGAAATATAGGTTTTACCATTACCGCAGAAACTATTACCGATAAAGCAGGCTCAATAGCCAGCGACATAAGTTTTTCCCGAGCAAACCCTACATGGGGAACCATCGCAGTAACCGGCTATGATGCCGGCAGTTTACGATGGTCGGTACCCGGAACCGATGTTAAAGGAACAACCCAGCCCATCGACCTTAACCCGGGAAGATCCGCCTATGACAGCGAAGGACGGCACTTCCTTACGATTTTTGTAACAATAGGCGGTGTGCCTTACAGCAAGAGCGTTATTTTCACGGTAGGACCGTAAGGAGGCGATGATGAAAACGACGATTACACGATATATCGCGCTGATTACGGTGTCGCTGATTATTTCCGGCTGCGGCAACCTTCTTGAACCGCCCCCCGCTCCGGAAAATCGGGATCCGGGAATGGGCTATATTTCGTTTGTGCTTGAGGCGCAGGAGCCGGGACGCACCATATTGCCGGTTCCAACTGCGCTCAGTGGCAGCATTTCTTCTATGTATTTTATTTTGGAGTTTTTTAATCCGGGTACTACCACAGCTCCGGCGTATGATGCATACCCTGCATACGCAGCTATTACTGGAGCAAACCGGATTCCCATGGCCGTAGGAACATGGGATCTGCGGGCAACCGCCTATAAGGACGCAAACAGAACCCAGCCCGTGGCACGGACGGATTTCACCAGAATAACTGTTAACACTGGTGCTAATTCGCCGTTCCCCATCACATTAAACCCCATAATCGGCAGCGGCAGCGGGACTTTCACATTTACATTAAACTATCCCGGAACCGTTACCAACGGCAGCGTAACCATTAACCGTTTAACCATTATCCCCGATGAAGAACCGATTGAAACACCGGAAGAGGTTATTTATTTCAGCGGAGGAACCACTTTTACCAACACCTCTGACCTTGATGCAGGGTACTATACGGTGAAATTCTACATCCTTGACAATTCGGGAAAGAGTACCGAACAGGAAGAAGTTCTCCATATCTACCAAAACCTGACTAGCACCGCCACTTATACCTATTTAGGCAATCAATTTGTCAATACCGCCAGGGTAACAAGCGAAGCCGACGACGGCCTTGAGGGAAGCCTGAGGTATGCCATTACCCATGCTCTTTCAGGCACCATAATTACCATTGACGAAAGAGTAAAGACCATCAAATTGAACAGCAAACTTTCGCTGAGCAAAAAAATTACCATAGAAGGAGACGGTGTAATCATTACGCGGAATCCGGAATGGACTACGGTCGATACCATGTCACCATTGATATGTGTCAGCAGCGGGGCAGATGTAACCATCAGACGAGTTCACTTCATGGACGGCAGGGCATCCGGCAAAGGTTCCGCCGTGTGCAACGAAAACGGAAAAGCTGTCCTGGAATCCTGCATATTCAGCGGAAACCAAATCATCAGCGATAATGAATACGGCAGCGCTGTTTTTGCCGAAGGCATCGATAATTCCCTGACTGTAAGGGGCTGTACTTTCTACGGAAACAGTACGGGATACCGGGGCGGGGCGATTACCATCCGGGGCGGCGGACAGCTGACCATTACCGGAAACCTGTTCTACGGGAACACTGCGGGATTTAGCAATCCGGTAGTGTATGCTGACCACGGTATCGTAACTTCCGGCGGGTACAACGTATTTGACATAGCTTCGAATTTGGCGGGCTGGACGATGGCCGCCGGCGATACTTCCGCCAGCAGTCTGCCCCTGTCGCCGAAGAGTTTCAAACCCATCCCGACAGGCGATGCGGCAGGTGCCCTCACTTCCCTTCCTGCCGGGTACCCCGCCGAAGATTTTAACGGCAAACCAATCGCTGTCGGCGGAGCGGCCGGGGCGGTGCAGGACCTAACCGCAGCCGGACACTACCTTGATCTGACATTTAACAGCAGCAAGGGAACTATTCTGGTAAACGGCGCGGCATACAACCCCGGTGCCGATGGCATATTTGCCACGGTAAACCTGACAACGACCGGTCTTTCGGGCGGCAATACGCTGCTCTATTGGGTGGTAAACGGAGAGAGAATTCAGGATAACGGCTCACAGAGTCTTACCCTGACCGATCATTCCGTGGTACACGCGGCGCTTGGACAAACAATTAACGTAACCAATGAATCAAACCTGCGTGCTGCAGTTGAAAATACCACGAATGAAGACAATATCATCGTGCTGGGGGGTACTATTACACTGGGCAGCCGGATCGTAATAAACAGGAACCTTACCCTAAGGGGAGCAGACGGCACCGGCGCAGTCTTAACGCGGACTGCGGCAGGAACCGCTATCTCTCAACTGCTGCAAATTACCGGAGGAGATGTTTTCATCAGCGGCATCCACTTCAGGGGCGGCAGGGCGACCGGCGGCGCAGCCGCGATACTGAACGAAGGCGGAAATGTTGTCATTGAATCCTGCATATTCAGCGGGAATCAGAGAACAGGGGCGGCCGGCGCCGGGGGAGGAGCCATCAGCAACACTTCAGGAAGCATGATTATCAGGGGCTGTACTTTTTATAACAACAGTACATCTCAAACCGGCGGGGCAATTTACAGCACCGGCGCACTGACCCTTTTGGGAAATATGTTCTACGGAAACACCGCATCTTCCAATTTCCCGGTGCTGCATCATAACGGCGGGAGTATGACTTCCAAAGGGTATAATGTGGTTGATGTAAACCTGGGCGTTCTGTCGAACCAATCCGGCTGGACAGGATCGACAACCGGAGACCAAACCTTTGGCGGTTTGGCGGTTTCAACGGCAGTGCCGCCGTTTAATACCACTTCCTTTGTTCCGGTAACAGGCCCGCTCCTGAATAAATTTATTCCCTATCCCGCTCCTGCAGGATTCCCCGCAAAAGACTTCAACGGAGCAAACAGGACATTCCCCGGTACACCGGGCGCGGTAACGCAGCCTTAGTAACAATTAAGGGGAATGGGAGCTGCTTCCTATTCCCCTTTTTTTATTTTTTGCGCTATACTGACACCATGAACCGGTTACCAAAACTACTTGCGGCTGTGTGCCTTGTGGCGCTTGGTCTTTCCGCCTGTGCTACCGCCAATATGAACATCCCCGAAGAGCTCAGCCCGGCGGAAATTATCCAGCGGGCACAGGAAGCCTCGGACAGGAACCGCTACGGCCAGGCTCTGCAGTACTACGAGGCGCTGCTTGAACGGTATCAGACCAACAGCGATCTGGTCTGTACGGCGGAATATGAGATTGCCTTTATCCATTACAAGCAGAATAAATTTGCCCTGGCAAAGGAGGGGTTTTACGCCCTTCTGGAACGCTACGACAGCCCCGATGCGGAACTGCTTCCCCAGCAATTCAAACTGCTGGCGAATAAAGTCCTGGAGCGGATAGAAGAAAAGGAAAAGCCCCGCAAACTTTTTTCGCGCAAACCTGCATAGCAGCAGATTCAAGAATCATCAACGAATGCCACGAATAAACGCAAATACCAATCCCAAATATTTATTCGTCTGCATTCGCGTAATTCGTTGATCCTATATTTATTCCGGCAGAATTATCGCGTGTACCTTTATTGAACGCTGCAGCACTTCCCTGTCCACCATTTGTTTGGTTATTTTGCCGCGGGGGCGCGGATGGGGCGGCGCGTCTCCGATAAGGATCATTACCCTTGACTCCGCGTCCCAGGGAAATTTAGTCGCACCCGCATGCAGGGCTTCGTAGACCGCTTCGGGAATGTCACCGCCGCCGCCTACCCTTACATTGTTAAGGTTCCGCTGAAACACGCTGAAATCTGCGGTAAAAGGAATAACCCTGTTAAGGAAATCATCGTAATAATCCTTAAACAAAACCATGCCCAGCCTGAAAGAAGTGAAATCTGCGATCATTTCCTGAACCATCGGGATCAGTTCCGCCCGCACCTCGTCAATATATGGCTTCATCGAATTGGTTACGTCAAGGCAGATTACAATATCAACGTTTTTGTCTTTTTCCTTTTTGAGAATTTCGCCGATATGCTCAACCAGATCGGAGGGGCCTTTTGAGTAAATGACGTTTTGTCCGGCGATCTCGCTGAAAGCCCTTACCGTTTCCGGCATATAGGTAACTTCCGGCGTTTCACGGCGCGGTTCCTGCGATACCCTCAGGATAAAGGGATTATCCTGAAACGCGCCCCGGTAGTCGGCATATGCGTAGTAAAAAGCGCGGATGTTCAGGTATGTTCCGTCTTCTACCTGTACCTCGCCGTGCCGTCCATTCTCATAGCCGTACAAAAGCACGTTGGGAATGTAAATATGATATGCCCAGCCAAGGCCGGGATGCCGGACGGGTGTAGACGAAACCAGGGAGTGTATGCTGCTGTCTGTGGGAATGGGGTAGCCATTGATGAGGCGTATTTCATTCCCGTTTATTTCGTTTCTCTCCGCCGTCCGGTATGCGTAATTTTCGGAGCGGAACTCAGGGTCCCTGGTGGATTCGGTAAGCAGTACGGAGGAAATGTCCGGCTTCCAGCGGATAAAGAGGTGATACCCGCCGTCTGCGCGAAGCTCGATCCTCAAATCGTCGGGTGACAGGTTCATGTCCAGGGCGTACAGGTATGACGGAAGCAGGGCGCAAACAACAATGGCCGCCGTTTTCAAAAGATACTTTCCCATATCTGTAATTATCGGCCAACACTGTGATATAATGAACATATGAGATCACAAAGAGAAAATGCGCTTGATAACAAGCTGATGGAAACAGTCGAAGCTTTCAGCCTTTCGGGAAAGGCCGAAGCCGCAATGAGGCTTCTGTTACAGGACGATGAGGTGCAATGCGCCCAGGAATACGCCAATACCGTCTCCATTGTCCGGCTGGGATATAACGATCACGGACCGGTACACATGAGAACCGTCGCCATGAACGCCATGATAATGCTGAAGCTGCTGAGGCAGGCGGGGGTTAAAACAAGCCTTGAAAAAGACGAATGCGGTGATTTTGAGGACAGCCTCGCGGCGACAATCTTCGCTTCCATTTTGCATGATCTGGGCATGGGCGTAGGGAGGCAGGACCATGAACAGCACAGTGCCTATATTGCCCTGCCCATTATAGAGAGGGTTCTGAAGGAAGTGTATGGAAACGATTTACAGAAACGGGTAATGATCCGCGCCCTTGCCGTAGAGGGTATTACCGGCCACATGGGTGCCCGCGCAATCCACTCGCTGGAGGCGGGCGTTGTGCAGGTGGCGGACGGCTGTGACATGACCAAGGGCAGGGCGAGGATTCCCATCGCGCTGGGGCTGGCGCAAAAAACGGGACATATTCACCAATACTCGGCAAATTCCATTGAGGGGGTCAACATCAATGCCGGACAGGAAAAACCGATCCGTGTTGATGTATTTATGTCCAACGAATCGGGCTTTTTCCAGGTTGAAGAAGTACTGCTGAAAAAAATCGCCGGCAGCACGGCCAAACCGCATATTGAGCTGTTCGCCAAGGTACGAGACGAAGAAGCCCGGCAGTACTTGTAGATTATTCCCTGTTGTTTCACGCAAAGGCGCGGAGCCGCGAAGGGCGCAGAGGAAGAATCAGGAATAAGGCTTTTTTCTTCCCCCGCGTTCTCTGCGTCTCTGCGTGAGAATATCCAAGAAAATCACTCTGTCACTATCAAACAGTAGCGTTTTTTTCCCGCGCGTAAAACCAGTTCCCCTTCGGCATTGAGCCGGTCGGCGCCGATGAGCGCGGCGACATCACCAATCGCGCCAAGATCGCCGCCTCCGGTGGCGCCGCCGCCTCCGGTGGAGACAAATGCCCCGCCCTGCTGAACAAGCCGGCGCGCTTCACTTTTGGTGGGGGCAAGGGCTGCATCGCAGAACAGATCTACCACATTGTAACCCGCCTCGAATGCAGCGCGGGAAAGAACGGCACGGGGCATGGCAGATTTATCGCCGCCTCCGCCTGTGGCGGCATTGCCGAATGCGGCTTTTGCGCCGGCAAGGGCTTTGTCCGCCTCCGCTTCGCCGTGGATCAGGGCAGTTACTTCCCAGGCAAGGCGCTCTTTTGCCTCATTGGGATTTCTGCCGGGCGCGCACATGGCGTCACATTCTTCTGCCGGCAGGAAGGTAAACATCAGAAGGAAACGGCGGATGTCGGCGTCCTGCACATTGCGCCAGTACTGGAAAAAATCGTAGACGCTGGTGATCGAAGGATCGAGAAAGAGCGCGCCCTTTTCGGTCTTGCCCATCTTTTTGCCGTCGCTGGTGGTGACAAGGGGAAAGGTCATGCCGAAAACCTCAGCGCCCTCGATGCGGCGGATCAATTCCACACCGGCGACAATGTTCCCCCACTGATCATCGCCGCCTATCTGCAGGCGGCAGTCATAGCGCCGGTAGAGTTCCAGAAAATCGTAGCTCTGCAAAAGCTGATAATTAAATTCAACAAAAGACAGGCCGGTTTCCAGCCGTTTTTTGTAAGCCTCGAAAGTCAGCATACGGTTCACCGAAAAATGGCTGCCGATCTCCCGCAGAAAATCAATGTAATTCAGGCCGGCAAGCCAGTCCTTGTTATTGGCGGTATATGCGCTTTCTCCGTCAAAGCCGATAAAACGGTCAAGCTGCTCCGTAATCCGCTCTGCGTTGGAATCCAGTGTCTCATAACTCAGCACTTTACGCATTTCCGATTTGCCGGACGGGTCACCGATGCGCGCTGTCCCGCTGCCGATCAGGGCTATGCCCTTCTGCCCCGCTTCGCGCATGTGACGCAGTGCAAAAAAGGGAACCATGTGTCCAATATGCAGACTCGGCCCGGTAGGATCGCAGCCAATATAAAATGTTACCGGCCCTTCGTTCATCAACAGTGAAAGGCCGTCCACGCCGGTGCATTGCTGAAAAAAGCCCCGCGCCTTCAAATTTTCAATCGCCGGATGCATGGTTTATTTGTAGCATTTTTTCCGAATAAAAGCCAATAGACAAGCGTAATGAAAGCGCCTACACTTGGTTTATGACAATAGCACAGTCAAAAAAAACCGCCCTCGCGCTGTTGTTAATCTGCACTGCGCTGGCCGCATTGTCCGCAGGAGGTTCGACCCAGAGGCGCAGCCGGGAAATACCCGGGGACGCCCCTTCGTTCGTGAAAAATGCCGTAAAAAAAGCGCCAAAGGATGCATATATCGGAATCGGGAAAGCCGAAAATACCAGCTCAACGAGCATGGCACAGATGACGGCGGAGGCCCGCGCACGAACATCACTTGCCCGGCAAATCGGCGTTACAGAGATTGATGGAGAAAACCCCGCCGTATCCGTGGTAAATGCCCGGTTGACCAATGCCGTCATTATTGCGGGTGGAATCGACTCAAAAGGAAATTATTGGGCGGTTATCATGCTGAGCAGCGCCGACGCATCCGGGACAGCCCAATGAAGATAGAACTTTTTACCTTTTGCGACTTTGCCCAGGAAAACGGCGGCAAGCTGACCATAGTGGGAACCTTTGACACGATCATCTCCCGCAACTTCCCCTGCGTCCACCCCCAGCTTTCCGTAGTGATCCGCATACGCTTCGACCTGTGGGAATTCGCCAATCATCCTTTTCGCATAGAAACCCGCAGCCTCGGCGGCGAGATGAGCATGGAGCCAATCTCCGGCAATCTTGATGTCAGGGGGGTCGGCAACGCCACTGCCGTTTCGCATTTGGTGTTTACCATCGGCAACCTTCATTTCAAAAATGCCGGCGTGGTAAATTTTACCCTATTCCTTGATGACAAGGAAGCCGGCACAATCCCCCTGTACATCAGGAAGGGTTAGCGGCCTGTATGAACCTGATCCTCTTTGAAGCGCATGAACTCGGCAAACCCCTGAGCCGGCGTGATGAGCGGACGATCCACCTGCTGAAAGTTCTGCACAAAAAAAACGGCGGCACATTCGAGGCGGGGCTTTTGGATAATGGCAGCGGTACCGGCAGAATTGAAAAAATCGGCATAGACGGCTCACTCGCCTTCTCTCTCGAAGTACAGTCCCCTCCCCTCAAACGCCTGCCGGTCAGAGTCGCCGTCGGCTTTCCCCGGCCCATACAAATCCGCCGCCTGCTCCGCGATCTTTCCAGCCTTGGCATCATGGCCGTCGATCTTTTTGGAACCGATCTGGGAGAAAAAAGTTACCGTGACACCACATTGCTGAACGACGGCGGCGCGAGGGCTGCCCTCATTGAAGGCGCGGCGCAGTCACGCGACACTACCATCCCCGCGCTTAATGTTTTTAACAGCCTTAAAGACTGGCTCAACGAATGCCCCTGGGCAAAAGGCAGTGAAAATCGTGCCGTACCCATGCTCATCGCCGCGGACAACGTGCGGGCCGAGGGAGCCATGTCCCGCATGACACATACCAAACGGCCTGTAGTGCTGGCAATAGGATCCGAGCGCGGCTGGTCCGACCGTGAGCGGGATATGCTCGAAGCGGGGGGCTTTCTGCGTCTGTCCCTGGGCGGCCGTGCCCTGCGAACCGAAACTGCCTGCGTCGCTGCGGCGGTACTCGCTATCGAAAAAATTGGAGAATTGGGATGAATCAGGATCAGATAAAACAAAAACTGCTCACCATCGAAGATGCGCCGATGGAATTTTCCGTTATTTTTTCCGGCAAAAAAAGCGCCAAAGTTAACGGCCTGTACAAGGTGGACAGCCGCGAGATTATCCTCCACAACCGCAATTTTGCCCAGGGAAAAACGGGCGACAATCTGCTGCTGTACACGGCAATCCATGAATACGCCCACCATCTTCATGCCTGCCGGCAGGGCGGCGATCTTCCCTCCCGCGCACATACATCGGAGTTCTGGGCTATCTTTCATGCGCTTTTGGAAAAGGCCGAAGCGAAAAAAGTCTACGTCGATGTTTTTTCCGGTTCGCCGGAACTTGCCGCGTTAACCGAAACTATCCGCAAAAAATTCCTGCGCGAAAACGGCGCACTGGTAAAGGAAATGGGCAGGCATTTATTGAAAGCCCACGAACTCTGCACTGCAATCGGTGTGCGCTTCGAGGACTACGTTGACCGTATGCTGCGGATTCCCCGCACCGCCGCCAACATGGCGATAAAAATGTTTGAGTACGATTTGAACCCCGAGGTGGGCGCCGACAATATGCGCTTCCTCGCCGGCATCCGCGATGCGGACGATCGTCAGGCCGCCGAAACTGCCCTGATTAAGGGTAAAAGCCCCGACTCGGTCAAAACCGCTATCCGGCAAAAAAACAACCCCGAACTGGCGGAAGAACCAAAACTCCGGCTTGAGAAGGAAAAAATCCGCCTTGAGCGCACCATCGAAACCCTCACCAAACGGCTGGAGGAAGTGAAAAAGGAATTGCGTGAGTAATCAGAAGGAACAGCGGCTGTCACTCGTGCGTGGCTGAACGGTCCTTGGGGCTGGTAAAAAACAGGAGCAAACGGATAATGGAGCCAAGCGCCACAAGACCAAAGGCCACCAGTAACATAGTGTTCATAGATACTCCTTAATAAAAATATACAACGCTAACAGAAAACCCGCAATACCGCATATTTCGGAGATGACGGTCAAGCAACCCCGCATTGCAGCAGTAGTGCTTGTTTTCCCTTTCATACCTTTGCCAATTTTTTTCTTTGCCATATTCTTTATATGGTGAGGATATTCAATATGCTTTATTTTTTGAGTTAAAATTCGGTTTTTTCCAGCCTGGCCGCAAGAATTTGTTCAATATCCGCCAGGATTTCCGATTTTAAAGCCTTTTTTTGGGCTGTTTCGATGTGTTTTATGGAAAATAACTCAAGCGTGTCCTTTTTGAGGGCTTTTGCCAGCCGTTCAAGCATGGAAACGGAGGGAAAACGCCTGCCGGTTTCTATCAAAGCGATGTAATTATCGGAGATATCCACCATTTCAGCCAATTTTTCCTGGGTCAGACCCAAATTCTTACGGTACAGCTTCATATTTGAAGCCAAAACCTTCCTCAAATCGGTCATTTTCAACCCCAAAAGTAAGTATTGTTAATAATACTTGACTAATAGTTAAGTTGTTTATTGATTATTAGTATATAATTTTTGATTATTATGGATTTTTATTGACTTTTTGTTATATTTCATGATATGTATCAATACGTTGACTCTGCCAACCTCGATTTTCGGCGGCAGTATGGGGGCAAATCTATGAAACAGCTTTACTTTTTTGTGGCAATATTTTTTCTTGTAGGTGGATTATTTTCTGTCAATGCCCAGGATTTAATTGTCTTGAGAGATGGAAATATGATTGAGGCAAAGGTTGTTGAAATCTCTTCTGCAGAAATACGATACAGACGTTTTGACCATTTGGACGGTCCAATTATTGTAATTTCATCAGCAAATGTGCTTTCAATCAGATATGAAAATGGAACGTCAGAAATTGTAAATCCCACCCCAGTTTCACCGGAAAGTAATGCTGACCGCAATCCATCAAAAAACCAGGAATACATTGAGCTTTTTCCAAACCGTTACTTTTTTCTTGGGGGTGGCATATCATTTCAACATAGAAGTATTAATTATTATGAAAATAATTGGTATAATGATGATTATAGTTTAATAGCATTTAGACTTTCCCCAATATTTGGATTCCAATATACAAAATTTGGATTTGGTTTTAATCCAATATTTCAATACAATGTTTATTCTGATTCTTCTTATTCATCTAGCCGATCAATATTTGGTATTGGCATATTTGCACAGTACAATTTTTATACAATTCAGAGGTTTTCAATTTTAGGAAAATTTAGCATAGATTATTTAAGTTCTCCCATTGTCAGTGACGGGTATTATGATAGTTCTAATAGCTCCGGTAATTCATTTGGTATTGGCATTAGCCCAATATTTCAATACAGATTGCTGGAAAAACTGTCTCTGTTTGCAAGTATTGGTTCGATTTCGTATACTTTTTCTGATGATGAAACTGATTATAATAAAGAACAATATTCTACAGGTACTTTTGGTTTTAATATCAGCTCAAATATTTCTTTTGGCTTTAATGTGCTATTTCCCTTTAAGCCAAAGGAATCAGAATCCGATTCTAAAAGCCCCGATGCAACAGACAATACCGAATTACAGTCGTCAACGGCACAAGAGAAAGAACAGACCGGCCGCAATACCCGGTTTAATACAATTGGCGGCACTGTAGGTTATTTAGGGGTATCCAATTTTGGTTTCTCGTTAAATGGGACTGTTTCACCTGCCTCTTACACATTTTTCGATTTCAGCATAGGGCTTGGATTTGCAAATTTTTCCTTTAACGGCCATATAAATTTTTGTGGTTTTGTACCATTCAATAATGGCGGATGGTATGGCGGACTTGGAATCGGCGGCGGGGCGTATGAGCTCGTCGACTCCATGGAAGGGTATTTTGCCATTAATGTAATCACAGGTTTTGTCTTTTTTAACTGGCTAAACATTTCTGCTACCTTACAGATGGCGGTAGCACCAGAATTCGATATTAGATTTAAACCTATGGTGGGCTATGTCTATAGATTTAAGCCTCGGCAATAATTATATTACACTAAGCCTTTCCTAGAAGAGGTTTGTTTGACAATCACCGCTGATCGCCCACTAGCCACTGGCCGCTTAACGCATTTATACTAACCTCATGCTGTTATCCGTTGATTTTCCCTCCTGGCTCAAACCGGAAATTATTCCCGGCCTGCCGGTACGCTGGTACGGGCTGATGTACATCCTTGCCTTTGGCACTGCCTTTTTTCTCTACAGCCGGCAGGTAAAGGAACGGCGCTTTCCCATAACCGAGGATGAACTGTACTCGTTGCTGGGCTGGAGCATACTGGGACTGCTGCTGGGGGCGAGGCTTTTTTCCGCAATTGTGTATTCGGGCGACAAATACATCCTGCGTCCCTGGCTGATCTTCTGGCCGTTTGAAAACGGGCATTTTACCGGCCTCATGGGAATGAGTTATCACGGCGGCGCTATCGGCGGCCTGTTGGCGGTGATCATCTGGACCAGGGTCAAGCGTTTCAATTTTCGGGAAATCGGCGATATGCTTGCGGCGAGCATTCCCCTTGGCTACACCTTCGGGCGGCTGGGTAATTTTATCAACGGAGAACTGTACGGCAGGGTGACGACCAGCCCGCTGGGAATGGTGTTTCCCCACGCCGAGCCGCTGCCGGCAGGCGAACTCTGGGTACGCCAGGCTGCCGAAAAAACAGGCACCGTTATTGCCGGCGGGCTTGTCAATCTGCCGCGCCACCCCTCCCAACTCTACGAAATGTTCCTTGAGGGCATTGTACTGTGGACGATTATCTGGTTTTTCCGCAACCGCAAACCGGTTAAGGGTTTTCTCATCGGCCTGTATTTTCTGGGTTATGGATTCTTCCGCTTCTTTATTGAATATTTCCGCGAGCCGGATTCCGATCTCGGCTATCCCATTGAATTGGCAAGGAACTCCCTGCCGACGGCGCTGGCCCACCCTCCCCTGAGCTTCTCCACCGGACAGATTCTCTGTTTTTCCATGATTGTTTTCGGCATCGTGTGGATCATCGCCGTCTGGCGGCTGCCGGATCGAAAACCTGTCCGCGTATACGACGAAAGTGAAAAGCAAAACCCTGCAAAATCCGCTGCGGAAAAGGCAAGCGAACGCAACCGCCGCCGCAAGCAGCGCAGAAAACTGAAATAAATTCAAAGAATCAACGAATTACACGAATAATATTTTTGCTCTTCATTCGTTTACATTCGCGTCATTCGTTGATTCTTAATTCCCGGTTTTTAAGTAAGTCCTGAGTTTATCCAGGACTTCCTCAAAATCTATGGGCTTGCCGACATGGTCATCCATTCCGGCTGCAAGGCATCTTTCAATGTCTTCGCGGAATACATTGGCGGTCATGGCGATTATTGGAACGTGCGCGGGCGCTTGTTCCATCTTTCGGATTCTGCGGGTCGCCTCGTAGCCGTCCATTTCGGGCATCTGCAAATCCATAAAGATCGCATTGTAGGGTTTTTTCGTTTCCTTAAACATTGTTACCGCAGCAATGCCGTTCTCCGCGCATTCTATTTCCAGCTTTGTCGGTTCCAAAAGGGCCAGCACTATTTCGCGGTTAATCTCCACATCCTCAACCAGAAGAATACGGCAGCCGGAGAAATCATCTTTTCTGCCATGCGCCCTTTTTATCAGTTCATGATCTACGCCAAAACATTCATTAAGACAGTCAACAATATCAGAATAAAACAGGGGCTTCTGCAAATACCGATTCACGCCTGCTTTTTTTGCGTCTGTCTCAATATGATCCCACTCTGCCGCGGTAATCATGATAACCAATGAAGATTTTCCGGTGCCCTGTTTCTTGACCAGGCCGGCGAGTTCAATACCGTCCATGCCGGGCATTTGCCAGTCAATAAAATACAGATCATACAGGCCGTTTTTGGCGATTAGATCCATCGCCGCCTCTCCGCTTGAAGCAAGATCGCAGTGCAGGCCGAGCCGTTCTGTCTGCATACGGAAAAATTCAAGCGTTTCAGGGGCATCGTCTACAACAAGCAGACGGAGGTCTTTCCAGCTTATCTCTTTTGAAAGCAGCTTCCTGCCTTGTTCCTCGCCCCGTTCGGCGCAGAAAGTAAAGGCAAAGGTCGAGCCCTTGTCCGGCTCGGACTCTATCCAGATACGGCCGCCCATCATCTCCACCAGGCGTTTTGAAATTGCCAGGCCAAGGCCGGTTCCGCCAAACCTGCGCGAAGTACTTGAGTCCGCCTGCTGGAAAGAGCTGAACAGGCGTGACTGCTGTTCCCCGGTAATACCGATACCGGTATCGGTTACTTCGATCTGCACGGTATAGCGGCCGTCTTCTTCTCCCGCCAGATGCGCGGCAAGGCGCAGTTTTCCGCCTTCGGGGGTAAATTTAACCGCATTGGAAAGGAGGTTGGTAATTATCTGCGCCAGCCGCTGGTCGTCACCGAGCAGGGCAGCGGGAATCGATTCGTCAAGTTCCACGGAAAAATGCTGGCGTTTTTCATCGACGCGGAAGTTAATGACAGTCACTACTTTCTGGATCATTTTCTCAAAATCAAAATTTTCAATTGACAGTTCCAGCTTGTTCGCCTCAATTTTTGACATATCAAGAATATCGTTAATGACCCCCAGTAAATGGGTTGAGGCATCCTCTATTTTCTGGAGGCAGTATTCCTTGCGTTCAATGGAATCGGAATCCCTGGCAATGGAAGTCATGCCGATAATCGCATTCATCGGTGTACGCATCTCATGGCTCATGTTTGACAAGAATTCCGACTTGGCGGCGCTGGCGCGTTCCGCTTCTTCTCTGGCGTGTTCAATATCGGTAACATCATTGAAAATAACTATTGCACCCTCGTTACCGGTATCACTTGAGGTCATGGGGATAAAATCAATATAAAATTTACGCCGCCCCTGTATTCCGGAAATTTCAGTTCCCGCAATTTCCGCCCGTACGGCACGCGCTGCATTATCAACAAGCACCGGGGAAAGGTTGGCATCAAGAATTTCCATGAAGTCCTTGTCGCAGTCGTCCAAAACTTCGGTTATATTCCTGCCGGTTACAAAATCGTCCGTTTTGCCCGTAAGTTTAAGAAAGGCATCGGAGCAGAATACGATGTTTTTGGTATGATCAAAACAGATGATAATATTCGGACTGTTGCTCAGCAAAAGATGGAGGTAGCGATCCCGTACCTTCTGGGCAATGGTCTGGACGGCAAGCCGGTTGGCCTGGGCGGTTGCAAATACTTTTTCCTGTTCAATGGCAGCCAACAGACGGCTAATCTCGCGTTCCTTTTTCCTGAGCGTTTTTTCCAGCTCGGCGATCCGTGTCTCTACGAGCCTTGTCTCTGCGAGTTTTGCTTCTTGTTCCGTTACCGCCTGTTGAAGTTTTTCTTCCACGACCCGCTTCTTTGTGCAGCCGCATCAAAATGCGCAGACGGAAAAAGTAAAATTATGAAAACGGTTCTGCAGCACGCCCGACTCATCCCGTACCGGACACACTTCTCCGCCGGAATAGCCCGCCATGAAAGGCATGACTTTTCCGTTCTCCAGCCGGCTGTCGATAAGTTTCAGTTCACCGTCGTGATCGGGTACCAGCATCACATAACGGGTAACGCAGGGCAGAAACAATGCGCCGTTCTTTTTACCGCACTCCTGCAGCCGTGTCATGCCTTCCTCGGCGGTTGTCAATATGCCCTCGTTGGTTATTTCACCAACGGCGACTGACGCTCCCGTTGTCATTTCGCCGCCGCACAGAAGGCTTCCGTCATCGTTCACGGTGTATACAGCCAGAGCGACAGGTACTGCGCTTCCTTCGTAGTAAACCATAAGAGGAGTTGTGATAGAGGCGTCCTTCATTATCGCCACCCCCCTGTTTTCCAAATATTTCCACGCAGGAATGCCGTCAATTTTTTTCAGCATACAGCCGTCAGAGTCGGTAATTTTTCCCCGGTCTTTGCGTATATTCTGGGTCGGAATGGAAACAACAATAAATTCGGGATCAGCCGGGCCATGCATCAATACCATGACCATGCCGTTCACCGTGACATCGCCGTTACGGAAAACATTGCAGTGTTCATAGCTTACGTCGGAGTTTGTGGCGAGACTGCCCCAAAACGGAACACCGGCGCAGACATCGTCAAAAGCCCGGTGCATCAGCGCCCCGCTAAGATCATACAGATAGGGGAAAAAAGTGATGATCAACGATGGCTTGCCGGGAAGTTTTTTTACCGCACCCGAATAGGCGGCTTCCATTTGCTCCCGGTAATTGTCCGTACCGAGCGGGCCGGACATGACAGTTTCAAAAATCACATCATCGCTGGTCAGAACAGCAAGGGACAGGGCATACATACTGCTGCCGTGATGATCAGCGCTGGCCATCGTTGTCATGCCGATCACATCAAAGGGCAGCTTTTTGCACAATGCACCGAGAAATCCGGCTTCGGTAAAATCAAAATGACAGGTAATAATGCCAACCGAATTTTTTTTCAAAGCCCCCAGATCAATTTGCCCCAGAATTTCGTTCAGGGCATCATCTACTTCATCAACTTCCGTCGTATACGCGGTCATTATCTGTACCATAAATCACCTCCGTGAAAAAACTACCCTCATATCATAAGATACCACTATACAGATGAGGTTTCAAGCAAAATAGAACCCCCCTCCCCAAAGGGCTATACTTGACCCACAGAATGACCAAAATAACCTCGGTAATGAGGGTGAGGGGTGTGTGACTGTCAAAAACCTGGTGTGGCAGAGCGGGTGAATGTTAATCCAGAAAATTTTCGACAGGACAGCCAGCGTGTGCGTCAAAAACCTGGGGGTGGCAGGGCGGTCCGGTGTACATCATTCGTAAGGTGCCAGACACCATTCAAATGAAAGCCGAAGCCGCCGTTACAAGGAAAATGGTGGTTCGTCGTATGTACAAATTATATCACACAAAGCAAGCGGTGTCTGTCACCATTGCTGGACAGAAGGGCAATTCTGCGGTAACATAAAGAAATGTTACACGAGTTAACCATAACTGTTGACGATAATGTCTACCAAACCCTGAAACCCATGGTTGAACAGCAAACCATCGGCCCGTTTCTGCATGAATTTGTGCAAAACCATACCAGAGAGCGGCCAACCTCTGATATAACAGCGTTACGGGGGACATTACATCAAATTGATTCATCTGATATCCGTGACGAGACTGACCGGCTTGTATGAACATAGTTGATTCATCTTGTTGGCTCGAATACCTTATGGGTACAGAGATCGGTGCGAATGTTGCGCAGGTTATAGAAAATCCCGAGGAACTTGTTATTCCAACGATAACCCTGTATGAGGTCTACAAAAAATTGTTAGCAGAGAAAAGCGAAGAATACGCATTGAATGTGATTTCATATATGCAAACAGGTACGGTTGTTGAACTAAATGCTGTTATTAGTCTTTCCGCCGCACAAATAAGCAGGAAACATAACTTGTCTATGGCCGATAGCATTATTTATGCAACCTCGCTGCATTATTCAACTGTAATGTTTACATGCGACAAGCACTTCAAAGATATTCCTGATATTCGATATTTTCCGAAAACAAAATAATTTGAGCATGAAAGCAAAGCGTGTTGGCAATACACGACGATAACAGACGCCGCAGAACTAGGGGCGCAGCAAACGAAAACCGAGGATGTCACTCTGTTCGTACGGGGAGTAGTTGTAGCACCGAAAGGCCGAACGCGCGTACCGACCGAAGTCGTGCCACGACACGCCGCGTACCACACGGTAAGTGCCACCGGCCGCTCCGGTCGGGTCGGTAGCCGCGGTACCCGCAACTCCGCCGTAGTTCGCATCGTACCAGTCCCAGCACCATTCCCATACGTTCCCATGCATATCGTACAGCCGCCATGCATTGGGCTCGTAATTCCCCACCGTTGTCGTTCTTTCCAGGGATGTTCCCACCGTCGCGTTACAGGCATCCGTATAACTCGCGTTATAATTCGCCTGGGTATAGTTAATATAATTCGTCCCCCAGTTAAAGCCCGTCGTTGTTCCTGCCCTACAGGCGTATTCCCACTGCGCCTCAGTGGGTAGGCGGTAGCCGGTGGAATCGGTTACTATGGTCGCGGCGTTCCATATTGCGTTAGTGCTCGTGGGTATTGCTCCCCAATCACTGGGGTTGGTGCTGCCATCTATATTATACGCCGGTGTCAGACCCTCCATAATGCTCAGCCTGTTGCAGAATACCAGCGTGTTATACCAGTTCACCTGTTCCACCGGACGGTTCACCGTGTTGGTTTCGGAAGCAGCCGGAACTCGAAAATAACTGGGGTTCGTCCCCATCACCGCTATCCACTGCCCCTGCGTAACCGGGTACTTGCCCATGTAAAAACCCTTGCTCAGCGTTACCGAATGTTGAGTTTCATTGGGGGAGTACCTGCCCGGCTCGCCCCCGGGGCTGCCCATCATGAAGGTTCCCGGCTCTATCCATATCATTTCGATAACAAGCGGCGGCGGACCATTGCTTTTTTTCTCCTTTTCCGGCCAAAACGGATTCCTCGGTACGAGGGTATCGTCGCAGGCGCCGGCAAGCGTTACTATAATCGCCGCAATACTTATCAACACTCTTCGCTGCACAGCCCGCATCTTACCTCCTCAAACTCCAGGAAGCATCAGCTTTATTCTCTATCAACCGTATTCCCGTCACTACTCCAACACCGAACACAAAGGGATAGCCCAGCCGTCCGTACGGTTCAACATATAGAGATTGTCCCAAAGGCAGGCGGTATCCGGCGCGCAGCCCTCCCATAAACAGGGGTGTTGTTTCCTCGTCCTCAAAGATAATACAAGCGCCCGCATCAATCTGGGCGAATAAACCCGTATACCCCTTACGCGGAAAATACCAGCGCAGCAGGGCGGAAGGTTCCAAAACGACAGTATCGGAAAAGTTGGCACTGGCGCACAAGCCAAGGCCAAGGGCAAAAAACCGGGGAAGGTTGTAATCGAGGCTTAATGCCGCGCCGCCGGCGAAATACTCCCGCGAGTTCATGTTCCACTCCGCTCCCAAACCGGCGGCGAATTTCTTTTCCTGGGCGCATAGGCTGCCTGCGGCACACAACAGCATTACTACCGCAAGAGGAATAACATAAACTGTTAGGGTGTTGACACGAACCTTAGTGGTATTTACATATAATTGGGGCAATCGGCAATCGGCAATCGGCAATCGGCAATCGGCAATCGGCAATCGGCAATCGGAATTTGGCA
>Ga0082212_10003750_pt1 | contig 21396 bp, 17 predicted proteins | sample TergutNt197P3_FD_71548 | JGI IMG/M metagenome (GOLD analysis project Ga0082212, IMG submission 71548) | Neocapritermes taracua P3 segment gut microbial communities from Petit-Saut dam, French Guiana - Nt197 P3 | ecosystem: Host-associated > Arthropoda: Insects > Digestive system > Gut ... | reverse complement strand
GTTGCCATCCGCGCCAGCGGGACCTGCATTTCGTAGATGGTCGGGCGGCTTGTGAATCCCCTGCCGTATTTCGCGTCGACAGCCAGTTCGCCTGTCGAGACGGACGCAACCCCGCCCATCGCCTTCCTGCCGTAATACAGCGCCCCGCCCAGGAGCTCCATGCTGTCAGTTGCGGACGTACTGTGACCGATAGGCGAAGCGAATATCCTGTTGCGGAATATCGTTCCTGCCAGTTGGATCGGCTCGAAAACATGCTTGTACTTAAACCCGTTCATATATAGCTCCTCCTTAAACTCGTCGTCGCAAACAGCACAAGGCGACGGTTCTCTTGTGTCAGTCACTGAGCTGAAAATCAATAGAAGTCCTCACCGGAGAGTTTTTCGAGCCACATCTCTCTTAGCAGATCGACGTCAGCCTTGAATCCCGCGTCTGTCTGCGAGTTTGTTTTCTCGATTTCCTCCAGAACCTCAAATACGAACCCTGTTCCGCCTTGCTCAGCCCAGTCTTTCTGCAGTTTCATATACACGCATGATCCGGTTTTCAATGAGAACTCAAAGCGGTTCCTTATACTGCCCAAATCTGTTGCTGAGTCAAGAATCAGCCTGTCGTTCTGAGTGTTTCTTATCAGGTACACACCGCCGACTTTTTCTCTGTCCTTGTACTGTGCCTTGAGATCCTTCTTCGAGATACTGTCCATTAACTCAACCTTTCTTTTTCAACATTAAACGTCTACAGCGCGTTGATGTGTTCCGTAGTACGCATATAGCATCATCCGGATGCATAAAGTAAATCACACGATCGCTTTGAAACCCCGGTAGTATCCGGTGTATCTTTCGGAAATCAGCCGCCACATTTCAGGCGCTATATCAAAAACATCGTCAAGCTGCAGATACCTGTTCCCGTCGTCAACAGCGACTTCAATGCCTGAGATCATCACCGACTTCATAAATACTCCAATCTTTACAGTTAAGAGGGGTAACCTCCAATCCATCCGGTCCAGCGTTACAGCCAACTGGCTGAGCATCATCTGGCTGAGCATTTTGACTTTTCCAAGGGGCCCGTGTATTATGGAATCGTATTCCAATATACCCGCGCATTTTGTGAATGAGATGCATATAAGTATCATATAGATATTATGTATTATCATAGACCTATTGAACCGGTTGTCAAGCGTATCTCAAAACTCTGTCGGCTTCGACCTAACACAGAGCGTTACTCGTGTTAGTGGTTGACGAGTTCGCGTCACTGGCGCTATGAGATTCTTCTTCGAGATACCTTCCATCGTAAAAGCCCCTCATCTTTACTAAAATCTGATAGCGTCAGATAATGTTGACACTACCCTCTTTTCCGTGTATTATGGAATCGCATTCCAATATACCCGCGCATTTCGTGAAGGAGATGCATATAAATACTATGTACTATCATAGGCATATTGAACCGGTTGTTGAGCGTATCTCAAAACGCAAGCCTGTTATCGTATTGACAGGCGCACGGCAGGTTGGTAAATCTACTATGCTCAAAGAGGTCAACAAGGGGGTAGGCTACGTTGCGTTGAGCCGCCCTAACGTGCGAGAGAGCGCGCGTGAGAGTCCCTCTTTGTTCTTTGATGTTTATAAGCCGCCGGTTATCGTGGATGAAATTCAAAGGGCCGCCGAACTGCTCGACTATATCAAGGACATTGTAGACGAGGAGAAAACCAGCGGGCAATTCTACCTTACCGGATCTCAAAGCATGAGGCTGATGAAAAATGTGAGCGACAGTCTCGCGGGGCGGGCCGGCGTTATTAAAATGCTTGGGCTCTCTCTTCGCGAACTTGCGGAAAGCTCATACCGCGAGCCGTTTCTCCCTGTACCGGAGCGACTGATCGAGCGGGGGAAAGAACGCGCGAAGCTCGATTACTCCGAAGTCGTTTCAATCATCCACAAAGGTTCTTTTCCCGAACTGTACGAAAACGATAGCGACCTGCATGATTGGTCGGACTACTATAGCTCCTACTTTCAAACATACATAGAGAGAGACATAAAAGACGTGCTGCATATCCAGGACGAATCTGCGTTCATCAAATTTGTAAAAACTACAGCGTCATTAACCGGTGAGATGCTGAACCTCTCCACAATCGCCGGAATATGCGGGAAGGACGTCAAGACAGTGCGGTCGTGGCTCTCGGTACTGGAGTCCGGCGGGCTTGTCTATCTTTTGGAGCCCTACTCCAACAATCTGAACAAGAGAATGATCAAAACTCCAAAGCTGTATTTTCTGGACACCGGCTTTGCTTGCTGGCTGCTGGGCTGGAACACTCCGGAGCAACTTACAAACGGGGCAATGTGGGGGCATACCTTTGAGAGTTTCGTCATTGCCGAGATACTCAAGAGTTATTATAACGACGGCGTTGTTATGCCCCCGCTTTACTATTACCGCGATACGGATAAAAACGAGATCGACCTGGTCATCGCTGACGGGGATCATCTCCACCCTGTGGAGATCAAGACGACGAGCGACCCTTCGAAAACGATGGCAAGTGCTTTTCGCAAGCTGGATGACATTCCGTCAAAGAAGCGTGGTGCAGGGGCGATAATATGCCTTGCAAAGGAACTGTTGCCGCTGACCGATAATGTGTGGGTTCTCCCTGCACAGATGATTTAGATAGTCGCAAATGGAGAAACAATGAAATATGCAGTGATTTCCGATGTACATGGCAACTATCCCGCGCTTGAAGCTGCGTTAGCCGACGCCGGGGCGTCGGGCGCCGACATGTACCTTTTTCTGGGCGATTACGCCACAAATTTCCCGTGGGGCAACGAGGTCGTCGACGCGGTTCGCCGGACGCGGCCAAAGATTGTCATTCGCGGGAACGGCGAAGGTTATCTCGCGGATTTGAAGAAAGAGGACCAGCGCTACTGGACCAAAGAGCAATGGAAACCGGCGTATTGGGCATATCAGTCCCTCTCAGCGGAAAACCTTGAGTATCTGCTGTCGCTCCGGGAGTCGGCCGGCATTACAGACGGAAGTAACTCGATTCACCTATCTCATTCTGTTGACCTGTTCTACAATACCCCCGGCGTCGATGTGTTTCTCAGTTCTGCTTTCCGGGAAATGATGGAGACCGGGCCGTTTTCGCATGCAGAGTATCTCGTCCGCGCGAAGAACGCTATTACTTCAAGCGCAGACGCTCTTGCAGGCATAACTTCACTGCCGCCGGGAATATACCTCTTCGGGCATAATCACATGCAGTTCTACTTTGACTACGAAGGAAGGTTATTCATCAACCCCGGTTCCTGCGGGGAAGCTCTGGATTTGAACACGACGGCGGCATACACGCTTCTTGATTGCATGGGCGACCAACTGACGGTCACAGAGAGAAGGGTAGCGTATGATCTGACCGCCGTTGCGGATGGCCTGCGCAGCAGCGGGTTCCGCGAGTATGCGCCGGTATGGAGCGATATTATGGAACGCGAGCTCATGACGGGCAAGGACTATTATCATCCTTTCGTAATGCATTTGATTGCGACCGCAAATGAACTCGGCTGCGAGGAATACCCAGTCGATAATGATGTTTGGGACGAAGCGGTAAAAATCTGGAGGGCATGATCCCCATCAGTCAAATCAAGCAATGTCATCACGCTAACATAGCCGATCCGCTTACCACCTTCTCTGTCGAATCGCTTGACAAAGCGAGCTATCCTTGTTAGTGGTTGACTCCGCTCACCCGGACAAAGAGGGCGGATATGTTATAACCCGCCCTGCAAAGTATGCCCGCCTTGCCCGCCTATTTTAACCTGTATATGCCTGTATTGATAGAACTGTCTTCACAATCGTCGCCGGGCCCCGCATCTGACTTGCTCCCCGCTTCATTTCCATACTCGCTGATGTCAAGTACCTCGCCGTTTAAGCTCTTCACCTTTCCGTCCAGTATGCTGCGGGCGGCGCCCGGAGCGTAAACGACTCCGTTACAGTGGATCGCCGCAATCGCCTCCGTATCTTCCGCCGTAACCCCTTCGAGGAAGGCTACTTCACCGTTCACCTTCAATGTGTAGCGTATGCCCAGCTCGCACGCTTTTTGAAGTTGCTCGTGGCTGATCGTCTCATCGCCGTTAATTGTTATAAGCACGCCTTCATAGAGGTCAAAATCCTCCGCCTTACCGCAGGACTTGAAGTCTTTTGCGGCGGATACGGGCATCGTGACTGTGCCTTTTACAATAAGTGAGGCGAACCCACTCAGATGCTGAATCTGATCGTGCTGGATCAGCATGTCGCCGGCTACAAACAGTTTATCGCTGTACAGTGTTGAAGTGGCCGCGTTAAGCGTTATCTCGTCCGCATAGGCATGATCATCCGGGACAAGTAAAAAGCTTTCAGCTTTGAACATATCGCCGAACTTATCGAATAATCCGGTACGGACGATCAGCGATTTACACCGGAATGCGGCTTCTTTACTGCGCAAGTTCTCAAGCGCGTCGTTTTCAATCGCCGTTATTGTTCCGTAAACCCAATACAGCGAGTTGTCCATGTATAAAGCTGACTCCGCGTCGATCGTCAGATCTTCAAGGCGCAGCTTTGCTCCATCGGGATATGCGATCTTGCGCGAGGCAAGGATCCCGTTAACCGTGCTCAAATCGACAGACTCCGGATGGAAAATCGTATCGGCGTATAAACCGGTTATGCCGGCCAGCCCGTCGATGCTTTCGATTATCAGCAGTCCGGGGCACACTACATAGCACCCGTCATACGACTCGGACGCCGTAATCACAGTTTTGCTTCCAAGTTCCACAACTTTACCGGACACGTCGATTACGCTGGTATTCCCGCTGTTGATTACAAAGCCCGTTCCGGAGAGCTTGTCGTTAAGCTTCCGTGATATGACAACGTTTCCCGCGTTCAATGAGACATTATCATAGCCTGTAAACGCATCTGAGCATTCATCCAGCAGCAAGGCTATCCCCGCGTTGATATTAAGCGATTTCTTCATTTTTCCATACCTCCAGCTTTCTTTTTCATGATTGCGATCGCCTCGCGAAGCTGTGTACGCACCGTCGCCGCCGGGATCCCTTTCAGGCGGCTAATCTCTGTGGCGTTCAATCCCCCGTAGTATCGAAGCGATACAATGTTCATGAGCTTGGGCGGCAGACCTTGCAGCAACTCCCTGACCATTATTACATCCGTAAGGTCGGCGTCCTGCGCTGCTTCGTCGTAGCCGTCAATCGGCTCAATACGCGAGGTTTTACGCTTTTCGTCGACAAGCGCGTTCTTTGCGGTGCTGTACAGCCATGACCAGAGTGTTTTGTCCTGCATGTTTGAGACGACGTCCCGGTTTTTCAGCGCTTTGAGAAAGGCTTCCTGAACAGCGTCCGCTGCCGCCTCGCTATCGCGCGAATAGCGTGTCAGCACGGCAGTCAGTTTGTCTTTATTCTCTACATAGAACGCTTCAAACAGCAAATTGAACACCCCTCTGCCCAATAGACGGATGAAACTGATAAAGTGTTTGATTTTAAACGATTGTTTTAGCCCACGATTACGATGACATATACGCAAAAACGCTTGTGATTCTCGCCCGACGCTCAGTCCAGTAGCACTTATCTGCGTATGAATCACTGTAAACATGGAACTCGCCCATCATCTGATCCTCTTTGGCAGGTTCTCCGTGACACGCGCCCTGCCTAAATCGCTGCTGAGCGGATCAAGGCTTGTGGTAAGCGCGTCCAGTAATCCCAGGCTCCTTGCGACTTCAAGGAAAGCGGACGTGCTTATCGAATGGTCGCCATTCTCAATTTTATACAGTGTCCCCGGCGAAATTCCCGCACGCTCCGCAACCTGCGACGCCTTGAGTTTGTACAACCTGCGCCATGTTTTAAGATACTCTCCGATTTCGGAAAAAGCATCATTTACGATTTTCGTGTTCGTTTTCATGTGCTGATAATAGATCACCTTTCCGGTTAAGTCAAGAACTTTACAATATAATATTCATGATTATGACACTAAACATGTATTATCACTCTGATTATCGACATTAATGTGATGCGCTGCTCGAACATGCGCTTTTATGAAGGGAACTAACCATGAAACGATTACTCCTGATATTACTCGCCGCCGCAGCGTTTCTGCTTCTGCAGTCGTGCGGCAGAGGCAGCGGAGACCGGGCCGACGGCAGCGTCGCTAACGGCAGCGTCGCTAGCGGCAACGGCAGCGGAAACGGCAGCGAAGGCGCGCCCCCCGAAAACACACAGCATCCGGAACTCTCTCAAGACGACGCAGGGTCCAAAGGCAGCGAACAATCCGGCTCAGTTTCCGGTTCCGCATCCTGGGCGTCTATCACGCGCATTGGCGAGGCGGAGTATGAAATCATCGTATGGCCTTCAAGAAACGAAGGAGACTCCGGGCTGATAACTCCCGGCGAGGTCGTCGGCGTATGCGAGTGGAATATGCCGCGGCGAAACCGCGCTCCAGCGTCGGAGGACAATGTCACAATCTCATCCACTGTCTTTGAGGAAGGCGAGGAGATCTATAAGTGGTCCGGCTATGACCCCTCTTTCCGGATTTGCGGCTACGTAAAAGGCGTCGGAGTTGTCGGTCAGCAGCGCACCGACGACGCTTTCCATGAAAGCCTTTGGGTAAACAGGATGACTCCTGCGGATATCTATAACGACTTCACCGACAATGTCGCTTCCATAGTAATACGCAGTTTCAACTACGGCAATGAAATGGGGCGTATAGTGGACCTATCGGTCATCAAGACTATAATGAGTGCCGTCCTAAGCCTTGAATACACTGAGGATGCGATGATTCAGGCGAAACAGGCGAGATATAATATCGGGAGTTCTCACACAGTAGAGTTTCAGCTGCTCAACGGGCTGACCAACACTCTTATCCTGTACGCAGGCGGAGGAGGATACGCGCTGTTCGGTGGCTTTTTGCAGCTCCCGGAAGATGTGGTATCGACTCTATTAACCGACTCTGTGATCTTTTCGGGTGAAAGACTCAACAGAAACAGCCTTGGGCGCGGTATCGTCTCCGGACTTGATTATTACGACCCCGACTACGATGGGACAAATCATGTAATGTGGGACGCCTATATCGACTCACAGGAAGGCTCCGCGCTTTATATATGCCCGTACATGTTTTTTAACCGCAGATATCTTGCCGACCCCGGCCCGGTCAGTAACCTTCAGCGCAGCGGTAACTATTTGTATTACCTCAACAGCGCAGGCGAGATCGTTCGAGTTATGACCTCCGGTGTGCGCGACGAGTCATTCCTCTATGAGCGCCTTGAAGCCGGGGCCGAGATCCGCGATTTTCTGGAGTTCGAAGTCTTTTGCGACAATGATGTGAGTTCATTCAGGATCATCGGCCGCGAAATCTACTTCACCGACCATGGCGGTACGCTCTATCGGGCGAATCTCGGCGATATGGACAGTATCGCGGAAATCGCGGCGGATGTGTCAGATTACGCGCCCGACGAGGACGCGGTGACATATCTTTCCGGCGGCGCCCTTTACCGCGCATACCCGGACCGCACTATTATTCTCGAGCCAGACGGAGTCAAATGCTTCGCGCCCGGAATGATTTATTTGTATTATTCGAAAGACGGCGGTGTTTTCCGCGTCTCCGTAGCGGGCGGCAACAGCGAGCGCATTTTTGATATGGATGCGGCAATACTTATATACTCGAACTTAAACTTATACACAGACGGCTTTGCGTGCATCGAGGACGTCACAGGAGCTTGCAAGATAATTTTCGTAACGGATGAAACGTATGAGTTCATCATTGTTGAAGAAGGCGCAGCCGCGGCCGGGTTTTATGCTGAAGACTATTTTCTGTTGATTACTGATACGGAGATATATCGGGTCTGTTTCAGCGCATACTGGGAAAAATCATACTCCGGCAGCAACTGGTTGCCTGAGTATGACATGTTCCTGTATGACCGTAAAACAGCGCTGACGAGTTCGCGTCACTAACTGTCAGACTTATTGCCTACTATCTTGCCTTTGAAATGGCAATCAACTTTGGTGCTATAGTATTCGTAGACACTGACCTACCGAATTACAGCTAAACCATGCCCCCCCTCTACGCCCCGCTTCGCGCCCGCGTCACCCACCCTTTCGTCCGTTGGGCGGTCGGTACCCGATTCAGGCAGAGGTGTCATGCAGCAATGTGAAATAGACAAGGAATTTAAGCCATGCTATTATTTGCATGTGCGAAATGGAGGTATTTCACATGGGCAACAACATATTGAATCCTTTGGAAAAGGAAGTGCTGATCAAACTGTACCGGCGGAGCCCCGGAGTAAAGCTTGGAGATTTTTGCCGGATCAACAACGTGAGCGACGCATCGTTCAAGGCATGGATCAAGAAGTACGATGAAGAAGGCTTGGAAGGGCTGTATCGTTCCAAGAAGACGCCGGAACTGCTGCCCGAGGGCGTGGACAAGACAGCAGAGAATTACAAGCGCGAACTCATCAAGACGAGGCTCGAGTTGGAACGCATTAAAAAAAACTATACCCGGATCCGGTCGCCCGATGGGGAGCCGATGGGGTTCGCCACTTTATCCGACAAGAATACGCGATCATAGAATCGCTCTCCAATGAGTACGACGTCGTGACGCTTTGTGAACTCGCCGGGGTGAGCAGGAGCGGGTATTACAAATGGCGTGGTCGTGCGCAAGAACCGCCGCATGAACGAAAGATCATACTGGACCTCGTAAAGGCAACGCATGAAAAGCATCCATCGCACGGATACAGGTGGATCCATGCATACCTCGTACAACAGAACGGCGTCACGGCATCCGCCGAGTATATACGCCAGGCCTTCCGCTTTTTAGGGATAGAATCCAAAACCAAGCATAAGACACGCAACACCACGCGTAAGGTAAGAGACCCATATCCAAACCTGATTTTCAGCACATGGGAGACGGTTGACCGGCCCAGGCAGGTCATAGTCAGCGACATGACCGCGTTTTGGACGCGCCTTAAATACTTCGAGCTCACGCTGTATTTTGATGTGTTCACAAAACAGATCCTTGGGCGCGGGATTACCTGCAAGAGGGGTTGGCCTGAGATTTATTATGATGGCTTGAAGCAAGCGCTTTCCAAACTGGAGGGCGTCGGCGGCGAAGATGTGGTGATACACACCGACCAAGGCAGCGTCTATACATCTATGAATTACAACAGCATAATCAAAGAGCGAAATCTCGTGCGCTCGTGCTCCAGGGCCGGCAAGCCGACGGACAACCCTGTCAACGAATCGCTCAACGGATGGATCAAAGAGGAACTGTTCCTTGACTTCGGGCTATACGAAGCCGGCGACGTGGTCGCCACAATCGACGAATACATTGACTTCTACAACTCCAAGCGCCCATCTTACTCCTTGGGGTATGACACGCCGGACAACTTCTACCGGCGCTTCATGGAGGGGGAGATCGCGCAGCGAGATACGTTCAAGGGCAGGGTTCTGGATGAGACGCCGAAGTTCATACGCAAAAATATCAGCAATCCTATCTAGGATAATTAAGCTAAAAAACGACCGTGTCTACTTTTATCCTTATAAAACGTAATTTTCAGGCTCTTGTGTCTACGAAAAATTTTCAAATCCAGCTCGTTTGTCCACATTCTAAAAAATATAATAAAAAATATGTCTATTTTGCTTGACTGCTACACCCTGCTGACCTTACGCCATAATTATTCGCGGGTAAAATCTGCAATAACTGCATAATATTCGCGGGTAATATCTGCATTTCCAGTATAATATTCGCGGGTAAAATCTGCGCTTACAGTTGACGAAACCTGAAATTCTTTGTATAATCAATAGGCGCGGCGCAAAGCGAGGTGTGAGAGATGCTTCAACGAAAAATATATGACGAATTAATACGGTGGAAATCTCGCGAGAAAAAACAGTGCCTGGTTGTTAAAGGCGCGAGGCAGGTCGGCAAAACTTTCATTATTGAATTGTTTGCCCGTGAAAACTACAAGCATACCACAACGATTAATTTCGTCCAAAACCCCGCGTATAAAGCTATTTTTAACGGAGACTTGGACACGGAAACCCTCATCAAGCAAATATCCCTGCGTGTACCCGGAGCAGAGCTTATACCCGGCGAAACGCTGTTATTCCTTGACGAGATACAAGATTGCCCGCCCGCCCGCGCCGCGTTGAAGTTTTTGACGCAGGACAACAGATTTGACGTGATTGCATCCGGCTCGCTGCTTGGGATCAACTATAAGGAAGTGCCGTCATATCCCGTGGGATATGTCGAGCATTTAGAAATGTACTCCCTTGATTTTGAAGAGTTTCTATGGGCTAACGGCATAACTCCTGCTTCTATTGCTGACATCAGGGATTATTTCGACAAAAGGAAAACCGTGCCGACTGCCATGCACGAACGCATGATGGAGCTTTTCAAGGAACACATCGTAGTCGGCGGTATGCCACGCGCGGTCGATGAGTTTGTCACTACTCACAATTTTGCAAGCATTTTAAAGATTCAAAGGGGTATCCTCGCCGATTATGAGGACGACATCGCCAAGTATGCTAAAGATTCGGAAAAGGCCAAAGCAAGAGCCTGTTTTCTTTCCATACCCAAACACCTGTCAAAAGACTATAAGAAGTTTCAATACAGCATTGTGGAGCGCGGTGGAACCGCCCGTAAGTTTGGCGGCAGCTTGATGTGGTTGTATGACGCAGGCGTTGTTAGCTTTTGCTACAACCTTTCCATACCCGAATTACCGCTCGAAGGCAACGCCAGGAGCGACGCGTTTAAAGTCTATATGTGCGATACCGGGCTATTGATGGCGATGCTTGAGGACGGTTCTCAGGAGGATGTCATCGACGGCAACCTCGGTATATACAAAGGGGCGATCTACGAAAACATAGTCGCGGACATTTTTAACAAGCTGGGTAAGAAGCTGTATTATTTCGAACAGAACGGTAAGCTGGAGATCGACTTCTTTATACGCCGGAACAAGACGGCGACGGCGGTGGAAGTCAAATCCGCAGATAATGCAAAGGCCAAATCGATGGGCGCTGTTTTCAGCAAATACGGCGTTAAGCGCGGAATTAAGCTATCTGCGAAAAATGTCGGAGGAACAGATACCATTGACAGTTATCCTCTCTATATGGCAATGTTCTTGTGATCGTAGAGACGTCCCTGCAAAACGCAAGCGACTCCTGTAAATCCAGTCGTCCTGTATAGCCCTAATACGGGACTCTGGCGTTTTTTCTTCAAAACTTGAGTTTCGAGCCATCCGTTACCGATTATAACGCAGTCCGTTTGCTTTCAGCGTTAAATCGCTATTTTTTAGGTGCGGCAAATAACAGATGATCGTTTCGGAATAATAAGCTTTATTTTGACTACAATATCATTGATATTATTCCGATTATGTGATATGCTTATCTCGAAAGACAGGTGATTTTCATGGAATATATCAGTGTAAAACAGACTGCGGAGAAGTGGGGTATATCGGACCGTCGCGTTCGCATCCTGTGTGAACAGGGGAAAATAGATGGCGTTATAAAGCAAGGCCGCTCCTACCGAATCCCGGCAAATGCCGCTCGACCGATTGATGGCCGGGCATTACGCGGGATGGTTATTCCGAAAGAATTCACTATGCTCTTTTCGAGCGTTGATGCGCTCAAAGGTGAGTTGGATAAACGCAGACCTTTGACGCAGGGGGAGCTAAAGCGTTTACAAGAGGAATTTCTTGTAGAGTTTACCTACAACTCAAACGCTATTGAGGGAAACACACTGACACTCCGGGAAACAGCCCTGGTTTTAGAGGGTGTAACGATTGATAAAAAGCCGCTCAAAGACCATTTGGAGGCGGTTGGCCACCGCGACGCATTTCTATATGTGCAGCAGCTTGTTACCGATAAAATACCTGTATCGGAGAAAATCATCAAGGATGTTCATTCCCTGGTGCTGATGGATAGGCCGGAGGACAAGGGTGTGTATCGCGGTATCCCCGTTAGGATTATGGGCGCATACAAAGAGCCCCCTCAGCCGTATCTTGTGCCGGTTCAGATGGAGCAGCTTTTATATACCCTTGCCAGAGATAGGCGCCATCCGATAGAGCGCGCCGCACTATTCCATTTGGATTTCGAAGGCATCCACCCGTTCATTGACGGAAACGGACGTACTGGCCGGCTTATTCTAAACCTTATGCTCATGCAATGCGGATACCCGCCAATCAATGTAAAGTTTGCAGACCGCAGGCGGTACTATGATTGCTTTGACAGTTACTACCGGGAGAATAATGCCGCGCCTATGGTCAACATGGCAGCAGAATATCTCAAAGAGCGGTTGGAACAGTATTTACTGGCTCGTTATCACGCTATATAAGTAAATTTGGAAAAATAATTCAAGGAGGGCAACCCCCATGTCAAACTACCTTTCCATCCATGGCAATGCCGCCGTCCGCGTGTTCACCTACACCGAAAACGGCGTCCACAACGAATTCACCGCCCCTGGAGGCGCGGCGCTGATCGCGCATATCCTCAATAGCAAGAACCTCGCGGAGAGCGCGCCGCTGGACGGTTCCTATCTGCGCGAACATCTGGAGCTTGTCCGCTTTGATGACAAGCAAAGTAAAAAGAGCTACTACGCCATAGGGCGCAGATCGGGCGTTACGCCGGGCATGGCTCGTATCGACACCGCTTCCGCACCTTATGCGCTGATTTGGGGCGGGGATTTTGACGCGCTCCCCGTTGCCGTCGAAACACCTGTATTGTGGGCGTCCAACGCGAGATTGCCGAACAAGGAACCATTCGCGGCGGTTTCCGGACGCAGTATGCTTTTGCTGGACGCGGATGTGCTGCGCTCGGCCGGCGCGATGATAAGCCGCGAAATATCATGGGAGCGCACGGCGACCGAGCTAATCTGGCAGTTACAAAACAACCCGGCGCTGTCATACTTATTGCAAGCAAAGCATATCGTCGTTACCTTCGCAGAGGATGGCGCAGTGCATATAAGGCATAAAGATGAAGGCGGCCTGAGCGCCAGCCTGATCCTCACCCACGGCGGCGGCGAGGGTTCTCTACGCAGCAAACTGCAAGGGCAGTTAGACGATGCATTTGTCGTGATGACCGCTGCCGCCGCAATGCAATTACATGATGTGATAACCGAGAAAAAGAAGCTGCGCGTCCTGCCAATCCTAAAAACAGCGGAGGCGCTGATGTTGTCCGGCTATTCCATCGACAACTTAAAGAATGGCGAGTTTGACATTGCGGATGCGGAGGGTGCGGAAGATGAAACGGTTTATGATATTCCGATAACGCCCGGACAAAACGCCATTGACCCCGACGAGTGGTGCATTTCCAACAGCGTGAGCAACAAGCGCATATTTGACATCGCATACGAGTATGTGATGGAGGGGGCGAAAGTCATCAGCGGTTTGCCGCAGCTTTCTTTCGGCGCTCTGACAACCGTTGACCGCTGGGAGATCGAAGCCTTCCAAAACATACGCAACTTGATCGTGGGCTATGCCAATACAAACAATGTCCGCCCGTTGTCCATCGCGGTGTTCGGCTCCCCCGGTTCAGGCAAATCCTTCGGCGTTACTCAAATCGCTAAAAATGTACTGCCCGGAATGGCGGAAAAATTAGAGTTCAACGTTTCGCAGTTTACAGGCATACACGATTTGAGCGCGGCTTTTCATAAGGTGAGGGATGTAATACTGGAGGGAAAGCTGCCGCTGGTATTCTTCGACGAGTTTGATTCCGACCGGGACGGGCTGCCCCTTGGCTGGGTCAAAAACTTCCTCATGCCCATGCAGGACGGCAAATTCAAAGATGAGAGCGGCGAACACCCGCTAGGCAAGTGCATCCTTGTATTCGCCGGAGGTACGGCGTCCAGCTTTGAGGATTTTATACTGCCAATGCAGTCAGATAACCCGGAGGTGCAACAAGCGTTTAAGAACATCAAGGGGCCGGACTTCGTCAGCCGTCTGCGCGGCACGATCAATGTACTCGGGCCGAACCAAAAAGACGAAACAGATAAGAACTACATACTGCGCCGCGCTCTGCTGCTGCGAAGCTTGTGCGAACGCAAGTTGGATATGAAAAAAGGAGCGCCCATTAGTTCTAACATCTTATGGGCTATGCTGCTTGTACCGAAATACAAACACGGCGCAAGGTCTATGGAAGCGATACTCGACATGAGCCGCATCGAGGGTAATGTATGGGAGCCGGTATCACTGCCGTTCTACTCCCAGCTATCGCTCCATGTGGACGCCGACGCTTTCATCAAGCTGGTACTGCGTGAGGTTATCCTGAATAGCTACACAGAACAGTTGGCACAGGCGATCCATGATGATTTTTGCAAAAAAGAAATCGAGCGGGGAAATCAAAAAGCGCCCAATGTAAAGCCGTGGGTGCAATTAACTGAGGACGTCCGCGACTCCAATCGTTCACAGGCGCGTAATATCGCCGAAAAGCTAAATATGATCGGGTACACCTTTGACTCCGGTGATACGCCTTTCCCGTCCGTTAATGAATTCGACTATGATACCAACTTGCTGCTGGCGCAGACTGAGCATATCCGCTGGATGAATGAACGTTTTGCCGCCGGTTGGGAATACGGCCCCGTCCGCGACGATGAAAAGAAGATTCATCCTTTGCTTGTCGAATGGGACAAACTTCCAAACAAAGAAAAGGAAAAGGATATTGATGTGGCTAAGAATATCATTCCCTTTTTGAAAGGTATTGGGCTGAGGGTATATCAGACGATCTAACTTCTTGTCGTTGTGCACCGCGCTACGCGCGGTGTTAGTACCGCTTAACAACTCGTTTATGTTGTAGCCGTGCCGGGTTATGCGGCACTAATGGAAAAAATCACTGGAGAGCGGAGGTAACCGCCATGCAATGGGAAAATGTACATATTTTCATCAGCAGTACATTTAACGATATGCACGCTGAACGGGATTATCTTGTCAAGAGCGTGTTTCCAGCTTTGGCTGAATGGTGCGAGGAACGGAAACTGCGTTTGATTGATATTGACTTGCGCTGGGGAGTGACCTCCGCTGATTCCGAGGCGAAAAACACGGTGCGAGCCTGTTTGCGTAATATTGACGAGTGCCGCCCGTTCTTCCTGTGCTTTTTAGGGCAGAGGCGCGGCTGGGTTCCGTCCGTAGATGATATTGGCAAAGATACTTACGAGCTTTTTCCGAATCTCCTGCATAAGCATTATGTGGGGGAAACCTCCGTAACCGAAATGGAAATCCTCCACGCTCTCGTTGACCCGCTGCACAACGGGATACTTCGCAACACAAAGGATGATTCACGGAGTGGCAAGGCAGTGGAATACGCCTTCTTCTATCTCCGAGAGCCGAAGTATCTAGAGCAGCTTCCGCATCAAGACTTATATGCAATTTATACCAACGATGCCGAATACGATCCGGCCACGGCAGATAAAGAGTTAATCCGATGGAAGGATAAAGAAATACCTCAAACTGGGCGGCCTGTATATTCTTATACGACAGATTGGCAGAGCAGCGAAAATACACCAGAGATTGCTTTACCTATCTTTGTTCCTACAACCGCACCCATATACAGCGACGCATGGAAAAATGCATTTGCCGGATGGAAAAAACGCTGGGCTTTAGCCGGTGTGAGTGTGAACGAAAATGGTGAAATCACGGGGACAGAGCTTGGCAAAGCAAAAGCATATAACACAGCCTTAACCAAAGGACGATTAGGAAATTATCAGGTGAATAACCGTCCGCTGGCAGATGTTATTATTGAACAGCTAAAGGTCGCTATATCTGCTCGTTTCCCTGCACATATGACGATAGAAGAACAAACGCCATTGCAAAAAGAAATCGATCAACAGGCGCAATTTTTGCGAATTACAAGCGAGGGGTTTATTGAACGCGCGGGTGACTTTGATGCATTGAGTGAATATATACAAAGCAATGAAAACCGTCCTTTTGCTGTAACAGCTTATGCCGGCATGGGAAAAACCAGCTTGCTGGCACATTTTATTGATACATATCAATCGCGTGAAGGTGAAAGCCTGCATTATCGGTTTATCGGTGGGAGCGATGATTCTGTCAATGCCGAACGGTTAGTACGTTCATTACTGTCTGAATTAAAGCAAGCCGGAAAGCTGAACAGTGACGTCCCAGCCGACTCTGTCGATATGATGAATAAACTCTTTAAGTTACTGACAGAGGCAGGTACCAAAGGAAAAACGATAATAGTAATTGACGCGCTTAATCAGCTTGAAACCGGCATGAGCGATTTGCACTGGATTCCCGCCACGTTGCCGGAAAGCGTTAAACTGATCGTCAGCTTTAAGCGGGGTGAGGATAGCGCGGATGAATTTTATCGCTATCAGGATGAATCCGGATCAATGATTCTACATAGCGTAAAGCCATTTGACAGTCTAGCAGATCGCAAAGCCCTTGTTTCTGCTTATTTGGAGCAGTATTTCAAAGAACTGGATGAACCGCGCATACAAGCTATGATTGAGTCAGATGGCGCAGAAAATCCTTTGTTTCTGAAAGTTGCCTTGTCGGAACTCCGGGTATTTGGCGTTCACAACGACTTATCCGAAGCTATTCGCACCCGTTTCGGGAACACGCCGGTAAAGGCGTTCCATGCCATTTTAGAACGTATGGAAAGCGATCCTGCCTACACAGAATTAACGCCCGCTGTTGCATTGCCTCATGTGTTTGGATGGATTGCACATAGTCGTCATGGTATAAGTGTGGATGAACTCGCTGATTTATTAGTACGGGAGAATTTGACCGATAGTAAAGCGTCGGCTTTTGATTCTATTTATCTGATTTTGCGTCAATTGCGTCCGTTTTTAGCTAAACGGGATGGGCGCATGGACTTTTTCTATGAAAGTTTCAAAATGGCGGCAATAGAGCGGTATGCAAGCGGACATCAATACGCTCGAAGAAGTATCGATTGGCACAATTCTCTTGCGCAATATTTTGAAACCCTACCCTTCGACAATCGCCACAGGTTGATGGAGCAAGTATGGCAGTATATACATGCTGGAATGAGTACCCAATATGAAAACCTGATGTTCAGCTTTGAGTATAATGAAAACCGATTGACAAAATTTAGTCCAAACGCATTAATTGAAGATTGTGGGTATTCATCTTCCAGCTCGATATGCTTGCTCTCTGACTTCTATAATCTTGCATACCCGGTTTTATACTCGCATCCGGATCAGTTAGCGACTCAACTCTGGGCGCGTATGGCAGGGCTCGGCGATCAAAACTGTGATGATTTATTACAGCAGGTTATGAAAGATAAGAAAAGACAAGACAAAATATGGCTGCGGCCTCTGATGCCCTGTATGGATATTCCGGGCGGCAATACTGAATCGGCTATAAAAGATACTGGCAGCGATTTAGGGTTTTGTTTTGCTCTGTCCCCAGATGAAAAAACAGTAATTACGGAGTACCGGCCAAATGGACTTGCAATATGGGATTTGTCTAAAAAAAATATTATCAGAAAGATTCCTTTGCGCGGAAACGGTGGGGTTGAAAGCATCCGTTACGCACCGGATGGAAACAGTTTCGCCATTAGAAGAAATGCCGAAATCCATGTTTGGGACACGAAAAACTATTCAGTGGTATGCACGATAAACAACCTTGAAGATTATTCAAGAAACATAGAAAAGCAATCATGGGTGGTTTATGGCGGATTTGAGTATACTAATGATAGCAAAGGGATACTTGTACAAACCAAGGAGGGCCTTAGTATATTCGATACATGTAGTGGCGTTGCATTGTCTACTGTTCGAGGGAATCCTGTAGCCTACTCGTATTGTGTCGGGAATAGCGGTTTAATTGCCGTTGGTAACTGGGATTTGAGCAAGTGGACTATCGAAGTTGGAGCGGAGATAAAAAGATTGATTTTAAGATTTGCAAAAAAGAAACCGCAACTTGTTATGGATTCAGGCTATCAAATATTTCTATTTGATTATGATATAAGAAGCGGGGCACTGTCCGCAAGAGGCGCTCTGAAAGGACATGAACTACCGGTCCATGTTGTATCGGTTAGTGAAAATGGCAATTATATAGCATCAACATCTGCTGACGGAAATTTACGTTTATGGAATGCCGATTCTTATGCTTTATTACGTGAAACTGATATAGGCCGTCAAATTTCTGCCCTGAGATTTTTTGACCAAGAGAAAAAACTGTTTGTTACGTGTTATGATGGATATATTCGCATTTTTTCTGTTCCAGATATGACTTGTGAAAAGGAAATCGCCTGTGGTTTTGGCGGTGTTGCTGATGCAGTCATCTGTAAAAATGAATTGCAGTGTATAGTATTATCAGATGATCGGCAAACGATTAAAGTGGTTTCTTTAGATTCTGTTGCCAATAAAATGTCTTGCGGAAGCCCCATTAACAGTGTAGGAATAGATCGTCGTAATAATAGAATTGTTGCATCTTCTTTTTGGAATTATATTGGTTCTGGCATGGTTCCGATTCCCAGTCAAGAAAAACACGGGAAACTACATTTTTTTGATGCTTCTAACAACCGTCACTTATTTACAACACCACTCCAGAACGCCATGACCCAGGACTTTGTTTATGTCAGTCCTAATGGACAGTCAGTAGTATCTAGAGATGGCTTGCATGAGGGTATTTCATTTGGCGCAAATATAAAGCACTGGTCTCTAGATAATTCAATTTCGCAGAGTAGCGCTACGATTTCTGAAGCCCACTTCAATGTGCCGGACTTCGTAACAAAAAGTTACGGAGCTATCATGAATTATATTCGATTTTCATCAGATCATACATTCGTGATAATTTGCAAACAAGAAAAAGGGACTATATCGGTATATCGTGTTAGTACAGGCGAGTTATTGTGTGAGTTTGAATCAGGTTATTTAGAAGATGACGAGTATAACAACTTTAGCTATGAGTATGAGGTTTCTGCAAGCGGTGATCTGCTATTTTTTATCAATTATTTCACGGGTTGTTTGGCAATATATGATGTACTAAGAGGAGAGTTAGTAGACCACTTTATAATCGAAGGTTTTTTACCGAATGAATGGGGGCATGATGATTTTCAAAACAATGGATTAATACATCTTCCCGAACAGGAAAAGCTGTTGTTTTATGATGAAAGATTTATTGCACTTATAGATATTCAAGAAAAGAAGGCTACTTTTATCTTGGAACGCGGCAAAAACAAACCCTGCCAGTATGATGATTATTCTGACAGCAATTGCTTTGTTTCTACAAATGTCATTGGCAATTTGTTGTGTCTATCGCGAGAGATATCGGGGGATCCTCGTGAAGAGTGTCTCGATGTTTGGGATATGAAAACTGGAGATTTATTGGCAAGATTCTTTACAGAAGGACATTTAAGTAATGCTTTAGTACGAGAAAACATGATTACTCTTGGACTTGCGAGCGGTCAAATTTGCTCGTTGATGCTTGAAAATTACAATTAGGCACTATTGCTACAGCGATAGGCGCCAACTAAGTATTCATGGGCGGCGGTGAGGTAATAGCTAATCGACCGTATTTCTTGTGTTTATAATATCGCAATCATGAGGCAGCGTTTATCTGCTGTCTCATGTAAATAAAAGGGGGATTGACTCATGTGGCCATTTAGTAAAAAAAATAAAAAAGACAGTTCTCAGAATGAAAGCGGAAGAAATGTTTACGATTTACGGTCTGCAAGTGAGAAACAAATCGAGAACTCAGCGAAGAATCCTCTGCAACCGGATTTAGAGAAATTCGCTGAAGAAATACTAAACGCTTTTGAGCAAGGATATTTCGATGACGATTCGCGTAATAGTTCCAACCCCGTTTATTGGGATGCAGATTATAAACTAAAAGGGGCATTGCGTGATAAAGCTGAAAGGATTAATGTCTTAGCTCATCTGCAACAAGTGTACTACCGTGTTTCTTTTTTAGCGCAGAATCGCGGGATTAACATTGTTGAAAGATGCATATCGGTTTTATTTGACGGAATTGCTGACTGGATGGACTGACTGTTTCATTTTTCATGGAAAACAATACTGATTTGCTATAAAACCAGCTTCTGAAAAAGAGCCTGGTGAAAAGCTATAAGGATTTATCTTACGGTTATTCAAGAAATAGGGGTATTGGCGTATGCCTAAAACATCATATATTATCGGAGTCACGGGCCACCGCAATTTACCGCCCGATCATATCCCCTTTTTGAAATTGGAAATACAGGGGTTTTATCAGGAAATAGTTTTACGGCACAAAGCAGAGAATATTACCGTATTGTCCTCTTTGGCAGAGGGTGCTGATAACCTTTGCGCGAAGTTGGCGCTTGATGCGGGCTTGCGGTTGGTTATTCCGTTACCTATGAACGCGTTGGATTACCGCGAATGTTTTTCAGTGACTGCCGCGGTCGAGTTTGACTGTTTGCTGTCGCTTGCCGATCAGGTTTTTGTGGTTCAGCCGGAAGAAGTGCCCCCGCCGAATCCTCAACATGGTTTTTATTTCCGACAGGCTGGGATTTATGTAGCAAAACACTGCGATATGCTGCTGGCTGTTTGGGATGGCATAGAGCAAAATACGCCGGACGGCGCAGGAACGTGGGAGACTTTGAAACTGGCGCGGGAGTATGGGAAAGAAGTTCGACATATAGCTGTTTGATATGGGGAGCGGAGGAAAATATGGAGGGCACTACGATTTCATGGGCGATCGAGGGGAAACTTGCGCACAGCAGTCGCCCCGGTTATCGCGACAGTTTCAATGATCGCGTTACGATGGTAACACAGACAGAGGTTGACCTGTGGCTCAAGGAAGCTGATCGGTTTGGCGTCAAGTCTATTATCTGTTTTTTAGACGACGAGCATCTTTGCTTATACGAAAAAATCCCTGGTGGTTTAATCGCTTACTATAGGGGAAAAGGATATGAAGTCGCCCACATCCCCGAAAAGGATCTACGATTTCCGCCACTTTCGACAAAATCGTTGAAAGAAGCCGGCGCTGCATACTCGGCATTGCCAAAGCCTGTTTTAGTGCATTGCAGCGCCGGGATTGGTCGAACCGGGGAAGCCATAGACTATATAAGAAAGATTGAGGGATGACTTGTTAACTGTTATCACATGAGGTGCAAAGATGGATTGGGAAGGATTCGTTTTCAAGATTCATTATGCAGACAAAACGGCAACATTAACAGACTACACCGGCGATAAAAAGAATGTCATTATTCCCAGCCATATAAAAGAAAATGATGACTCATTTATTATTAAGTTCATCGCCGGACATAAAGTTTACGTCAGTCACGATGACGGATACCATGGTCGAGAATTTGTTGGAGGCCGTCTCTGCCATTTTCGTATGGTAGGTGCATTTCGGGAATCAACGCTAACAGATGTAACTATTCCCGAAAGTGTGACCAATATCGAAAGGCTTGCGTTTCCGGACAATACTACCATTCATGGCAAATGTGG
>Ga0082212_10003749_pt1 | contig 21400 bp, 19 predicted proteins | sample TergutNt197P3_FD_71548 | JGI IMG/M metagenome (GOLD analysis project Ga0082212, IMG submission 71548) | Neocapritermes taracua P3 segment gut microbial communities from Petit-Saut dam, French Guiana - Nt197 P3 | ecosystem: Host-associated > Arthropoda: Insects > Digestive system > Gut ... | reverse complement strand
TGACCGTCTGAGTTTAAAAGACAGTTATAGTTTATTGGTTGTTCCGGGCTATGCGTTTAAGGATAAACCGACTTTGCTCAAATGGGCGAAAATGGCTTTCAAATACAAAGTCCTTTTGCTGACCGACCATGCCAATGAGTATTCTTTTGAGGATTTGAGAGATAATACGCGGAACTACAAGGATAGCGACCAAGAATTGCAAAATGTAGTTGTAACCGCCAATTGGATTGTTGGAAGAGAATCCGAAAAATTGTCTTTGGTAGAGCGAGATGACGTGGCTTTCTTTATTCCTCCGGCTGCGGCTTTGGCGGGGAAACTCTATGACGACACCTCCAATATGGCTCAAGGCGCCGGCGGAAAAAAATACGGTACTATCTCCGATATAAAAGGGGTAAAGTTAGACCTTTTGAAGTCGGAAATCGCTTCTCTGATGGACAATCAGGTGGTGCCTATGGTTTTTTCGGAGGGAAGAGTGATGGCATTCAACAACACAACGCTTTACAATGGCGATAATGATGCTATGAAAGAATATCCCATCGTTCGGGTATTTGATTGGATAAAGAAAGTGTTGATGAACTACGTGCATGAGGTGGCTTTGGAAAATTGGGACCCGTACAATTCTCCCGATAATCTTAAAGCGAAGATACAAGATTTTTTGAATGATTATCAAGGATATGGAAATTTATTTCAAAAATATGACATCAAAGAACCTAAGCAAGACCCCAAAACGAAGCGTATTACGGTGGACGTGAGTATGACTCCTTATTACGCTGCTAAGAATTTCATTATCAAATTGGCTGCCGACAAAAACAGCAAAGAGTGTGAAACTGCAAATTAAGAACATACGTGTATAGTTAAAATAAATAAAGTAAACAATTTTTTTAATAATTATATATTGATAACCCCTTATTTCTCGGAGCAGAGTAATTATGATTGCAAAGGGAATAAGAATATCTAAGGGAAAGTATCGTGGCAACACAGAAAATTAGAATATGCCTCAGAGCTTACGACCATATCTTAATAGATAAATCGTCAGAGCGCATAGTTGATACTCTTAAAAAGAGTGGCGCCGAAATATCAGGACCTGTTCCTTTACCGACACGGCGTAGTTTATATGTGGTAAATCGTTCTCCACACGTAGATAAAAAATCTCGCGAACAGTTTGAATCTAAAGTTCATAAGAGATTAATAGACATTATTAACTCTACCCCAAAAGCAGTAGAATCGCTAATGCGTTTAGAACTACCTGCAGGTGTAGATGTAGAAATTAAGCAATATTAGGAGGAGCGAATGAAAATTACCAAGAAAGCCATTTTAGGCAAAAAATTAGGTATGACCCGTTTATTTAGTGAAGACGGCAGGATGATTCCTGTAACAGTAGTTGAATGTGGTCCGTGTCCTGTCGTTCAAATTAGAACAGACGAAAAAGATGGATATTCTGCCATCCAAATTGGCTACCAAGTAGCAAAAGAAAAACATACTTCACGTCCTTTACAAGGTCATTTCAAAAAGGCAGGAATAGAATTCCAACGACATCTTAAAGAGTTCAGAAATTATGAAAAAGATGTTAAAATCGGCGACATCATTACTGTTGAAGAATTTGAAGTGGGAGATTTAGTTCGTGTCTCGGGAACAAGCAAAGGTAAAGGTTGGCAAGGTGTTATGAAAAGACATCATTTTAGTGGTGTTGGTATGCAAACACATGGTCAATCAGATAGACAGCGACATCCAGGTTCTATCGGCAGTTCATCAGACCCATCAAGAGTATTTAAGGGTTTAAAGATGGCTGGTCAGATGGGCAACAAACGAGCAACTTTACGCAATTTAGAAATTGTGGAAGTAATTCCCGATAAGAACCTCCTTTTAATTAAAGGCGGGGTGCCGGGAGCAAATAATTCATTTTTAGAAATAGATATGGTATAGGAGGCATAATGTTAGTAAACTTATATAACAAAACAGGAAATACTACGGGACAAATAGAATTGCCCGATAATGTGTTTGCAATAGAACCTAATGAACATGTAATGCATCAAGCAGTAGTAACTTATCTTGCTAATCAAAGACAAGGAACTAAAAAAACAAAAATCCGTTCTGAAGTATCAGGTGGCGGTAAAAAACCTTGGGGACAAAAAGGTAGAGGTGGAGCAAGAGCTGGTTCTACTCGTTCTCCATTATGGCCAGGCGGTGGAACAGTACACGGACCTAAACCCGTAGATTATAGAATGGATTTACCTAAAAAAGTTAAACGTCTTGCAAGAAAATCTGCATTAAGTGTTAGAACAGCAGAACAAAATATTTTAGTATTAGACGAAATGATTATGAACGAAGTTAAAACAAAAACATTTTCAGAAATGCTAAAAGCATTGAATTTAAACAATACTTCTGTTCTTGTTCTTACCCCTGAATATGATAAAACATTGTATTTGTCAGCAAGAAATATTCCTAATATTACCTTAAATGCTGCTGATAAAGTATCTACATACGATATCCTAAAACATCGTAAATTGTTGATACTAAAAGATGCAATTCCAACTATAGTAAAAACTTTTGAAGGAGGTAAATAAATAATGCAAGTAATCCAAAAACCGATATTGTCTGAAAAGGCAATGAAATATACTGCTGACGGCAGATATGTATTCCAATGTGTTCCTTCTACTAATAAAATTGAAATAAAGAAGGAAGTAGAAAAAATATTTGAAGTTAAAGTAAAAAGTGTTAGGACTTTGAATGTTAAGCCAAAGGCAACCCGTAGATTTACCCGCACAGGTGTTCTACGAGGACATACTGCTCGTCGCAAGAAGGCATATATTACACTTATGCCAGGATATACCATAGAACTTACAGGCGTAGATACACGCAGTGATTAGTGTATAATAAAAAAAAATAGGCGTTGTTTTCGCAACGCCTATTTTGTATTTTAGTAGTTTAAAGTTAGTAGTTAAAAAATAACGTTATTATAATGTATGTAATAAATAAATAAAAATAGTATTTTTGTAAAAAAAATAAATATATGCAAAAAGAAAAAGAGAAAAAAAAATTAACAATAATCATTATTCTATTTCTAATTTCAATTAGTACATTGGCTTATTCAAAATTAACAGAAGGGCAAGAGCCAATACCACAAATAAATAATGAGATAGAAAAAATAGAGAATATAAATGATACAACTCAAAATAATATAACATCTGATACCGCCGAATTAAGTAAAAAAAAAACAGATGAAAACCAAGTCGAAGATAATGAAAACTATATTGAAATGAATGGAAATAATTATGAAATAGATATAAAAAATAAAACAGATGTAGCGTATTTATTAGATAAAAATGCAGGCAGTTCCATAAAAACACCAACCCCAAAAGGAAAACAAATAGCTATTGTTGTTACAGGATTAGATGGTCGGCTTGGGCGTCCATCTAAACTCGCAGACGCAAATCAACTTATATTAGTATATCCTGATGCAGGGCAAATACAAATAATATCAATTCCCCGAGATACTTATGTTGATATGGGGCATGAGGATTCTACGCATCTTAATAAACTAACAATATGTAGAGCAAACAAAGGACGTGAAGCGTATTTAAAAGAAATTGCACGAATAGCAAATGTTTCAAAAGTTAATTATTGGGTTGAGTTTAGTTTTTCGCAAGCAATTGGCATTATAGAATTCCTTGGTTATAAAAATCCTGCAAATACATTACAAGTATTGAGAAGTAGAAAAGGTTTAGGTGGGGATGATTATCAAAGATGTTATAATCAGGGACAATTTATTCGTCAGTCGTTGCTGTTGCATTTCAATAAATTTACGGGAATTAGTGGTAGTTTGTTGATTAGAGCGGGATTGCTTTTTGTTGAAACAAATCTGACAGCAGATGTTATAATTAATATGGTAGAGAAGTTAGAAAAAAATGGTTTTCCTAATCCTGAATCAATAAATGTTAAAATTAAACCTAATGTGAAAATAAATTATAAAGTATATGATTTTAATGATACAACAATTAACAAATTAACAAAAAAAATAGAAGCATTTAACAAACCAAGATTTGAAAATGAAACAGAATCTCCGCAACCAAAAGTTAATGTTGCTAATCGTCTTAATAAAGTAATTAAGGAAGCAATAGCAGATTCTGCTAAAAAACCTGCAGCAGTTATTTCTAAATTAAATCCGTATTTTCAACAAAGGGCGTGGATGCAAGTCACTAATAAAAATGAACGTGCTGAAATAAGAAATGAGTTTCAAACGCTTTTAGTTAATGCTTATATGAAGAGAAACAAACCCGAGGAGGCAGATAAAGTAAATGCTATTATAAAAGCAGAAAAAGATTTATTCGGTGAATAGTTTTATTGAGAATGTATTATTTAAATTTCATCTTATGATGTATTTAAAACTATAAAAAAACAAAAAAAAATACTATTTTAAAGTAAGTAAAATCAAGTAAGAAAAATTAATTATATGAAATATCTAAATATAGTATGGGAAGGTTCGCAATTTGTGTATCATTCTTTAGCACTTGTAAATAGGGAAATTTGTAAGAATATTGCTAATTCAGGGGTTGCAAATCTAACTATCGTTCCTTATGAAGCCGATGCAATTAATCCTGATAAATTTCCTGAATTTAAAGTGCTAAAAGATAATGATGTAAGATACAAAGCAGATGTAACAAAAGAAATAGAAGAATTACCTTATGCATGGATAAGACACCAGTGGCCACCAAAAGCAGAACCACCACAAGGTGCTAAATGGATATTAATGCAACCGTGGGAATTTTCTAAACTTGATGATAGATTTGTGCCGATATTTAACAATGCTGATGAAATATGGACGCCTTCTAATTTTTCGCGAAATGCTTTTATCAATTCAGGTATTGATAGTAACAAAATACAGATAATGCCAAATGGTATTAATCCACAATTATTTAAACCATTTGGAGATAAATATCCTTTAAAAACAAAAAAGAAATTTAAGTTTTTATTTGTTGGTGGAACTATTTATAGAAAGGGAATTGATGTTCTAATAAGAGCATATACAAAAGTATTTACGAATAGTGATGATGTCTGTCTTGTAATTAAAGATATGCTTGGAAGCACTTTATATCAAGGACAAACATTGGAAGACAAAATAAAACTTATCCAAAATACTCCTATGGCACCCGAAATTGAATACATAAATAATGAAATGAGCGAGGAAGAAATTGCATCACTTTATCGTGCTTGTGATATGTTTGTATCTACTTATCGTGGTGAAGGGTTTTCGCTTCCTACATTAGAAGCGATGGCATCAGGACTGCCTGTTATTGTTACTCGTGGTGGTGCTACAGATGATTTTACAAATGAGGAAAATGCGTGGTATATTAACTCCAAACCGATTGTTGTAAATGCTACTGATTTAAATACAAAAAATAATGATATGTGTTTGCTTGAACCTGATTTTGATGAGATAGTTAATACATTGCAATATGTTTGCAAGAACTCTACAAATAATTTTTCAAAAGGACTTATTGGTTCTTATATAGCAAGGAAATATTGGACTTGGAAAAAAGCAACACTAAAAATACTTACAAGATTGGATTTTCTTTACAATACAGATATGGCAAAAAATGCTGCTAATATTATAACTGATACAGATGATGATTATATAATACTTGGTAAGGCAGAATGGAATTACTTAAAAGAAAAAATTGATGACGCAGAACAACTATTTATGCTTTCAACAGAACGAGGACAATTAGATGATAAACATATTATTCACTCATTCAACAGATTAGCACAGATTTCTATGCAAAAGGATAACTATATAGATGCTTATAAATATATAGAAGCATCTATTACTATTAATGCCGATACACCTGATACATTATGGTTAAAAACAAATATTCTTGCCGCAGAAGGTAAATATATAGAAGCACTGGAAACTATAAATCCTGTCGTTGAAAAATGGCATGATGAATCAAAATATAATTCTACATTAGGTATTACATTAGAAGAATATATTTTATTACAAGGAGATGTATTATTTTTGATGGAAGATATAGAAACAGCAGCACAAATATATGAATATGCCTTAAAAGTTAATAATTATTCAGCAAATGCCTGTTATGGTTTAGGTAAATGTTTTAAGATGGTAGGTATGTTAGATATGGCAAAACAGATGTTAAATTTTGCTGTTGAATATGATGCTAATCATATTTTAGCAATACAAGAATTACAGAGTATTAATGATGATAATAATAATATTAAATTTAACCCTAATTAGAAAAAATATGATAGTGTTGTAAAATTTGGAATAATTACTTTGTATAAAATATTAAATATAATAACTTTTTTCTTTACAATTTCTTGTATCAATCCATTTGCACCTTCTTTTAGCGATGCTGAAACAGACCTTATCGGCGATTTAAAAACTATAGATGGATTCTTCCAAACTTTTCAATATGCTTATAATATGAAAGATACAATTATTTATAGTAATTTATTGGATAATGATTTTATATTTGAATATAGAAATTATGATGAAAGTATTGATTTAACTTTATCACGGGAAGAAGATATGATTACAACATATCGCCTTTTTAGTTCTGCTCAAAGAATAGAACTTATTTGGAATGCTAAAATTATAAACAATGGTAATGATAAAGAACGAAATATATCTCGTTCTTTTAATTTAACAATTGCATTCTCTAATTATACAGACCATATTGGTGGCAATGTATATTTTATTTTGAAGCGGGAAAATGAAAATGAAAACTGGAAACTTACATATTGGCGAGATGATTCTTACTATTAATTTTTTTACTCTATAATATCTTTTTTCTCTGTCATATTTTCTTTAATAAAAACGTTACACTCACTAATAAAGAAATATTAATTTTTACAATATTATATACTACACCTGTAATGAATTTATATGACAATGATAAACTTTATAAAAAAGTTTATATTTGAAATGATTAAAAAAGTATGATGGCTTAATTATATTATTATGCTTTTTGTTCTTCTATTATATTTGCAATTTTTATTGCCTCAAATATAACAATTCCTCCACAAACTCCTACATTTAATGAATGTTTTACTCCATACATTGGTATCTCAATAGCATCATCACAACATTCTAAAACATTATCATCTATACCTGTAAGTTCATTTCCAAATACTAAACACAAAGGGAAGTCGTTTTCTATTAAAGCATCATATTTTTTACCATTTTGTGTTAATTCAACAGCAATAACTTTATTTGTTTCTTTTTGTTTATTAATCGCCTCAAAAATATTTTTTTCATATCGCCAATTAACACTATTAGTTGCACCTAATGCAGTTTTTTCTATTTCATTTCTTGGTGGATGAGGCGTGAAACCTGTAAGAATTAGTTCATTAATATTAGCCGCATCACAAGTCCGAAAAAAAGTTCCAACATTATACATACTACGAATATTATATAAAATAACTGATATAGGAAAATGTATATTTTCTTTAAATTGTTCTATAGTTTTTCTATTTTTTAATATTTCTTCGTATGAAAGTTTTTTTATCATATTACCAAAAATTACTTTAAATCTTTCTAAAATAACATTCTAAAGAATTTTGTAAATAATCCTGGCTTTTGCATTTTACTTGCATTACCTTCGCCTTTTACAAATAATTCCAAATCCATAATATTATAAGAATAAATTGAATTATCGGGTAGAATATCGGCAGTTCTAATAACTCCACGTAGAATTATTGTTTGGTCTTCGCCGTCCACTTTTGTTTTGCGAGTTCCTTCTATTACATAATTTCCTCTATCATCTTCATTTACTACTCTTGCGGTGAGTCGTGAACGAATTGTTTCTTGTCGGGTATTTGACCCTTTGCCGTCAAAGTTATTACCTGTTCCGATATTTGCATTTGCTGATACAGATGAATTATTATATCCTGCACCGCCGTTTACATTAAGTCGGGAATTGCGTGCTTCATTAGTGCTGGCTGAATTGCGTGCTTCAGTTGATTCTACTATTAATACGTGAACTGCATCTCCAACACCTAATGCTTTGAAGTCGGATATTAAGGAACGTTGCCTTATATTTTCAAACCGACTTGTATTATATTCTTGAGCTATTAATTGCATAGCACTTAAGCAAACAAATATTACTAATAAACTTCTTAATATTTTCATAATTTTTAATATATTTTATTGAAATTACAATTTTATATCTTTAATCTATAAAAAATTACTTACTAACCAAATTATTTTTATTCTCTATGATAACATTACCATCTTCAGCAATAAAACCATATAGTGTTTGGTTATTATCTTTTTTAACTTTAATAATATCACCTGTGCTTCCACTTTCAGTTGCAACACCATCCATTTTGATACAAATAGTACCTGAATAATATAACATCCTAACTTTATCACCTTTATTTATAGTGACATTATTAAATACATTATTCTTTGGTGAGGTTACATTAATTTTTACAGGTAATTTAGTTAAAACTTCATTATTATAACTAAAAATTAAATCCACACTGCTATTTCCCATAAGGTCACCTTTATGTGAAATATTAGCAATAACATCTTTTTGAGAGAATTTTTTTGGACTTATAGTTTGTTTAATTTCTACTTTCGCATTATCTATATGACTATGTGTTTGAACATAACCTATAATAGCATTAGTTAATGTTTCTGTATTGAAAGTAGATTGGGAAAAAACGTTACAGCAAAACGCAATCCCATAAATTAAAAATATTATACTAATTAATGATACTTTTTTCATAATACCTATATTCATATCAATAGTTGTGCCAAAACATTTTTTTATAGTATTTATTTGTATTGTAGGTTATAAGGAGTGTATAATAATATCCATTCTTATAATATTAGCAAGAAAATAGAAAAACAATATAATGTGTAATTTGTTATTTTTATTTCTTATCGTTCATAAAAAAATTACTATCATAATTGTTCCACGAACGATGGGAACGTTTTTATTAACAAAAGTAGGAGATAGCGGAACAAGTCCGCAATGGCAGGTTGAAAATATAGTATAACAAAGAAAAAAATATCTGTCATACCGTGCTTGACACGACATCTACTTAACATTTGCACTACATAAAAAAAAATATGTAATAATGATACTCTTTTGCATAATATTATTACAATCTATATTATTTGCATAATACTAAACACCATTCATATCACTTTAATTTTTAATATTATATATAATTTACAATATATTTAGCATAATATAATCTTATTGGCATATTAATTGTAAATGTATTAGAAAATAAATATTTTTGTTTGTTTGCCGATAATTATGAAATACAAGTATATAAATATGAATTATACTATGAATAAAAATAAAATAAAGTTAGTAATTATACTAATAATATTATCTTTTAATGTCAATATCATTGCACAGAATTATGAATTTAGTTTGAATCCAAGACGATGTTATGATAAAATAAAAGTAGAAATATGGGCTAAATCTCTTAATCCAAATGCAGAAAAAATAGGAAATGCATCTCTTGTTCTGCAATATAATACTGCGTTTTTGTATCCTTCTATTTCGCAAGATTTAATTAGAACCGATTCTATTCTTCCAATAGAAGAAAACTCTCCTAATCCTTACATATCAATAAATGCAGATTTTCATAATGCTAATGGTTATAATGCGTTAACATCTGCTTTTTATTCAGCAGATTATTATTCTTTAGAAATAAACCATAATGAACTTGGTATTGGTGGATTGCAACCCCGATTAGAAGGTCGTGGTAGTTTTTTAGGTGCTATATGGTTTGATATTGTTGGTAATCCAAGTGAGTCAGATGTTGCTAATATTCAGTGGAGTAGAAGTTCTTTTCCTGGAAATATTGAAATATTTGATATAAATGGTAATGATATTAAATCGGCAATAACTTTTACTGATGCTGACCAAAGTTTTAGAGTAATTGGTATAACTTTCTTATCACCTATTGATGATAATCAAGTAATAAATAGAAATGCTGTATATAAAATGCTTGAAGGAGCATATTTTAATGCAGGTTATCCGATATATTTTGAAAGGAGTATAAATCCTGCAATATATAACCCAATGAGTGCTGCTTTTAAAAATTTGGATAGCAATGTTGCATATATGTTTGAATATAGTTTAGATAATGGTGCTAATTGGGTTGAATTAGGTAGAGCAGCAGAAAGCGATAGAAGTGCTAAAGGAACAAATTATTTTACAGGACAGATATTTGAACCGAGTGGAACAAATGCTTTTACTATTACAACAGCCACAGGACAAGCATTAAATACTAATACATTTCGTTTGCCTCTTAGAGTTATATGGAGCAAAGACCCGTTTTTTATTCCAAGAAGCGAGCAAACAAGATTAAGAATTACACAACTTAATGAAACGACAACTATGCCTATATTAAATAGAACAACATCAAATATTTCTGTTGTTGCTCCTGGTATGTTTACTCTTGCAAGGTTGTTTTTTGTGCAACTTGATGGTGTTAATAATTATTTTAAAACCACAGATAATTATAGTAATTCTACACAACTTACGGTGGCTGCTTGGGTTAATCTAAATTCATATAAACCTGCAGGAACTAATCCCGCAATTATTGCATCAAGTGGTGGACCAAATGCTACTCCGGTATTTGGTTCTAATGAAGGTGCTTGGATGTTATATTTAATTGATGGACGCATTCCTGCTTTTAGATGCCGAGAAATATTAAATCGTGGAAATCCTGCTACACCTAATTACCTTGCCACTGTTCGTGCTTATGCAATGGACTCACTCCGTGTTGTTCCTGCTGTATTAAATGATGCTCATGCAAACAATTGGACACATCTTGCTGCAACCGTTAAAGATAATGTCGTTTCGCTATACATTAATGGCGAACTTGTTGACCAAGTAACTAATAATAATGACAATGATATTAGAATGCTTATTACTAATCATCCTATATGGATTGGTGTAAATCCAAATAATAATGTAACTACTAATTCGTTTGTTAATGTAGGAATAAAACAAGTGCAAGTATGGAGAACGGCTCTTAACCAAGAACAAATTAGAACTTTTGCATCAGGTATTGTTAATCCAAGTGTAATAACAAATTATGGAGATATTAAAACAGGTTTAGAACTTTATTATACCTTTGATGGAACTAAAACAGATTTAGCGTCTAATGTGAATTATCAAAATGGTGCACAAAATATAGAATTTTATGAAGATGGTTTTACTTCTCAATTAACTCCAGGAGGTGTAATACCGATGGAAAATAATAGTAATAACACTAAAAATAAAGACCAATTTCTTGCTGATGAAGGAATTTCTCCTAATTATAGACCTGACCAACCTCATTTAATATTAACTGCTCCAGGTTATGGGGCAGGAGTTATGAATAAACTGAATGATAATACTGAAATTCGTTGGTTAACATTTGGAATGACAGATTTAAATAGTAATAGTAAACTGAATTTTCAAATAGAATATACAATAGATGATGGCGAAACATGGACACTTGCAAAAAATCCTTCAGGACAAAATCTTTCAGGCACTGCTCTTACTAATGACAACTATGAATTTGGTTTTGCTACCTGGCAACCCTATCAAAATAATGTTGCTTCTGCAAATCTTCGAACTCTAACTCCTTACAGCAAGCGGACACAACTTAGAATTAAAGGTGTAAATGCAAACAATGATGTATCTTTTATTTCTTATTCAGATACATTTAGTGTAGCCCCGTTGTTTTCAATTAAATCAGATGCAGGCAGTCAATTAGTAACAGAACGGCGTGTAGGAATGAATATAACTAATGATTATGCTTATATAGAAGCGTGGATTCGTCCATATCGTTTTCCTACAGATGGGGAAGGTTTTTTTCCTATTGCAGAAAAGTCAGATGTTATTTTACATTATTCTTTTCGATTAATGAGCGATGGTTCACTTGCTTTTATGGTTCAAAATACAGACGGAGTATTGCATATTGCTAGAACTGCTTCTGATTTTATATTAGTAGCCCCTAATTCTGTTGATAGAGATAGTGCTTATACACATTGCGCTGTTTTATTTATTCGTTCTAATGAAAATAATATATCAGAAGCAAGATTTTATATTGATGGTAATTTGCAAAAACAATTATTTACTATAAGTGGCAATACCGAACCAACAAATACTACTTTATCGTTACTTATTAATAATGATTATCCTTTATATATTGGTTCTAATCCTTTAGGTGGAAATAATAGTTTCATTGGTGAAATTAGAGAAGTTCGCTTTTGGAATAATATACCAAATGATTTAGTAATATATGGAACAGAACCTACTGCATTTACTTTATTTGTCCAACAATCGCAAGCGGAAGCAATAGATGACCTATTAGTTGCTAATAAAATAAATCTACATAGTTATTTTAAATTAGAAGGTGGAACTTTCTTTGCTAATGGGTATAGCAGAATAGCATCAATTAGCGAAATGAATGGTGCTTTATTAAAAAACTTTGGCACACCTGTTCGTTTCGTTCCTTTTGCTCCTTTTATTAAATTAGTAGAACCACAATTCAGACAATCTATTTCAAATATGGATAAAGATGTTAAAGTTAGATGGGTAGGTATGTATTACAATGGATTAAACTTTTATGCAGGAGCAAATAATCGTCCTCCGTCATTAGAATATTCTATTAGAGGAGGAGGAGGTAATGAAATACAACCTTACCAATATGTCGGTTCTATATATTTCACTGCTAATAGAGTTAATTCTATTAAATTACCAACTACTTCTAATGTGCAATCTGCTTTATCTAATAATAGAAAATACTTCGGATTATTTTTAGATGCTTCTATGGCTAATCCTGATGTAAATGGTGATGGTAAATTTGTTAGCCAGGGTGCATTATCTCCTGTTTTAACTAACGCAAGGTTACGTTTGACGGGTAATTTTACAATTAATGGTGAAACACTACCACTCTCAACCGAAGGACCACTATTTAGTATCAATCCAATAAGCAATTACACTCTTAGAGTAATGTTAGAAGGTTATCATCAAGGAAATGTAGCGGGACGTCAATCTAATAATCTTGGTTCAGAATATGATAGAGGTGGATTAAGGATAAAACTATTTACAGATAATTCAGGTGAAATTGGTGAAAGAGTTGGCTCGGATGCAGGAACTCATTCTATATATGGATACACAGACCGCGACCCTAATAATCTAAATAGAGGTAATATGCGATTTGGAAATGTGGATTTTATATTTACAGATGTTGCTGACGGGTCATATTGGGTGCTTGTTGAACATATAAATCACCTTCCAATAATGAGTCGTTACCCTGCACCATTTCAATTTACAGGAAACAATCCTTTGACTTGGGTTATTGAATCAGGTTGGGACTTTATTAGTTGGAACGGTGTAGATGATAATATAATGCCGAGTCCTTTTGTAAATCCTTGGGCAGGTAATTATTATTCTGCTCGCGGCAATGCTATAAATAGTGCTACTACTGACCCGGAAAGATACTCTACTACAGGACTTATTTACAATGGTGGAACGAATGCTAATAATGGATTAGCAGCAATGGTCGGTGGCGATGTAAATCAAGATGGTATGATAAATGCTGCCGATAGAGTTATTGTTCGGCAAGAAACTGGCACACAATCTTATCGCAGTGATATTACAGGTGATCGCTTTGTAAATGCAGTAGATAGAACTATCGTAGATAAGAATTTCGGTAAAGTTTCTTCATTATTAAATACTAATATACCGACTGCGATTTCTTTTACTCGCAATGATGAAGCCATAACATTAAATAATGAGAATAAACTACAAGAATTTACTGAAAATAATACTAAAAATAATACTAAAAATACAGACCAGTTTCTTGCTTTTAGATATGAAGTTAGTAGTAAATTAGTATATAATGATAGTGGATATGTAGATTTAAGTGTTTATATACGCAACACAGGTGATGCTTTTGCTCCTGCAAATTGCACTTTTCCATTAATTTTTGATATGACACAAGTAGAATTTATCTCATTATTGGGTTCTGATAGTGTTATATTTAATTCTACTTTTGATTATGCAAATATTGATAAAGATGCACCTGAAAATGGTTATATGCGTCTATATTCTGCTCCAAGAGCACTAAATCAAATAGCATATAGAGATATAAGAAGTATAGAAATTGATTATGATGCTTATGCAAATGCGATTGGAATTAATGTTCCATATCAAGCGACTTATTTAGGAACATTACGTTTTAAAATTAAACAAGAAGCAAGTAGTGTTGCATTTAGTTGGCATGAAAGTAAAGCAGTTTTAACTACCAAAGGACAAGATATTACTAATGATGGGATATGGGACAGCATTCCAAACATATTATTATATACAGGTAGAGTGTTACAACCCAATGGTGGAGAGCAATATTCTGTTGTTAGTTCGCAAACAATTAAATGGACATTGTCAAAGACAACAAATATATTTATAGAGTTTAGTTCTACAAATGGATATACTTGGCAACGATTAACCGACACTGCAATAAGTTCATCTTCTAATGAATTCAAATGGGTAACCCCTAATATCAACTCTAATGTTTGTCTTGTGCGAATAGTAGATGCTTTAACATTAATAGAAATAGATAGAAGTGATGATGTATTTAGTATATATCCACCTTGGGGCAATATATTGAAACCTTATGCTTCTAATGAGGTAAATCGCGGCGGAACATCTACAACAATAGAATGGGTATCAGGCGGAACAAGTTGTGTTAGATTTGAGTTTTCATCTGATGGTGGAATAAGTTGGAGTGTAATAAACGGAACATATAATGCTTCCACTGGAAAAGCAAATTGGAGTTTTCCACGAGTAACTACAACAGATGCCGTTGTTAGAATGTTTGATTGCGAGAGCGGTATGTTGTTATCCACATCTGGCAAATTCATAATACTTAACGGCACAATAACATTCACTGCTCCTGCACAAGGACAGCGGTTAAAAGCAAACAATGATTTTAAAATTAGATGGAATCGTCAATATGTTGATATGTTTGATTTGGATGTTAGTTTAGATAGTGGTAGGACTTGGTCACGAGTGGCATCTGATGTTGTTGCAAGTGATTTAAATTATAATTGGCTTGCACCTAACATTAATACAGATACTGCGTATTTTAGAGCATTATACCAAGGCAATCCTACAATGGAATATGGTAGAAGCAGATTCTTTAGAATTTGGGGTGGGACTTATATTAATGAGTTGCCTGACAATTCTTATATTAGTGAAGTATTTCCTAATCCTGCAAAAACAAAAGCCAGTATTAAATTATACTTTGAAGAAGCAACAATAACTATGGAGTTAATTAATATTGATGGTTCTAAGATGCTTGATATAATTTCTAATGAATTTATTTCAGGGGAGCATATAATCCATTTTGATTTGAAAAATTTGCCATCAGGTAAGTATTATGTTCTTATTATATCAAATGACTTTAATGTTGTAAGAGAGGTTTTAGTAGGGAAGTAGTGAATATTTATCATTTATTAATTTATTTGTTTTTTTCAAAAAAAAAACGTATATTTGTATTTTAGATAAGTTTCGTTATAAAAAACTATGGCAAAATATATTGTTAATCCAATAAAATTAAAAATGAAAGAATCTGCAAAGGGTTCTATTTATGAATCTATCGTAGCAATGGGCTACCGAGCAAGACAAATTAACGATGACATTAAATATGAGTTAAGATTAAAAATGCAAGATATAGTTCAAACTAGTGATGAGAGCGAACCAATTAATCAAGACCAACTCTTAATTAGTAAAGAATTTGAACGTTTGCCTAAACCAACATTTATTGCAATGAAAGAAATGTATGACGAAAAGTTAAAATTTCATTATCAAGACCTTGATATAAATCAAGGCGAACTTCTTTTTTAATTTTTTTTGTGTTTCCATTTTTATTACATCATACTAAACTTGTTTCAGTGTCTTATTAAAAAAACTGGAACAAGTTTAGCATAATTGTTTTTTGAATTCTGTTATGATGAACTTATTTCAGAATATACTTTTCATTGTAAACAAATAGCAATTATAGTTTAGTAAAAACTGAATAATTGTTATTTTTTCATAAAAAAAAATCGTATTTTTGTAATAATAAATAAATTAATAATTATGAAAATTATTGCAAAAAATACGGGACCAATAGCGAACAATACTTATTTAATCTATGACGAAAATAAAAATTGTGTAATTATAGATGCACCTTTCGAATGTCTTAACGCATTTAAAACAATCATAGAAGAAGAAGGATTAAAACATCCCGAATATATTTTGATAACTCATACTCATTTCGACCATATTGGAGGATTAGCAGATTTAAAACGTCACTACAAAAACTCTAATATTTGCGTTCATAAAGATGATATTTTTAGATTATCACAAAGCAAAGTTAATATATCAGGTATGACTATTCCTATTGAAGTTGTTTCTGCTGATACAATATTAAATGGCGGCGAGTCAATAAAATGTGGTAGTATGAACTTTGATGTAATTCATACACCTGGTCATTCGCCAGGTTGTATTTGTTTTTATAATAAAAAAGAAAAAATAATTTTTGTTGGCGATACTTTATTTAATTTAGGTATTGGTAGAACTGATTTAGAAGGCGGAGATTATGATAATTTAATTAGTTCTATAAAAAAAGAACTTTGGATTTTACCTGATGATACATTAGTTTATTGCGGACATGGAAATGATACTAAAATAGGGTATGAAAAAAATAACAACCCGTTTTTAAATCTATCTATGGACTAAATAACGATTATGTAAATCGGAATAATGAATATGAAAAATATATGATAGAAACAATAAAAACTAATATAAAAGAATATATTTATATCGTTCAATCATCTATAACTTCAAAATGTAAAATAGGTAAGACAAATGATTTAGAGAAGCATTTAAAAGAATATAATAATATTACAGATAAATCTAAAGACAACAATTACCAATATTTATTTACTTGTCAGGTATTAAATATGACAATAGTAAAATATGATTTTGAAGAGAAGTTTAGTATTATGCAAGAAGAAACATATAGAGAAATATATTTTTACAATTCAGGATTATTTAAAGAGTATGTCAATTTTATCAAATTCCATAAAATGTTTATTAAAGAAATTTTTATTAAAACAGATAAACCAAAGCAAACAACTAAAATAATAAAAAAAACAATACCATCTCTTGAAGAACGAGGTTTGACTTATAGAGAGGTAATGCAACAAGCACAAAATATAGACAATGACGAGTTTTATACAAGATATGAAGATATAGAAAAAGAACTAAAAATGTATGATAAAAAAATTTGGAAAGATAAATGTGTGTTTTGTAATTGCGATGATGTTGTTGATAATGATGATAGAAATACATCTGCATTTCCATTATATTTTTTACTTAATTTCAAGGAACTTGGATTGAAAAAACTAATATGCACCCATTATAGTGATAAAGTAGATTTATTTGAACAATGGACGGAAAGGGGAGAGAAATATGTGTATATGCGAGAATTTACGTTGAATGGTTATAAAGAATTTAAAGATTATCCAGAAGGTTATACAGGCAGTTTTGAGGCCCCACTATCATTAAAGATATTGAATGATAAGGCGGATATAGTATGCACTAATCCTCCTTTTTCAAAAGCAATAGGTTATTGGAAACTTGTAATTGAAAGTGGCAAGAATTTTATAATTATTTCAAATATAACAAATGCCATAAATTCAGCGTTTATTCCATATTTTAAGAATAATCAAGTGTGGGCTGGATATAATGAAGTAGATTGGTTCTTGAGTCCTAAAAAAGAACTTATAAGAGCGGCAGGTTTTTGGTATACTAATATTCCAATAAATGATAGACCTAAATATAAGCAATTAAAAATAATACCATTAAAAGAAATACCTGAAAAACATAAAAAATATGATGATTCAAACACATTATTAGTAGATAATTGTTATATTCCAAGTGATTATAAAAAGCCATTTGCAGTATCTACTCGTCCGATACTAAATGGTTTATTAGAAAAAGGATACAAAATAGTGCAAGAAAAAACTTATGCACCTTATATAAATGGAAAATGTAAATTTGCAAGGGTATTAGTGCAAAAGGGGAAAACACTTTAAGAATGTTTTGGAACATTTAATACTATTGTAAAAAAAATAGTAAAAATTGCTCCCGAGTTGGTGAAAGGATTAAGAGATGATATTAAAGATATAAAATCTTATGATTATTTTACTTCGTTTTGCGATGATTTTATAAAGAAAAAACAAAAAAGCAGAACACACTAACGAATTCTGCTTCCTTCACACATAAAATCTCTACTATCTTTTAAGTCCCGAAGCACTCAAACTAAATTCAAATGCAACGCCAAGTTTGAAATAACCAACATTCCAAGAGTCAGGATAATAAGAGTCAAGAGAATAATAATAATCTTCGTAAGGCATCACTTGAATACCGCCATAGAAAACCCATCCCGTTTTCTTATTTGGGCTTAAAAGTGTAACACCACCTGTAACACCATACATAAGACCTTCTTTAGTAGTACCAATACGAACATCTACAAAAGGAACTGTGCTTCTATTTTTTGCAGATAAAAAATTTATTTTTGCATCAGCGTAAGCAACAAAATTTTCCTCTACAAACAAACGTCCATATCCAAGTCCCAAGAAAAAATAAGAATTAAATTGAACACCATGAGTAGTTGAAAGTTCAACATCATGTTTTTCATTATGTTTTTCTGAATTCAAAACAACTAACCCTGATAGTGCTACATTTCCTCTGTAACTTGGACCAGACGAACTATATGAAGCACCTGTCCATTTACCTTGCTGTCCGAAACAACAGCAACTACATACAAAAAACATTATGATTATTTTTCGCATTTTTATTTTCCTCCTTTTTCATTTGTGTTACTATTTGGATTTACTATTAAATTATGGTCAGGTCTTCCTTCGGTATTTCGGTCAATGACATTAAAGAATTGTATCATCCAAGCGTCATTTGGTGTCACATTTCTAAAGTTTTTGTACCGAACAGGATACCCTCTAATGATAACTTTTGCATAATTTCCGCTTTCCATAACTACATCTGTTAATGTTGAAATCATTGCATCTGCATCATATTGCTTCATCATTTTTGCCATTAATTCATTTTTTAGATTGATATAACCACCAACGGGATTGATATAATCGCCTGTTCTCATATCGGAAATATCGAAACTCATAGAATCGATGACTGCTTTTGTAGAAAGCATTTCGTAATCGGCTAATAGTGGTGTTATGATAACGCCTTGCCGTGGTTCGTATTCTCTTACTTCATTGCTATGAAAATGGACGCTACTACAAGAAGCAAACATTAGAAGAATACATAGAATTGTTGCTGATTTAACAGCATTTTCATTTAAATATTTTAGCATTTTAATTTATATATTTAATTTAAAAATTTCGCAATTATAAAAAGCCCGTGAGCGTTTTTATTTTTGCGTAATTAAAACGAGATATCTATATATAAAATGCCTATAAAGACGAGTTATAAGGTATGTTCCCACGAGCCAGTCCAAACCTGCTCGAAGCATTTTATATATTTTAAAAAGTGATGTTCTCACCGTGAGAACTTCTTTCTCTTTTTAATTACGCACTACAAAAATAACACATTTTTTTTAATTTTCCAAATTTTTTATTTTTTGGTGTGGAAATATATATGCAGAGTACAAAAAGCAATAAAAAAAAGAGGCAGTTTATGTCTTTTCAATGGCGATAATTTTGATTGCGATGTTCACACTAAAAGGCGTGCAGTTAATAGAGGTAGTGCAATGAAAAAAATAATTTTTATAATCTTACTTACTACTTTAAATTTGCAAAGTCAAGTGGAAATAGTAAATCGTCCAATGGTTTCTGCGGTGATTGATACAGCGTTAAGTTATCAGAACTTGATTGATGTTGGAGGCAGAAAAACAGATACGAATATTCAGAAATTTCTAATTTATCAATATGTTAATAACTTTTTCTAAAAAAAAATAAAAATTATTTGTTTTTCTCATTTTTTTTATTTATTTTTGTAGTGCTACAAAGTTAGAGAACTATGTTCCCTGTGAGGAACAAACTCTTTTTTAAACATACAATGTACGAGTAAGCGTTAAGTTGGCTCGTGGGAACATACCTTATAACTCGTCTTTATGGCATTGTATGTTATAATAGTTCGTTTAATTTTGTAGCAAAAATAAAAACGCTCACGGGCTTTTTATGATTGCAAAATTTTTAATTAAAGAAGTTTTTACAAATAGAAATTATTTACAATTGTAATATATAATTTCCATTAAATAATTACACATATTTTCAGTGTTTATTTTATAATGGTGCTAAAAAGAAAATGAAGATTGTGTAATATAAATTATATAGAAGAAGGTGTATGCATTATATAATATTATCAATTACGGCATTTTTTGTATTATTAGGGTGTTTATTTATAGAAGTTCCAGAATTAGGGCAAGATGTAGGTAAATTGTTAAAAAATACAACAAATGTAACGGGAAACATATACGACAAGGATTCTGAATTAAAAAAAGAAGTTGGCGATTTTATGCAAGGTCAAAATGGTTCTTGTGCGGCTCTTGCTGTTATTTATGCATTTGGTCATACTAATATGGGTGAATATTTTTTTAGGAATAACATAAGTGAATATGCAGATTTTATCCATATAAAAATGCTACGATATAATTTTAATAAAGATGAAGGAACAATGGATATAAAGTTAAAAAAAAGTGAAATTGACGGAAGAAAAGATATAGCAGGAAATCCAATTGTTGGAGAAATTGAAGAAACTAATTTAGCAGTTAAATCTCTTCTACTTGCTATAGAAAAAAACTATCATAGCAGGAAAAAATCATTCTATGTGAAAAGTGTTACAGAATTTTTAACAGGAATTACTGGTATGTGTGTAAATTTCAGAAGAGAGGGTGGCGGATATCTTGACTATGATTTATACAAAAATGTTGGTCAATTAAATTTAGATGAATCACTCAATCTTGTTGAAAAGAATCCAAAAGAATATATATGTATAGTAAGTTTTGATAATGAAGCTGATGATACTGTAAGTCGTAAATTGTTTCCTTCTGTAAAAGTTGAACGATGGAATAAAAATCTAAGTAATAAGTCAGATAGTATAGTTTCACATCATGCATATGCTGTTATAGAAATTAAATTAGCAGACAACCAATTGGTATTAGTTAATCCTTGGGATACAAGAGATAGATGGCATGTTGATAAAGATGATATAATTAGAAATAATTATAATATTTTTATTGCTAAATTACCTAAAGGACCTATTACTTAATAAAAATAGAATTTATAAAATTAATAACAAAAAAATAATGAACGAAAATATTTTTAAAACATTTT
>Ga0082212_10003748_pt1 | contig 21402 bp, 12 predicted proteins | sample TergutNt197P3_FD_71548 | JGI IMG/M metagenome (GOLD analysis project Ga0082212, IMG submission 71548) | Neocapritermes taracua P3 segment gut microbial communities from Petit-Saut dam, French Guiana - Nt197 P3 | ecosystem: Host-associated > Arthropoda: Insects > Digestive system > Gut ... | reverse complement strand
CCCCGAACTCCTGACCCTCGTGGTGTGGTTCGACGACGGCGGCAACCCCGTGTGCAACGTGGATTTGGCGAAATACGGCCTGACCATGCCCGATCTCGACGTGCCGAACAGGCCCAAGGGGAAAACAGGAGTGAGGGATGAGGAGTCAGGAATTAAGAGCGAGAAATCACGGATGCGCCGCCTCTGGCCCTACGCCCTCGTCATCCCCGCCGCCCTCGCCGCCCTCCTCCTCGCCCGCAGGAGGCGGCGGTGACTGCGCCGCCGCCATGCCGGGAGCGCAAGGCTTCCGCCTTGCAACGCTTAGCTTATTATGCAGGGCGGAAGCCCTGCGCTCCCGGCCCTGCGCTCCCGCCGCACCCTTGGAACAGATGGACAGGATACGCAGTAAAGGCGTTGAGCGCAACAAACTGAGGCGAGGAGAGCCTATGAAAAAAATAATGAGGATTGCTCGCTAGGTATTGGCGCATTTTACGAGCAGGCAAAAAAGTATGCTGGCGGCAAGGTTGGCGAGTTTTTTGCGTAGCAGTGCGTTTTCCTTCTGAGGCGGCCATAGCAACGTATGCGGTTGTTGCAGCTCTCTATGGTGAAGGCATGGGCTTTGCACTGGAGGTGCCGGCAGTTCTTGAAGATGATTCCGTGCGGATGCCAGAAGTCGGTGCAGAAGGTAATGTGTCCGCCGCAAGGAAGCGACGCACCTAGGTGTCTGGTCGTCTCGGTTCCGCTATAGGGTTTTAACCTGCGGTTCTGCTCGCGGCGTTCGTCTGGATTTTCGCGCTGAGCCGTTCGGCGGAGGCATGCAAATTCAGCCCTGCGGCCTGGGGCTGAATATTTTTGAAAAAAAAGGTTGATTTCGCCAAAGCGTCGGGTTAAACTATGGGCATTAAATGGGAACAGAGTGACCTTTAAAGGTGTGGGTTTCACTGAAAACGGAGTACGAGAAATGAAGCGTCTTTCGGTTGGTTTTGAATGCGCGGTTTTGGGCGTGGCGTTGTCGGTGCTGACGGCGGTGACGGGTTCGGCGTGGGCACAGACTGGGCGGCTGACCCCGACAGGGCCGAAGCCTGTTGCGGGCGGGGCCGCGGCCGGCGGCGCGGCGGGTGCGGGCGGCGCGGGCGACCGGGTCGAGATCAAGCGTTTCCCGGAGCCGAGCAAGACGGCGCTGGTGCGCACGCCGGAGTTCAATGTGAATGCGTCGGGGGGGCAGTCGAAGGTCAACACGCGTCCGCGCCTGTGGGCGTTGTTTGAGGTCCGCTATGCGACGGGCGCGAAGTGGATGGATGAGCTCGCGTTCACCTATCACGTCATGACCAAGGGCAAGGACGACGAGGGCAAGGAGGATGTCCTGAGCTACTACACGCAGACGGTCCGTTACATCGATATACCGAAGGGTGAGCACATGAGCTGCGTGGCGCTGCCGCCGAGTCTGGTGGAGCGTTACGGCGAGCCGGTGGCGCTCGCGCTGGAGATTGTGGGCAAGGACGGCACGGTTTTGGCAAGCGAGTCGAAGGCGATGATTCCCTTCCCGTCACCCGAGTGGTGGAAGGACTCGCAGGTGCTGGACAATGCGAAGGTCAAGCGGCGCCAGGGCTTGGTTGACCGTTCAAAGACTCCGTTCGCGCTGGTTAATGCGGACGATTACGAGGTGGTGCAATAGTGTTTTCGTCGAACCGAATCCTTGCGCTGAACGTCGGCGCGAGCAAGATAGCGTTAGCTGAGTTTGCCATACGGGGCGGCAAGGCTCCCGAGATGGTGAACTACGGGTTAATGAATACAGGCTTTGCGTCTGAGGGCGGCGCGAGCAACGCCGCCGGGCTGGCGGATGCGGTGCGCACGCTGATGCGCTCGCGCGGCATCCGGCCGTCGCCGATGATGGTGGCGCTCTCGGGGCAGGTGGTGTTCCCGCGTTTCGTGAAGCTGCCGGCGGTCGCGCGCGACAAGCTGATGCAGATGGTGCAGTACGAGGTGGAGCAGAACGTGCCGTTCCCGCTCAACGAGATCGTCTGGGATCACCAGTTCATCGGCGATGACTCGTCGGGCGAGCAGAGCGTGATGATTGTCGCGGCGAAGACGGAGAGCGTGCGCGAGGTCACGGGCAGCGTGTCGTCGGCCGGTTTCGAGCCGGAGGTCGTGGACGTGGCGCCGATGGCGATTTACAACGCCCTGCGGTTTAACCACGCCGACCTGAGCGGCTGCACGCTGGTGCTGGACATCGGCGCGCGCTCGACGAACCTGATTTTCATGGAGGAGGATCGCGTCGGCGTCACGTACAGCCGCTGCATCTCCAACATGGCCGGCAATGCCATCACGCAGGAGCTGGCCAAGAGCCTGCAGATTACCGTGGAGGAGGCCGAGGCGCTGAAGTGCAAGCGCGGCTTTGTCTCGCTGGGGGGCGTGCATCAGAGCGAGGACGCGGAGGCGGAGAACATCTCGCGCGTTATCCGCAATGTGATGACGCGCATCCATGCGGAGATCAACCGCTCGGTGAATTTCTACCGCAGCCAGCAGGGCGGCTCTGCGCCGTCGCGGCTGATCCTGACGGGCGGGACGTCGCTCCTGCCGCACCTGGACTTGTTCTTTAAGGAGAAGCTCGGGGTCGAGGTCGAGTACCTGAACCCGTTCGTCAACGTCCCGGTGGGCAGCCGCATGAACCGCGAGCAGGTGGGCATCGACGCGTTCATGCTGTCGGAGGTGGTGGGGCTGGCGCTGCGCCGCTCGCTGGCGTGCCCGGTCGAGATCAACCTGATGCCGCCGGAGATCATCAAGAGCAAGACGCTGAAGAAGCGCATCCCGTTCTTCGGGCTGGCGGCCGCGGGCGTGTTGCTGAGCTTGGGCATCTGGACGCTCTACCAGTACCGCATGACGGACCTTTACACGAAGCAGTTCGAGACGGCGGACGCGAAGCTGAGCCAGATGCAGGGGATGCAGCAGAAGCTGGACGCCGCGGCCAAGGCCAAGGGCGGCGTCTTGCAGACGGCGGAGGCGGTGCAGGGGCTGATTGCCGAGCGGTCGGCGTGGCAGCGGCGCGTGGAGGCGGTGCACAAAAGCGTTTACGACGGGATGTGGCTGATGGAGCTGTCGCCGATTAAGATCGACGAGAGCGTGGAGGGGGTCAAGCTGGTCGGCCGCGGATGGAAAGACAAGCTGAAGGTCATCGAGGAGAAGGCCAAGGCTGGCGGGAACACGGTGACGGCTGTGGAGTTGCTGCGCGACCGCCTGAAAGAGCGGCCGGTGTTCGGCGATGACCCGGACATCAAGATTACGGGCGTCAAGGAGCCGGACGAGTCCTTGACGGAGTTTACGATTGAAGTGCGGTGGTCTGCCGCCGAAGAAGCGAAGGGGGCGGCAAACGAATGAACCGGCAACAAGGCATGATGATTGGCGGGGGTGTGCTGTTGGGGCTTGCGTGCGTGGGCATCGGCGTGGTGTTCGTCATGGCGCTGACCAAGAGCCAGGACACCAAGATGAAGCGCGACACGGCGTATCAGTCGCTGGCGAAGATGTATCAGGCGCAGATTTTCCCTGACGACGCGAACATCGCGCAGATACGGGAAGACCAGAAGACGCTTGAGACATGGCTGGAGTCCGCCACGAACGCGCTGGCGAAGAGTAAGCTGCCGGTCGCGAAGGTTTCCCCGTCGCAGTTCAAGGCGCGGCTGAACACGGACGTGCGCGAGATGATACGGGCGCTTAATGAGGACAGCACGCGCGTTGTTGCGGACTTCTGGTTCGGGTTTGACAAGTACAAGGGCAATGAGATGCCGCCGGGCGATGAGGCCGTCATGAGCCGCCTCAGCCAGCAGATGGACATCACCCAGCAGATTGTCACCCAGTTGCTGGAGGCGAAGGTCATCAAGCTCGACAGCGTCACGCGCGAGGTGTTTGAGGACGGCGAGGCGGGGGCGGCGCAACCCGTCCAACGCACGTCGCGCCCCTCCCGTGGCACCGTGGTCGCCCCCGTGGCCAGCGTCGCGGCGGTGAAATCCTCCGCGACGAATCCCGACCTGGAGGCCCTGTTTGACCGTCAGCGTTTCGGCGTGGTGTTTCAGGCGCACCCGGAGACGCTTGCCGACGTGCTGAACCGGCTGGCCTCGCTGGAAGAGCTGTTTATCGTGATCGTGGAGATGGATTTGAAAAAGACAGGCGACTCGGTCGTGAAGGGCAAGCAGCCGCCGTCGAGGGGCGTTGCCGTCAAGCCCGCGGAGGAGGCGGAGGTTAAGGGCGGGCAGATTGTGACGAGCCCGGAGAGTGAGCCGCCTGTCAGTGTCCGTTTGAGTCTGGATGTTTATTCGTTTAAGGGAGAGTGAGCCGTGGCCGTAAAGAAAAAACTGTCTGATTTGCCTGTCCTGCGGCATTACGATAAAATCCTTGTCGTGCTGGCGCTGGTTATCCTGCTGGTGTCGCTGGCCTATCTGATCACGGCCGGTCTGGACCGCGAGAAGGACGAGTCGAAGTTCGTGCAGTTGATCAACAACCTGAAGCCGACTTCTGCCCCGGTGGCGGCGATTGCCATGGGCGCGTTCGAGGCGGCCTCCAAGGATTTGGGGTCGCCCTTCGCAATCTCCTCGATTGACAGGACGAAAGCCAATTTCCTGACCCCGGAGCTTCGCGTGACCTGCATGGCCTGCCAGAGGCCGATCCCTGACCAAGCCAAGACCTGCCCGTTCTGCGGCGGGAAGCAGGAGGGCGTGCAGATCGCTGCCGACCATTGTACCGTCGGCGAGGTGCCGGACAGGGTTAAGCGCGATTTGGGGCTTCCCATCAATGACGAGTCGGTCGAGTTCGCGGATGCGGATAACGATGGATTCAGCCTGCGCGAGGAGTACCATGCCGGCACGGATCCGAAGGACCCGAAGTCGCACCCCCCGTATTCCACGAAGCTGCAGCTGAAGGAGTTTCAGGGCAAGAAGCTGCCGTTGGTCTTCACGACCGTCAACAAGATGCCGGACGGGAATATGATGACGTTCAGCTGGAGTGGTCCCGTGCCGCGCCCGCGCTCCTTCTTCATCAGGGAGAATCAGCCCATCGCGGATGGGAACGAGAAGACGGGTTTCACCGCGGGCGCGCTTAACATCAAGTTTGAGGAGCGCGACGGCCCGGCCGGCCCGGTGCGCGTGGATGTTTCAACGGTCGTGCTCACGCGCGACTCGGACGGCAAGAAAATCGAAGTACGGGTTGGAGAGAAAGAGAAAAACACAGATGTTGAAGCCATCTTGGTGTTCCTCGTGGACAACAGCGAGTTGACGCTGTTGGAGAAGCAGGAATTCAAGCTGCGCGATGAAACGTACCGTGTGGTCTCGGTGAATGAGAAGGACGGCGTTGTCGTGGTGGAGGACGCGGGGACCGGCGCGAAAGAGTCGGTCACGATGGAGGTCAAGACGTTCAAAAAAGAATTGAAGAAAGAGTCTTGATTTGTCTGTCCCGATGAGGTAAACTGTCTTTTTTTAAATGGCTGGAGTGTGCATTAACGAGGAGTGGCTCAAAATGATGAACAGAGTTAAGCGGTTGTTGGTCGGATGTGCGGTCGTTGTGTTTGGCACATCGTTACATGTGTGTGCGCAGGATGCGTTGGAAGCGTTACTGCAAGATGTGGGAGGCGCGAATCAGGCGCCTGCGGCCGAGCCAGCAGCCCCTGCCGAGCAACCGGCCGTGGAGGGCGCGGCGGCTGCGGAGGCTGTGGCGAACGAAGATGCTGCCCCCGCCGCGAACGATTTCGCGGATGCGGCGGTGACGGACGAGGATGCCGCGCTGATCGCCGAGCTGAGCTTGCTCGAAGAGCTGCGCCGCAGGTCTATGGACGACCACGGCCGTCAGGCGCTAGAGAACGGGAACGCACTGTTGCTCGCCGGCGACAACATGGGCGCCCGCGACCAGTATAAGGTGGCCTTGGACTTCATCACCATCCGCCCCGCGAACGATGCCGCGCGCAAAGAGGCCGAGTCGAACACGGCCGAGGCCTACTACCGCGAGGCGCTCGCCCTCCAGAAGAAGAAGGATTTAGAGGCCGCGCAGAGCATGTCCTTCGAGGCCGTGCAGTGGGGGCATCCGAGAGCGCCCCGCCAGCTGGATGCCATCCGGGAAGCCATCCGTATAAACCTCGGGAAGACGGTTGTCAGGGACAACGAGACCATCTTGTCCCGCCTGAACGAGAAGGACTACAAGGACCGCCAGGACGAGATCCGCACGCGTTTGCGCCGTTCGCGCCACTATTTCATGACAGCCGAGTTCACCAAGGCGCGCGAGGAGTGCGAGCTTGTCCTGCGCAAGTACCCGGACACCATCGAGGCGATCACCCTGCTCGATAACATCGCGAAAAAGATGAACATGGTGTCCACGGCGGAGTTCGGCGCGACGCGCGAGAAGATGCTCCAGGAGGTGACCGACACATGGACAGCCAAGGGACGCTACGCGATTGAAAGCGCGCAGGTGATGCGGGGTGGCCCGATGCCTGGCGATAAAAAGGACGGCGGCAGGACTGTCGTGCCAGACAGCATCAGCAAGAAGCTTCGCGAAATTATTATCCCCGAAGTCTCGTTCCGCCCGCCCGCGACGATTATTGACGCGATTGATTTCTTCAAGCAGGCCAGCCGTGACTACGATTCGCCTGAGATTCCGGTTGACCAGCGCGGCGTGAACCTGATCCTGAAGCTCCCCCCGGCGGCAAGCGCGGCGGCGGCGGCACCGGACGACATCTTCACGCCGTCGGCCGGCACGGCGCCGGGCGTGCCGGTGATCCCCGCGATGAGCGCGCGTTTCATCAACCTGTATGACGCGCTCAAGCTGGTGTGCGACGTGACCAACATGAAGATCCGCATCACCGGGAACATTGTCATGATCGTCCCGTTTGACGATCCGGACGACGAGCTGGTGCCGCGTTCCTATAATGTGCTGCCGACCATCATCGACCGCATCAACAATGCGTCGAGCCAGTTGCCGTCGCGCGGCGACACGGGCCTCTTCACGACCGCCCCCCTTGGCGAGAACCGGCAGGAGGATGACCTGAAGGACTTCTTCCGCCAGATGGGCGTGAAATGGCCGACGGGTTCGTCGATCTCCTATTTGTCCGCGATCGGCAAGCTGCGCGTCCAGAACACGGCGGGCGAGCTGGCTGTGTTCGAGCAGATTCTGGAGGACCTGAACGTGACGCCGCGCCTCGTGGAGATTGAGACGCGCTTCGTGGAGGTTTCGCAGGAGGAACTGACATCCCTCGGTTTCGAGTGGCTGATTAACGGCGACTTCAGCTGGAGCGTGGGGGGCGTCGCGAAGAACCTGCTGGGGCTGAAGAACGTCAGCACCATGCAGCAACAGCTGTATGATTCATCCGGGTATCCGATGTGGGCGAACACGGATCCGGAAAACCTGATCCCGTTGCTGGGCTATGGGCCGTACACGAAGCCGGGCCGCGGTGCGGTCAAGGGGTGGGCGTATGACGCCGATGGCAACTTGAAGTCAGCGACCGCCTCCGGTTACGGGGCTGTGGCCGCGCCCAAGCACAATATGGGCATGAGCCCGATGGACGGGACGCTCTATGGCACGCGTATGCGTTACCTGAGCACCATGGACAACCCGATTGGCGGCAAAGACATAAACATTCCGGACCAGTTCATGCGCCTGAACGCGTTCATCGGCGGGGCGGACGTCTCAATGATCCTGCATCTGCTGCAACAGCAGTCGGGCACGGATCTGCTGTCCGCGCCGAAGGTGACGACGAACCCCGGCCAGGAGGCCATCATCAAGGTCGTCACGGAATACATCTACCCGAGCGAGTTCCGCGTGCAGATTTCGCAGCAAGGGAACAACGGCGGCGGCGGCGGCCTATACGGCGGCGGCGGGACGGGCGACCCCGTGGCGATCGTCGAGCCGCAGAACTTCACCATGCGTGAGGTGGGCGTGATTTTGCAGGTGATCCCGGAGGTCTCCTCCGAGGGCCAGATGATCAACCTGACCATGAAGCCGCAGGTCGTCTCCGAGCCTGTGTGGAAGAACTACGGGACGCGCCTGCCGAAGACCACCTACCAGCCGTCGCTGGTCCCGGGCATGTCGGACGCGGTGACGGAATACGTCGAATTGCCGATGGAGCAGCCGTTCTTCAACGTGCGCTCGGTGGAGACGCAGCTGTCGATTTACAACGGCGCGACGGTCGTCATGGGCGGCCTGATTACGGAGGCGCGCACGACGATTGAGGACAAGATCCCGCTTCTGGGCGACATTCCGTTCGTGGGTCGGCTCTTCCGCAGCCGCGCGGAGCAGACGACCAAGCGCAACCTGCTGATTTTCGTGACGGCGCACTTGGTTGATTCGGAAGGCCGTAAGGTGCGCTTCGCGGGTGATGAGTCGCCGCTGATTTCCTCGTCTGGAACTAATCCGACGGGCGTGGTCATCGGGGAAGAGCAGTAATTTTTTATCAACGTAAAACGTTTAGGGGCGGGGATGCCTGCTCCTAAACCTTTTATATGCGCCGTATGAGGCGTGCGCAGGTCGGTTTGCCTGTGGCGCGGTGTCACGAAGGTCGTGGTATGCGGCGCGATGCGTTTGGGTGTTTGCGGAGGCGCAGGTCGTTTCGCATGGAAGGCGAGCGTTTCCGCAAGCCGTTACAGAACGTGTCGCATATTCGTGCGCAATACGTATTGGTGCTGTGTCCGGGTGTTGTCTTGGGCATATTATCTCCTTTGGTTCGGGTTCATGGGGTTGTCCGTCGCAATAACAGGTGGTATAGCTTGCGGCAAGAGTCTTTTTGCCGCGTGTCTTCAACGGCTGGGCGTTGAGGTCTTGGATGCGGACGACGTGACCCATGCCTTGGAGGCGCCGGGCGGCGCGGCGGTCGGCCCGATACGGCGGCGTTTCGGGGAGGCGGTCATCGCGCCCGACGGGGGCGTTGACCGCGTGGCGCTGGCAGGGGTTGTTTTCGCGGACACCAAGGCGCGTGAGGATTTGAATGCCCTGTTGCACCCGATGGTGCGGCAGGTCATTGACGGATGGCGCGAGCACCCGGGGGCAACGAGGCGGGCGGCAGTGATACCGCTGTTGTTCGAGGTCGGGTGGGAGCGCGACTGGGACAGGATCATCTGCGTGTCAAGTGATACGCAGGCTCAGATCGATCGGTTGATGCGGTTTAGGGGGCTTTCCGCAGAACAAGCCCGCCAGCGTCTGGAGGCGCAGTTGCCGATTGCGGAAAAGGCCGCGCGGGCGCACTTGACGGTTCACAACAATGCCGGCACGGAGTGGCTGGCGGAAGAGGCGAAGCGTATTTACCGCCTCCTTTATGGAGAAATCCGAGCATGAAGACAGAGCATGAGGGACCTGAGATGGATGGACAGAAGCCGGACATGGAGGCGCCGCCGGCAAAGTGGGCGAGTTTCACGGCGCGTCCGGCGGTGAACCGCCAGGTGGCGAAGCCATCCGGGCATCGCGGCGGGCGGCACGCGGGCAATGTGCATGGCCCGGCCGCAGGTGCGAACGTTCCGCCGCCGGGCGGGCGGGGCATGGTCAAGGGCGGCGGCAAGGGGCGCCCGCCGAAGGGCGGCCGTGGCCCGCAGGGGCGGGGAGCCAAGCAGCCCAAGCTGCCGCATGGCATGGGGGACTATGACGATATGCCGCCGTTGCCGCCGCCGCTGCCGCCGCCGCCGCCGCCGCCGTTGCCGTTGCCGCCGACCGCGCCGGTGAATGCGACGGAGCCACAGCCCGATGTGACGGCAGCGGATGCGGCGCAGCAGGCCGCGCCGGTGGCTGTGCCGCAGCCCGATGAGGCCGCGCCGATGGCGCCGCAGGAGATCCTGCCAGACCTGCACCTGACGAGCCTCCAGAAGATGGAGGTCTCTGAGCTGCACACGCTGATTCCTCACTCGAATGAGGAGGACCTGATGTCGATGCGCAAGCACGATGTGATCTTCGAGGTCATCCGCAGCTACCTGCGGCGCGGGGGCGTGGTCATCACAAGTGGCGTGCTGGAGATTTTGCCGGACGGGTTCGGCTTCCTGCGCTCACCGAAGAACAGTTACCTGCAATGCCCGGAGGATGTGTATGTGTCGCCGTCGCAGGTGCGCCGTTTCGGTCTGCGCACGGGGGACATGATCGAGGGCCCTGTGCGTGACCCGAAGGAGAAGGAGCGTTTCTTCGCGCTCGGGCGCGTGGACGCCATGAACGGCAGGCCCCCCGTGGAGGCGCGGCGGACGGTGTATTTCGAGAACCTCACGCCGCTGTTCCCGGACCGCCGAATCGTGCTGGAGACGAAGGCGGATGAGGTGTCGATGCGCGTGATGGATCTGTTCACGCCGATTGGGTTCGGCCAGCGCGGGCTGATCGTCGCGCCGCCGCGCACGGGCAAGACGGTGCTGTTGCAGAAAATCTCGAATTCGATTTCCGCGAACCACCCGGAGGCGTTGCTGTTCATCCTGCTGATTGACGAGCGCCCGGAGGAGGTCACGGATATGCAGCGCAACACGAAGGCGCAGGTGCTGAGCTCGACGTTCGACGAGGCGCCGGAGCGTCACGTCCAGGTGGCGGAGATGGTGATCGAGGCGGCGAAGCGGCAGGTGGAGAGCGGCCGCGACGTGGTGATCCTGCTCGACAGCATCACGCGCTTGGCGCGCGCCTACAACACGGTCCAGCCCAACAGCGGCAAGACGCTCTCGGGCGGTGTGGACGCGAACGCCCTGCACAAGCCGAAGCGCTTTTTCGGCGCGGCCCGAAACATCGAGAAGGGCGGCAGCCTGACGATTGTGGCGACCGCGCTGGTGGACACGGGGAGCCGCATGGACGAGGTGATTTTCGAGGAGTTCAAGGGCACGGGCAACATGGAGCTGTGCCTGGACCGCGCGTTGGTGGACAAGCGCGTGTTCCCGTCCATCAACATCGAGAAGTCCGGCACACGCAAGGAGGAACTGCTGCTGCATCCGGACGAGCTGAACAGGACGTGGATTCTGCGGCGCGCGCTCAACGGCGTCCAGCCCGTGGAATGCATGGAGATGGTGATCAAGCGGCTGAAGAATACGCGGAGCAACATGGAGTTCCTGATTGCCATCAAGGATTCGTGACGCGCGGATTTTTATCCGTGAAAACAGTCTGCGTTTGTGATATGCTAATTGCTTTATTTTTTGAAAGGATGTTAGGATGAAGGTTGATGTGCAGGAGATGGAGCCGTGCCGGGTGACGATGACCGTGAAGGCGGAGGCGGAGGAGATCCGCCCGGACTATGATGCGGTCGTGCGGTATTTTGTGCAGAAAGGCCGCGTCCCCGGATTCCGTGCAGGCAAGGTGCCGCTGGAAGTGATTAAACGCACGTTCAGCAACGAGATTCGCGAGGAGGTGAATTCGCGCCTCATGCATTCGCTCTATGCGAAGGCCGTCAAGCAGGCGGAACTGAAGGTGGTCAACCTCGTGGACATCAGGGACATGAAAGTGTCGCCTGAGACGGGGGTGACGGTCACGTTCGTGGTGGATGTCGAGCCGACGATTGCCGTGCCGGACTACAAGGCTTTCCCCGTGAAGTTTGTCGCGCCGGAAGTGCCGGAGGATGTGGTGAACGCGCAGATCGAGCGCATCCGCGAAGCGTTCGCGCACTTCGATGCGGCGGACGCGGATTATGCGGTCGCGCGTGATGACTTGGCCTGCATCGATTTCGAGGGCAAGGTCAACGACCAGCCGATTCAGGAGGTTGTCTCGGAGGCCATCGCGATTGCCGCGGGGGCTGCGCACTGGACGCAGGTGAACGACGAGCGTTTCTTCCCGTCGCTGGTCGCCGGGCTGGTCGGCATGAAGGCGGGCGAGACCAAGACCGTCGCGTTCACGTTCGAGGGTGACTACCTGCCGGATGCGCTGAAGGGCCAGCCTGCCGAATATGTGCTGGCCGTGAAGGAAGTGCGCCGCCGCATGTTGCCGACGGATGCCGAGCTGGTGCAGCAGGTGAAGACTGCGGACATGGAGGCCTTCCGTGCGCTCACGCGCGATAACCTGACCGGGCGCGCCGCGCTGGAGGCCACACGCAATTTCGAGTCGGAGATCATCGCGCACCTGCTGGGCAAGCGCGAATTCGACCTTCCGCAGATGCAGCTGGAGGAGGAAATCAACGAGACGCTCCACCGCATGGCGGAGGAAGCCGGCCGCCGCGGCATGACCAAGGAGGACATGGAGCGGCGCCGCGCGGAGATCGTCGAGAGCGCGACCGCGATGGCCAAGCGCCAGCTGCGCACGCGCTATGTGCTGGCCGCCGTTGCCGACGCGGAGAAGATCGAGGCGACGGACGAGGACGTGGGCAAGTGGATCGAGGAGGCCGCCCCCGGATATCGGGAGTCGCCCATCAAGTTGCGCGCGCGTATCGAGAAGAACGGGCGCATGGCTGATTTGCGCCAGCAGGTGCGCACGCGGAAAGTGCTGACTCATCTGGTGGATATGCTGAAGTAAAAGGGTATGTTTAACCACAATAGGCACCACATGCGCCCCAAAGAGGAAAACAGCAGAAAATCCCCCCCCCCTTTTGGGGCGTATGCATAGTGTCCATAGTGCATAGGTAATAAGTGCCGCTTCAATGCCTGCCCGTCCTGTCTAAAAATCGCCCGTTTCTTGCCTCGCGCAAAGGCGCAGGGACGCAGATTTCACAGGTTAAAAACATCTGCGTAATCCGTGTAATCTGTGGTTAAAAAATCATCCTGTTCATCCTGCCAAAAAATCATCCGCGAAACGGCCTCTTGCTGATTGCCCCCCGTAATTCCTAATGCCTCATTTTCTAATTCGCGTAGCGCACGCGATTCCTAATTGCAAGGCGGATGCCTTGCGCTCCCGACCCCTACTCCACCGTCCGACCCCGCACAATCAAGACCTCCGCAGCGTTCGCGAGCGCAGTGCAGACGGGCCGCTTACGGGACGGGCGAGCCGTCCATCGTCTTGGAGAACATCCAGTCCCACATAGCCTCCTCGCGCCACGTCTTGTCCCATGCGTTGTGCCCCTTGTCCGGGAACGTGCTGACGCGGAACTTGCCGCCCTGGAGGGTCACGCGCCGTTTGAAGGCGTTCACCGTCTCTATCCATTCCGTCGTGGCTTTATCGCCCTCATTATAGAAGAGCCACCAGTTCCCCGGCTGGGTCGGGTGCACGGCAATCTCGCCCGTCGGGCATGCCGCCACAGGCACGAGCGCGGCGTATCTTCCGGGAAAAGTACACCCAAGCCCGTACACCGCGACGCCGCCGTAAGAGAGACCTGTGGCGTAGAGACGGTTGGTGTCAACGGGCGGGGACTGCTGCGCCCGCGCCACGCCGAGGATGGCGTCGTTGAGAAAGTTCTCGATGGATGACGGGCGATAGACGGTGGCGCCTTCCCACAGCCCCGGGGAATCCGTCGGCACGGAGAGCACCAGCAGGTAGCACGGATGCTTCGACTGGAATGCCTTTGACGTGACCCTTTCAAAGATGAGGCTCTGCCGGAACTGCCGGTTCAAGTCGTTGCCGAGCTCGCCGTTCCCGGGCATGAACACCACGAGCGGCGCGGGCTTGCCGTCCAGCAGTTTTTCGTCCGGCGTGAAGAGCAGGAAAGGCAGCCGGTCGGGGAAAGGTTTGCGTCTGCCTTTGGCATCCTCGTAGGCAATGATTTTCGCCTCGACGGACTCGGGCGGGAGGGGGTCGCGCACGAACCAGCCCGCCGAGAGGTTGTAATATTCGCGGTTCTCGCGCAACCCTTTCGTGTCCGTATAGGGAAGGATATTCCCGCTCGCGCCGTACCCCGGTGCGCCGGGGGAGCGGTCTGCCGCGCCGAAGACGTCACAGGCAAGGTCTGCCGCACGGTACGCATGGTACGCCTCCGTGTATTCTGCGGGGGACATCTTGGGGACTGCCTCTTCCACGCCAACGAAGTCGTAGTCCACCGCAACCGCAACGGCGCAGAACGCGAACACACAGAGCAAAAAACCCCTACCACGCATACCCATTCCTTCCCCCTCACATAAAACCACAGCCCCCGCAGGGTCTTCAATTGAATAACCGTAGAATACGTTACCGCACGAAGGCACAAAACACAAGGCGAAAACCGCAAGGGGCACAGGAATTTTAGATTTTGGATTTTAGACGGTGAAATCCATATACGCCCCGAAGGGAATAAATGCGCCCGAAGGGAAAATCCTGTTCATCCTGTCAAAAATAACCGCCCGTTTTTTTTTTATTCTCACACAAAGGCACAAAGGGCACGAAGGGGGTTTTTGATTTTTAAAATTCGGTTTCAAATCCTGTCCGAAACACGTTGTGACCTTTGTGCCTTTGTGTGAGATTATTCGTCCTTTTTTTTCTCGCGCAGAGGCGCAGGGACGCAGAGGGAGAGATGATAGGTAATCCTGTCATAAAAAACCTCTGCTCCTTTACGTCTCTGCGCGAAAAATCCCGCCTCTCTATGTTTTCTTGGGCTTGATTCCCCCTATGGACGTGTGGTTAAATAATGGCATTACGTTTTTGAAAGGAGCCTATGCGATGAAACAAGAAATGGTATGTCTGGTGGTGTTCGGGTGCGCGGTGTCTATGGTATGGCAGGCTTGGGCGGCGGATATCCAGAAGGCGGACAATGAGGTGCCGCTGAACGAGGCCGCAAGTTGGGTGGGCGGCAGCGTCCCCGGCGCGGCGGACAAGGCCGTGTTCGGGGCACTCGATGACGAGGACCGCGCCGTGGCCTTCGGTGCGGACGCGGCGTGGCGCGGCATCGTGGTGGCGGACTCGACCAACACCTGGACGCTCACCGGCCCGGCCGCGCTGGCCCTCGGCGCGGACGGCGTTTCCTCGGACGGCAACCTCACGCTGGATGACACGGTTTCCCTCACGCTCGGCGCGACGCAACTCTGGCGGATAGGCTCCCAGCAGCGTCGGTGGGACATCAACGCGCCGATCCACGGCGCCGCCTCCGCCACGCTCACCAAGACGGGGTACGGCACGTTGTCGCTCCCGTGCGATAACCTGTTCGAGGGCGCATTCCACCTTGGTCATGCGAACGCGACGGACGGCAGCGCCAACTCTTCGCTCGACCTGCTCAACGCCTCGAACAATTCCGGCGGCTTTGTCGTCGTCGGCACCAACGGCAGCCTCGGGCGCGGCACGCTCCGTTTCCGGGGGGCGCAGATCGTCGCCGCCGTGCCGGGGCTGGTGATCCCCAACGACGGTTTCTTCGAGAGCGGGGCGATGCGCGTCGGCGGCACGAATGACCTCACGTTCTCGGGCGCCATGGTGCTCGCGCTCACCAACCGCGATCTCGGCAACTACCTGGCCTCGGGCTGCACGCTCTCGCTCACCGGCCCGATCGACATCGCCGGATACACCTTCTCCCTGCGCAGCAACTCATCCCTCGTAAACACGACGGCCCTGCACGGCCCGCTCATCGGGACGGGCCTACTGACCCTGAACGGCGACTTCGCGAACTCGACCGCCTACGTCACCGCCGACAACGCCGCGACGTTCTCCGGCACCACCGAGATACTCGGCGGCACGCTCGCCATCACGCACCCGGACGCGCTCGGCGGCGGCGCGGTCAGGCTGAACGCGGACAACACGCAGTTCGCCTTGGCGGACGGCATCGTCTTCACGAACACCGTGACCATCAACAACGGCAGCCAGGACAGGACGCTGCGCCCCCTCGCCGGCGCGTCCGCCGAATTCGCGGGGCCGATCATCAGCACCAGCACATTCCAGACGCGCGTCCGCCTCTACGCCGGGGAAGGCGAGACGCTGACCGTCTCCGGCCCGATCACCAGCGCCAGCGGCGCGGGCATCACCAAGGCCAACCTCGGCGTCCTCGTCCTGCCCAATGCGCAGGCCTTCACGGACACGTTCTACACGAGCAGCACATCGACCGCCAACATCTCCCCCACGCTCGCCGCCACGCCCAACTCGGGCGGCACCATCATCATCGGCCACGGCGAGGCGTTCGGCTGCGGCACCCTCTCTTCGCGGGGCGCGCAGATCCGCGCCGCCGTGCCGGGCCTCACCGTCACCAACAGCGTCTTCATCGAGGGCGGCGGCTTCCGCTTCAACGGCGAGCATGACCTGACGTTCAGCGGTCCGGTGACGATGAGCGATTCGCGCTCCATCGCCAACTACTCGCGCACCAGCACGCTCACCCTGACGGGGCCGCTCACCACGCTGCCCAACCGGCACATCGAAATCATCGGCGTCCCGAACGCCCCCGCCAACGGCACCGTCGCCCTGATGGGCCCCGTCGGCGGCGAGGGCCACATCTTTGTCAACGAGGCGTATAACAACGGCCTGCTCATCCTCGGCGGCGCGAACACCTTCCCCGGGATGGCCGACCTGAACGGCGGCACGCTGCGCCTCGACTACAGCGCGGAGGACAACCCCAAACTCTCCGACAGCGCCCCGCTCCTGCTGAACGGCGTGACCGCCATCGAACTCTCCGGCGGCACGCACCTGGAGCAGGTCGGCGGCACGGCCGTCTATCGCCCCGCCGTCATCCGCCGCCTCAGCGGCGCCGCCGTCCTCGCGCTCGGCGACCTCACGTTCAAGTCAGGCGCGAACGCGGCCGGCGGCATGCTCCACCTCGCCGCGCCGGGCATCGCCTCCACGACCTCCACCAACGTCAACGGCATCCTGCCCAACGTGACGGTGGCGCAACCCGACGGCACGACCGCGCACGCCATGGTCTCGTCCGTCCCCGACGGCGCGGGCGGCTTCCTCATCGCCGCCGCCAGCATGGCCTTCGACCCGCTCGACGACATCCCGCATTTCGGCGGCACCCTGCCCGACGACCCCGCGCTCAACGCGCGCATCGTGGACGGCGGCACCGACGGCCCGGTCACGGCCGCGGACCTCACCAACACGGTCAGCACCATCACCGTCACCGCGGCCGAGGCCCCGACCGTCCTCGCGCTCGACCCCGCCGCCCTGCTGGCCGCCGCCAGCGTGACGCTCGCGCCGGACGCGGCGGACTTCACCCTCGGCGACACCCCCGGCACGGGCAGGCTCTCCTCGCCCTTCTCCACGCTCGCGCTCATCAACAACGAGCCCTCCGCCACCCTCCGCGTCAACGCCGCCATCGCCGACAGCGCCGACGCCGGAAGGGTCGCCCTCGTCAAGCGCGGCCCCGGCACCGTGCTGCTCGCGTCGGACAACCCGTTCAGCGGCGGCCTCGCCGTGGAGGAGGGGATGCTGCAAATCGGCGACGGCACCGTCTCGGGAACGTGGGGCACCAACCTCGGGTATGTCCGCAACAACGGCACCCTCTTCTTCAACCTCCCCGGCGCCGGCACGCACGACGTCAACGTCAGCATCTCCGGCACGGGGCGCATCGTCAAGGACGGCAAATCCTCCACCCTGCGCCTGAACGGCCGCGACTCCACGTTCTCGGGCGGTCTGGAGATCAACGGCGGCACGCTGGTGGGGCGCAGCACCCCCGGCAGCGACCAGCACCTCAACCTCGGCACCGGCCCCATCACCATCAGCAGCGCCCAACTCAACCTCCGCGCCAACGGCACGGGCAGCAACCGCACCATCGTCACCGGCGACGGCTACACGCCCAACGACGCCACCGCCACCGGCGCCGTCACCATCAACGTGGACCGCTACGACGCAGGCAACGCCCGCACGGGCAACACCTTCCTCCTCGGCGCGCTGACGCTCGGCGCGGACACCGCGCTCGCGCTCATCTCCGACAACGCCTACAGCATCGCGTTCGCGAAAACCGCCACCCTGCTCGGCAACGTCACCCTCGCGCAGAGCGAAGGCGCGAACGTCAGCGCCAACGCCCAGATGCGCTTCGACGCGCCCGTCACCGACAACGGCCAAGGCTTCGGCTTCACCAAGACCGGCAGGGGCGTGCTGGCCCTGAACGCCCCCAGCGCCATCAGCGGACAGGTGCGCCTCGGCACGGGGGCGATGGTCACGCACACGCCCGAGACCCAGACGCTGACCATCGACGGCGGTGTCGTGGCCCTCGGCCACAGCGACGCCCTCGGCACCGGCCCGCTGGTCATGCGCGGCGCACAGATCCGCGCCGCCGTCCCCGGCATCGTCATCACCAACAGCATCACCATCGAGGGCGGCGGCTTCCGCTGCGGCGGCACGAACGACCTCGCCTTCACCGGCCTCATCACCGCCACCGGCGCCACGCGCGGCATCGGCAACTACACGCGCGACAAGACCCTCACTATCGGCCCCATCAACATGAACGGCTGGAACGTCAACTTCGAGGGCATCGACAACAACGTCGCCAACGGCTCCAACGGCACCACCGTCGTGCGCGGCCCCATCTTCAACACGGGCGCCGCCGGCGCCGAGGTCGTGCTCTCGTCAACCCTCTTCGACGGCGGCACCGCCGTGATCGCCGCCGACTGCACCTACCCCGGCGCCACGCGCATCAACCCCGGCACCACGCTCGTGCTGGGCGACGGCGGCACCGAGGGCTCGCTCAACCTCGCCAGCACCCTCTACAACTCCGGCACGCTCGCCTTCAACCGCGCCGACGCCATCACGCAGGGCGTGCACTTCGCCACCGCGCTCGGCACCCTCGGCGGCATCTCCCAGCGCGGCACGGGGCGCGTCGTCATCACCTCCGGCATCACCTGCTCCGGCACCGTGCACGTCGCCGAGGAATCCGTCCTCGAGTTCACGGGCAGCGCCCGCCCCCACCCCGAAAGCCCCATGCAGGCCGACGGCACGTTCGCCCTCGCGTGGGACGCGGACACCGCGCTCCCCAACGCCGTCTCCGGCGCGGGCTGCCTCGCGCTCGAAGGCGGCGCGGCGGCGACGTTCGACGGCGACCTCTGCGCCTTCACCGGCCTCGTGCGCGTGACCCCCGGCGCGGCCATCGCCGCCGGTGAGGCCGACCTCCCCAACCTCACCCTCGACCCCGGCGCGGGCTACCGCTGGAACGTCTCCGACCCGACCAACGACACCCTCGCCGTCACAGGCGACCTCACGCTCCCCCCGGACGGCTTCACGCTCGACATCCGCCGCGCGGGCAGCCCGCGCCTCAAAGGCCGCGTCCTCTTCACCTACGGCGGCGCCTACGACGGCCCCGAGGAATGCCCCCTCGCCAACGTTCCCGCCTACGTCGCCCTCCACGACGCGACCACCCAAACCCTCTACCTCAAGCCAAAGGTCGAAGGAACCATCCTGCTCCTGAAATAAGGTCACGCGCCGAAGAGCGTGTCCAGGAAGCGTTCGGCGACGGTGTCGCCCTCGGGCGGGGAGATGGCCATGTCGGGGCTGACCTCGATGACGGTCATGCGCCGCGTGGCGGGGTCGATGAGGAAGTCAACCCCGACAAGGGGCAGCGCCAGCGCACGGGCGATGCGTTGCGCGAGTGCGAGTGCGCGGCGCGGCACCGCATCCGTGACGACATCGGTCTGGCCGCCCGTGTGGTAGTTGTTGGTGAGGCGCACGCGGACGCATTCGCCGTCGTGCGGCACGTCGTCCGGGCGGCGGCCGAGTTCCGCGAGGTTGCGGCGCGTCTCCGCGTCCCACGGGATGAGGTTGCTGGGGTCGGCCTTGCGGCGCAGGGCGTTCCGGCGGGCGATCAACTGGCGGATGGTGCGGTGACCGTCGCCCACCACGCTGGCGGGGTTGCGGCGGATGGCCGCGGCGAGTTCGCCGCCCGCGAGGATGACGCGCAGGTCGTCGCCCGGCACGGTCTCCTCCAAGATCACGTCTGGCTCGTAACGGCGTGCGAAGCGCACGGCCGCGGCAAGTTCGCCCGCCGTGCGCACGCCCATGGAGACGCCGCGCCCGCCCCACTGCATACAGGGCTTCACGACAATCGGCGCGTACTGTGCGAGGAACGCGGCCGCCCGCGCGGGGCAAGCGTCGTCATACGCGATCTGGGCGGGGACGGGGATGCGCCGCGCCGCCAGCCAGTGGTGGCACGCGCGTTTGTTGTTCACGAGGTGGTACGTGGCCGCGCCCACGAGGTCGGTGAGCGCGTTGAAGCAGCGCACCGTCCGGCCGCCGCGCGAGAGGTCGAAAACGGGCAGGTCGGGGTCGGGGTTGATGATGCGCACGCGGATGCCGCGCCGACGCGCCGCATCCAGCAGAGTGGTCGTGTAAGGGGTCAGCGGCCGGTTGTCGCCCGTCATGGGAGGCCTCCTTTGTAGGCGTCGTAACCGCGCTGGCGCAGGGCGCACGCCGGGCAGTCGCCGCAGCCGCGGCCGATGACGCCGTTGTAGCAGGTGAGGGTATGCTCCGCGACGTAATCGAGGATGCCGAGTTCGTCCGCCAGCGCCCACACCTGCGCCTTGGTCAACGCCATCAGGGGGGTGCGGATGCGGAAGGTGTAGTCCATGGCGAGGTTGAGCGTGGCGTTGCAGGACGTGACGAACGCATCGCGGCAGTCGGGGTAGCCGCTGGAGTCGGCCTCGCACACGCCCGTCACGAGGTCGCGGGTGCCGTCGCGTTTCGCGGCGATTGCCGCCATCAGCAGGAACAGCATATTGCGCCCGTCCACGACGGTGTTGGGACACGCCGCGCCCTCGGCGGTCGCAATCAAGAGGCCGGGGTTGAGGAGTGCGCTGTCGGTCACCTGCCCGTACCCGTCGAGACTGACCACGCGATGGTTGGCGATGCCGAAATCCGCCGCGATTTTTTGCGCGGCCTCGATCTCCTGCGCGTGGCGCTGACCGTAGCGGAACGTGATGCAGTCCACGTTCCCCTTGCCGTACTCGCGCAACGCCCACGCCAGGCAGGTTGTGCTGTCCTGCCCGCCCGAGAAGATGACCAATGCCCGTGCGTCGCTCATGGTTCAGAGTCCTTTTTTATTATCTCGCGCAGAGGCGCAGCGGGAGAGGTGATAGGTAATAAGTAATCCTGTCAAAAATAAACCTCCGTTTTCGTTAACCACAATAGACACAATAGAATGCACAATGGACACGATCATTGTGCCTATTGTGAAAGCCATTGTGCCCATTATGGGCCCGCCTCGATCCTGAAAAAGGCCTTGGGTTCGGTGGCGGGGATGAGGAGGAGGAGCCAGGCGTGGCCCTCGCCGTCGTCGCCGAAGTCGTCGGGGGTTGTGGGGATGCCTGCGTCGCCCAAGTCGTGCCAGACGCGCGCCTTGACGGGGGTGCTGCCGAGCGTGCCTTCGTAGGTGAAGGCGAGGGTGACGGGGATGCTGCCGCCGATTGCCGCGCCGAGGGTGATGCCCGTGACGGCGAGGGAGGTCGGACCGGGGGGTGTGGGGAGGATGGCGAACTCGTAGCAGCCCATGTCCACGGTCAGGCTGTGACCGCCGTCGAGTTTGCGGGGGTTGCCGTCGAGGTCGAACGCCCATGTCGCGTAGTCGTCGAGGCCCGTGTCAACGCAGGGGGAGTTGGGCGTGAGGCGGTAGTCGCCACGGGCGGGGTCGGCGAAGAGGGGGTCGTCGGCGTGGATGTTGGTTTCGCCGGGGTCGGGCGAGGAGCAGGAGTAGTTGAGCGTGGCGAGCCCGTGGTTGTC